>Ga0207675_100000669_pt1 | contig 33709 bp, 20 predicted proteins | sample KBSSwiS42_FD_184305 | JGI IMG/M metagenome (GOLD analysis project Ga0207675, IMG submission 184305) | Switchgrass rhizosphere microbial communities from Kellogg Biological Station, Michigan, USA - KBS Switchgrass S4-2 (SPAdes) (version 2) | ecosystem: Host-associated > Plants > Roots >...
CACGCTCTGTGCACGTGTCCTCCACTCCCCGTTCGGGTGTCCGACCGGGAGCCGACCGTCAACCCGAAAAGTGCGATACCCCCGCCCCCGTGGAGGTCGGATGCTCAAGGTGGGAGACACGGTCGACGACTTCGCGTTGCCCGACCAGGACGGCAACGTCGTGCGGTGGTCGTCGCTCCGCGGGAAACCGACGGTGGTCTTCTTCTACCCGAAGGCCGACACACCGGGTTGAACTATCGAAGGAAAAGGGTTCCGGGACGGAATCCAAGATTTCGAATCCAAGGGCATGGTCATATTGGGGGTCAGCTTCGATTCGGTCGAAGAAAACCGGGCGTTCGCCCGGAAGTTCGATTTTCCGTTCCAGCTGCTTTCCGATCCTGAACGCCGTATAGGACTGGACTACCACGCTGCTTCCGATCCGGATCAGGGTTACGCCGATCGTATCACCTACGTGATCGGTCCGGACGGCACGATCCTTCAGGCGTTCAACACGGTTAATGTACAAACACATGCTGCGGACGTGCTCGCAGCAGTGCCCTGAAATTGAAGAACACCCTCATCGCAGAGGGGGTGTTCTATCTTGAACGGAGAGGCAAAGCGGACTCCACCAAAACCGGGGAGTGTCGCCAAGGCTTCTCAGGTAGAAGACGCAGGATTCGCTGGACGAAATGGATCGCGAGGAGCATCCTAATGAGGTCCCGGGCGGCTGCCGATATGGAGGGTGGCAGCCTCGCCTCGATGACGACCGATCCTCGCATCATTGCTTTTGCAGGGCACGAGCCTTGAAAGGCACGTCCTCGCGAGGATCCGGCCCGGTAGACCCCAGGTCCTGGTGGTCCAGGCTTTCCTGATGGCTCCAACCGGTTTCCTGGTTAAAACCCGGGGTAGCTCGTGGCCGTTTCGCCCGGCACCGGATACTGACTCACGCTAATCCGGGAGCTCATTTCGAGCCCCGTGAAGTGCGGCGCGCCGCACGAGGGCGCCGCTTCCCCTCCGTGGAAAAAGGATAGAACCCAGAATGTTCGACGAGTTCATGGAACGCCGCCCCCGACGGCTTCGCCGCCGGCGTATGCGCAGCGAAACAGAGACCCGCCCCGGCACGGACCAAGCGCCGCCCGGAAACAACGACCCCACCCCCCAAAGCTCCGAATCTCAACCCCACCCGCATCGCCCACGTTCTGAGGGCCAGGAAGGAACTCGCCGAAATCCCGATGGACCTCGTACCGAGGGATCGCACCGTTCTGAAGGTTCCCGCTCCGACTTGCATCCCCGGTTGCGCCGTCCGCACCGGCATGATTCGAATGGCTCGCGTGAGAACGGATCCGATCGCGGTGATCGCGATCGGGGTGATCGCGGCATGAGACGCCGGCGTGGCGGACGACCGGAACCACGGCGTTCCGGAGGAAACGAAGGCATACGAGACACCACGGCACATCGCATTGCCGCGGCCGAAGCACCGCCACAACGGCGCCCGGGTGGCAGGCCCATGCAACGACCGGGTGGCCCCGGTCGGGGCGGCCCGGCGGTACGGCAGGAACGGCGCCGCGGCCTCGAAATATTGAAACTGTTGCAGCAACAAATCAGCATCGATCCTCACCAGCGTTATCAGCTCGAAACCACTCCGGATGTCTTGTCCATGCGCGTCATGGATCTCATTGCGCCCATCGGCCGGGGCCAGCGCGCGCTCATCGTGTCGCCGCCTAAGGCGGGGAAGACGACCTTGCTCATCCAGGTTTCGGAGGCACTCCGCATCAACCATCCCGAGGTGAAGGTGTTCGCCTTGCTGGTGGATGAGCGCCCCGAGGAAGTGACGCACTTCCGGCGCAGCACGCATGCCACGATCTATGCCGCCTCGAGCGACATGTCGGCCCGGGATCACGTGATGATCGCCGAGGAGTGCGTGAACACGATCGTCGAGCCGGTTCTGGCCGGTGAAGACGTCGTGCTGTTACTGGATTCGATCACCCGTCTGGCCCGCGCCTACAACCACGTGCAAGGCAATTCGGGCCGCACGCTCTCGGGCGGTCTCGATGCGAGCACGATGCTCGCTCCCCGCCAGATCTTCGGCGCGGCGCGAAAGATCGAAGATGGCGGAAGCTTGACCACGCTGGGCACTGCTTTGGTCGATACCGGCTCCCGGATGGACGAGGTCATCTTCCAGGAGTTCAAGGGAACGGGTAATACCGAGCTCGTGCTCTCGCGCGATCTCTTCGAGAAGCGCATCTTCCCCTCGGTGGACATTGGGAAGAGCGGCACCCGCAAGGAAGAGAAGCTCTATCCCGCCGACGTGGTCACGCGGCTACACAAGCTGCGCCGGCTTGCTGCGTCGTATCCGGCTGATCAAGCGATGCTCGGGTTATTGAAACTGCTCCAGCGCTATCCAACCAATGAGGAAGCGCTGAAGAGTTTGGCGGCCACCGAGGGGTAACCGGGCCTTATCGAGAAGCGTCATTCCAGTCCCGCGAAACCATCCAAGTCTTGAGCGCAGGCGGCTTGATGGGCGCGTTCTTCAGGTCGCGTAGCGAAATCCAAGCCAGCTCGTAGGCATTTTCGGGGCTGTTGCGTTGGGCTTCGGGGCCACCCAACACCGGGTCCCCGTTCGCGTCCAGCGCGTCGAAATAGAATTCGCGCCGGCCCTCGTTGTCTAGAACGAGAACCGGCGCGGCCACACGAATCGTCATTCCAGTTTCTTCGGCGACCTCGCGGACAGCTGCCTCTTCGGGCGACTCCCCCGGTTCGAGCTTGCCTCCGGGAATGGCGTCGTACCACTCACCGCGCTTTCGACGATGGATCACGAGGAGCCGTTCATCGCGCACGATGAACACCGCCGCGCGATCGCGAGCCTTCTGGTTCAGGTGGCGCCCCCGGTTTTAGTTGGTTGCCGTGTTAGTTGCCGCTTTTGGCGGGCGGCGGCGTGTTCGGGTTTTCCGGCTTGGGCGGCGCGTTCACCGCCTCGATGTTGAGCGTAATGTCAACGTCGTCGCCCAGGAGTGTGCTGCCGCTATCCAGCGTCTTGTTCCAGATGATGCCGAAGTCCTTGCGGTCGATCTTGGTATGCGCGGAGAAACCAGCCACCTGACCGCCCTTGATCATCGGATGCGGGCCGACACCCAGAATGTCCACATCCATAACGACCGGCTTGGTCACGCCGTGCATGGTGAGATCGCCGGTCACCTTGAGACCGGTGTCCACCTTTTCCACTTTCGTGCTGGTGAACGTGATGTCGGGGTATTTCGTCACATCGAAGAAGTTCTCGCTCTTGAGATCACTGTCACGATGTTCGTTGTTCGTGTTGATGCTCGCGGCGTCGATCTTGGTCTCGACCTTGGCCGCAGTTGGATTGGCCGGATCGTAGTCCAGAGTGCCCGAGAACTGAGTGAAATCTCCCTGCACTTTCGAGAACAAGTGACGAATCTCGAACCGTGTGGAGGAGTGATTGGGATCGATCTTCCAGCTAGCCGCTTGCGTCAGCGCGGGGAAGATCAAGAGCGCCGCCAAAGAAAGGGTGGCTACGCGTCGCAACATTGGGATCTCCTTTCGAGCGTGGCTCGAGATGGGCTGAGGGAGGTCATGAGGTTTTGTTAAGTACCGGGGTCGCCTCGGTTGATTCCGCGCCGGTCTTTTTGGGCGACAGCCAGCGAGCCAGCCATGCTTCCACTTCTCCATACCAGAACCGCGCATTACGTGGCTTCATGATCCAGTGATTTTCGTCCGGGAACACGATGAGCCGGGCCGGCACTCCCTTGGCTTTCAAAACGTTGTAGAGCTGCAGCCCCTGATCGACCGGCACCCGGTAATCGCGCTCGCCGTGGGTAATGAGCATGGGGGTGACGAAGTTCTTGGCGAACCGGATGGGGTTCATGCGATCGATGCCTTCCAGTCCGTCCCACGGCTCTCCACCCAGATCCTTCCCCCATCCATAGGTGACGTCCGAGGCATATTCGGCAAGCGTGTCGGCGACGCCGGCATGGTTGATGATGCAGGCAAATCGATCCGTTTGTCCGGCAATCCAGGTCACGAGATAACCGCCATAGGATGCGCCGGTGGCCGCCATGCGGGTTTCATCGATATAGCCTTCGCGAACGACGGCGTCCACCGCCGCCATGGAATCGCGATATGGACGATCGCCCCAACCACCTTGAATGCATTCGGCAAAGGTTTGTCCCCAGCTCGTCGAGCCATGAAAATTCGGAGCGATGACCACGTAACCGCGGGCGGCCAGAAGCTGCAAGTTCCAGCGGAAATGAAACTGATCGGGCGTGATCCCGTGTGGCCCCCCGTGAAGCATGGCGATGAGCGGCCACTTGCGCGCGGGATCGAATCCGGGCGGAAGCACGAGGTAAGCTTGGATCTCGCGATTCTCCGACCCACGGTAATGAAAGTCTCGTGCCTCTCCAAACGATAGTTGCGAAGCCAAGTCCGCGTTCAAACGCGTGAGTGGTCGCTCTCCCGATGCATTGATGCGATAGAGCTCGGGCGGCGTAGAGATCGTGCTTTTGGTGGCAAGGAAGCTGCCGTCGGTCAGAGGGCGGATGCCGTCGTAGGTGCCGCCGCGACGAATGACCTCGGGAGCGTTGTCGGTCAGCTTGCCCCGGAACAGACCGGTGCGACCTTCGTCTTCCGCCGCGAGCAGGAATTCGTTTCCTCCGGGAAAGAATTCCCAGGCGCTGGCAGAGCGATCCCACGCTTCGGTGAGCACGCGATTTTGGCGCGATTTGCGGTCGTACGCAGCGAGCCGGACGCGATCCGCGTAGAAATCGTTACGACGCTGCATGCCGTACAGAATCGTCATGCCATCGGGGCTATAGCGCGGGCGAACGTCGTCGGCCGGATTGTCTTTCGTGATGTTCTGGACGGGGCCGCCTTGGGTGGAGACCGTGAACACGTCCCAGTTCATGACCGGATGATAGGGCGGCTCGATGGAGTTGGCGGCAAACGCTATTTCCGATCCATCCGGAGCAATGTCGTACTGACCCGACGGATCCATGAGATCGAAGTACCGTTTTGAATCGGGAATGAGGTCGGTAAACGCGCGCGTCGCCACGTCGAGCACGAAAATATGCGGCACGCGTCCATCGGTCAGCCATCCATCCCAGAAACGGTAGACGCGATCCTCGGTAACACGCGCTTTCATGGGCTCCTTCTCGCGCGCCTTGGCCAAATCCCGCGTTGTCTCCACGGTAAGCGCATCGGCAAGCAACCAACCTAGAAACGCAATGCGCTTTCCGTCCGGAAACCAGCGCGGATGGGTGATACCGAGCGGAAAATCGGTCAGCACGTCGGATTCACCGCCATCCAGGGCCAGCATGGCCAGCTGCGGCTCGCCGCCCGGAGCCTTGCGCACGTAAGCAAGGCGTAATCCGTCCGGCGAAATCGTGGGCTCGGATGCATTGACGTCTGCCGAGGTGAGCGGCGTGGGCTCGCCGTTTGCGTGCATGCGATAAAGGCGCGTCTTCCCTTCGTTTTTTTCCATGTCGAACGCAGTGACAGGGAAAATAATCAGTGAGCCGTCCGGGCTGGCTGCGGGAGCGCCGATGCGGCGGAATGCCCAGAGATCCTCAACCGTGATGGGGCGGCGAGACGTTGCGTTCATGTGCTTCCCTCTTTGGGGTGCTCGTTAAGTTCTGCAACTCAGAAACAAATGGCCGGAGGCGATGTTGGATCGACACCATTCACGGTGACGAAACGCCTGTTCTTGGAGGCGTAAACCCTACTCCAGGAACATAGGGAAATACCACCTTGAAAACAGGCGGCAAGGATGTAGACTCCCCGTTTCCTGCGCCTTCGCGGAAAAACCCCTTGCCCGGCCAGGTGCCGCATCCCCGCGAGTTCCGGCTCGCCGTATCCACCTCTTAAAGGGACATTCACATGGAGTCCACGCTTCGGTTTCTATGCGGGCTCGTTCTTGCCATGACGTCCGCCGTTAGCACTCTGCCCGGCCATCCTGATGACGACGATCAGGATTCAGCAGCCGCGGATTCCGCAAAGGCGCCGCCCGATACGACGACGTCCAAGAAGAAAGCTGACGAACCGTCATGGTTCGTCACCTCGGCCCACGGCCCGGCCGACACGGTTCGATTCGATGCCGATGAAGGCACGTGGATATCCGTCGATGTTTCACCGGATGGAAAAACGGTGGCGTTCGATTTGCTCGGCGATTTGTACCTGATGCCCATCACCGGCGGCGAGACGCGAACGCTCACGTCCGGCACGGCCTATGACATGCAGCCCCGTTTTTCACCCGACGGAAAACGGCTCTTGTTCACCAGTGACCGCGGGGGAAGCGACAACTTGTGGACGTTGCTTCTCGACGGCAGCGATCCGCGTCCGGTGAGCACGGACAAGGAGCACGTGATCAACACGGGTGATTGGAGCCCGGACGGCGATTACGTGGTGGGGCGAAAGCGGCTCACCGATCAGAGCAGCATCGGCACGGTAGAGTTGTGGCTTTATCACCGCATGGGCGGAAACGGGGTTCAAATTACGAAGAAGAGCGAGATCCCCGACGCCAACGATCCGACGTTTTCCAAGGATGGACGCTGGATCTATTTCTCGGCCCGCGATCGCCGGTATCAGTACAACCGGAACGTGTACGAAGGCATCTGGCAGATTCGTGGTTTCGATCGAAAGACCGGCAATTTCCGTCCGCTGACCGACGGCTTCGGCGGATCGGCGCGGCCGCGGGTGTCCCCGGATGGCAAGCAAATCGCGTTCATTCGCCGGGATCGTTCGCACACGTTGTTGATGACGCATGATCTTGCCACCGGACGCGAGCGCGTGATCATGGATGGCCTCGATCATGATATGCAGGAGAATTTCGCCTGGACAGGCACGTACTCCGGTTACGCGTGGATGCCGGACGGCAAGAGCCTGGTGATTTCGTATGGTGGGAAGATTCATCGTGTCGATGCGGCCAACGGGACCGCGCGCGACATTCCGTTCCTGGTCCACGTCGAGCAATCGGTGACCCAGGCGCTTCGATTCCCGCAGAACATCGCCCCGGACCAGGTGCGCGTTCGCATGCTGTCCTGGCCGCAAGTGTCCCCGGATGGCTCGACCTTGCTCTTCTCCACCTTGGGGCGGTTGTACAAACAACCGTGGCTCAAAGGATCGCCGATGGTGTTGGCCAGCCAGGGGCCACGCACCTACTCCCCCGTGTTCTCTGCGGATGGAAAGCAAATCGCCTACGTGAGCTGGAGTGACGCCAATGCGGGCCAAGTGTGGGTGATGAATGCGAATGGCGGCGGCGGGCGGCGCGTGACGTCCTCTCCCGGGCAGTACGCAAATCCAGCATTCTCGGCGGATGGAAAGAAGGTGACCTTTCTGCGGGGAAGCGGCGCCACCGAGCGCGGCCGCGATATGGATGAAGAGCTGTGGCTGGATCTCTTGTGGGCGCCGGTTTCGGGTGGTGAGCCGCAGTACGTGGTTACGTTGAACAACCGCGGCGCGGCGAGGCGCATGCCGCGTTTGTCGTGGACACCCGACGGTTCGCGCATCTTCTACTTCGAGGACAAGGGAGCCGCCGATGACGAACGCACCGTGCTCGCTTCGATTCGCCCGGACGGAACGGACCGCCAGGAGCATTTCAAGATCAAGCATGGCGAAGAAATCATGGTTTCCCCCGATGCGCGATGGGTGGCGTTCACAAAGGACTTCCAAGGCTTCTTGACCGCGCTTCCGGTGTTAGGTCGCGACCCGGTGGAACTTTCTGGCGAAGGCGGGCCGCTTCCGGCGTACCGGTTCGCGCAAGAAGGCGCGGATTGGATTACGTGGACCGCGAACGGCAAAGCCATCACCTGGAGTGAAGGTCCAATCATTCACAAAGTGACGCTGGCCGACATTGAGAATGCGTGGAACAAGGAAAAAGACGAAGCGGGACAAAAGACGGACCCCGGCTTCAAAGCCAAAACCGCTGACGAGAAAAAGAAAGAACCGCCGACCGTGCACCCGGACACGGTGGAGGTGCGGTTACTCGTCCCTCGCTCGCATCCAACGGGTGTGGTGGCGTTCCGCGGCGCGCGCCTCATCACCGAAAAGGGTGACGAGGTAATTTCTCAGGGTACGATCGTGGTACAGGACGACAAGATCCTGGCGGTTGGACCCGCAGGCTCGGTGACGATTCCCGCGGGCGCGAAGGTGATTGACGCCACCGGTAAGACGATCATGCCGGGGATGATCGATGTGCACGCGCACCTGCACTACAACTCGCTGGACATCATTCCCGAAGCGATTTCACCTTATTACGCGAATTTGGCTTATGGCGTCACGACGGTGCACGATCCGTCGGCCTCTAACTACACGGTGTTCTCACAGTCGGAGATGGTGGCAACCGGAGTGACGGAAGGACCGCGCGTGTTCTCGACCGGCTGGATTCTGTACGGCGCGGAATCTCCCGGACGAGCGGACATCCAAAGCCTTGATGACGCGAAGCGACACATTCGCCGCATGAAACGTCTTGGCGCGTTCACGGTAAAGAGCTACATGCAGCCGCGTCGCGATCAGCGGCAATGGGTACTGGCCGCGGCACGGGAAGAGAGCATCATGGTCGTTCCAGAGGGTGGCGGCAACTTCGAGATGAACATGTCCATGATTGTGGACGGCCACACCGGGATCGAGCACGCTCTGCCCGTGACACCCCTGTACAAGGACGCAGTGACGTTGTTCGCGAAGAGTCATACCGGCTACACACCGACCTTGCTCGTGGCGTATGGCGGCTTGAGTGGTGAGCACTACTTCTACCAGCACGATGATGTATGGAAGAACGAGAAGTTGCTTCGCTTCGTGCCGCGCGGCTGGCTGGATGCGCGGTCCCGCCGGCGCGCAGTGATGGCAACCGACGACGATTGGCACCATATGGACGTGGCGGCGGGGTGCAAGAAGGTGCTGGAGGCGGGGGGCTCGGTTCAGCTCGGCGCGCACGGCCAGTTGCAAGGGCTCGGAGCGCACTGGGAACTGTGGGGGCTAACTCAGGGCGGAATGACCCCCGCCGAAGCCTTGCGGTGTGCGACGATCAACGGAGCCCATTACATAGGATTGGACCGCTGGATCGGGTCCCTGGAGACCGGCAAGCTGGCGGATTTCGTTGTGCTGGATGGGAATCCGCTAGAAGATATTCATAACTCGAACACCGTGCGGTACGTGGTGAAGAACGGCGAGGTGTGGAATGGAGACAACATGGACCGCATCTGGCCTTCGGCCAAGACACGGCCGTTGTTCCCTTGGGAGTCAGAAGGTCAAATGCTTGAACCCTTGAATTCGGCGACTCACTGATCATGGCCACTCACGGACCGCCGGAAGCAGCTTGGATTCGCGATCCTAAGCTGCGCGCGAACTTCGAAGCGATTCTCCGCTCGCCAAGCTACATCCTGGCTGAGGAAGACCAGGCGCTACTGAAGCGCGACGAGCTGCGGCCAATCCGGCTGCAGCTCGAGTACTTCAAGCCCGAGTTGACGCTGCAGGAACACAACATCCGAACCACGATCGTGGTGTTCGGGAGCACGCGCATCTTGTCGCCGGATCGGGCAGACGAGCAGGTAGAGAACTTGAAGAAGCTCCTGGAACGCGCGCCCGAAGACGATGCGTTGGCGAAGCGTCTGGCGATTGCGGAGCGAATCAAGATGAAGAGCCGGTACTACGAGGAGTCCCGAAAGCTCGGGGCGTTGGTGTCACGGCTATGTCAGGACGAGGATCGGCGGGACATGGTGGTGGTGACAGGGGGTGGCCCGGGCATCATGGAAGCGGCTAATCGCGGAGCGTCCGAGGTAGGCAAGATGAGCATGGGGCTCAATATCACGCTTCCCATGGAGCAGGAGCCCAACGCCTACATCACGCCGGATCTATGTTTTCAGTTTCACTACTTTGCGCTGCGGAAAATGCACTTTTTGCTGCGAGCAAAAGCCTTGGTCGCTTTTCCTGGAGGGTTCGGGACGATGGACGAACTCTTCGAAGCGCTGACGTTGTTGCAGACGCGCAAGATCAAGCCTCTGCCAATTCTTCTGGTGGGACAGACCTACTGGGAAAGCGTGCTCCATTTTCAGGAGTTCGTCGACGAGGGCACGATCGACGCCGGCGATCTGGGTTTGTTTTCATTCGCCGAAACCGCGGACGAGATCTGGGAGACGATTTGTCGGTTTCACGGCTTGGATCCGGAGCACCCTAAGCTGTGAGTTGATTCGGTTGTTTTGGTCGCTCTTACGGGAACTGGTAGGACCAGTTTCCTTTTTTTGTTCACCTCCTCCAGTGGCCAACGTTGGCACGAGCCACTGGTTTCAAAACCAGTTGGGAACTCCCACTGCCCCCACGCGCCGGAAGGCCCAACGTTGGCAGACTCGTAGTCGCCAACATTGGCAACTCACAAGTTTTAAGACCAGCTCACCTCAGCGCCAACCTTGGCAAGGCTGGCACTCCCCAATCGCCCCGGGGCGATTGCTCCCACAGTGTCCAACGTTGGCACGGCCCACCGGTTTCAAAAACCAGTTCACGCCTCGCGGCCGGAGCCAACGCGAGAAAAGTCAGCGCTCCCGCAAGGGCGGCCGCTCCCTAGCATTTGCCTAATCTATTCAGACGTAATCATTTAGCCACGATCAAGATGGACACCAAATATCTAACCATGTGATTAGTATTACTCGTCAAGAGAAAACTTCGTCTGAGAAAATTCTGGGAGGCGTACCATGGTGGTGGCGCTCGAGCGGTCCGACGCCGCCGACCCGGACGGCCACTAGGAAAGCCGCACCGGCACGATGTGCACTCCGGGCTTGGGAGTGAGTCATGCATTCGGTTCGAATCTTCCGTTCGATTTACGCTCTCCTTTTCGTTGCTACTCTCGTTTTGCTGTCCGTCACGGCAACAGAGAGCAGCTCGCCGGGCACGGACCTTCAAGTCGCGCGGGCCGCCTCAAAGTCCGCTCACAATCCCTTCCTTTTCCCAAAAGATGTCGTTCCTCCAGGTGATTCGACTCTCGCTCTGAGCGCATCCGTCACCCCGGCGTCGGCGCCTATTGGCCAAGCCTTCGACTTTCACGCCACGGTGACCAATACCGGCAACGAAACGAAGCGATTTTACGTGGACGGGTGCCCCGTGTATTACATGGTCGACGGAACCTACACGCCGCTCACCTACTGCCTCACTATCGTCAGGGAAATCGTTCTGGAAGCGGGACAAAGCGTCACGTTTGGCCCCGAAGACGAACCGGAACTGCACTTCGACCCTCACCGCTTTCCCGTCGGGCCGGGAGAGCACTCCGCCGAGCTCTACATCAGCCCGCTGGGCAATGTGTCGGTCACGTTCCACGTCAATGAACCCACCACTGATTTGGCTTACGCAGCTGGGCGCGTAACGCGTGCCGACGGTTCACTCCCTCTTAATTTCGGAGCCGATCTTGTCTCACAAGATTCCAACGGCGCGGCGGCGTATCACGCAACGGTCACCCTCGAGGGCTATTTCTTTTTCGAAAACGTGAGGCCGGGAACATATCTGTTGCGGGTGGGAAACGACGCCGAAGTTTGGTGGTACCCGGGGGTTTTGGGTCCAGATTTGGCGAAGCCTATCAGCCTGGCTGCAGGGCAATACGCCGGAAATTTGGACATTATGATTCCCGGCGGGCCCATCCCTGGCCCATTTCCACTTTCAGGGCAAGTGTTCGAAGCCACTTCAGAAAGTTTGGGCACCGCGCCTCTCGGCAACGCCGTCGTCATGGCGCTTCCGCTCGACGGCACCGGTCCCGATTCCACGGAACCGGGCACGGGTTACCCCGACCCATACCCAGGGAATTACAGCGCAATCACGGATGCCAACGGCGTCTTCAAGCTCGACCTCTTGCAAGGGTCCTACCGGCTCATCGCCGGCAAACAGGGATATCGCTATCAATACTTCAATCATGTGTACACGTTCGGAGAGGCGGCGCAGATTCCGTGGCCCAACCGGCAAGTACCCCCGCGATTCGATCTTCCCGCGCAATCGACCAACACTGCGGTGATAAAGGGCCAGGTGCTCGGCTACAACCCGCTCGCCGATGCCATGCCGCAGCCTCTCGAAGACGCAACCGTCGTGGCGATGCCGCTCATTCCGTCAAACACAACCGACAACACAGCCGATGTCTTACTGACACACACGGCCGCGGATGGAACGTTCCACCTCGAGGTGCCATCGGATACGCCCTACCGCGTCTCTGCCTCCAAAGATGGCTACGAGTCGATGTACTTCCAGAATGCCACCAGCAATGTCGACGCAACTCCGGTAGACGTCTCTCCAGGCGGCACGAGTTCGGGCATCGATTTTTCGCTTCCGCAAGTGCTCCCTGGTTTCGACAAGGGGTCCATTCAAGGCCTCGTACTGCGTCGACTGTCCGAAACCTGTCCGGATCCAGCCACCGGAGCCACCAACGATTCCTGCCTTGCTCCTGCAGCAGGAGCGCTCGTTCGCATTACTCCGGCCTACCCAACTCTGGTCGCCGTCGAATATCAAACCTATGCGGGGCCGGACGGACGATTCAAGATTGATGGACTGCTCGCCCAAGCGGACGGCTATCTTTCGTATTACGTTTCGGCCCAGATCGAGAACGAAGAACCCTCGTATTACCCCGGTGGCGTGCCATTTTCCGAAGCACAAACTCTCCCGGTTCTCCCCGGACAAACATCCGATGCCGGCAACATCATTGTTCCGGGAAAAACTTCCCAAGGCCCGGGATTCATTGCCGGTAACATCACTGACCCCGAAAACCACCCCATCGATCACGCACTCGTCCGTGTGTTCGTGGATCCGGAAAGCCCGTGGGGCTTCGTTCAGCGCACATTCACCAACGGGGATGGTTCGTTCTACATTTCCGACTTGCCGGCCGGAGCATCTGTCATCGTATCGGCGGAAGCCTCCTCCTACGTTCCCGCCTACTACCCCGGCGCCTATCAATGGACGCTCGCCCAGCGCGTGCTGGTCTCGGGACCAACTACCCCCTCCGGTCCCAGTGTGCGCACAGCACCTCTGCATATGACACTGAACCATGCATCCACCGGCTCATTCATTCAGGCCGGGCTGGTTGTCGTGGCACCGGAAAGCGTCACCGCGGATACAGGCTGGGTGGATCCCACTCCGCTCGCCAACCGAAGAATCGCGCCGGCATCGATCAGAGCGCGATTCGGCAAACTCACCTACGAAGTCGGCCTTCGTGACGCATTCTTCTATGTCGTGAACGCCGCCGCCGCGGGGCCCATGGAGCTTCCCGTCGCGGGCGCATCAACGGGTGACAACGGAGCATCGATTCTTCGCGGTCTACCGGAGGGCGTCTACATCGCCTACGCCGATCGCCCGGGTTTCGAACGCGCGTATTTCACACAATCCAGCAATAGCCCATCCCTAATCACCCTCGACGACACCACGCCCGCTGTTCTGGCGTGGATCGCGCTACAGCCAAAGAACGGGATCAACACTGGGCCGCCTCCGGGGCAAGACGCGGCTATGCTCCACAACCTCACCAATGTCCCCAACCCGTTTGGAGCCCAGACCGCCATCCGCTACACGCTCAAAGCCACCTCGCCGGTCACGATCCAGGTCTTCGATCACTCGGGGCGGCTCGTGCGAACCATTGTTCGCGGCAACCCCCAAGTCGCCGGACCGCACGAGGTCTCCTGGGACGCAAAGGACGACGTAGGCCGTCGCGCCACCACAGGGGTGTATTTCGCCCGCATTCAGGCCGGGTCAGAAGCGTTCGGGCGCAAAATGCTCCTCTTGCCGTAACGAGGCAAACACCTCGGGTTATACTTTCTGCCACGACTCGGGGGCGGGACTCATCGTCACTTTCTATGGGATTCCATGAAGCTCTTAATTGTCCCAAGCCTCCTCATTGCGCTGATCACCGGTCTGTCGGAAGCCGGTCCCCCTGTGCCCACCAAGGACCTGCCCCAAACTACCGACCAAAATCACCAGTTCGATCTCCCCGCTTGGGAAGCCCAGCGCTATCAGGCCCTCTCCAACTGGCCCCCCGCGGAAACCAACCCACCCGTCGACATCACGCACTACGATCTCGACCTCACCTTCAGCCTCGCCGACACGACGGTCTCGGGCACGGCCACGATGACCCTTACGTGGAAAAACACGTCCACGAACATCCTTCATCTTGATCTGGTCGGTCTCACCGCGACCGCAGTGCGTAAATCAACCGGCCCAAACCTAGCCTATTCCCAAAATTCCGCCGGTATCGACATCACCGTTACACCGGCGCCGGCACTGAACGAAGTCGTTGCGATCAAGGTCGATTACAACGGCAAATCCCGAGCGTTCCACGTTTACTCGAGCGCTTCCTACACGTTCACCGAGCCCAACGACTCCCGGTACTGGTTCCCGTGTCGCGACGTTCCGTGGGACAAGGCAACTCTGGATATGCACGGCCGCGTTCCGCAAGGGAACACCCTGGTCTCGAACGGTGTTCTTCTTTCCAGCAGCACCTCAGGCGGTTGGACGACTTACAACTGGCAAGAAACGCATCCTTTGGCCACCTACCTCATGTGCGCTTCCATTTCCAATTACGCGTACGTGACCACACCCTCGGCCGTCACCACCCTGGGCTGGTACGTTTACCCATCGCACACATCACAAGCGGCATCAGCGTTCCAGCATCTCGCCGACATGATTTCATTCTTCAACAACACCCTCATCCCGTATCCCTTCGACAAGTACGTTATGTGCGAGTCGAACCTGGGGGGTGGCATGGAGCATCAATCGGCCACCCTCATGGGCGATGCGATCGTGACCGCGGGTTTAGGGTACGAGTGGATCACCGCGCACGAGCTGGCGCATCAATGGTTCGGGGACACGGTCACGCTCTCGGATTGGCGGAACATCTGGCTCAACGAAGGCTTTGCCAGCTTCTTCGAAGCGGTGTGGGAAGAACATTTCTACGGCCCCTCCGGCTTCGATCAGCGCATGCAACTGTTTGAGAACAATGTCAAGAACTGGCAGACCAACCACATCGATCATCCCATCTACGATCCGCCCCAGAACAATATCTTCGACACGATGGAGTACGACAAAGCGGCCTGGGTGCTCCGCATGTTGCGCGATATCATGACGAAGCCGGTCTTTGACAGCGGCATCACCGCCTATCTTCAAGCCCACAAGTTTGGCAACGCATCGACCCAGGATTTCCAGGCCTCCATGGAGGCGGCTTATGGCGCATCCCTCAGCTGGTTCTTCGATCAATGGATCATGACGGGAACCGGCCGGCCGCAGCTTGCGTACGTTCCGTTCTTCTCCTCCACCTCCACCGGGTGGCTCACCCAAATTGACATCAAGCAAATACAAAGCTGGCCAACCACGTATCGGTTGCCGCTCGAGGTTCGCATCACCACCACGACGGGTGATGTCACGATGACGGGGTGGGTTCAGAACCGCCACGAGGTCCTGGCGTTCCCGCTCGCCTCGCAACCGCTTTCGGTGGTCTTGGATCCATCCAACAAGATCCTCGGAGAGATGACTCAGGGCAGTGCGACTGGGGTTCCGGATGATGGCGGGACACCCAAAGCCGCGCTTCGTGCATTCCCTAATCCCTTCCGGACTTCGACGCAGTTCCAAGTCCCCGCGGATGCGCGATCTCATAGCATCGACATCGTCGACATTCAGGGACGAACCATCCGCAAGATCCTGCTCCAGGAGGGAACCGGTTGGGTGAACTGGGATGGGCAGGATGACGCGGGTCATCCCGTTCCCGCGGGTGTTTACTTCGCGCGCCTTCAAGATCGCGCCCCAGCTCTCCGGCTCATTCGCCTGGGAAGCTAACACCGATGGCCGCCAAGGAAAGCGGGTTCGAGATCGTGGACCACACCGCCGACGTCGCCATTCGGGGTTGGGCGTCTAGTCTGGAAGCTCTCTTCACCAGCATGGCTCAGGGTCTGTTCGAGGTCATTGGGGAAGACGTGAACATCACCGCGACCCAAACTCGCACCCTTCACTTGGAAGCAGAGACCAGAGAGGAGCTTCTCCACGACTGGCTCGAGACCTTGAACGCGCTCCACCAGATTCATCACGAGCTGTACACGCAATTCGATATCAAGATCGAGGCCAACCGCCTGCAGGCGACGATTCGCGGCGGATCTCTGGATCAAGCGAGCAACGCTCTAGGAACCGAAGTAAAGGCGGTGACCTGGCACGATCTCGCCGTTCAAGACACCCCCGAAGGACTAAATGCCTACGTGCTTCTCGATATTTGATAGATTTGGATATGGACCTGGGATCTCTGGGGGTACTTGTGGGACGATGGCAAATTCCAGTGGCGTTTTTGTGTGTGTCGGCGATATCACTCGCTTGTTCCGATGCACCCGCTCCCGAGAATAGCGAAGAATCCAACCTTGAATATGTGAAGTGGTTCTATTCGAGCACCCCGGTCAGCTACAGAGAGCAACCATTTAGCAATATCCCTCTCGTTGATCAGGATCGAGGAGAATTGTTGTGGTTTTCTCCGAGTAACGTTCAGGTAGCCGACATCAAGCCAGGTGAGCCACTGCAAGACCACCGCGATGATCCGGTTACGACCCTGGAACTCATCTACATCCCTTCAGATTCGGCGGAGTCACAATCGTCTTGGGGAGGATTGGTCACCCGTGTTCCAAGCAACGACGCGGATATTTCGCAGAAGGCATACCTGGATGTTTGGCTCAACGATTACATCCCCATCGAGCGCGCCGCGAATCGGCGCGGCTACCTCTACATCGATGTTGGGCGCGTGAGCGAGGACGCCGTTTGGGATCCCTTAACTCCCCCTCTTCCCCGAAATTTAAGGCTCGATTACGAGGATCAGAATCTGAATGGCGGGCAAGTGGACGCGATTGAGGATCGAGGGTTGGACTGGCTGTTTAACGAGGAGGAGCCGCCGCGACGGCCAGGCACCAAGACATTTAGTCCATTCACGGCCACACAAGACCCCGCAGGTGATGATGCTGGGCCAATCCCCGACAAGAACGCGCCGGAACATACAATCGAGCAACGCATCTCCAAGTACCGCGGAATCAATGGGACGGAAGGTAGTGACCGCCTCGAAGGCGAGGATTTGAATGGTGATTACGAGTTCGAGACGGAAAACTCCTACCGCGAGTACAAGATCCCGCTCGCCGACAGCGCCGACACTGACAACCGCAGAGATTTTCCGGTCTCCGGTCAGGATCTCAGCAGCGGCTGGCGTATGTATCACATTCCGCTCGCCAACATCGACCAGGAAGTCGGGGGTCTCGTCAATCTCACGAGGGTCAGACAAATTCGCCTGTGGGTCCGGGGGATCGCGCCCGGAGACACACTGGATTTACAGGTCGGTGGTCTTCAGCTCGGAGGAACTCCAACCCCTCCGGACACGTCCGTCTTCGCAGGTTCCAAACATGAGCATCGGCATTGAACGGATCGGCCCCGGCATCTGGGAAGTAGAACCACGACACGACGCTCGCGTGCCGGCCCGCTTCATTGCCTCCAAAGAGCTCATTCAGTCCATTCGTGAAGACGAGACCTCGCTCAAACAACTTCAGAACGTCGCCACGCTTCCCGGCATAGTCGGAGCGGCGTGGGCGATGCCCGACATGCACATGGGCTACGGCTTCCCGATCGGTGGTGTAGCGGCGACGGATATGGAAACCGGCGTGGTCAGCCCGGGCGGTGTCGGCTACGACATCAACTGCGGCGTCCGTCTCTTATCGTTTCGGCTCAACGAGTCCGATATCCGGCCGCATCTCGATCGCATCGCCAACAAGCTCTACGACCACGTCCCGTGCGGGGTGGGGCAAGGCGGCAAAGTGAAAGCCGGCCAGGACGTGATTGAACGCGTTCTCGTGCACGGGGGGCGATGGGCAGTTGAACAAGGTTATGGCACCCAACGCGACCTCGAGCATGTGGAAGAAGAAAGCCGGATGGACGGTGCTCTACCGGATGAAGTGAGTGACCTGGCCAAGAAGCGCGGCAAAGACCAGCTCGGAACGCTCGGATCCGGGAATCATTTCATGGAGCTCGGGGTGGTGGACCAAATCCGCGAACCGGACATCGCCCAAACAATCGGTCTCAGCGAAGGGCAGGTCACTCTCATTCTCCACACCGGTAGCCGCGGCCTTGGGCACCAGGTTTGTACGGATTTCCTGAAACGCATGATGCCGGCCATGCGCCGTTACGGCATTCACGTTCCCGATCCGCAGCTTTGTTGCGTTCCCATCCAATCACCGGAAGGCAAAGCCTACCTGGGCGCCATGAGCGCGGCGGTGAATTTCGCGTTCGCCAACCGCCAGATTCTCGCATCGCTGGCGGTGCAGGCCGTAGCAAAGGGACTGAGCACAAGAGACGATTCTCTTGGTGCGCGCACGGTGTACGAAGTGGCCCACAATATCGCCAAGATCGAAACGCATACCGTGGACGGCAAGGAACGCCGGGTGTGCGTACATCGCAAAGGCGCAACGCGCGCGTTTCCAGCCGGTCACCGCGCCGTGTCAGAGGACTACCGCGGTATCGGGCAGCCCGTGCTCATCCCAGGAGACATGGAGCGTTACAGTTTTGTGCTGGTGGGAAAACCGAAGGCAATGGAAATCACGTTCGGAAGCAGCTGTCACGGCGCCGGGCGCCGGCTTTCCCGCACCAAAGCACGACAGGCGGCGCAAGGTCGATCCATTCAGAAAGAAATGGCGGCGAGAGGTATTCTGGTACGCGCAGCCAGCCTCCGCACTCAGGCAGAGGAGATCGCTGCCGCCTACAAAGACGTCGCCGAGGTCGTGGATGCCGTGGCCGAAGCGGGGCTCTCCACCGTGGTAGCGCGCCTGCGTCCACTCGCGGTGATCAAGGGGTAAACATGCAACGCGTCCTGGCCCTTACGGTTCTGACCCTCGTGGTCTTTGCGTCGCGATCCGAGTCCAGAACGTGGTCCATTTTCCCCGACCCATCCGGAGATGCACCAACCATCCAAGCCGGCATCGACAGCGCGGCGGCAGGAGATACCGTCCTCGTGCATGCGGGAACCTATTCGGAACTCATCGATTTTAAAGGGAAACCAATCACAGTCTACGCCGCCTCTGGACCAGGGAACACGATCGTGCATGGAACCGGTGTGCTGGTGGGGGCCGGGAGCGTAGTCACGTTCAAGCAAGGAGAAGGACGGGAGAGCCAGCTCGAAGGCTTCACGATCACAGGCGGCTTTCGAGGCATATCTATTATCAACTCCGAACCGACCATTTCCGGCAATATCATTACCGCGAATGGCATGATCATGAACAATTTGCTCGATGGAGCGGGAATCCTCTGTTGGGGTGGCAACACCACCAAAGTATGGTCTCCACTCATCCGCGAAAATGAAATCCGGGAAAATCTTGCCACGGCCAACGGCGGCGGCATCGCCATTGGAGATGCGATGACTCCCCAGGTGCTGTACAACAGCATCTTCGATAACGAGGCTAAGCAATCAGGGGGTGGTATTTACGTATTTACCCAAGAAGACGGAACTGTTCTCCACTACAACACGATCGACAGTAATCTTGCCCTCCTCCAGGGCGGCGGAATCTACGTTCAGGGTGCTGGAGGCACTCCGCTCTCGATCGATATTGGTTTCAGCGTGCTGGTCAAAAACACGGCTCGCGGAATGGGCAGCTCGATCGGCGGCGGGATGTATCTCAACAACACGAACCTCCTCGGCCACCATCTGACCGTGGTGCAAAACACGGTACCCGCCGGACAGATCGGAGGCGGCATCGCGTTCGATGGGGGCACACCGCATCTGGAAAAGAGCATCATTGCCTTCAACACGGCTGGTGGAGGTATTGGCTGCTCTGGCGGAGCGACGCCCCTCATTCGCTACAACCTGGCCTGGGCGAACGCAGGCGGTAACGGAGCCGGCACGTGCAGCACGTGGGATCAGGCCAACGCCAATCTGGTGGCGGACCCACTATTCTGCAACCTGGATGAAGGCGACCTCACCGTAGAAGACGATTCGCCGGCAATGTTTCCGCCGAATGGGCCCATGGGCGCATATATCACGCCGGGGTGCTCGGCAACGCCGGTCCTGCCGACGACTTGGGGTTCTTTAAAAACCCGCTACCACTAACTCCCGAACAAATCCGGCACGTCCACTCTGGCCAGCGCCACGATGGTGAACTTCACCTTCGCTTGCCAGGTAAAGTCCGCGTAGGGCGACGCAGTCATGCTCCAGACGAACGTGTAATCCAGACTCGGGCAAGGACCCACCCTGCCGGAATTGTAGTAATCGACATATTCGTTCATGCCTTCGAGCAACAACGCCAAGCCGGATGAATCCAGGTGCGCGGGAGCAAATACCGTATCCGCGTCGCTCAAGACAAAGGTTGTGTCCGGAACCAGTACCGCGCTTCCGCCGCCGACTCGCTGAATGGTCACGTTGGCCGTGACTTGGGTTGCGGGAAGACCTCGATTCTGGACGAGCCGCCAGTAGATATTCTCCACCGACACGTGCACGACCTTGTCGATGTCTCCTGATTCCGCATCCGCAAGCTCCTGGCAAAAATCGATGAGCTGGGGGTCGGAACCCGCCACGCCCAAGGCAATGAATGTCACGGTCGCTTCGTCCCGAATCGGAACTTCCACGGTCTTCGACGACACGAAACAGCTCGTCGCTCCGAAGGCCAAGAGCACGAACAACACTTTGAGTTTCAGCATTAGAATCCCACCCCCACCCCCAAGGACAGGCCGAAGTGCTTCGCGAATTCCAAAGCTCCGCTGGCGTGGAAGAAGCCGAGATTCATGTTAGCCCCGCCGGTGGCGTGGAACGTCTTCTCGGTCTTCATGTCGAGATGGATTGTCTCCTCACCCGCCCCGGTGTTTGCGGTATACGTCGAGGACATCTCAACCGTGTCGTAACTCAGTGCGCCGTAAGGGCTCAAGATCGGAAACGCCTTGCTCGCTTGTACGCCGAAGGAATAGGTCGTCACGTTCACCAGGTCTGATTCGACGTCGAACTTGTTGTAGTAGAGCCCTGCGGAAAGATCGAATCCCAAACTAGGCACGTAGCGCGAAATGCCATGACGTAGCCCAAGTCCAAGCAACGAGACGTCGCCCACTTCGTCAGTATTTGTATTGAATCCAAGCCATCGCACCATGACCTCGGTTCCCAAACCGCTCACCGTGAGCTGAGGCACGCCGAAACTGAACGAACTGAGATCGAATCCGCCCGGAAAGATGTACTGCGTGCCCGAATCGCCGTCCACAATCACCGATTCCGTGGGACCCACGGCGGTCGGGACTTTCACTTGTTGCGGAGGCGTAAAATCGCCGCCCGTGGTGGCGATGAATGTTTTGTCCGCATCCTGGTAGACCATGGACATGGCCTTAATATCCAAGTGAGCATGAAAACCGAGGCTGGGGACGGCCGCGGTGTTGAACAAGTTCGAATTCAGACCTTGCCCGAACGCGGTCTGAAGCGGCTTCAGGTACCCCTCCGCAGTCTGATCCGTGTAGGCGCTCAAATTGTCTTCGAGCGTTCCAGCGCAGGCAGGGGCGACAAAAAATAATGCGATGGGGAGAAAGACCCAGTGACGCGCGATCAATGTCCCTCCTTCTGGAGCTTGGCAAGGGCCCGGCCCGCCGAATCTGCCATGGCCGGATCGAGCTCCTGCTCCTGTATCTCCTCCCAGTATTTTCGGGCGTCTTCCCAACGTCCTGAGTCTTCTGCGAGCAAAGCCAGACCAGCCTGGGCGGCCGGAAACGGCTTTTTCAAATTCAGCGCCTCGTTATACGCGTCCTGAGCTCCCGCTACATTGCCGCTTCGCCGCAGGGCTTCCCCATAGTTCTTCCAGAGGAAGGCGGCCTGATCACCAGCCGGATTTTTTTCGAGACCTGCTTTCAGGAACGTTGCGGCGCTATCGGGTTTTCCCATCTTCAGGTACAGAAATCCCAGATCGTTATACGCAGGAGCAAACGTGGGTGTGTTCTCGATGGCCGCCTTGTAATCCTTTATTGCCGACAAGGTGTCTCCCGTTTCTTCCTTCACCCTCGCGAGGCCTCGATACGCTTCGGCAACATTGCCTCGCCCCTTGTCAATCACGTCGTCGTAATACGTTTGGGCCCGCTTCAGGTCTCCCTTCCCGCGATAGAACTCCGCGAGATTGAAACGAGGTACGGAGTAACCTTCATCGAGCCGAGCCGCTTCCTCAAAACTAGCAATGGCTTGGGCGGTCGAATCCTGGCTCAGATATATGAGCCCCATATCATTGTGCGCGGGTGCATAGCGCGAGTCGGCAGATACAGCTAGGAGGATCAATTTCCACGCCTTATCCCGATCGGTGTTCATCACCGAGTCGGCTTGGGCAGTGAGGTTCTTTGCCTTGTTCCGCGCAATGGATTTTGGAATCGTCCACAGCCCCGCCAGTGCAATCACCACGACCAACGTCAACCCACCCATGATGAGTCTGGCTCTCGGGCGTCGGCTTTTCTTAGCAACCGTCGGGGCCAGCGTTCCCGGTAGCACCAAGGTTCCTGATCCGCCCCCAGGCAGCATGAGGGTGCCATCCGGAGGAAGCGTGGCACCCTCGCTCAAACGCTCGACCACCAGAGACGCGGGGCCCAATCGCAACCCTGGATCCTTGATCAACAGCCCGTTCACCAATGCACGAAGTTCCGGGGGCGTGTCCGTGCGCAGATTCTCGAGCGGTACCGGCTCGTCATTGGCGACCTTGAACAAAATCGTCAAGGCCGTATCACCTTCGAAGGCCGGACGTCCGGTCAACATCTCGTACAACACGCATCCCAACGAGAATAAATCCGCCGCGGGAGTCGCGCCTTCACCCCGCACCAGCTCCGGGGCCATGATGTTCGCGGTACCGATCAAGGATCCCGCCATGGTCAGCTCGGTCTCACCGCTGCGTCGCGCGACCCCGAAATCCATTACCTTGAGCTCGCCAAAGCGATTGATCATCAAGTTACCGGGCTTGATGTCCCGATGGATGATCCCTTTTTCGTGCGCCACCGCCAGCGCCGCCGCGGTTTGCCGTCCGAACTTCCGCACCTCCGACATAGGGAGCGAACCGCGAGCCAGTCGATCGGTAAGGGTTTCCCCTTCCACAAACTCCATCGCGATGTATGCCTCGCCGTTTTCCTCACCAAACGCATAAATAGTCGCAATATTGGGATGGTTGAGCTGAGCGGCAAGCCGGGCTTCGCGCTTGAAGCGCTCGATGAAGGAGGGATCGTTTCCGCTCCGCGAGCCCAGGAGCTTGATCGCAACCGAACGCTCGAGCTCCAGGTCGGTGGCGCGGTACACCTTCCCCATGGCTCCCTCACCCAGGAGCTCATGCAGCTCGAAATGCGCAATGCGGCGTGAGGTCAATACGCCTCCGGGTCCATTTAATCAGGCAGCGGGGGCTGGGCGGGGGAACGGTACGCGGTTCCGTTGGAAGCGCACAAGGGCGGGTCACCGCCATCCATAAGAATAAGAAAAAGCTCGAGGGCGGCGCTGCGGCACCGCCCCCGAGCGGAGTCCGGGAATGCAGTAGTCCCTAAGGAGCCTAGTGAATTACCCGAACGACCTTTTGCACAGCTTCTTTCTTGCCGGCCTGAATCTTGATGAAGTACACCCCGCCTCGGATGGCGACCCCCTGTTCATTCCGTCCATCCCAAGCCAGTGCGTGATGACCGGTCGGATAGGCAGCGCCGTCGGCCAGGGTGCGCACGAGCCCCCCGTCCACTCCGAACACACGCAAGGTAACTGAAGCCGGTTCGGGAAGATCGAACCGCACTTTCGTGCCCAACGCGCTGAATGGGTTCGGCGCGGCGGGCAAGAGAGCAAACCGGACCGGCAGGGTTTCTTCCACCCCCACCGGTGCATCGGAGACCGTGAACGGATCCTCCATGATCTCGACCCCGGTCACCTCGTTCTTCTTGTTCTTGGCCACGAGCTGGAGCAGGCAGTCTCGCGAGGACACTATGTCCGGAACCGTCCACACGTATGACGAATCGTCGTCGGTCCCCTGGACCACGGTCTGCCAAGTCGCGCCTGCGTCACGGCTGTAGTAGATATCCATCTTGTAGCTTAGGCCATGACCGATCGGTGACCACTGGATATTGAGGTCACTGAGCTGGGGCACGATTTGATCAGCGTGCGGATTCTTGATCTTGGGCCGGAGCACCTTGACCGAATCGTAGCCGGCAAACGCCTGCGTGCCGATGGTGCCGGTCACGGACACCGGCACGGGGAAGCCGACCGGCAGAAGGTTCTGAACCAAGATCCGATCGAATCTCAACTGAATCTCAGTGATTCCGTCGAGATTGTGGTCCACAAACGTCGCCGTCGTCTCCGCGGCCACGCTTCCCGTTCCCCCGTTGAAACGCACCGAAGACACCACGACATCGTGGGGATCCAGGAAGCGCGCGAACTGCAAGTACGCATTGATGTACTTGCCCTTCGAGGTTGGATTGATCGAGTTCGGATCGATGTCGCAGGTTGCGGTCGCCGGCCCCGTCGAAATGCCGCTCGTGTTGATGAACGTGACCGTGTTGTCACCCGAGTTCACGACCAGGAGGAGTCCGGTGGTCTTGTCGAATGCGAGACCTTCGGGATTCTCACCGACCTCGATCTCAGTGATGAACTTGAACTCGTACGGCGAGGTGATTCGTTCCGCGACCGCGGCCGATCCACCGAGCGAAATGATGGCGTACACATCCACGGTGCCGTCGGATTGAGTGATGTACACGTATCCGCCGTCCGCGGAGACACCAACCGCCTTCGATGTAGAGCCGACATTAACTTCGGCTTTGGCTCGTTCGTTGTCTGGAATCCCGTCCCGAATATCGATCAGGACCAGGATCCCATTCTCCAAGAGCACAACCGCAAAGGCCCCATCCGCGGATACGCCCACGGCTTTCGAGGTTGACCCAACGTTAACCTCAGCCTTTGCGCTTCCATCGATGGTACTGAGGAGGAGCACGGACGTCTCATTTCCTACGATCAAGGTCGCGCCGTCCGCACTTACCCCTACCGCTTTCGAGGTGGACCCCACGTTCACTTCAGCTTTCGCGGTGTTGTAAGTCGCGCTTGTCGGATCGATATCGATGAAGCTCACCGTCTCCGCGCCATAGTTGCACACATACAGCGTGCGACCATCGGGATTCACCGCCAACCCCGAAGGATTGGGGCCGGTGGGGATGGTGTTGATTACCGTGTGAAATCCAGCCGCGGCTGGATCGGTCCCGATCACGGAAACCGTATTGGACAGGAAGTTCGACACATATACCTTGCTGCTATTCGGCGCCGGGGCGACCGCGAACGGCGACTGCCCAACGGGAATGGCATTCTCGGCCGTGGCGGTCGAGATCAGGATTGGAACCACCGAGTTAGCCGTTGGGCTGGTCATGTACGCTCGAATTCCATTGGGCAAAATGGCAATGGCCTGGCCGCTCGAAGGAACATCAACCACATCGATGACTTGATTCACCGGGCTCGTAAGTCCGAGCACCGTGAAGGGCTGTGTGTTCGAACTGCTCTGTCCCACAACCACGTACACCGGCCCGGTCACCGCAGTCGACGGAACAATGACGCTGAGCGCTCCGGGATCAGCCCGCGTGGGAGTGACGTTCGCTCCCCCGCTGAAGACCACCGTATTCTGCGCCGGGTCTGCGTTGAATCCGCTGCCAGAAAGCACGATCACGTTTCCAGGCAGCGCGGCGGTCGCATTGATGGCGTCCAGCGACAAGACCGGAGCGGACCCCGTGGTGAAGGTCGATGCGCCGGGGTTGGCGAGTGGATGCCCGTCATAATCCTGTAGTGCCGCCGTTGCGTCCACTTCGTAGGTGGTATTGAAATTCAGGGGGAGTGCCGGATCGAATACAACCCGGCGTCCACCATTGGCGAACGTGTAAGTCCCCGCGAGCGGCGGACCACCCGGCAGTCGCAGCGTGAACGAGCTGGTGCTGACCGTTCCGGGAACGATAGCCTTCGAAAAATCCATGGCCACGTTGGTCAGTGCGCCCGGCTGATCGTTGGGACCGGGGGTCACCGCCATGAGCTGAGGCGGGGCTCCCGTCGTGTCACCCACCACGCTCATGAAGAACTGCAGCGTGCCGGCCGCCGAGAGTGCGTCGACACGGTCCGTATTCGTCGCCGAGGGTGCCGGCAGATAGGATGCCGCTTCGGCAAACCCTTGGGCGTTCGCAGCGACGATCTTGGTTGGATTTCCGGGGCCGAAGTTGCCGTTTAACCCGTCGTAAACGAACACCGCACCTTCGGCGGGCGCGCCGCCAAAACGCTGCGCATCCACGACCATGGGCAAGGGTAACGGCTGGTTCGCCACGCCTACCTGGTTATCGCCCGAAATCACGTGCACGGACTGGACACCCGAAACGTCGGTGAGATAGATGCCGCCGCCCAGAGCAGGCACGTAAAGCCGCGCGTCATCCAAAGAACTGATCAGGGATGCCCTCCCCGCTAACCTGGCGCTGGCTACCAGCACCCCCAGATCCGTCAACGTTCCATCGTTGGTATATGCAGTCATCAAACCCGGGCCATTGTTGTTCAAGACGAACACCGTGGTCCCACTGTGGTTGGGGACCGCGTAAGCGGCAGCGTTAGACCCCACCGCCTGCGTAATGAGCGAATGACCATACGTTATGCTCGAAGGGTTGATGTCGACGCAGGTAAGCTGATTCTCGACCGTGACCGCGAGGGTGTATAGGGTCGTCGCATACAGGAAATCCCCGCGCGGAGATACGGTGAGCTGGTACGGGCCAGACCCTCCCGCCACGGTCCAGTTGGTCAATTGCTGACGATAGGTTGGTGAGCTTTGCACGATATCGAAAACCGCCACGCTGATGTTTGCGTTGATGGCGTTTCCAACATAAACGCGGTTGCCGCGAGGATCGATCGCCAGTCCGTTCGGGTTATTAAGGGGGACCGCCCCACCAATGGCATCGCTTGGGGCCACATTGAGCACCGCATCGGTCTTGGTTGCGATCTCGTACACGACATCTTGCAGGTCGCTCAAGATCAAGAGCCGTGACCCGTCAGGCGTGACGGCAAGGAATTCCCCCGCTAGCGCCAGGCCACCCTGTGAAATCGTGCCGGCACGGGCCAATGGGCTATTCGCGGGTCCACTCAGCGTAAACACGGCGGTAGTCGACGCCTCTGTATCAGCGACGTAGAGCTTCCGGCCGTCCGGCGTGATTGCCATCGCGCCTTCCGCAGTCAACTGAGTTTGCGCGCTGGTCAGTGTTTGCACCGGGCTCAAAAAGTTGGGCTGTGTCGGATCCGCCTGGATGACCATCATGGAGCCGTCGTTCTGAATCCCAATCAGCCAGCGGCCATCCGGCGTTTCAAGCATCCGAGCCATTTCCGGGATATTCGTCTCGTTAAGGGCTCCCAAACCGACAAACGGCGCTTCGAACAGATTGACGCCCTTGTAGGAAGTGGAATTCGAAATCTGCGCTCCCGTGCTCACCCGGAGCGGGCCGGAAACGATGCCGGCCTGCAACGCGGTGAGCGCGGTTGGCGTGGCGCTGAGGACGGTCAGTTGCGTATTGCCGACACGAACGATGTTCTGGCTCGGGGTGGAGCTGAACCCACTCCCGCCCACGGTGATGAGGGTTTGATCCCCGCCCGAGCGCGGGGACACCGAATTCACCACGACCCCGCTCTGTCCATCGTAAACCTGCAGGGCATTGCTTCCGTCTACCGCCACATAGAAATATCGGCCACCGCTTCCAATCGCGACGTCGACCGGATCAATTCCGGTGTTGAAGCTCGTCACCAGAGCCGGCGTTTGCGCGAAGGCGTCCAGAACGTCGAGGCGATTCAAAGTGAAGTCGAGCGCATAGGCAAAGCTTCCATCGGGAGAAAGGGCAAGCCCGCGGTAGCTTCCGCCAATGGCAATAGTGCCTTGCAGGGGTCCGCGAGGCGCAAAGCGACGCAGCGTTCCCGACTCATCCACGGCAAAGAAGGCGTTGGCGAGAGGGGAACCGGCGGTTTCGCGCGGTGTGGTGCCCGCGGCCAGGAGTCCCACCACGCCCTCGCCGGACGCTAAGCCCAGCACGGCGACTTTGCCGCCGGTTGTGGCGGCATACGCTTGCGCGGCATCCGGCGAGACACTCACGTCACCCAAGAACCCGACCCCGGTCTGAGACCATTGGCGGGTCTCGACGCCAAACGAACCGCCGGAGGCCATGTTGTACGCCGCCACACGCCCTGCGTACACGATCAATGCACTGCCCCCGCCCGGGTTCATGGCTATGCCCAGTGGCTCTTCCGGAAGTGGAATCGTCAGGACCACGGTGTTGAAGAACGCGCTGGCCGGAGCGGCATCGATGACCAACAGAGCGGGCGGATTCGACCCGATCGCCATCACCCGCTGACCATCGGGATGCGCGGCAATGCCTGCCGTTCCGCCCGCGACATTGATCTGGGTGGTCTGGAGGAATGTGGCGCTGGTAGGAAGCGCGCTCATGGCCGTCACCCCGGTCGAGGTGGCGACGTAGGCGTTCACGCCACTGGGAACGAGCGTCACTTTGCGTGGATCCCCGGTTAGGGTGCCGTTACCCAGGAACACCCCCACCGGCGGTTGTTGCGGCGGCACGATCACAATCGCGAAATCGTTACTCGACTGCGCCCCCACCGTGACATGCAAGTTTCCGCTTTGCGTACCGGGAGGCACGCTCACGAAAATCTGTTCCAACGTTGACGCGTACGGCGTGCCCGTGGTGCCGCCGGTGAACGAGACGAGATTGTTCGCAGCAATCGGACTGAAACCGCTTCCGGAAAGAACGAGCGTTCCTCCGATCGGCACCTCGGGGGGCATGGCTCCGGTCACGATCAATGGCGGTTGCGCCTGCGTCGTGAACTGGAAGGTGTAGTTGTCCGCCATGGCATTCCCATTGAGGTCGCTGATCCCCGGACCGACGGTCATCACGTAGGTGGTGTTGAAGTCGAGCGGAGCCGATGGTGTGAAGACAAGCAAGTTGCTGGGGGTAAGGAAAGCCGCCGCCCCTGCCACCCCGGCTTGCGTGGCTAGCGTTTCTAGACGCAGGTTGCCGCTGATGGTGTTCACGTCGATACGCTCGTCGAACCCGACCACGATCGTCGTCGTGGCAGGCACGTTCGCCGATCCATCAGCGGGGCTGGCGGAAACCACCTGCGGACCGGTCAAATCCGGATTGGTGATGATGTTCGCGTTCGAAAGCGGGTAGCTGACGAGGAGAACGCCCGAGGTTCCAAAATCGGCGTTGGTTTCCGACGCCCCATCGTAGTACTCAGGTAGGAAGTTCGTTTCCGCGACGGTCGCTAGATCGTTCGAGATCCCGCTCGGCGCAAGTCCGTTCACGGTTTCACTGCCGTCCAAGGGCGCAATGTAAACCTTCACGTTCTGAGTGAGATTGAAGAAACGGTACGTGCCGTCTACGCCCGATACGGTCATCTGTACGGTGTCGTTCAGGGCGGTGATGGCAAACACCGCCGCACCCGGCACGGGAGTGATGCCATCTGCACCGTTGAGGACCTTCCCTGCAATGGACAAGGCCGGGGCCGGCGCCGCGCCGTGATATCCATTGCCGGCCAGCACGATATCGTCCGCAGCCAGGCTCGTCTGTGAAGAGCCCCGGTACGCCACATAGAACATCGTGCTGGGTTGTAACGTGCTATGGCCGAACCCGAAGAAGTGCCCCAACTCGTGGGTGGCTACGTTTTGCAGATTGAAAGCACCGGCCGGCCCTGCATGCGTGGGGGTGGAGAAGGCGTAGTTCTGAGTGTTGAAGAGAACGTCCGAATCGATGATCTCGTTCGGGTAATAAACCCGTCCATCGATGGTCGTGACGTTTTCGGCCACGGTCGAGTAGGTGATCGCGACCGTGCCCAGGATGAACCCGTCCGGATCGGTGGAGGTGACGGTGTTGTGTCCATCCCCGGACACGGCATTATCCAGCGTTCCGTTGACGTAGTTGTACTGAATGGCTGGGCCTGAAATCTGCCAGGTATGAATGGCCTGGCTGTACTCGGTGAACTCGCTGTTGTCGGGGATGGAGGGGTCACCGGTTGGGCTTTGCTCGATGGTGATCGGGAACCGATCGAGGGACCAGTACCGCGTGAACCGGAAGCTCGAACCAATATCAGCGCAGCCGTCATGGTCCTGGTCTATTTGCCCCAGGAGTGGAGGATCGGTGGGACAGGCATCCGCCTGATCGGGGATTCCGTCTCCGTCTTGGTCTGGGCTAAGAGGAAGGTTGGTGGCCTGGACCACGTCCACGTTCCCGCCCCCGTTGGATGTGAAGTAGATGCTCTGGCCGTCTTGGCTCCAGGTTGGATGACTTTCATTGATGCTCGGGCTCGTGGTGATCGGGATCAGCAAACCGCCGGTCGACTTGGCAATCCAGATGTCCGAATCTTCCCCACCACCTCGATTGGATGAGAATGCTATCCAGTTTCCATCGGGTGACCAGGCGGGCTCGACATTGTTGAAGTTGTTCGCGCCAACGATCTCGGTTTGTGTCCCCGAGATGATCGGGGTGGTCTCGATGGCGGTGCCACCATCCGCATCCGGAATGACGTAGACCAAGGACTGGCCATCGGGAGACCAGTCGGGATCGGTGCCCCCGAAATGCGTTTCTTGAACGCCCGAGGGAAAGTGCACACCGAGGATCTGAGTTCCATCGTCATACGCGATCTCATCCGACACCGGACTCCAGGACGGATTGCGAGCGGGCCCTGGTGTTATCACTAGCGGAGGCGGAGCGAGCTGCCCTCCCGTCGTTCCATCCGCCACGTAAAGACGATCGGTTGAGACGTCGCGGAAGACGAACTGAGAAGCGTCGGCATTCCAGCTTGGGGTTGCAGCTGTACCCGAGTTGGTGAGGCGGTAGGTCGTTAGATCATTGGCAATCGGATTCTTAGTGAAAATATCCTGCGTGCCATCACGGTCGGACGCGAACGCGATCACGTTATGACCGGTCTTGGGTGCATCCGGCGCGACATCGTCGCCAAGATACGTGGTTAGGCGATTCAGCGTGACCCCTTCGTTGTGCACCAACACCGCGGTCGACAACGTGTCCACTCCGGAGTTGTTTACGATAATCAGGGTGTAGTAGCCGGCGGGTGCAGCGGTGAGGTCGAAATCCAAATCGATGTACTGAGTGCCGGCAACGGCCTGGGCACTTGTGTGCTCGATGAGTGCGGAGGCGCCTACTAGCCGAGCCGACGTCAGTACGTCGTCCATTGCGCTGCCAAAGGCGCGGATTTTCACCAAACTCGGAGACGGCGTGACGGCGTTGGGCGTCGTGTACCAGATGTTCACGAGCCTGCCTTCAGCCATGTACACGCTCGAGCCGACACCGTAGACAATGACTGGGTTAGAAAGGGCATCCAACGCCAAGCTTGGTTGGATACCGGCCGACGGCGTTCCGTCCGCGGGTTGGCGTATCCAGTAGCCCCGTTGTTTGTACGCGAAGAAAAGGTTTCCCGTGGTCGGCGGCGGATTGGTGCACACATTGCCGTTGGGATCGGTTTGGTACGCAATGCGCGGACTACCGTCCGGGTCGATTTTGATCGACGTGGCGCTCACTAAACCCGAAACGTTATCCGCCGTTTCGATTGCCCACCCGCCCAGCGGATTCCGGCGGCCGTAATGCAACGCACAGGCCGCGACATAGCTCACGTGAGGATTCGCGCTGACATCCAGGTCGATGGACGCGGCACCCGTGAAGCCATTGTCAAAAGGAATGCCTTCGATGTCCTCGATGGTCGAACCCGAAAGCGGCGGTTTGATGCCGTAACCGATCCGGATCGTCGTGGGGTTCACCGTATGAAAGACCCAGTGGATGCGGTCGAAACGATCGATGGCTATAGCGTCCACAAAGCCGGGGCCAATGGATTCGGTTGTCCAGGTGCCCCCGCTCTTATGAGCGTGGTTCATGCCGTTATGGGTGTAAAAAATGTGAGGCTCGCCATTGCTATCCAGAACGAGAGAGTTGGGACTCGGATCGTCCGCAGCCACTACCTCGGTTGTCCAGACGCCTCCGGACTTGTACGCGAATTTTAGAGATTGCGTCGTGGCATCGTAGTAGGCGATGTATGGGTTGCCTGAATCGTCAATGACCAGAGAGCAATACTGACCGGCGTCATCACCACTGGCGTCCACGTTCTCGAAAGGTTGCCATGGAAAAAGGAACGGCTGCTTCCCATAAATCAATTGATGGCTATTCGCGTCATACGTGGCCATATGTTTCGCGTTGCCGATGTCGATCGCCAGAGAATTGTACCCACCGCCGAACGGCCTGACGCCGCTCGCAGAGAAGTTCACCTGAGCACGAGCGGCTGGGGCCACCAAGAAACTCAACAGGAGAAGTGCGAAAGAATGACGAAGGACTCGGCGCGAAAGCGGAGTGAAGTGGGTCATGACTACTTCCCTCCCTTCGGGCTCTGAACCATGCCCTTCAGCCCACTTACAAAATCATCGAGGCCCAAAACCGCCTCGGTTGGAGAACCCTCTTGTATTAGCCCCGGCTTCGCCGCCTGCATCGAGGTCAGGTCTTCCGGCTTGAGCCCGTGCACCGACTTCTTTCCGGTTCGAGCATCCGTGGTGACATCGAATCGTCCGCGGAAGAGTCCTAAGACTTGTTGATGCCCGCGCACATCCGGAGCCAGAAAGAGCACCGTTTCCTGCCCGGCTGAATAGGGCACCGCACCGTCGACATCCACCCGCAGCTTCTCCACTCTCCCGCCCGGTTGCGTTATCACGATCTCACCCGCGGTCTGCCCTTTGATGACGTCAGTCACCCGAATGCGAACGTCGGTCACGATGAGGGAGTGGTCTTTGTTCCAGCGGGAGCTGGAAGACTCCACCGAGCCCACTACGATCGAGGGGGCCATAGAAACCATGTCGCGTAGCGACATCTGCGCCACCGTGGTTGCCATGGCGGCCGAGGCCACCAGGCAGAAAACAGCCAACCAAAGCGATGAAACTTTAAGCCGATGCATATCTCCCCCTAATAGGAAATGATCCGCACGATGCCCGGCGGCCGGGGGAGGCCGAGCCGGTCAAATCACACGGAGAACGCAGACTCGAAAGAGCAGCGATCCTCAATAAAGACCTATCGCCACCAAAAACGTTGGCGACGGCTCGAGGACACAGTGGAAGGGCGGACGGGGTCACAGGGATGCCGTTCGCCAGCGCGGCGCGAGATGTCATGACCCCCCAAAGTCGCGAAGCAGAGCAAGTTAGTTAGGCGGGCATTATAGCTTCAAAGTCCAATAAAGTCAATGAGTTCTGTTGTTTTCCGCGCGTCCGTTTTCGGTTTCGGGAGGGCCAATCAATACAAACGGAGCCCAATAGAAAGGATGCGCAGTATTGCTTTTTTTCCTAAGCGTTTCTTTAGCATTCGAAAGCGCTTCGCTTGTAGTTTCGCCTTTACCGATCAGCGATTCATAGAAGGTGGTCATGAGCTGGGCCGTCGAGCGATCTGACACACTCCAGAGACTCACCAACACGGACCTGGCCCCGGCATAGAAGAACGCTCTCGGAAGGCCGAGCACGCCTTCCCCACGGACCATGCGCCCCAGCCCGGTTTCACATGCGGACAAGACCACCAAATCTGCGTTCATGTGCAGGTGATAGATCTCCCGGCTGATGGCGGTTACGCCCTGGGTCATGTTGAGGAGATGCCAGCCGGATTCGGCGTACGCCGGGGAAGCCAGCGCTGCGGTCGCGGCGCCGAGAGACGTCAATAGTTTTCGGATCATCGTTCCTGTGCCTGCTGCCGGGCGCCGCTA
>Ga0207675_100000671_pt1 | contig 33681 bp, 27 predicted proteins | sample KBSSwiS42_FD_184305 | JGI IMG/M metagenome (GOLD analysis project Ga0207675, IMG submission 184305) | Switchgrass rhizosphere microbial communities from Kellogg Biological Station, Michigan, USA - KBS Switchgrass S4-2 (SPAdes) (version 2) | ecosystem: Host-associated > Plants > Roots >...
TGGCGGCCGGCAAGCCGGCGCTCCTTGTCATTGTCGGCAAGCACGAGCGCGCTCTGCGCGATGCGATACTGCGAGGTGAACGAGTGCAAGTCGCCGATGTGCTGCGACGCCGGCAGCCAGCGCTGGCGCATTTGCGAATTGAGATCGTTCACCGCGCCGACGCGGTCGAGCGAGGTTAGTCCGAGGCCCGCGATGACCGCGAGCATGATGATGAAAGCGAGGCCAATCTGGCCACCGAGCCCAACCCGACCAAAAACGTTGCGCAAGCTGCCCCTCCATTAGGTCGCGACAGTAGGACACCGCGCACGACGGACCTTCCGCGTGCACGGCTAATACTCTGGCTTTATAGGAAGGAGGCTAAGCGTCCCGGTTTAGGTGGGGCAAAAAAATTCGAGATTCTTCAGTTATTAATGAAGTTGAACGGCATCCGGTGAATGCGTAGTTTGCCGTATGTGAATGAACTGAGGCTTGTTTCCCACGCTCGCGCATCCGTTAGCGGCATTGGTCAACGCCGCTACAACAAATTCGCCGTTAACCATCGCGCGTAACCACGCGATACGCGTTCAGCCGCGGCGCGGGCCGTCGATCCTTAGACGTAGCGCCAATATGCGGTCATTCGCAGTGAGAAACAGGGTTCGCCCGTCCTCGCCAAACGCGCAATTGGCGATCGGCGCGCCCGTCTCGATCATGCCGAGCAACTCCGCATCGGGCGTGAAGACCCCCATGCCACCCGGCACGCTCTGGAAATGCGTACCGTCGCCGGCGATTTTCATGCCGTCGGGAAGTCCCGCACGGCCAGGACCGAGCATCGGTTTCGCGTCCAGCCAGATGCGGCTTTGCGTCGGCAGTCCCTTGGAGTCGAGTTCATAGACGATCACGCGCGGCGCCTTTTCGTCGGAGACCGATACGAACAGCCTCTTCTCGTCCGGCGACAGGGCAACTCCGTTCGGTCGCGACTGCGCGCCGTCGATGAGCACGACCTTGCCGTCGGGCGACCAGCGATAGACGCCGTTGACGGGCGCTTCTTTGAGCGGGGATGCGTCGCCCTGCGTGAAGCCATAGGGCGGATCGGTGAAATAGATCGCGCCGGACTGCGCGACGTGCACGTCGTTGAGGCTGTTGAGACGCTTGCCTTCGAAGCGATCGGCCAGCGTGGTCCGCATCTTGGTTGCGAAGTCGTAGCGCACGAGCGCCCGGCTGCCGCTGTCGGCGATGATCAGTCGGCCCTGGGCATCGATCCCGAGCCCGTTCGATCCCGGCTCGCGGATCAGCTTATAGTCGGGATTGGGCAGGCCGGAGGGCTGCAGGAAGATGCTGACGCCATCCTTGCGCGACCATTTGCGCATGATGTTCGCCGGCGGATCCGAGAACAGCAGGAAACTGCCGTTCGGGACCCACACCGGACCCTCCGCCCAGCGGATGCCGGTGACGAGCGTCTCGACCGGCTGCGCAGCATCGAGGACACGGTCGAGCCCTGCTGCGATCCGGCGGATCCGCGGCGTGACTTCGGTTGCGGCACCGAGCAGAGGAGAAGCAGCGAGTACGGCGCCCGCGCCCAATATCCTTCTTCGCGACCAGCGCATTCGGCTCTCCCCAGCGGCGAACTTGTCCGCGTTATTCCGGCCGAACCGCCTCTGCCACATCGTTGCGCTTCGCCGCCAGCACTTCCGGCGAATGGCGAATGTGCAGTTCCTTGAGCTGCTTGTCCGACACTTCGGACGGCGCGCCCATCATCAGATCCTCCGCCTTCTGAGTCATCGGGAAGGTGATGACCTCGCGGATGTTCGGCTCGTCGGCGAGCAGCATCACGATACGGTCGACGCCCGGTGCCGACCCGCCGTGCGGCGGTGCGCCATATTTGAACGCATTGATCATGCCGGCGAAATTGGTGTCGACGTCCGCCTGGCTGTAGCCGGCGATCTCGAACGCCTTGTACATGATCTCGGGGCGATGGTTCCGGATCGCACCGGACGACAGCTCCACGCCGTTGCAGACGATGTCGTACTGATAGGCCAGGACGTCCAAGGGATCCTTGGTCTCGAGCGCCTCGAGCTCGCCCTGCGGCATGCTGAACGGGTTGTGGCTGAAATCGACCTTCTTCGCGTCCTCGTCATATTCGAACATCGGGAAGTCGACGATCCAGCAGAACTCGAAATGCTTCTTGTCGATCAGCTCGAGCTGCTCGGCAGCGCGTGTGCGCGCTAGGCCAGCGAGCTTCGCCGCCTGCGCTTCCTTGCCAGCGGCAAAGAAGATGCCGTCGTTCGGACCGAGCCCGAGCGCCTGCGCGATCGCCTGCATGCCTTCCTGTCCGTGGTTGTTCGCGATCGGCCCGCCGAACACGCCGTCCTTCTGCGTGGCATAGCCCAGACCGGGAAACCCCTCGGACTGCGCCCAGCTGTTCATGTCGTCGAAGAATTTGCGCGATTTCTCCGCCGTGTTCGGCGCCGGAATCGCGCGCACGACATCTCCGTTCTCGACGATCGAGGCGAAGCGGCCGAAGCCCGAGCCTTTGAAATGCTCGGAAATGTCGGTGATGACGATCGGATTGCGCAGATCGGGCTTGTCATTGCCGTATTTGAGCATCGATTCGCGGTAGGGAATGCGCTTGAACGGCAGCGGCGAGACGGTGCGGCCCAGCCCTTCCCAATTTGCGAATTCCTCGAACACGCCGTGGAGCACCGGCTCGATCGCGGCGAACACGTCGTCCTGAGTGACATAGCTCATTTCGAAATCGAGCTGGTAGAATTCGCCCGGAGAGCGGTCGGCGCGCGCATCCTCGTCGCGGAAACAAGGGGCGATCTGGAAATAGCGATCAAAGCCCGCGACCATCAGCAACTGCTTGAACATCTGCGGTGCTTGCGGGAGCGCATAGAATTTGCCGGGATGAACGCGGCTCGGCACGAGATAATCGCGCGCGCCTTCGGGGCTCGAAGCGGTCAGGATCGGCGTCTGGAACTCCGTGAAGCCCTGCTCGATCATCCGGCGGCGGAGCGACGCGATCACGTTCGCGCGCAGCATGATGTTCTTGTGGACCTTCTCGCGCCGTAGATCGAGGAAGCGATAACGCAGCCGAATCTCCTCGGGATATTCGGCGTCGCCAAACACCGGCATCGGCAATTCCTGCGCTGCCGACTGCACCACTGCATGGGTAACGCGCACTTCGACGGCACCGGTCGGCAGATTCGGGTTCACGGCCTCAGGGGCGCGCGCGACGACCTTGCCGGTCATCGTCACGACGGATTCGCTCCTGAGCGACTCGATCACCGCGAACGCCGGGCCGTCGACCTCGGTGACGATCTGGGTGATGCCATAATGGTCGCGCAAGTCGATGAACACGAGATCGCCGTGATCGCGCTTGCGATGGACCCAGCCGGACAGCCGCACCTCCTCGCCGGTATGTTCGATGCGAAGTGCTCCGCAAGTGTGCGTGCGATAGGGGTGCATTGTCCTGTTCTTCTCTAAAAATCGTCACCCCCCACGAGAGCGGGGCCCATCTCCGGCCGGTACGGCAAACAGAACGGTCCGGAGCTGGGTCCCCGCCTTCGCGGGGATGACGGACCCAATTACGGCGGCGCTTTCAGTGCGACAGGCCACTTTTGTCAACCCGAAGACGGGTCTATGGGGCCAAGATGCATATACACGGCCTGATCGAAGACTCCGCCACGCTCGCTAATCTCTGCGCCCGCCTCGCCAACAAACCCTATATCTGCGTGGACACCGAGTTCATGCGCGAAAACAGCTATTGGCCGGAGCTGTGCCTGATCCAGATTGCCGACGACGAGGAGGCAGCTGCAATCGATCCAATGGTGTCCGGCATCGACATGACACCGCTCCTCGAGCTGCTCACCAACAATGAAGACGTGCTCAAGGTATTCCACGCCGGCGGCCAGGACATCGAAATCGTCTACAATCTGACCGGCAAGACGCCGCACCCGCTATTCGACACCCAGGTCGCGGCGATGGCGCTCGGCCAGGGCGAGCAGATTGGCTATTCGAATCTGGTCGACACCTACCTCGGCATCGCGGTCGACAAGGGCGCACGCTTCACCGACTGGAGCCGCCGTCCGCTCGACAAGCGACAGATCGAATATGCGATCGGCGACGTGACGCATCTCGCCAAGATCTTCCCCCGGATGCTCGAGCGACTCAAGAAGACCGGCCGTGGCGCCTGGCTCGACCAGGAGATGGAGCGGCTTGCCGATCCGGAGAACTATCGCAACGACCCCGATCTCGCCTGGCAGCGCGTGCGCATCGCAAGCCGCAAAGCCGATGTGCTTGGCCGGCTCAAGGCGCTGGCGCGCTGGCGCGAGCTCGAGGCGCAGGGCAAGGACCTGCCGCGCGGGCGCATCATCAAGGACGAGACGCTTGCCGATCTCGCGGGCCACCCACCCAAGCGCCAGGCCGATCTCGCGCGCGTCCGTGGACTCTCGAGCGCATGGGCGGGCAACGACATCGGCGCCCGTCTGATGGCGGCGATCGAAGCTTCCGAGCCGATGCCCGCGTCCGAAATGCCGCCGCGCGACGAGCGCAAACCGGGCCTCGGCAAGGACGGCGCGCTGGTCGCCGACCTGTTGAAGCTGCTGCTCAAGATCCGCTCGCGCGACATCAACGTCGCCGCGCGCCTGCTCGCGCGCACCGAGGAACTCGAACTGCTCGCTGCCGGCCAGCGCGACGGGTTGCCAATCCTCGAAGGCTGGCGATTCGACCAATTCGGCAAGGACGCGCTTGCGCTCGTCGAGGGTCAGCTGGGGTTCACCGTCAAAGGTGGAAAGCTCAAGATGACTCGCACCGAGGAAGTCTCTTGAGCCGATTTGCCGCCGCCCTGCCCCTCCTGCTGATCGCCGCCTGCACGCATCCCGACAAGCCCGTGGGCACGGCCTCGTCCGGCCCGCAATGCCACGCCGACCGCGTCCAGGACATGATCGGCCAGCCGCGCAGCGAAACGATCGGCGAAAAGGCGCGCCTGAAGGCAGGAGCAGGCGTGATCCGCTGGATCCCGATGGGCGCGATGGTGACGATGGACTATCGCTTCGACCGGCTCGACCTGCGGTTGGGACCGGACGGGAAGATCACTGCGATCAGCTGCGGGTGAGAACGCCCAGACCTTTCGACACTTCCGCCGTCATCCCGGCCGAAGTGCCGGGATCCGCCTATCCTCATCGGACTCCAAAGCGGCTTAAGGGCTTCCTTTGTCTGCCGGCAGATCCCGGCACTTCGGCCGGGATGACAAGAAGGTGTGAGTAACGAAACCCTTCTTCCTAAGCCACTTCGAACATTTCCGGCTCCAGCGCCATCACGGTCTCGGCGCCCGCTTCGATCTTCCGCCGCAGGGCCCCCGCATCGGGCAGGAACCGCTCGGCATAGAAGCGCGCGGTGACCAATTTCGCCTCGTAGAATTTCGCATCCCCCTCGCCGTCGGCCAATGCCCCCAGCGCCGCCTTGGCGATGCGTAGCCACATCAGCCCGAGCGTCACATTGCCCATCAGCTGCATGTACGGATAGGCGCCCGCGCCGGCATTGTTGGGGTTCTGCAGCGCATTGGCGACGAACCACATGGTCGCGCCTTGCATGTGGCCCAGTGCCTTCTCGAGCGGTTCGGCGAGACCTTTGAGTTTCTCGTCGCCCTTGGCCGCGGCGATCTCCTCGGTGATCAGCTTGAAATAGGCCTGGATCGCGCGGCCGCCGTTGAGCGCGAGCTTGCGGCCGACCAGGTCCATCGCCTGGATGCCGTTGGCGCCCTCGTAGATCATCGAGATGCGCGCATCGCGGACATATTGCTCGACGCCGGTCTCGGTGATGTAGCCGTGTCCGCCGAACACCTGCTGCGCATTGGTCGCGATCGCATAACCCATGTCGGTGCCGCAGCCCTTGATCACCGGCGTTAGCAAGCCGATCAGATCGTCGGCTAACTGACGCTCCTCCTCGGTGCCGGCATGGTGCGACAGGTCGGCGAGCAGCGCGCCCCACAGGATCAGCGCGCGCAATGCTTCCGTCTGCGCCTTGGCCTCCATCAGCACGCGGCGCACATCGGGATGGACGAACAGCGGGTCGGCTTTCTCGCCCGGCTCGCGGGCGCCGGTGAGCGCCCTGCCCTGCCGCCGCTCGCCGGCATAGCGCACGGCATTTTCCATCGCGACCTGGCCGAGCGACAGGCCCTGCAGCCCCACGCCGAGCCGCGCGGCGTTCATCATGATGAACATGGCGGCCAGCCCCTTCATTTCCTCGCCGACCAGCCAGCCGGTCGCGCCGTCATAGTTCATCACGCAGGTCGCATTGCCGTGGATGCCCATCTTGTGCTCGATCGATCCGCACGACACGCGGTTGCGCGCGCCCAGGCTCCCGTCGGCGTTGACGAAGATCTTGGGCACGACGAACAGCGAGATGCCCTTCGAGCTTTCGGGCGCGCCGGGGGTCTTCGCCAGCACGAGATGGATGATGTTCTCGGTGAGGTCGTGTTCGCCGGCGGAGATGAAGATCTTGGTGCCGGTAATGCTGTACGACCCGTCGGGTTGCGGCTCGGCGCGCGTGCGGATCAGCCCGAGGTCGGTGCCCGATTGCGGCTCGGTCAGATTCATCGTGCCGCCCCATTCGCCCGAGATCAGCTTGGGCAGATACGTCGCCTGCTGCTCGGGCGAGCCTTTGGCAAGCAGCGCCGAGACCGCGCCGATCGTCAGGCCCTGATACATGGCGAATGCCATGTTCGAGCTGATCAGATATTCCTCGAACGCAGTGTGCACGACATGCGGCAGCCCTTGGCCGCCGAACGCCTCCGGCATCGCCAGCGTCGTCCAGCCCGCCTCGATGAACTGCTTGTATGCCTCCTTGAACCCGTCGGGCGTCGTGACGCTGCCGTCGGCATGCCGCGTGCAGCCTTGCAGGTCGCCGACATGGTTGAGCGGGAACAGCACTTCCGCGACGAACTTGCCGCCTTCCTCGAGCACGGCCGACACTACATCGGGAGTCGCGGCCGCGAACGCCGGCAGATTGGCGTAACGGTCCATCCCCAGCACACGATCGAGGATGAAGCGCGTCTCGCGCACCGGCGGCGTGTAGGTCGGCATCCTAGCTCCTTTCGCTCTGCTCGAGCAGCGCGACGAAGTCGCTCAGTTCGGCGATGGCGGCATCGATATCGTGTTTTTGTTGCGTGAGCTTGGCGACGCGATCGCGACAGCGCGCAAGCGTTACTTCGCGCTGCGTGCGGCGGTCGTCACCGACATCGTAGAGATCGATCATCTCGCGAATCTCGCCGAGACTGAACCCCACGCGCTTGCCGCGCAGGATCCACGCGAGCCGCGCGCGGTCGCGATGCGAATAGATCCGCTGCGTGCCTTTGCGTTCGGGCTGGATCAGCCCTTCCTCTTCGTAGAAGCGCAAGGCGCGCGCGGTGATGTCGAACTCTTCGCACAGATCGGAGATCGCGAAGCTTGAGCGGTCGGGGCGCGGGTCGATCGGCGCCAGGGCCGCGCTGAAGGGAGCGGCGGACATGGCCGAAAGCTAGCCCCGCTTTACGTTCGCGTCAACTGGCGCAGAGCCGCCGCCCTTTGGGATCGCGCAGCGCTCGCGCTTCGGACACGGCGTCGCTGATCCGCGACGCCGCGAGCGCGGAGAAAGAGGCGCGGCCGGTGCACAGCTTTGCGCAGCCGTCGGGTATGGCCACCGGGAAAAGGATTCGATTGGCCACGACTCGCGCCTCGAAGCCGCAGACCGGGCTCAGCTCGACGTGCAGCACTGTCCCGGCACGGGACAGTCTTCCCGCCCCACTGCAGGCGATGTGCTCGCCGTAATCGACATAGGCGCCGATCCGATAGCCCGAGTCCCTCGGCACGATGCACAGCCGGTCCGTGTCGCGGGCATAGAGGCCGGCGATCTCGCGGTCGCGCGGATCGCGCACCAGGCCGCGGGCAATTGCAGCACTCTCGAGGTCCTGCGGCTGTTGCGGCTTCGCGCTGGGACCGCCCGGCGAGCAGCCGGCGAGCAACAGCAGCAGCGCGATGCTCCGCTTCATCCGATTGGCGCAAGCCGGTCGCCATCGATCCGGCGATAGAAGCAGCTCGGCTGGCCGGTGTGGCACGCCGGGCCCTGGGGATCGCAGATTAGCCACAGCGCGTCCTGGTCGCAATCGATTCGCGCTTCGACCAGCTTGAGGACGTGGCCGGAGGTCTCGCCCTTCTTCCACAACCGGCCGCGGCTACGCGACCAGAAATGCGCCTCACCGGTCGCGAGCGTCGCGGAAAGCGCCTCGGCGTTCATATGGGCGACCATCAGCAGCGCGCCCGCGCGATCGGTGGCGACCGCGGTGATAAGGCCGGCTGCATCATATTTGGGGTCGAGCATCAGCCCGGATTCGCGATCCTGATCCATGGGCGAGGCTCTAGCACAAGGTCAACTCGGGAAAAGCCACGGCAGATTTCGTGTTACAGACCCGCGACAAACGCGATCGGAGCCCCTATATGGCGCGCACGCCGCCGACTCCCTAGAGGGCCGATGCTGACCACAAATCCGTTCGACGTCTCCGACCCTGACGGGGACAAGCTGCGCGAAGAGTGCGGCATCTTTGGTGTTTCCGGCGCCGACGGCGCTGCCGCGATGGTGGCGCTCGGGCTGCACGCGCTGCAGCACCGCGGCCAGGAAGCCGCCGGCATCACCAGCTGGGACGGCCGCCAGTTCCACACGCATCGCGCGATGGGCCATGTCGCGGGCAATTTCGACAAGGACGAAGTGATCCGCGCGCTGCAAGGCGACATCGCCTGCGGCCATGTGCGCTATTCGACCACGGGCGAGACGGCGCTACGCAACGTCCAGCCACTCTATGCCGAGCTCGCAAGCGGCGGCTTCGCCATCGCGCACAACGGCAATCTGTCGAACGCAATGCGGCTGCGGCGCGATCTCGTTCGCCGCGGCGCGATCTTCCAGTCGACTTCGGACACCGAGGTGATCATCCACCTCGTCGCGACCTCGACCTATCGCACGCTGCTCGATCGTTTCATCGACGCGCTCAAACAGGTCGAAGGCGCCTATTCGCTGGTCTGCATGACGCCAGAGGGCATGATCGCTTGCCGCGATCCGCTCGGCATCCGTCCGCTGGTGATGGGCAAGCTCAAGGACGCAGTGATCTTCGCCTCGGAGACGGTGGCGCTCGACGTGGTCGGCGCCGAGTTCGTGCGCGAGGTCGAGCCGGGCGAGTTGATCATTGCCCAAGGCGGCGCGATCCACTCGCACAAGCCGTTCGGCCCGCTGAGCCCGCGGCCGTGCATTTTCGAATGGGTCTATTTCTCGCGCCCCGATTCGATCGCCGGCAATCGCTCGGTCTATTCGGTGCGCAAGGCGATCGGCGCGCAGCTTGCGCTCGAAGCGCCGGTCGAGGCCGATCTGGTGGTGCCCGTGCCCGATTCGGGCGTACCGGCGGCACTCGGCTATGCCCAGCAGTCGGGCATTCCGTTCGAATTCGGCATCATCCGCTCGCACTATGTCGGGCGAACCTTCATCCAGCCGGGCGACGGCGTGCGGCACCTGGGCGTCAAGCTCAAGCACAACGCCAATCGCGAGCTGATCAAGGGCAAGCGAATCGTGCTGATCGACGACTCGATCGTCCGCGGCACTACCAGCCTCAAGATCGTGCAGATGATGCGCGAGGCCGGTGCCGCCGAAGTGCACATGCGCATCGCCTCGCCGCCGACGCGTCACAGCTGCTTCTATGGCGTCGATACACCCGAGCGCGCCAAGCTACTTGCCGCCAAGATGGACGTCGGTGGAATGACCGACTTCATCCATGCCGACAGCCTGGCATTCGTCTCGATCGACGGCCTCTACAAAGCGCTCGGCGAAGCCCGGCGCGGCGACATTCGTCCCAAATATTGCGACGCCTGCTTCACCGGCGACTATCCGACCACGCTCACCGACCAGGACGAGCTCGCGCCGATCGACCAGTTCGCGCTCCTTGAAGAGCGAGTCGGCTGAGCTTGCCGAACTGCCGGCCTTCCTCATAGAGCGAGCCAGCAAAACAACCGTCATCCCCGCGAAAGCGGGGACCCAGAGCCACGAGCGAGGTCGCTTGCCGCCCTGGGTCCCCGCTTTCGCGGGGATGACGGTTCAAGACCTCGATGAGCGCCCGTCGGCGGGCGAACGGAGTATCGAATGTCCGAAGGTCCCCTTTCCGACCAGCTCGCGCTCGTGACCGGCGCCAGCCGCGGCATCGGCGCCGCGACCGCCGAGGCGCTGGCGGCGGCCGGTGCGCATGTCGTGCTCACCGCGCGCACCGCCGGCGGCCTCGAGGAAGTCGAGGAACGGATCTTCGCGGCCGGCGGCAGCGCGACGATCGCGCCGCTCGACCTGACCGACGGCGATGCGATCGGCCGGCTCGCGGCGGCGATCGCCGAGCGCTGGGGCAAGCTCGACATGCTCGTGCTGGGCGCCGCGACGCTGGGTTCGCTGACGCCGGTCCCGAACATCGACCCCAAGGAGTTCAGCCAAGTGATGACGCTCAACGTCAGCGCCCAGGCAGCGATGCTTGCCGCGTTCGACGCACCGCTTCGACGCGCCGCGAAGGGCCGCGTGGTCGGCATCACGTCACGAATCGCGCGCGAACCCAGAGCCTATTGGGGGCCCTACGCTGCCTCCAAGTCCGCGTTCGAGACGCTGCTCCTGACCTATGGCGAGGAAGTCCGTCAGATCACGCCGATTCGTGTCGCGATCGTCGATCCGGGCGCGACGCGCACCAGGATGCGCGCGCGTGCCTTCCCCGGCGAGGACGCGGCCACGCTCAAGGGGCCCGAAGTGCCGGGCGCGCGGATTGCGGCGCTGCTCGTCGAAGGCTTCGAGGCCGGGCACTTCGAGCGCGTCGACGCTTGATCGTCACTCCGGCGCGGCCGCGCCCGGCTTTGTTCGATAGCTGGGGGACTTCACCCCTCTTTGATCAGCGTCACCTGTGCGACGTCGATTCCGCCGCCGCGGAATCCGCCTTCGCAATACATCAGATAATAGCGCCATAAATTAATGAAATTATGATCGAATTCACTTGGTAGCGATCCTGCCGCGTCGGCCGCGTCAAAGGCCTCGCGCCAGCGCCGCAGCGTCTCGGCATAGTCGAGCCCGAAACCCTTGCGATCGTGCCAGCGCAGCCCCAGGCCTTCGGCGATGCGGCGGAAGCGGGACTCCGAAATCAGCAGGCCGCCGGGAAAGATATAGGCCTGGATGAAATCGACATTGGCGGCGTAGCCGGCGAACATGTCATCATCGAGCGAGATCAGCTGGATCGCCGCATGGCCGCCCGGCTTGAGCACGCGCGCGATGGCGGCGAGATAGTCGGGCCAATATTCCTCGCCTACCGCCTCGACCATTTCGATGCTCGCGACGGCGTCGTAGCAACCGGTGGCGTCGCGGTAGTCGGTGAGCGTCACCGTCACGCCTTCAAGTCCGGCCGAAGCGATTCGTGCTTCGACATAGGCCTTTTGCTCGGCCGACAGCGTGAGCCCATGCAGCTTCCGCCCGGCGCGCGCGGCGGCTTCGGCGAATGAGCCCCAGCCGCAACCGATCTCGAGGATCGTCTCGCCCGGCGCAGTAGCGGTACGGTGCAGTATCGCCTCGAGCTTGGCGGCCTGACCTTCGGCGAGCGTCGCTGCTCCGTCGACGAACAGCGCGCTCGAATAGGTCATGCTCGGGTCGAGCCAGCGCGAATAGAAATCATTCCCCAGATCATAGTGATAGGCGATGTTGCGCCGTGAGCCGCCGCGGTTGTTGCGGCGCAGTCGATGCGCGATGCGCTTGGCGACGAGTGCCAGTCCGCGCGCGCGCGTTGGCCGGGCCAGCGACCGGCGATTGACACCGAACAATTCGAACAGAGCGACAGGATCGGGCGATTCCCATTCGCCCTTCGACCACGCTTCGTACCACCCGACCGACCCCCCGATGGCAAGCCGCAACAGCGCGCGCCAGCTGTGGAGGCGTACTTCGGCGAGCGGACCTGGGGCGCGCCCGCCGAGCAGCCGGCAGCGTCCGCCGGGCACCGTGACTTCGAGGCTGCCGGCGAGCATCCCGGCGTCGAGCTGATCGAGCAGGCGGTGAAACAACGGCGCAAACGGGGTCAATACGCCGGAGCCGCGAACTCCGCTGCGTTCCCCCCCGAACCGACGTCCCCTGTTCCGCATCGGCGCGTTCATCGGCGCCAGTCATGCAATTCACGGGCGCCTATCGGCAAGACCTAAGTTTAGATACCCGGTTCAGCGACCGGGAGTGTTCGGCGGTCCCGCCGCGGCGCGAGTCGCTTCCGCGCGCGCCTGGGCCTGAACCTGCGCCATGCCGTGCAGGAAAGCGACGCGATCCGCGTCCGACAACACCTTGAGCAGCGCGAGCATGCGGCTGTTGGCGCGCACGCGGATCGCGCTCTCGAGTCGTTCCTGCTGGTGGACCGCGGCCTCGAGCTTGACCAGATCGATCTTGGGCGCGGTCGACAGGGTGCGAACCTGCGCCGCGGCGTTCTGCATCTGCCGACCCATCGATTCGATCTGCGGGTCGGGTGCCCCGAGATATTTGGTCACTGCCGCCTGGCCCGCCGGGCTCAGGCTCGACGCCGGCAGTTTCTGTTGAACCTGAGTCTTCGGTTTGACCTGTTGCGGCTCGCCCGCCGCGGCGAGCGTGAGGAGAAGCGCTGCCAGCATCAGATCGCGTGCGGCTGCTTTTCGACCATCCAGGTCTGCCCCTTTGCCACCAGCTTCTGCAGGTCCGCGACTTTGCCTTCGCTCACCTTGTTGTTCTGCGCGACGACCGCGCTTTCGAACGTCGGCGCGGGATCGTCGTAGAGCACGCCCAGCGCCATCGGGAATGCGCCGAAGGGCATCTCGACCAACAGATGCGCGATCGTGCGATTGGTCTGGTCGTGCACCAGCACGCCGGCGCTCGCCCAGTCGCCACCTTCGACGTCCACCACCTTCAGGCTCAGCGACCGCACGTCGAGCGCCAGGCCCTTGGTGCCGTTGTCGAACAGCATCGGCTTGTCATGCTCGACCCACAGCTGCCTGATCGGCGCATTCACTTTCGCCGTGAAGCTCTCGAACACTTCGTCGTTGTAGACGATGCAGTTCTGGAAAATCTCGACGAATGCCGCGCCCTGGTGGGCATGCGCGGCCTTGAGGACATTAGGCAGGTTCTTGTGGACGTCGATTCCACGCGCAACGAACCGTGCGCCCGATCCAAGCGCGAACGCGCAGGGCTTGGCGGGATGGTCGACCGACCCGAATGGCGTCGACGGCGAGCGCGTCCCTTCGCGACTGGTCGGCGAATATTGCCCTTTTGTGAGGCCGTAGATCTCGTTGTTGAACAGCAGGAACTGGCAGTTCAGGTTACGCCGCAGCAGGTGCATCGTATGATTGCCGCCGATCGACAACGCGTCGCCGTCGCCGGTGATGATCCACACGTCGAGTTCGGGATTCGCGAGCTTTACGCCCGTCGCCACGGCCGGGGCACGGCCGTGGATGGTGTGGAAGCCATAGGTTTCCATGTAATAAGGGAAGCGCGACGAGCAGCCGATGCCGCTCACGAACACCGTATTCTCGGGTGTCGCGCCGATCTCCGGCATGGTGCGCTGCACTGCCTTCAGCACCGCATAGTCGCCGCACCCGGGGCACCAGCGAACTTCCTGGTCGCTTTCCCAGTCCTTGGGGGTCGACTTACGGATCGTGGTCATGTCGTTCATGGGCGGCTCGAATTTTGGGTGAATTGGAAAAGACGGATCACGGATTGACCGCCTGAGTGCTGGGCAACTGCTTGGCATCGGCCGGCAGCTCGCCGCCCTCGTTGCCGGCAATGCCGTCGAAGAATTTGGCGATTGCGGCTTCGATCTCGGCGATGCGGAACGGCTGACCGGAGACCTTGTTGAGCGGCACGGCGTCGACCAGATACTGGTCGCGCAACACCGTCTTGAGCTGGCCGGTGTTCATCTCGGGAACGAGAATCGCGTCATAGCTCTTCAGCAAGGTTCCGAGATTTTTCGGCATCGGCCAGATGTGGCGGAGGTGCACATGGCTGACGTCGACTCCCCGCGCGCGCGCCCGGCGTACCGCCTGGTGGATCGGGCCATAGGTCGAGCCCCAGCCGACCACGACCAGCTTCCCGCCGGCCGCACCAAGCTCGACCGCCTGGTCGGGCACGTCGATCCCGAGCACCTTGTCGCGCCGGATATCGGTCATCCGCTGGTGGTTCGCCGGCGAATAGTCGATGTTGCCGCTGCCCGTCGCCTTCTCGATTCCCCCGATGCGGTGGAGCAGTCCGGGTGTGCCGGGCTTGACCCACGGGCGCGCGAGCTTTTCGTCACGCGCATAGGGCATGAATTTCTCGCCCTCGGCTGGCGGTTCGCTGTGGAACTTGACCGTGAACGGCACGCGCGTGCTCATGTCGGGCACTTTCCACGGCTCGGCGGCATTGGCGATATAGCCGTCGGTGAGCAGCATCACCGGCGTCATATATTGCGTCGCGATCCGCACCGCTTCGATCGCGCAGTCGAACGCGTCGGCGGGCGAGCGCGCCGCGATCACCGGCATCGGCGCATCGCCGTTGCGGCCATAGACGGCCTGATAGAGATCCGACTGCTCGGTCTTGGTCGGCAGGCCCGTCGAGGGGCCGCCGCGCTGGCTGTTGACGATCACCAGCGGCAGCTCGGTCATGATCGCGAGCCCTATCGCCTCGGTCTTGAGCGCGATTCCCGGCCCCGACGACGACGTCACGCCGAGCGACCCGGCATAGGACGCGCCGATCGCGCTGGCGATCGCGGCAATCTCGTCCTCAGCCTGGAAGGTGGTGACTCCATATTCCTTGAGACCGGAAAGATGGTGGAGGATCGCGCTCGCCGGCGTGATCGGATAGCCGCCGAAGAACATCCGCAGACCGGCAAGCTGTGTGCCCGCGACCAGCCCAAGCGAAATCGACTCGGCACCGGTCACCGTACGGTAGAGCCCCGGCTCGGCCGGCGCCGCCGGCAGATGCAGGCGGCCGACCTGCCCGCCGAGTTCGGCGGTTTCGCCATAGGCATGCCCAGCATTCAGCGCGGCGATATTGGCTTCGGCGAGCACCGGCGCCTTGGCGAACTTGGCGTTGAGCCATTTGACGATCGGCGCGCGATCGCGGTCGAACATCCATAGCGCCAGGCCCAGCGTCCACATGTTCTTGCAGCGCAGCGCTTCCTTGTTACCCAGCCCGAACGGCTTCACGGCATCGAGCGTCAGCTGCGAGATGTTGAGGCGGAGCAGCTTCCACTTGGCGAGGCTGTCGTCGTCGAGCGGATTCGCCGCATATTTCGCCTTATCGAGATTGCGCGCCGTGAACTCGCCTTCGTCGGCGATGATCAGCCCGCCCGTCTTCAGCGCCTCGACATTGGTCTTGAGCGCCGCTGGGTTCATCGCGATCAGCACGTCGGGCGCGTCGCCCGCCGTCTCGATCTGGCTCGAGCCGAAGTTGATCTGGAACGCCGAGACGCCGAACAGCGTGCCCTGCGGCGCGCGAATCTCGGCGGGGAAATCGGGGAAAGTTGCGAGATCGTTGCCCGCGAGCGCGGTCGACAGCGTGAACTGCCCGCCGGTCAGCTGCATGCCGTCGCCCGAATCGCCGGCGAACCGTACGACGACGGCTTCGGGCGGCGGATTGGCGGAAGCTTCTTCGGGAGGTAGCAAATGTGCGGCTGTAGCCATCAAAAGAACACCATCGGAATTTGCGAATGTGGGCGGGCTCCTACGCCCACCATGTCCCAACCCCAAGGTAGAAATTCGCGAGGCGGATACAATGCGCCCTTTCCCCTAGCTGAGCCAGCAGCTTAACACACGACATTCGTTCCGGAGAGAGAAATGTCCGAAATCTACGTCCGTCCCGATGTACGCGCCTTCCTCGCCTTTCTCGACAGCCTGCCGGGGCCGAAGATCAACGAGCTCGAGCCGCCCGCGGCGCGCGAGCAAGCGCGTGCGATGCGCGAATTGGCGGACTTGCCCGCGGAGGCACTGGCAGTGACTCGCGATCTCGTCGCGCCAGGCCCCGCGGGCGAAATTCCGGTGCGTCTGTTCGATTCGCGCGCCACGCGCGAGCCGGGCCCGGCACTCGTCTTCTTCCATGGCGGCGGCTGGGTGATCGGCGATATCGACGTCTATGCCTCGATCTGCGCGGAGATCGCGCGCACGCTCGATCTGCCGCTGGTGTCGGTCGACTATCGTCTCGCGCCCGAGAACCCCTGGCCCGCCGCCCCGGACGATTGTGAGGCGGTCGCGCGCTGGGTCGCCGAAAGTCCGCCGTCGCTGGGGCTGAAGGTCACTTCGCTCGTGCTCGCCGGAGACAGCGCCGGCGGTGCGCTGGCGATCACCACCGCGATGGATTTGCGCGATCGACCCGCCAAAGTTCCGGTAATCGCGCACTTCCCGATCTATCCCGCGACCGACATGGCCGGCAAATATCCCTCCTTGGCAGCGTTCGCCGACGGCTATCTGCTCACCGAAGCAGCGATGGATTGGTTCAGCGACTGCTATGCGGCCGATCTCTCGCACGCACGAGCCTCGCCGTTGCACGCCGATTTGGCAGGGATGCCGCCGGCGCTGGTGCTGACCGCCAGCCTCGACCCGATTCGCGACCAGGGCCGCGCCTATGCGGCGGCACTGGCCAAGGTCGGTGTGCCCGTGATCTTTCGCGAGGCCGTCGGCAACATCCATGGCTTCATTACGCTCAGGAAGATCATTCCGTCGGCAGTCGGCGACGTGGCGGGTGCGCTTGCCGCGCTTCGGCCCGTGATCGCCGAAGCTGAGGCGAGTCGCGTGATGGCACAGGCTGCTGGGTAAACCCGGCATTGTCGCTGCGGCGCAGCATGCCTAAGTGCAGGGCATGAAGAGTCGCACCGCGCTTCCCTATCGTCCCTGCGCCGGAGTGATGCTGGTCAACCGCGACGGCAAGGTGTTCGTCGGCCAGCGGCTGGATTCGACGCTCGAGGCCTGGCAAATGCCTCAAGGCGGCCTCGACCCTGGCGAGGAGCCACGCGAAGCCGCGATTCGCGAGCTGTGGGAAGAGACGGGCATCGCTCCGGAATTGGTCGAACTGATTGCCGAAGCGCCCCGCGAACTCACCTACGACCTGCCCGACGAGTTGATCGGACGGATCTGGAGCGGAAAGTGGCGTGGGCAGCGACAACGCTGGTTCCTGTTCCGCTTTCTCGGCGAGGATTCGGACGTCAACATCGCCACGGCCTACCCCGAGTTCCGCGCGTGGCGTTGGGCCGATCCCGTCGAGCTTCCCGACTCGATCGTCGAATTCAAGCGCGCGCTGTACGAGGAACTGCTCGAGATTTTCGCGGAGCCGCTCGGCCTGAAGCGCTAGCGCCGGTTTCGACCATCCGTCGTCACGTCGGACCTGGTCCCATGGGCGCTAACTTTGAGGGACTTACCGGCACAATCCTACTCTTCGTCATTCCCGCGAAAGCGGGAACCCAGGGCCACACGCGAGGTCATCTGCCACCCTGGGTCCCCGCTTTCGCGGGGATGACGCGGTGGGGAGTGGGTAAGTTTGCGCCTATGGAACCGGGTCCGGCGTCCACCTCACGACTTCGCACCGGTTTTCAGGTTCGATCGCGAACGATCGAGCCTGCGGTGAAGTGGTGGACGCCGGACCAGTTCCGATTTGACAAAGTTGATGGTTCGTGTCGCGAGAACGTCGAGCGGCGAGGTTCCTCTGCGGCCCGAACCACGCTAGCAAGCGCAATGGCGTTTTCGAGTTTCGAGGCGGCAGCGATCGAGCGCGCACGTGCGGCGCCGATGCTCGACCGCACCACGGCCTGGGTCGCGGTCAATAGCGGCACGCGCAACTTGGCGGGACTTGCGACGATGGCTGGCCTGCTTGCCGACAGCTTCGCGGTACTGCCGGGTGCGTTGACGCTGGTCGAACCCGATCCGGTGGAGTCCGTGACTCCCGGCGGGACGGTCGAGGCGCTCGGCCACGGCCGGCACTTGCATCTGCAGGTCCGCCCCGAAGCACCGGTGCAGATACTGTTCACTGGCCATATGGACACGGTCTACGGCGCAGATCATCCGTTCCAGCATGGCCGCTGGCTCGACAATGGCTGCTTCAACGCGCCCGGCGCCGCCGACATGAAGGGCGGACTCGCGCTGCTGCTCGCCGCGCTCGAGGCCGTCGAAGCGAGCCCGGCCGCGCCGCGATTCGGCTATGAAGTCGTGATCAACGCCGACGAGGAGACCGGCTCCTTCTCGTCCGCCACGCTCATCGCGCAGGCTGCGCGCGGCAAACTCGCTGCGCTGACCTATGAGCCTGCGCTGCCCGATGGTACGCTGGCGGGTGCCCGCAGCGGCACCGGCAATTTCTCGCTGATCGTGCGTGGCCGCAGCGCGCATGCGGGGCGCAATCCTGACGAGGGTCGAAACGCATTGGTCGCTGCCGCCGCGCTGGCGGTCCGGCTGGCGGATGCCCGGCGGCCCGGATTGTCGGTCAACCCCGCGCGGATCGACGGCGGCGGGCCGAACAATGTCGTGCCCGATCTCGCGATTCTCCGGGTCAATTTTCGCCCGGCGCTGCCGCAGGACATCGCCGACGCGCATGCGCTGCTCGAACAGGCCGCCGCTGACGTCGCCCGCGCGCACGACGTCGGCATCGAAGCCCACGGCAGCTTCAATCGGCCGCCCAAGCCGCTCGACGCGGGCGCCGAACGGCTGTTCGAATTGGTCCGGCACGCCGGTCGCGATCTCGGGTTGCCGATCGCCTGGCAGGCGACTGGCGGCGTTTGCGACGGCAACAATATCGCTGCGTGCGGGGTGCCCGTGGTCGACACCATGGGCGCGCGCGGCGGCGCAATTCATTCGCCGGAGGAATATCTGATCCCCGAAAGCCTCACCGAACGCGCCGCGCTGTCGGCGCTCACCATCCTGCGCATCATCGAGAACGGCCTGTGAGCTTCCGAATCCGAGCGGCGCGCGACGCCGACCTCCAGCCATTATACGAGATGGCCAAGCTCACCGGGGGCGGCTTCACCAATCTTCCGCCCGAACGCGACGCGCTGCGTGCCAAGCTCGCCCGCAGCCATGCCGCGTTCGCGCGCGACGACGACACGCTTGGCGACGACCTGTTCGTGCTCGTGCTCGAGAATGCCGAAACCGGCGAAGTCCGCGGCACCTGCCAGATCTTCACGCACGTCGGCCAGCATTGGCCCTTCTATTCCTATTGCATCGGTACGCTGACCAAGCACAGCGAACAGCTCAACCGCACCTTCCGCGCCGAGATCCTCAACCTCGTCAACGATCTCGAGGGCTCGAGCGAAGTCGGCGGGCTGTTCCTCCACCCGAACGAGCGCGCCGGCGGACTGGGATTGCTGCTTGCGCGCGCACGCTATCTGTTCATTGCCATGCACCGAGCGCGCTTCGCCGACCGCGTGCTCGCCGAGCTGCGCGGCGTAATCGACGAAGCCGGCGGCTCGCCGTTCTGGGACGGCGTCGCCGGCCGCTTTTTCGGAATGAACTTCCAGGAAGCCGATCATTTCAATGCGATCCACGGCAACCAGTTCATTGCCGACTTGATGCCCAAGCATCCGATCTACATTGCCATGCTGCCCGAGAGCGCGCGTGCAGTGATCGGCCTGCCGCACCCCAGCGGGCGCGCCGCGATGCGGATGCTCGAAAACGAAGGCTTCGCGTTCGAACGCTATGTCGACATCTTCGACGGCGGCCCGACCATGACCGTGCGCACCGACCAGATCCGCTCGGTGCGCGAAGCCCGCCGAGCGCGAGTCGCGGCATTGGGTCCGGGCGGCGAGTCGAAGCTCGTGGCGGCGGGGCGTCTGGCGGAATTTCGTTGTGCGTTCGGGAAGGTATCGCAGGGGACGGACGTCACGCTCGATCCGGCGTGCGCGGAGCTGCTCGGCGTCGATGTCGATGATGAGGTGGTATTTGTCGAGCGGCTCTGAACGTCCCTGTGGGTCGGCTATCGGATTCACACGTCTGAGGGAAACCCACCCCCGCACACACGCGTCATCCCCGCGAAAGCGCTACCGCATTCACACATCTGCTGGAGAACCCAACCCCCAACCCGTCATCCCCGCGAAAGCGGGGATCCAGGGCCACGAGCGATGTCCTCAGTGGCCCTGGGTCCCCGCTTTCGCGGGGATGACGGCAGTAGGTTGCTATCTGGCGACGCAGATGTGTGAGCGATAGCTCCGATAGCGGGAGGGTCGAATGCTGACCGAAATCAACTTCGACGGGATCATCGGTCCGAGCCACAATTATGCCGGGCTCGCGCTCGGCAACCTCGCCGCGACACGTAACCAGGGCAAGGTGTCCGAGCCGCGCGCCGCCGCGCTCCAGGGCATCGCCAAGATGCGCGCCAATCTTGCGCTCGGGCTCACCCAAGGCATCCTGCTCCCGCACGTGCGGCCGAACCACCGCTGGCTCGCCAGCCTCGCGACCGACTATCCGAGCGCGCCGCCGCACCTCCAGGCGCAGGCGCTCTCCGCTTCGGCGATGTGGGCGGCCAATGCCGCTACCGTGTCGCCCGCGCCCGATACCGGCGACGGCCGCTGCCATATCACCGCGGCCAATCTCGGCACGATGCCGCATCGGAGCCACGAATGGTCCGGGACGCTCGCGCAACTGCGCCTCGCATTCGCCGATTCGGCATTCGCGGTCCACGCGCCGGTTCCGCTGCCGTTCGGCGACGAAGGCGCCGCCAATCACATGCGGCTCGCGCTGGGGCACGGCACTCCGGGAGTCGAAGTCTTCGTCTATGGTGTGGCCGGCGGCCCCTTCCCTGCCCGCCAGCACCGCGAGGCCAGTGAGGCCGTTGCGCGGCTGCACCGGCTCGATCCTGGGCGCACCTTGTTCGTGCAGCAGTCGGATGCCGCCATCGCTGCCGGGGCGTTTCACAACGACGTCGTCGCAGTGGCCAACGAGCGCGTGCTACTGGCGCACGAGCTGGCCTTTGCCGATCGCGACGGCTTTTATGCGGACTTGCGGCAGCGCCTGCCCGAAATCGAAATCGTCGAAGTGCCGGCAAGCCAGGTCAGCCTCGAAGACGCGATTGCTTCCTATCTGTTCAATGCGCAGCTCGTCACGCTGCCCGACGGCGGCATGGCGCTGATCCTGCCGAGCGAGGCGCGCGCCAATGCGCCGGTGTGGGCCTGGCTCGAGGCGCATGTCGCCGGCAATGGTCCGATCCGCCGGCTCGAAGTGGTCGATGTCCGCGAATCGATGGCGAATGGCGGCGGTCCGGCCTGCCTGCGGCTACGCGTCGTCGCCGACCCGGCGACGGTCGATGCGCGGTTCCTCGTCGACGAGGCGCGACTGGATCGCATCGCCGACGTCGTCGCGCACCATTGGCCCGAGACGATCGCGCAGGACCAGATCGGCGACTCCGCGCTGATCGCGCGCATCGAAACCGCGCGGCGTGCGCTTCTCGAAGCGCTCGACATTGTCGAATTAATTGACAGTTAACCCTGAATCTTAACGCGGAACCACGCATTTCCGCGATTGGCCCGCCGTTTGCTTAAGATTCGGGCATGTGGGACCGGATCAAACGACTGTTCATCATCAAGACCAAGTTCGAGGCGTTCGTGGTAATCTACGGCCTTGGCCTCGGTGCGGTCGAGCGCGGCGTGCACTATCTCCAGCAATATCCCGGCTACGGCGGCTGGATGCTGTTCGCCGTCTGCCCGATCGCCGTGTTCATGGCCGGCGCGCGCATCCTCGATTCGGTCGAGCGGTCGCAAGAGCCCTAGGGCGGAATCGATCAAGGCGAATCGCGAAACTAGAGCCCCTCCCTGGAAGGGAGGGGTGGGGTGGGTTTCTCTCCACGAGCAAAACGTCTGCGGTAACCCACCCACCCCAAACTCCTCCCTTCCAGGGCTACCGCATTCGCACATCTGTTGGAGAACCCAACCCCACACCCGTCATCCCCGCGAAAGCGGGGACCCAGGGCCAATAGGACGTCGCTCCCTGCCCTGGGTCCCCGCTTTCGCGGGGATGACGATGGTGGATTGGCCTTGCGCGGGTTGACCGCTAGCTAGAATTGGCGCCGATGTAGATGTGTGAATCCCATAGCTTCCAGGGAGGGGCTTAAGAAGAAAGCGCGTGCAAACCTGCTCGAAATCGACCCTAGCTCTTCGCCGGAGCCTGTCCTTCAGTCGTGACCAAGCGCGTTATAGCGCATTGCAACGTCGCACCGCGCGTAGCGCGCGCCATGCTCGGCCATGATTGCCGGGTCGTGGACGAAGCCGAGCTTTTCATAGAGGCGGACAGCCGCGGCAGCGAGCCGGTTGCTCAGAAGATATAGCGGATCGGCGCGCTTCTCCATCGCCCGCCGGATCGTTGCCGCGAGGAGATACTCCCCGATCCCGGCGCCGCGCGCGGCCTCGATCACTGCCATCTTGGTCAGTTCATAGCCGCCGTGCGAGTCGCGCCGCAGTGCGCAGGTTCCCACCACGCCGGCACCTTCGACCTCGGCGAACAATATCTCGCCGCCGGCGTCGAGGATCTTGCCGCGCGGATCGTCGAGCACTTCGAGATCCGACGCTTCGAGCGCGAACATGCGCGTGATCCACTCGACGTTGATCGCCTTGAACGCCGGCACGAGTGTGTCGTCAAAATCGCGAATGCGCACACCGGCCAAGCCATGCCGTTGCGCGCGCTGCTCGAGCGGCTCCTGCGCGATCCGCGCCTCGATCGTAGCGAGTTGGGTGAAGAGAGGCCCTTTCAGGTCGCCGACCACTTCCTCGACCGCGGCGCCGATCGGATTGGCGACACGGACGCGGGCGCGGATCAGCACATTGCGGCCCGCCTCGGTCACGCGAACGACCTTTTGCCGTTGGTCGGGATCGCCGCGCACGGTCTCGACGAAGCCGAGGTCGATCAGCCGCCCGACAGCACGCGTCACTGTCGGTTGCGCGAGATTCATTCCGCTCGAAAGCCTGCCGATCGTCTGGTCGCCGTCGGTCGCTAGCGTCACGAGCAAGGGCATCAGGCTCGGCTGGAGCGGCAATCCGGCTATTTCGAGCAATCGGCCGGCCTGCCCATGCATTTGCTCGGCGATCCGCTTGAACCGGCTTCCGAGGAAAATCGCACTTTCCGCATGCAGCACATCGGTCATCACTATCTCCATAGCGCGCTATATAGCTGGCTATACGGCCTGGGAGATTGCGAGGCAATAATGCACGGGTGTTGTGCCTGACGGCTCGTCCGACTGGGATGCCCGCATCCATCGCCGCAGTGTCAGGACCGCTCGATCTCGATGTAGAAGTAGTTCCCAGGCCCGAGCGCCGGACTGGGCGCGGCGGTCGCGTTGCGCACCCACACCATGACTTGGTCGATCTCGCCGACGCAGCCGCTTAGCTCCGTTGCAGGGCCGAGCGGCCAGGACGGCGCAGGCACGAACCGCACGGTGTCACCCGGCGTTGCATCCGCGATCATGATCCTGGTAACTGCCGAGACCCCATGGGCAGCAACCGCACCGCCGATCCACGCGGCGTGCTGCGGGACCAGCCTCCCCACCTCATGGGGCTCGGTAGCGTCGTTCAGCGTGCGCCCGCGAACGTTGCCCTGCTGGCGGACAAACCGTGTGTTCTTCCATTCGGGCAGATTGGCCTCGAACCGCACTGCCGACATGCCTGCAGAGAAGACGTTGTTGCTGAACAGCAGAGTCCCGTCTGCCGGAGGCGCGACGCCGGTGTTCGACACGCGATTGAGGAACGATTGGGCACGCAGCATCGCACTGCAGTCATTGCCCGACACGATCCCGGTCGGCGCGTCGTTCGAACCGACCGACCAGGCATAATAGAAGCGCCCGGCAAAGATGTTGTTCGCGATCACTACGCGGCCGAGGGTCGATGGATAGCCGATCGTCTGCGTACGGATGGCGCTGGACGCGGGAGTGCCTTCCGGCAGCGACCATTCGAGCAGATTGCCGATGAACTGCAGCGACCGCATGTTCGGTGCCTGCGCACCTGGATCGTCAGTCATATCAATGAAATACCAGGGGTTTCTTACATTGCGAATGTGACAGTTGACCACGCGGACATCGGAATAACCGGTGGGCGCGATCCCGCTGAAACCCTGGCCGAGCTGATCGACGAATACGCCGTCGACGAGCATGCCGACGCCGGGCGATCCGCCTTCGAGTGCGTGGCGCTGCATGCCGATGATGCTGCCGCCGATGATCTGCACGTCGCGGTAGCTGCCGATATTATAGCCGTCCCCCTCGGCGAAGACGCCGGGACGGGTCGCGTCCTTGACGATATCGACATTGATGCAGCGGCAGCCATGGTTGAGCGGGCCGCTCTTGTCGGTGGCGCCATTGATCGTGATCGAACCGTTGCCCTTGCCGTTCACCACGCGGAAGTTGATCAGCTCGATGTCGTCGACGTCATAGGCGAAGAAGGTCCCGCCGGCATTGTTGGTCTTGTAGTTGGGCGAGCCGTGCCCCGTGGCGTTGAGGTCCTCGAGCGTGAAGTCGGCGATCGTGATGCCGCTGAGCACGCTCCAGTGACCACGCACGAATTTCGCGACGACGATTCCGAAGCCGTCGAACGTGGCGATGCCGTCGACCATGGTGATGGGCAGCGCGGTGTAGCCGGTGGTGACTTGGACGGTGGTCGCGTGCTTGCCGGCGCCGCGCAGGGTGACATTGCTCCGCTGAATCTGGATGCCCGCGGTCAGACCCGCAGTCGAGCCGAGATGGATGATTCCAGCGGGCAGCACGATCTCGAGCCGCTTTGCCTCCGACGTGAGCAATAGGTCGCGGAGTGCGGCAATCGCGGTCGCGTCGACCGTCACCCCGTCGCTGCGGAAGCTGTGCGTAACGCCGCGCCAGACGAAGCGCGCGAGATTGACCGACTGCACGTCCGCGCACGCAGTCGGCGCGGCCGAAGCCGATCCCGCTGCACTCAGCGCGGCTCCCGCCGGCGCAACGGCCAGTGCGCCCAGCAACGCGCGTCGCGAGGGCGAGGAACGATCCGAAACCATGACCTATCCTGAGCGAGAAATCCGCGCGCGTCGACTGCGTCTGCGATGCGTCCGGCCCGGATACCGCATGGCCGAACTGAACCAGGCAACGGCCGATGCAGGCTTCGGACGTCAGACGTGCGTCGTCAGCGAAACGGGGCTTGCAAGGGCAAGGAGAATGCGAAGCAGGCGCCGGCATCACTGCTGCTTTCGAGCCAGATGCGCCCTTTATGCGCCTCGACGATCTGGCGACAGATCGAAAGGCCGATCCCCATGCCGCCGCGCTTCGACGACTGGGTCCATTCGAATAGCGCGCTGGCCATCGCGGGGGGCACACCGGGCCCGTTGTCCAGCACCGAAACGACAACATCCTTACCCGCGGTCGACGACGATACGACCACGCGACCGCCTTCGCGCTCGGCGACAGCTTCGCAGGCATTTCGCGCGAGGTTCATGATCACCTGTTCGATTTGGACCTGATCGCCTTCGACAGCCAACCTGCTTCCGCCGCGGTATTCGATGGGCGTGCCGGCGCGGGCGCCGACGCGTACGAGCTGGAGCGATTCGCGGATCGCCTCCCGCATGTCGAACGTCTCATACTGCGGCGGCCGATTGTCCGTCATGTCGCGCAGGCGGCGAACGATATGCCCTGCCCGCTTGACCCCGTCCGCGATGCCTTTGATCGCAGAATTCAACGCTTGTGGATCGGTCACGCGGCTTTCCACCAGTTCGCCGCAAACGCTCGCATAATTTGAAATCGCGGTCAGCGGCTGGTTGAGTTCGTGCGCGATCGTCGCCGCCATCGTGCTCACGCCGCTGGCAAGCGAGACTTCGGCAAGCTCGATCTGCAGAAGGCGGATTTGATCCGCCGCTTCGATCTTTTCCGTTGCGTCGTGCCCTTCGCAAAACACGCCCGTGATGTTTCCGGCCGAGTCGCGAATGGCCTGGAAGATGAAGTCGAGAAAGCGGACCCCGTCGTCTTCCTCGCCTTGCGGTCGAAGGCGAACCGGCATGTTGCTGCCCGTGACGGATTGCCCGGTCCGATAAACCTCGTCCAGCAGCGCCACGAGGCCTTGCGCGGAGAACTCGGGCACGGCTTCCGCCACTTCGCTGCCGAGCAAGTCTCGGCGTCCGCAAAATCTATGGAACGAATCGTTGGCGAATGTGAATCGATGCGCCGGTCCGTTCATCGTGACGATGAAGTCGGGCGTGTGCTGAAAGAGCGTGTGCAGCGCCGCGCGCTCTTCGCGCACACGCTGTTCATGCGCGCTCAAATCGACAAAGGAAATGCAATGCTGAACGACTTTGCCGCTTTGATCGTGCACTGGATTGACGCGAATCGCGAGCAGGAGAAGGCAATCGTCGCTCCGGCGACATAATACTTCGATCGTTTCGACAGCCGCGGTTTCGAATTGCGCCGCGATGCGCGTCCGCGCTTCCGGATCCGCCACCCGCGACACGAGAAATTCGAACGACTGGCCGATGGCCTCATCGAACGAATAACCCATCAAGTCCAGGAAGCTGTCGTTGGCAAATATGATCGGATTGCCGCTTTCGAGCGCATTGGTGAACACCATCGCCATACGCGTGGCCTCGGTCGCGACGACGAACGGCCCCAAGGCGCGGCGAAACCGTTCCACTTCGCGCTCGGCCACGACCTGATCGATGCTGCTCGATTCGATCGGCTTGGGCGCGTTCGCGCGAAGCGATGCTTTCGCTCGCTCCGCAACGTCGCCCGAAAATGGAAATGCCGTACGGACCGACATAATGTTCTCCGGTAGGCGAGGTCGTCGACGCTCTCCAAACCATGAGCGCTGTCCGTCAGTCCGCAATGGTTTCAGCGTTGGCTGGCCGAATATATCGTATATAGTTTATCTTGTAGCCAAATGCTTGCGATATTTCACTTGATTCGAATCTTCATTTTCTAATCCATCCATTTCGGATGGAAGTGTTCGCGGGCCGGCGCTTGTATAGCCAAGCTGGCGCGGGCGATCCGTCCATGGACGCCCGTTGCAACTTCACTTTTCCGCTCTTGGTTCGGGCGGATCTTCGTCCGGCTGGGCAAGTCGCGGTCCGGTACGCATGGGAATGCCCGTGCTCAGCCCGCCATAATCCGTGCGTCTGGGACTGATGACCACAACGCCGTCGGACGTGATGACGTATTCGCGAAAATCCTTGCTGTGATTGCCGCCGCGCATCTTGATAACCACCATCGTCTTGCGCAGTTGGCCGTCGATCTCGACGAATCGCAGGCGCAGGATGTCATCGGTGAGAAAGGAGATCGCGTAGCGGCTGAACTGCAGCGACGTGAAATTGTCCTCGACCTCGACGGTGCTGAGAATCGTGACTCCGGCGCCGGTCAGCGCGCCGATCATGCGATAGAGCGACTCGCGGAAATCCGTCCGGAACCCCGGCGCGAGCGCCATTTCGAAGCCCACCAGCGAATCGATCACAAGCCGTTTCGCGCCGACCCGCTTGATCGCATCGAGGATCGCCTGCATCGTTTCGTCGACGGATAGGTCGAGCGGGCGCAGGTAGAGCACTTCCAGCTTGCCGGATTCTTCCGCCTCCGCCAGGCAAAGCCCGAATGCATCGGCGCGCTGCACATAGCCGCCCGGGCGTTCCTCGAAAATCGCCATGATGCCGGGGTCGCCCTGACGCAGGCCTTCCGCGATAAACTGCGTGGCCAGCACGGACTTACCGGTGCCCGAAGGCCCCGCAATCAACAGGCTGTCGCCTTCCAGCACGCCTCCGCCCATCATCTTGTCCAGTTCGGCGACGCCGATCGAGAGCCGCCGCCGGTCCGCGGGCTTGGTGGTGATTCTTTGCAGCCCGAGCGTTCGTGGAAAAGCCTGCATGCCGTCCTTCGCGATGCGCACCGTATGCAGGCCCGGAATGCAGGCCTGGCCGCGCTGCTTGACTACTTGGAGCTTGCGAACCACCGAATTGCGCTCGGTTTCCTGGGTCAGCCACAGGATGCCATCCACCATGGTGAAAACCGGCGACACACCCAATTCCATCGGGGTGTATTCGCCGATCAGGAACGCCGTCGCAGCCCAGCTGGTGAGGAACTGGTTGAGGCGGTGGACGAAACCCCACACGCCTTCATGCGCGGAATCGCTGGTGGTGCCGCGCACCAGCGTCTGGAACGAATCGAGGATGATGATGCCCGCGTTCGCTGCGGTGACTTCCCGAACGATTGCATCCAATACGACAGTGAGATCGCTTTGCAGCGCCATGTCGGACAAATTGATGAAGCGCACCGCCTTGCCGATTTTGTCGAGGTCGAAGTACGTAAATTGCTGCTGGTATCGCAGCATCTTGAGCACCGGCTCGCCGAGGATGGTGAAGTAGAGCGCTGGCCGCTCGTTCGTGGCATTTGCGAAGGCGATCTGATGCGCCAGCGTCGTCTTGCCGCAACCGGGCATGCCGGCGATTAGATTGAAGGAGAATTCCGGGAACCCGCCGCCGAGTATTTCGCCGAGTCCGCCGACACCCGTCGGCAGCGACGCGATCTCGACCTTTTCGGAGGCGCCGAAAGCGCCCGCGCCAAGCGGCTTTTTGGATTTTGCCGGTGATTTCATGGTTTTCTCAAATGACTGAGGTCGATGTCGTCAGGAAGAGTTTGCGGCCACGTATCACCGATAACCGCCAGCGTCACGCCCGCTCCCAACAATTCGAAGAGTAACAATAATATTTCGGTCAAAATTGAAACGAAAACTTCTCGCACACCGGCATCATCAAGCGTAGAACACGCCTCTTCCAAGCCAATCAGATTGCCATCGTCATTTGGCGTTACGTGGCGAAACTCGGGGAAATCGCGACTGACAAGATAAAGAGCGCGCGCGACGAGCGCGCGAAAACCCCCGCTTCCCATCAATACCAGAAGATTGGGACGTATTTGACCGAGGTACAAAGACAGCGCGGCGGATCGCGCAGGAGGCTTCCCAACTCCGGGCGCGACCAGCTTCTCGGCAATCTCTCGCATGGTTGCGGCATTGGCAGGTACGTGAGGACCCAATTGTTTATCCAACGCAAAGGAGGCCAGATGTCGGTTGCCGGGATTTGATCGTCCGGCGTGAAAGTCCGGCCGCCCGCTCTCGGGTCGCCCTGTAATCAGGCTGTCGAAGGTTGGAACCGGCGACAACCCTGCGTCCCCGCCGCGCCGCCGGAGTTCGCTGCGGCGAGATACCGAGGATAGTAATCAACGGATAAGTGATAAACAACAGATAATATAATGGGTTGTTCCTGGGCAGACGAAATAAATCCGCCCCGCGCACTATTTGTTCGCGAAGTTCAATGACTTTCGCGGCATTTCTAAGCCGATTGGACTATCGATTTCCTCGCTCGCACGATGCACGGCACAGGCGCAGTTCGGCGTCGCGTCTCGGCGAGGTCCGCGTGGCGGGATGAGGTAAACCAAAATGCGGCCCGCGAAGCCGAACGCTCGATGGTGCAGCCGCTCCGCGCGGACTTGTCGAACAGGGGAGCACGCGGTTCGACGGCGCACTGCTCGGCATCGGCGGCGAGCCGTTCGGGCCGCACGCCGATTCACTCTCGGGCGTGCTCCATCTTCCGGCGCCGTGCCGTCTCCCCGCCCTCGAGGCCAGGGCCGCGCATTTAGGGCTGAATTCGATCAGGTTTGGACGGCTCACTGGACCCTCCCCGAAGGGGGAAGGGCTTAAGAGGCAGATCATGCAAACCCGATCGCGTTCAACTCCAAGCCGATCCGGCCATTTGTATAAAAAACCTGGAACAATTCTGCGCTTTCACTACTTAATGAGGAACTCTGACTTATCTGGTTAAATCACTCTTCCTCTAGTTGTAGGTACAAAGCCAATCTATGAACTTGGATGCCGTGCAGGTAATTTGCACAAATGATCCGGGATTGGCCAGATCTTTTAGAATTACCGCAGAACGCGAGGATAGATTATTATGATGAACAGGAAATATGTTTTCGGAGCGGCTGCGGTATTTTGCGCAATTTCCGCCAGCGCCGCTTCGGCACAGACCAGCACCACAAACATGGCCGTAAGCGCCGATGTGTCGACCGTGTGCAGCCTCAGTACCACGCCGCTTGCGTTCGGTGAAATGGCCCTCACCGGCGCCACGCCCGGCACGGCGACCATCAGCGTTACCTGCACCGGTGGTGGAGCCTATACGGTAGGCCTGGGCAACGGCCTGCACAACGTCGCAGCCCAGCGCAACCTCGTCAGCGGCGTGAATGTCCTCGCTTATGACCTGTTCCAGGATTCTGCGCGCGGCACCCGCTGGGGCGACACTGGTGCGGGGCTGATCTCCGGTACCGGCAACGCTGCGGCGCAGGCGCTTACGGTCTATGGTGCGATCACCACCGGCCAGGCGGTGGTAGCGGACAATGGCACTCCCTACACCGACACCATCCTCGTCACGCTGACCTACTAAATGGCTGGCCGAGCGATGAGAATCTTCACGAGACTGAAACCGGTATGGGCCGCGCTGATCGCATGGTGTTGCCTGACCTCCAGTGCGGCGGATGCGAGCTCGCTGGAGATTTCGCCGATTGCCGTCAATCTCGTCGCCGGCCAGAATGTGAAAGTGATCGAGATATGGAACCGCGGCGGCAGCGCCGTCGCGGTTCAGATCCGCGCCTTCGCCTGGTCCCAGTCGGCAGACACCGACATCCTCGCTCCGACCAATGATCTCATCCTGTCGCCCCCGATCTTCACCATTCCGGCGGGTGCCTCGCAGACGATCAGATTGCTCCTGCGCGCAAAGGGCGAGACCGGCGAGCGCAGCTATCGATTGCTGGTGGACGAGGTGCCGGCCCCGAACGCGCAGCGCAATCATGTCGGGATAGCGTTTCGCATTTCGATGCCGGTAATTGCGGCTGCGGCGGCGGCGCCGTCGCGAGAGCTGCGCTGGCGGGCTCGGCGAGGTCCGGGCAATCAGATATTGCTGTCGGCTGCCAACACCGGCAATGTGTACGACAAAGTCCACGCCATCGCCGTGACCTTACCGGACGGCAGCCAACCGAAGGTCGCCTCCAGCGGCGAGAATCCCTATCTTCTTCCCGGCGCGCACCGCCAATGGATCGTGCAGGCCGCTACGCTCTCGGCCACCTTTCGGTTGAATGTGACGACTCAGACGGGCGCCAGCGAGCATGACCTCGTCGTAGACCCGTGATCCGCAGCGCCCTCGCCGGCAGCGCGCTCGTCGCGACGATGCTGGTGGCGGTTCCCGCGTCGGCGGTAGAACACGTGCTGGTGCTGGAAGTCATCGTCAATGGGCGCGCGACCGGACGAGTGAGCGCGTTTCTCGAGCGCGATGGCGTGATCTACGTGAAGCCCTCTGACCTCTTCGAGCTGGGATTCGTGCTGCCGGAGGCGATCGCCATGGACGGTGATCCGATTGCGCTCTCAGCGCTTCCCAATTTTCGCGCACATGTCGACGAGGCCAGGCAAACGCTCGTGGTGGAAGCCGGCGACGCCGCGCTGCGCCCGGTCGAGCTTCGCGGCGCGAGCGGTGCCGGCGCCGTCGCCTTGTCTCCGCCGGACTTTGGCGCGTGGCTGAACTATGATGTGTCCGTCACCTATGCGGGAGGCCGTGCAACCGGCGGCGTGCTGGCCGATGCGACCGTCTTCAGCCCCTATGGCGTGCTGCAGAATTCGGCTCTCGTTAATCTCTCGCCGTTCCCTGGCCAGAGGCGCGTCGTTCGCCTCGAAACCACTTTCACCGGCACTGAATATTCGAGGCTACGGCGGTGGCGCGCGGGCGACATCGTCACCAGCGCCTTGCCGTGGAGCCGTGCCGTACGGCTTGGCGGCGTCCAGGTCGCCAGTGACTTCGGGCTGCGCCCGGATCTCGTCACTTATCCCTTGCCAGGGATCAGTGCTTCGGCAGCGGTTCCTTCGACTGTCAATGTCATGGTCAATGGCATCCAGCAGCTGAGCGAGCCCATCCAGGCCGGGCCTTTCGCGTTTCGGTCGCTCCCGGTCGTGACCGGCAGGGGCGAGATCGCAGTGACCGTGTCCGACGCGCTCGGCCGGCAGACGCTGATCACTCTGCCCTTCTACGCCAGCGCGGCGCTGCTCAGGCCCGGGCTCGCCAGCTATTCGCTCGAACTTGGCTCGGTGCGCGAGAATTTCGGCCAGAGCGACGACCGCTATTCGGGCTGGGCGACCAGCCAGTCCTCGCGTTACGGTTTGACCGAATGGCTGACACTGGAAAGTCACGCCGAAGCGACCGGTCGAATGGCCCTTTTGGGGGGCGGCGTCACGATGTTGATCGGCACTCTGGGCGTCCTCAACATAGCCGCTGCGGGAAGCATGAACCGCATGCCATCTTCAGCGCGCTCGGGCGGAATGTTGGTCTCGGTCGGCTTCCAGCGCACGACAGCGAATTTCAGTATTGGCGCGAGCGGCACCTACGCCACCCAGGGCTACCACGACATAGCAGCGGACCACGGCGCACCGATGCCCAAGGCGTCATTGAATGCCAGCCTGGGGTATCAGCTCGGCGGCTATGGCAGCCTGGGGCTGGCCTATAGCGGACGCCTTTCTTGGGCGCGATCCTTGCGTTCGACCCTCGGCCCGGCGGTCCGGCAGTTCGTCGAGCCAGAGGTTCATCTGCTGACGGGAAGCTACAGCGTTCCGATCGCCGGACGCGCGGCCTTCTATGCCACCGGGTTCAAGGATCTCCGCGAGCGCGCCGGTTATGGCGTTAGCGTCGGAATCAGCGTGCGTCTCGGCCAAGCGACCGCGTCGGCAGAAGCATCCTGGGATGGCGGGCGATCCAACTGGTCCGCCAGCCTGTCCAAGTCCGCCCAAAAGGCGAACGAATTCGGCTACCGAGCGCAGCTATCCGAAGGCGCCACGTCGCGGCAATCGATCGAAGGAGAGCATCTCGGCTCTTGGGGCCGAGTGTCCGCTGGTGTCGACTTGTTTTCGGGACGGCTGGCAGGACGCGCGGGCGCACGGGGCGCGCTGGTGCTGGCCGGCGGGAATCTGTTTGCCAGCGATCAGATCCATGACAGCTTCGCCGTGGTGAGCACGGGCGATGTCGCCGGCGTGCCCGTGCTCTACGAGAACCGCCCCGTCGGCAGTACCAACTCGCGCGGCAAGCTCTTGATCCCCTCGCTCCTTTCCTACCGCAACAACCGACTTGCCGTCGACGCGACCCGGTTGCCACCCGATGTCGAGGTCGGGCAAACCTGGATGCAGGTTCGGCCGCCCGACCACTCCGGCGTGATGGTGGATTTCAAAATCCGGCGCGTAGCCGCGGCGTTGCTGACATTGCGCGACAGCGACGGCCACTCGATCCCGCTCGGTTCGATAGTGCGCATCCCGGGCGCAGCGGAGCAGCCCGTCGGCTATGACGGCGAGGCCTATGTTACTGGATTGAAGCCGAGCAATCGAGCAGAGGTTGTCCTGCCGGACGGGACGATATGCCGCGCGCAGTTCGACTATGCGCCGGTAACCGGGGAAATTCCCCTCATAGGACCGGTGCCATGCAGATGATGCGCTGGCAATGGGGGCTCGGACTTGGGTGTCTGATCGCCGGCTACCCCTGGCTCACCAAGCGCGTGGCGCGCACCATCGACCCGGCGGCCAGGCTGCCGAGCCGCAACCCGCTGGCCTACGTGCTCGCGATCTTCGTGCCTCACACCGGGCGTGCCGGCGGGGGCGCGCTGGCGCTGCTGGTCGTGGTGGCCATCATCGGCGTGCTGGCTGCGGTGGCCGTTCCGGCCTACAAG
>Ga0207675_100000673_pt1 | contig 33675 bp, 20 predicted proteins | sample KBSSwiS42_FD_184305 | JGI IMG/M metagenome (GOLD analysis project Ga0207675, IMG submission 184305) | Switchgrass rhizosphere microbial communities from Kellogg Biological Station, Michigan, USA - KBS Switchgrass S4-2 (SPAdes) (version 2) | ecosystem: Host-associated > Plants > Roots >...
CACTGGATACTGGATTCTAGATACTAGATACTGGATACTGGTCACTGCGAGTGCGGAGCACGAAGCAGGATACTGGATACTGGATACTGGTCACTGCGAGTGCGGAGCACGAAGCAGGATACTGGATGTCAGATAGAGCGATTGCAAAATTGGGTTCACCTAAACAAGAGCTCACAAGGTTTCAAACCTGTATGTTTTTTGAATGCAGTAGAAAAATGCGAAATAGAGGAATAGCCTAACAGCAATGAAACTTCAGTAACACTTAGGCCTTTTTCATATAATAGAAACCGGGCGTGCTCCATGCGCTGGCTCTGGTAAAAATCAAAAATCGTTGTCCCAAACATTTCTTTGAAGCCTTTTTTGAGATAACATTCGTTCATCGCCACTTTGCGGCTAAGTTCTTTAATCGTGATCGGCTCGCCGATCTGCTGAATCAATATTTCCCGCGCCTTCGTCACTTTTTCCCTGTCCGCTTCATTGGCCAGGAATTTACAATTGATCACATCAATTTCTTTGTCACCGATCATGCAATCCATGCTATACAGCAAAAGCATCTGCATTTGGGCGTTGATGTAAATATTCTCAAGGCTATCCGTGTAATTATGATTCAATAATGACTCAAGCACCAACCTTGTCTTGCTACAAAGCGGGAGAATTTTGGTAAATGAAGATTGCCTTTTGAAATTCAGAATTTCTTCGCTCAGGGTTTGATTGGCTGCGCGCGGTTTTACAAATTGGGACAAAAGTGCCGGCGAAAATCTAAATCCCAGCACATCCATCGACTCCGATCGGTCAGAACAGTTCTTCGACAGGCCGGCGCGGCACATGTCACATTCTGTTTCTTTTTGCCGGCAATACATGTTACCGGATACGCAGAATTTCAATTCCAGGTAATTCTTACGCGGATCATTTTTTTCGTAATAATAAACCATCATGCCGGTGTCCTCCAAATTCCACTGGGAAAGCCGGCTATATCGCCGTATGGAGTAGTGTACTGAACCGGGCATTTGCTGCTCTTTTTCATACAAAAGCTCAAGTTGCTCCTGCATAGGGGCATGCTTGTAAGCCAGTGTTAGAATATCCGGGGGATTAAACATGTCGTGCAAATTTAAAGGCGAGCCACTGATTTTCAACATGGCGAATTGACAAAAAGCAAGATTTGTCCGATAATTTAAAAAAAGGTCCTTTTTTGGCGGTAACAATTACCTTTGCACGGTCTCCTCCTGGGCGGAGGTTTTTTTGTATCGTTACTGAATGATCCATCCGCATACATATATTCATCCAAATGCCAAGCTTGCGACTAATGTAAAGGTTGATCCTTTTACAGTTATACACCAGGACGTGGAGATTGGGGAGGGCACATGGATCGGCTCAAACGTCACCATTATGGAGGGCGCGAGGATCGGTAAGAACTGCAGGATTTTTCCGGGTGCGGTATTGGGAGCCATTCCCCAGGACCGGAAATTTGACGGCGAGCGAACGACCGTTGAGATCGGTGATAACTGTACTATAAGGGAGTTCGTAACCATTCACCGGGGTACATCGGACAGGATGAAGACAATTGTAGGAAACAATTGCTGGATATTGGCTTACAGCCACGTAGGACATGATTGCATTATCGGAAATAACTGCACGATCAGCAATAATTCCCAGTTGGCGGGTCATGTGGTTCTGGGTGACTGGGTTGGCCTGGGTGGTGTATGTGCCATTCACCAGTTTGTTCAGGTCGGGGCACACGCGTTCATTTCTGGCGGATCTCTTGTAGGCAAGGACGTTCCCCCTTATATCAAAGCCGCCCGTCAACCGCTGAGCTATGCGGGTGTAAATTCGGTTGGGTTAAAACGACGCGGTTTTACCGTTGAAAAGATCAATCACATCCTTGATATTTATCGGATTCTTTACAACAAAGGCCTGAACACTTCGCAGGCATTGGAGTTCCTGGAGGAAGAATTTCCTGCCACGGATGAACGGGATGAAATTGTCACATTTATCCGCGAAAGCAGCCGGGGCATCATCAAACGTTTTACTAAAGGCAACGGCGATGAAGATATCCCTAACTGATGCCGGAAAACGCTTCAACCGGGAATGGATATTCCGTCATTTTACTTATCAATTTGAACAAGGCAGGTCCTACGCAATCACCGGTCCAAACGGTTCGGGCAAATCAACATTACTGCAGATACTTAGTGGTTCAATGCACTTTAACGAAGGACTGTGTCAATGGGCGATTGACAACAGGCCATTGGCAAACGAGCAGGTGTACAACCATATCTCAATTTGTGCTCCATATCTCGAAGTGGTTGAAGAAATGACGTTACACGAGTTCCTGGATTTTCACAGGGAATTCAAACGGTTTTTACCGGGCTTCGATGTCGTACGAATTATTTCCATTCTAAATTTAGAAAGGGCTGCCCATAAACAAATTCGTTATTATTCATCCGGCATGAAGCAAAGAGTAAAGCTGGGGCAATGCATTTTTTCCGATACGTCTATTGTGCTGCTCGACGAGCCATGCACAAACCTTGACGCCGAAGGCGTTGAATTGTATCACCGGCTGATTGCAGATCATTGCAAAGAGCGATTGGTTGTAGTCAGCAGTAATGATGAGGTGGAATATAGCTTTTGCAGTGAAAGGCTTGCGATATCTGACTACAAATAACATTCTCGTTACGATTCTCATACTCATTTCTTCGTAGCGAAACAAAAACCCGATATGGCAGGTAAGGGTCGCTAAATAGCCGGTATATCACCAAAATCATCCCTTTTGTCAAAAGGTGACTATCGTGTACTTCAGAATCATTGATATTTGGTTGCTTTGTGAAAAATATGGCGTTGGTAAAACAATTGATTTCCCGCACCTTGCCATTCATGAAACTATAATTAAAAGTGCAAATTTTTGATGGCCTCGATTTTCATAAGGCTGGATTGATGCACAAATAATTGAAGAATTACAATGCAAGTACCTGGTAAAATAGTAACGGCGCGCTTCATTGCCTTTATTTTACCGTTGGCGACAGCGATCTCAGTATATGGCCAAAAACAAGTTTCGGATACTAACTATTCCAATCGGGTAACCTCTGTGACATGGATGCCCGATGGCAGATCACTTCTCTTTGCTGTTGTGAAATTTCACAAGCACGACGAAAATGCACCTTTCTTCTCCAAGGTTTTCCGTTATGTGTTTGCAACAGGAAGGATTCTTGAATTGTTTGACAACGGGAGCAATCTTGCACCCTCACCCGATGGTAAGACGATCGCATTCCTGAAACGGGACGATAAAAGATCGTCCGATATTTATTTATACGATATTGAAAAAAGACAACAGTCACGACTTGCATCTGATACCACGAAGAAAAATGCTTTGTCCTGGTCACCTGACGGAAAAAAAATTGTTTACAACATCTCACGCCAGCGCGACAAAAAGGATGCTGCAGTGGATATCTGTGTATTAAACCTTGTAACAAGATCGATAACAGAAGTCACGCACAGCGATGAGTACAAGAGTTACAGTCCAGCCTGGTGTCCCGACAGCGAGAAAATTGCGTATTATCTTGAAAAAGGAGATGATCATGACCAGATCTGGCTAACAGATGACCAGGGGAGCTTTCACACCAATGTCACCAGGGATACTACAACTCATAACTACTTTCCTTCCTGGATCGACGAACGAACCATTTTTTATACGCAATCACCTGAAACGATAATGACGATGAGAATTGACAGTGGGAAAAAAGAAAAATTGGAAGGAATAAATAATTATCATCCAAAATACAGCCCGGTTGCAGGCATGTTTGCATATGTAACGGAGGATCCGGAAAATACAGTCGTGATTTATGACTGGAAAAACAAAAAAACTGAGATCCTGGTAAACGAAAAAAGAATTAAGCAACTATTCTAACGAAACTTCACCTCAGCGAAAAGATGTCTGCACTAATTATTTTTTGATTACCTCTGGCTTGCGATTAACAGATTGAGGTCGGTGAATTTGAGATCGAATCGTTCGCTTAAATAGAAGTTGGTCAATGAACCTTTGAAGAGGTAAATGCCGCTGCGCAAATGCACCTGGTGCCATACTAATTTTTCAAAGCCACCTTCCTCTCCTGCTTCGAGCAATAACGGCATAAGTACATTACTGATTGCCTGGGAAGCAGTTCGTGCAAAACCGGAAGGTATGTTCGGAACGCAATAATGAATCACACCATACTTCATGAATATAGGGTGTTCATGCGATGTGATTTCAGAGGTTTCAAAGCAACCTCCGCGATCAATGCTGACATCGATGATCACAGATCCTGGCCGCATATTGCTTACCATTTCTTCGGTAACCACCATAGGGGTTCTGCCGGTTTGCGAACCGATGGCTCCGACGGCAACTTCACATGTCTTTAGTTGTTTGGCAAGCATTCTTGGTTCTACTACCGAGGTCCATAAGCGATGACCGATATTATTTTGCAATCGCTTTAAACGGTATACGCTGTTATCAAAAACCTTCACCGATGCCCCAAGGGCCAATGCGGCTCTCGCCGCATATTCACCAACAATGCCGGCACCAAGGATTATGACTTTCGTGGGCGCAATCCCTGAAATCCCACCAAGCAACACTCCTTTCCCGTGATTTGCTGAACCCAGGTATTGCGCGGCAATCAACATCACGGCACTTCCGGCAATTTCGCTCATGCTGCGAACGATGGGATAAGAGTCACTGTCGTCCTTCAGATTCTCGAAAGAAATCGCGGTGATCCTTTTTTCCATCATCTTTTCCAGGATCTCTGCTTTTAATACCGAAAGATGAATCGGTGAAATGATCACCTGGCTCATTTGTAAAAGGGGAAGATCGTCTTCAATTACCGGTGCACTCTTGACCAGTACCGGGGCTTTATACACTTCCGCCCTATCATAAACGATTTTCGCCCCAGCTTCGCTATAGTCTTTATCGCGGTAGTGTGAAGCATCGCCGGCATTGTGCTCAATTACCACCTGGTGACCATTACTTACTAATACACTTATGGCGTCGGGAGTTAGCGCAATCCGGTTTTCCTGGAATGCAGTTTCTTTCGGAATACCAATCACCATCCCTTCTGCCTTCGGCCGGATATCTAAAGTTTCTTCTAAAGTCTCGTAGCTAAAAGACGTACTTATCTTGGGTTTTTGCTGGCTCATGGAGTTGGTTGAGAGTAGTAATCGGCTAATTTCAAAAGTACTTAATTCCTTTCTATTCTGAGTTTTCGGTTTGGCGAATCGGCAATATCTATATGCACGTGAATTGTTTGTTCGGGGAAGATGCCGGGCGCCCGTTCGGGCCATTCAACAAAGCTGATATGATCACTGTACAAACAGTCTTCCACACCTGCCTGGACAGCTTCTTCTCTATCCTTCAACCGGTAAAGATCAATGTGAAATATTTTTTTTTCGCCGGTTTCGTCATTGAATACATACTCATTAATGATAGAGAAAGTTGGACTCCCAACCGGGTCAGTCACGCCTTTGACGTCACAAAGAGCATGGATAAATGTTGTTTTACCGCTGCCCATATTACCATGAAAGGCAAACACACGGACATCACCAACATGTTTCCAAAACAGGGTTGCAATTTCTTTGATATTATCAAGGGTGAAGTAGAATTCCATTGGGCAAATGTAAATGCCCGGAACTATAACTCGCCTTAACCAGCGCGGTTTTAGGTCTTCGCGTGGGTTTAATGCCATTTTAGCAACGAGGTTGTGAACTTATGTTGCGGGTAGCTATCAGCCCTGGCTCTCCGATGGTAAATTTGCAACAAGATTGCCCGCCATTTGTTATACTATAAGTAACTATATGGAAAAGATTCAATGGAAAGTAGATGGCATGGATTGTTCCAGTTGCGCGCTTACCATCCGGCGTTACCTTGAAAAAAAAGGAATGCAGGACGTGAAGGTAAATTTTGCAACAGGTGATGTGAGTTTTGATATGAACGGACACGCCGGGACGCAGGAGCTGGCAAGTGGCATCAATGACCTTGGATATAAAGTTGCCAACCAGCAAGCGGTTGAATTGGCCCGCAAACCAATTCTTTCCACGCATCTCCATCGATTTTGGTTTTGTTTGCCTTTCACAGCACTATTGATGCTGCATATGATTCCCGGCGTTCACATTCATTGGTTGATGAACCCGTGGATTCAGCTCGCGCTGACGCTTCCGGTATTTATAGTTGGCATGAGTTTTTTTGGCAGAAGTGCGTGGAAAAGCCTGAGAAACGGCTTGCCCAATATGAACGTACTGATTGCAATGGGCGCGGTAGCTTCTTTTGTATATAGTTTATATGGCACTCTAACCGGACAGGCTGCAGATTATATGTTTTATGAAACGACCGCCACCATTCTTACCCTGGTATTCCTGGGCAATTATATGGAAGACGCATCGGTTCAATCGACGCAAAGAGCTTTGAACAAATTGGCGCGGTCGCAAAAAGTGATGGCAAACATGATTGCCTTCGATGATCAACACCGCGAACAAATATTTCCCGTTGAAAGCGATCAGCTCAAATCCGGGGACCTGGTATTAATCAAAACGGGCGAACAAGTGCCGGCCGACTGTAAGGTTCTTTGGGGGGAATCCGATGTAAATGAAGCAATCATTACGGGTGAAAGCATACCCGTGCATAAGGTCGGGAAAGATAAGCTCATTGGTGGAAGCATCGTTGAAAACGGGACCATTAAGGCTTACGTAACTGCTTCGGGCAACGATACCGTTTTGGCACGAATTATAAACCTTGTAAAACAGGCCCAGGGAGAAAAGCCGCCCGTTCAGCAGCTCGCTGATAAAATCAGCGCTGTGTTTGTTCCGGTGGTGATTGGCATTAGTTTGATTACGCTGATAGTTAATTGGACCATGCTGCATGATTTTACTCCGGCACTCATGCGTGCCATTGCCGTATTGGTGATTGCGTGTCCCTGCGCTATGGGTCTTGCTACACCGGCCGCAATTGCCGTTGGTCTTGGACGCGGAGCAAAAAATGGAATACTGTTCCGCAATGCCACCAGTCTTGAGCTATTTAAAAATATCAAACAGGTTGTTTTTGACAAAACAGGAACGTTAACCACGGGGAAATTCATAGTCGCCGATTTTAAATTTTTTACAGGCGAAGTACAGGATTTTAAAAAACTGGTTTACAATATTGAAAAATATTCGCTTCATCCCATTGCACGAAGCATCACAGAATCATGGAAGACGAATAATGAAATACGATGGAAAGTAATAGAAGAAATAAAGGGATTGGGGATGAAAGCAGAAGACGCAGAAGGCAATATTTACTATGCCGGTTCTTATAAAATAGCCGAAGCATACACGAAGGACGACACGCATAATATTTATGTCGTCAAAAATCAGGATTTGATTGGGTGGATAGATGTAGAAGATGAAGTAAGACCGGAGGCGAATGCAGTTGTGAATTATTTGCACAGCAAGGGCATTAAAACAATTTTGCTTAGCGGTGACCGCTATGCTAAAACAAAGCAGCTTGGCAATCAGCTGGGCATCGACATAGTTATTGCAGAACAAACACCCGAACAAAAGCTGGCAAAAATAGCTGAGCTAAATTCCATAGCACCGACAGTGATGGTTGGCGATGGCATCAACGATGCGCCGGCACTTGCCAAAGCGGCTATTGGAATTTCGATGAGCGACGCATCGCAGTTAGCCATGCAAACCGCGCAGGTAGTTTTAATGAACCAGGGCTTGAAAAGACTTCCGATGGCCATTGGCCTTGGCAGGCATACATTTCTTACCATCAAGCAAAACCTATTCTGGGCATTTGCGTACAACATTATCGCTATCCCTATTGCAGCCCTGGGATTTCTGAAGCCGGGTTTTGCAGCGCTGGTGATGGGTTTAAGCGATGTGGTGTTGGCTATTAACTCCGGAAGGTTGTTTGTAAAGAAGGTGGAATAAGCGTGAATCGTGAGCCGTGAGTCGTGACAACCTCATTCAATTTTGTTAGCTTCGGGAAAATCGAAATTATGTTCCTGGAATTAGCCCATACCAAGCTCGATGTATTTCAGGCGGCTAAGCAATTTGTGCTTGTTTGTTATAAAGAAACCAAATCGTTTCCGCAGGAAGAAAGATTTGCGATGACCTCGCAAGTGAGAAGAGCAGCACTTTCAGTCCATTTAAACGTTGCTGAGGGTTGCTCAAGAAAATCCGAAAAGGAAAGAAAGAGATACTATGAGATAGCAAGAGGTTCAATTGTAGAAGTTGACGCTGCTCTTGATATTGCAGTTTCGCTAGATTATACATCAAAGGAAAAGTTAGCTGAATTAGGTAGCTTGATGATCCGGTGTTTTCAAATGATTTCAAAACTCATTTAACGAATGCTATCCAGATCAACGAGAAATGGCTCACGACTCACGACTCACGATATTCTAAAACAATATTGGGGCTTCGATTCCTTTCGTCCGCTTCAGGAAGAGATTATCAATTCAGTTCTGAATGGAAAAGATACATTAGCCATAATGCCTACCGGTGGAGGCAAGTCACTTTGCTACCAGGTGCCGGCCATGGTGAAAGAAGGAACCTGTCTCGTGATTTCACCTCTTATCGCTCTGATGAAGGACCAGGTTCAGAATCTCCGGAAAAAAAACATTACGGCTTTCGCGATTTATTCAGGTATGAGCCGTAAAGAAGTGATCAATACACTGAAACTCGTTAGCGAAAGCAATTGCAAGTTTCTTTATGTATCCCCCGAAAGGCTGGAAACTGCGTTATTTAAAGAGTATCTGCCTGGCATGCACATCAATTTGATAGCGGTGGATGAGGCGCATTGCATTTCACAGTGGGGATACGATTTTCGTCCGCCGTATTTGCGAATTGCAGCACTAAAAAACGAAATAAAAGATGTTAGCATATTGGCTTTGACGGCTTCTGCCACCCCAGAGGTTCAAAGTGATATTTGTGCAAAGCTCTTGTTTGACCAACAAACTATTTTTCGTCAATCGTTTGAAAGAGCTAACCTATCGTACAGTGTATTCAGGGTTGATTCAAAAATCAACAAAATCATTGAAATCCTCAAAAAGGTTCCCGGAAGCGGAATCGTTTACTGCAAAAGTCGCCGGCGATGCAAGGAGATCAGCGAACTTTTGCGCCTTCAAAAAATTTCCAGCGATTATTATCATGCAGGCTTGAGCCAGCAAGAACGCAATGACAAACAGGAAGCATGGATTAATGACGGCGTTAGGGTGATCGTCTGCACCAATGCTTTCGGAATGGGCATTGACAAACCTAACGTACGATTTGTGATACATGCCGATGTCCCGGATTGCCTCGAAAATTACTACCAGGAAGCAGGACGGGCAGGAAGAGACGGTAAGATTGCGTATGCAGTTTTGTTGTATGATGACCAGGATCTCCTCGAAATAGAAGAATTGACTGCGCGTCGTTTTCCACCACAGGAGGAGATAAGGAAAGTTTACCAGGCCGTTGCTAATTACCTTCAAATCCCGGCCGGCTCAGGAGCAGGTGAATATTGTGAGTTTGATATCGGCGATTTTATAAAAAAGTTTAAGCTCGACGGCAATACAACATTATATGCATTAAAAACGCTTGAACAGGAAGACAAACTTTCATTTAATGAGCAGGTCTTTGTTCCGGCCACTGTTCAGTTCACCGCCCGAAAGGATTATTTATATGAGTTTGAAAAAAACCAGCCACGGTTGGAGCCCCTGATCAAGGCATTGTTAAGATCGTATGAAGGGATATTTGACCATCCTTCCTTTATTTCCGAAATGATGATTGCACAATTAATGAAAGCTGATGTTGAACAGGTAAAGGTTCAATTACAAGAGCTGGATGCTGCAGGCATCATTGAATATGCTCCCAGGAAGGATAAGCCGCAAATTTTCTTTCCCGTTAACCGGATAAAAAGTGAAGAATTACGAATCAATATAGCAGCTTACAATGAGCGGAAAGAAAAGTTTCAGCGACGCGCTAAACGGATGATCGCTTATACTGGCGAAGAGAGAAGCTGCCGCGGCCGGTTCATTGGTTCTTATTTTGGTGATGATAAAGTGAGAGCCTGTGGAATATGTGACAACTGCCTTCGTCAAAAAGCGGTACGATTGACTAACGAAGAATTCGATAAGATACACACCAGCATTCTCAATATTACCCGAAGAAAACAATTAAACATCAAAGAACTTCTCCAGGAGTTGGCTGGAATAAGAAAAGAAAAAGCCTGGAAAGTGATTGACTTTCTCCAGGCTGAGAATAAAATTGAAATGGATAGCAGCGGCTGGATCAGGCTGAAATAACCTCTTCCGCAACACCCAACCAATTATAAACAGGCAATACTGACGGCGCAGGCGGATTAAGATTAAGCTTTGCAAATGCCGGTTTCAACCCGGTTTCCACAAATTCCTGCAAAGCTTCTGAGGAATTCCATACATCAACGACACAGAATTTTCCTTCTTTTTCAAAGGCAACGTGTGCAGGCCTGTTTTCGTTGAGCAATTTGTTTCTTGATTTCAGATCATCACAAATTGCATCATAATCTTTCGAAGTCATTCCAGCGAATTCGAAAAGAACAACAACTTTACTCATAACTGAAAATTTAATCGTGAATTAATATAAAGGAGAGTGAAACCTCCATTACCAGAATAGCTGATCGTTATTAAACGCTATGGTTGTTGCGCTAAATATGCTGCGGCCGTGTCAAAAAAGTCCTGGAAGTAAACCACCTTGCCGCTGTCATCAAACTTGAAATGCATGGTCCAGTCGGAAGATGACTTTTTGCCGGTTGCTCTTGAAGTGCCGGTCATATTTCCAAAAGCCACCACTTCATGATCATCGATATTGTGAATAGCAATCGGGTTGAAGGCGTTAAACTCAGTGGTCTCATTTACTTTTTTAAAAAAATTGACAGCATCCTTCCCTTTGTAAACTCCACCTTGAGAAAGTGACCCTTCACCTGCGCCAATCCATTTACAATTATCAGCAACATGGTCCATAATATAATTGATATCTCCTTTTCCGAATGCGTCGTACATTTTTGCGACCGCAGTCGCATTGTCGACAGAAGTTAGTGTACTCATAAAATTGATTTTTTGTTTTTTAATAGTGATTATTTGGATGTCATTAAAATGGCCTGCAAATTCTGAACTGCATAATGTTCTACAATTTTGCCTTCATCATTCAATTTAAAAATATCAACATCTTTAAATTTTATAGGTTTGCCGCTTGCTTTTATGCCCATAAAATCATTTTTAAATACACCGCCCCAATCTGCATGAACGAGCACATAATCACCGTCGGTATAATATTTCAGGTTCTCTCCTTTATAATCCGTAACCGAGGCCTCGAACATTTTAATGAAGCTCTTTAAACTATCAACGTTTTTGAGCGGTGGCATGGTACCGTCCGCGTAGTCAACAAATCCAGGGGCCGCATCCTTAAAAGCGCCGTCTATGTCTCCCTTCATGAAACTTTCCATACTGGCCATAATTACTTTCTTGTTGCGCTCCTGTTTGCTTTCGACAGCCGATACAGTCGCTTCGCCTTTTGCTTCGTCTTTTTTTGCTGCATTGTTACACGAAGAAATGGCAACACCTAAAGCTGTAATTAAAAAAAGGGTGGTTCTTTTCATGTTGAATAATTTTTTAGTTGAATAAATATTGGAAATCCTGTAGGGTAGCAACTGAGATCTGATCCTTTCCGGCTTTTTTGTCCAAATCGCTATAGATACGAAGGCCTTATCCTGGTAGTTTTCAGTTGTTCGGATTTTTTTGATGGAACATTGCGTATATCCGCGATCTCATAAATCTTTAGAGGTGCGGGTTCATTTCGAATGGCGTCTAGCAGGGTATGAAGCATTTGCCGGATGGTCACCAGGCTTTTTGCTCTTGCCGCTTTTCTCCACGAGGGAACAAGTTCCGCCAAACCATAAAATGGTAATAATATTATTGGCCACCAGTGACCGGGGCCAAGAACATACCAGGGCCGCACAAATGTGCAGTTGAGTTTTTGAATCAAACAATATTTTTCACCTTCCTGTCTTACCTGCTGGTATGCGCGCATTATTCGGGAAGGTGCCATTGCCACGCTTACATAAATGAATTGGGAAACGTGTGCAAGTGAAGCCGCATCCGCTGACGCCTTCACACTTCGGAGATCTACTTCTTTAAACTGTTGCGCTTTCGCCGGTGAGGGTTTCGACACTCCTAATAATTGTACAAATACGCTGTCTTGGGGAATTGAATGCTGAAACGTCCGGGAATCGAAGGGATTGGCAATTACTATCTCGGTGCCGGCAGGTAATTTATGTTCGCTTCCCTTCCTGGTTAAGGCTATCACACGATATCTATCTTTAAGTAATGCCTTTACCAGTCTCTTTCCCATGTAACCGGTGGCCCCGGTGATAAAAACGGATTTCATCTGTGCCGGCATGTGGTTTCGCCTTGTTAAAAGTATACATTTTGCGGAAAATGTGCTGATGACTTTTTCACCATCTATCAGCAACTAAATTCTATGCTGCACCGATACTACCGTGGTTCTTTTAGATCTTGTCCAGCCTCACCTGAACACGAATAACCAACAGTCAATAACAGAAGGAAGAAAGAAGATTCTATGATTTTCAAAAGAATATTAGAGACCTCTATCGAGGACATTCATAAAATCAAAATATACTCCTCCTCCTGGATCTTCCTCCAAGCCCCAATGCACCTAATAATGATCTGACGATCGTATTACCTGCGGTCCTTGTCATACTTTTCACAACAGGGTCATCAAAAAAACCCTTTTCGTGTTTTCCGGTTGTCCGGCTTTCCTTTTCTTCCTCCCTTTGCTTTTTTAATTCCTCTGTCTTTTCAGCTGCTTCATTCAATTTCTCCGTAAGTATTTCATATGCGCTCTGGTTGTCTATAACCTGGTTATATTTTGCTGCAATTTTCGAACGCTGCACAATGCCATCAATTTCTGAATCAGTCAATATATCCATACGACTACGGGGAGAACACAACATGCATTGGACCAACGGAGTTGGAATACCTCGTTCATTTAAAACGGTTACTAATGCTTCCCCTATACCTAACTGTGTAATTAAATCCTCCGTTTTGTAAAATTCTGTTTCCGGATAATTTTCCGCTGCCTGTTTTATCACTTTTCGATCGGCTGCAGTAAAAGCTCTTAACGCATGCTGCACTTTCAAACCCAGCTGGGCCAGCACTGAAGCCGGGACATCCATCGGGTTTTGCGTACAGAAATAAATCCCAATTCCCTTGGACCGTATTAATTTGATGATTGTCTCGATCTGTTGCAATAACGCATCACTGGCCTCCTGGAATATTAAATGGGCCTCGTCTATGAATAACACAAGCTTAGGCTTATCAAGATCTCCCTCTTCCGGGCAGGTAGCATATAGCTCTGCAAGCAATTGGAGCATAAAAGTTGAAAAAAGCTTTGGCCGGTCCTGCAAATCGGTCACCCGTACTATCGAAATGATGCCGCGACCGTCATCGCCGATGCGCATCAGATCGTCTATTTCAAAACTTTTTTCACCAAAAAATACGTCCGCTCCCTGTTGTTGCAGCTCTATAACTTTTCGCAAAATTGTTCCGGTAGACGTAGTTGAGATCTTTCCATAGGTTTTTTCCATCCCGGATTTTCCTTCATCACTTATGTATTGCAATACCTTAGTAAAATCTTTCAGGTCGAGCAAGGGCATCTTGTTATCATCGCAATATTTAAAGATCATTGCCACGAAACCAGCCTGGGTATCATTTAATCCCAGGATTTTTGAGAGCAATACCGGCCCAAATTCACTCACAGTAGCCCTGAGCCGAACGCCCTTTTGATTGCTGAGAGTAAGCAGATCGACAGGAAAGGCTGCGGGCTTGTATTCGAGATTTAATTTCTGGTATCGCTCTTTTATTTTATCATTTGACACACCCTTTGCTGCAATTCCGCTCAGGTCTCCTTTAACATCCATCAACAGCACAGGCACGCTTGCGTCACTAAGTGCCTCGGCCAGCACCTGCAACGTTTTAGTTTTACCAGTGCCCGTTGCTCCCGCTATCAGCCCATGGCGATTCATAGTTTTAAATGGAATTAAAACATCGGCTGCACTAACCACCTCTCCATTAAGCATGGCACACCCGATCTTGAAATTATCTCCCTTAAATGAATAGCCATCATTAACAGCCTTCAAAAACTTATCATTATCTGCCATCGTATCGATTATTTGATGGAAAAGTTATGACAAAAGAAAACAATCAGGATAGTAAATGATTAAAGATCCTCTTCTCTTTCAAGCATGAGTACGGCACTTTGAGGAACGATAAAATATTTTTCGTTTTCGTACATCACTTCGGTTGCTCCGCTGAGCAGGAAAATAGCCAGGTCACCCTCTTTCGCCTGCAACGGCACGTATTTCACGGTTTCCTCCTCACCCTTCCATGACTCGTCTTCCACGGGCATTGGAATAGCATAGCCGGGACCGGTTTTAATCACGTAACCTTGCTGCACTTTTTCCTTCTCCTGGACACCGGGTGGCAAATAGAGACCGCTGGCCGTCTGTTCATGCGGCTTGGCAGGTTTTATCAAGAGCCTGTCACCAATAACGATGAGCTTTTTTAACCGGTAATCGGGCGTAATATGCATTGCCATAATTACAATTGAACAACAAAAATAGAAAATGGTTGCAAATAGCTGCCCTGACTTTACTCTTAACAAAATATTAGTTACCTGCGGCCATGTTTGGTAAATGATTTAATTTTATTTGTACGTCTAACAAATCTAAAATAATAACTATGGAAGGAAAGAAACCGAAAATCTTATTGTGTGAAGATGATCCGAATCTGGGAAGCGTGCTTAAGAACTACCTTGAACTCAACGACTACGATGTTACCCTCGAGAGGGATGGCCGGCTGGGCCTGGCAGCCTTTCAGCGCGAAAAATTTGAACTTTGCCTGCTGGATGTAATGATGCCGAACATGGACGGTTTTACACTGGCAGAGGAAATAAGAGACGTCGACCCTGATATTCCGCTTTTCTTCCTGAGCGCAAAAACAATGAAAGAAGATATTATCCAGGGATATAAGCTTGGCGCCGATGATTATATTACAAAACCTTTCGACAGTGAAGTATTGATGCTGAAAATAAAAGCGATTCTGAAGCGTAACGAGGAAATAAACAAGGAAAGTGAAAATAAGGAATTCGACTTATCCAGCTACCATTTTAATCCGAAACTTCGCCAGCTTTCGCATAACGGTGTGACGCAAACACTGTCACCAAAGGAAAATGAATTGCTGAAGATGCTTGCTGAACACCTGAATGATCTATTGCCAAGGGACCAGGCTTTAAAAAAGATCTGGGGCAGCGATACCTATTTCAACGGGCGAAGCATGGATGTATATATTGCAAAACTTAGAAAATACCTGAAAGATGATCCAAAGATCGAGATCGTCAATATACACGGAAATGGATTCAGGCTGGTAGTTCAATAACCCTGACAGATTATGTTTTAAATGCCGGCTCAAATTAGTGCCGGCATTTGTTATTAGTTGACCTTAATGACGCTGATCGTTTTTTTCCGATTACCCTGCGTAATTTCAATAAAATACGAGCCGGCTGCCAGCCGCTGACCCAACCGCAACCGGGTGTTTGCTAAAACCCTGTCATATCTTTCCAGGACCCGTCCGGAAATATCCATTACTTTGACCGAAACCAGGTTTTTCCTCTGCCCGGATAATATAAGAGTAAAGGAAGAATTACTCGGATTCGGCAGGGCAACAGCATTCAGTTTTTCACTGCCCGGTGACTCAATAGTCAATCCCGGTATCTCTTTCACGATTAAATGTTCACTAATCGCCCGCTCTGTTGACCTTTGACCAACGGTGGAACATGTCGCAGAGTTTGTAGTGCTATAGCTGCCTATATAATTTGTTCCGCCGGTACCTTTTGCACCTGCAACCACGAATGATTTATAATTTTCCGGTGTACCGGCATCATCATTATTTGAATATGGGTTCTGATCTTTTCCATTCTTTGGTTTTACATTTAGTCCTGAATGACCCGCAAAACTGGAATAAACAGCAGCTGCCCATTTCCAGGTGGGCCTCATGCCAGCTTTGTCAATACTTATTTTCGCGGTCCATGTAACATTTGAAATATTTCCGGGCAAACTGGTTAACACCTGGTAACTTAAGCCACCCATGAAAACATAACCATTGTAAGCCCGTGGTACGGCTGTTTCCCACTTATTATTGATAAACTGCGTGGTGGCGGTTGTTACCGCTGCGTCGAAGCGAATCCTTGAGTCGGGCACATTGAGTACATATTGCTGACCGTTTGAGGTAAATGTAATCTTGCTATTGGTAATAGTAAAAATAATTGTTCCATTTACACCCGTGATGCTGCCTTTGTCTATGGCACTGCTAAACCATATAGATCTCCCGGCAGGTATTGAAGTTGAATTAAACCCGGACGATATTGATCCATTGATTACACAATTGATCGTCGAAATGGGATTAACGGTTACATCTACATTCTGTGTGTTTGTACAACCATTAACGGACAATGTATAGACATAAGTAACATTCACTGGCGAGGTCGTGGTGTTGATCAATGTTTCATTGATATTGCCTGCCCCGTTTGCCGCCGGATTACTGATTCCCGGGACAGCTGCGCGGCTCCATGAAAATGTTGTTCCCGGTATCGTGCTTGTGGCTGCATAGCTAAATGCATTACCGCTCGTTGCAACCGCCGAAAGATTACTTGACAACACAGGAATTGGGTTGGGAACAGCCAAACCACCGCCGGCGGGGCTGGTGCAGCCATCCACTGCTTGTGTGACCGTATAGGTGCCACCCACTGTTACCGTGATTGATGACGACGTTGAACCGTTATTCCAGAGCAATGTTCCCGAAAACCCGTTTGCTGTCAATATGGAACTACCGCAATTATTAACCACTAACACACCAGGGGCATTGGGGATAATTTTTGGCGCCGCAACAGTGCCGGCTAATGCACTGGTACAACCATCGACGGTTTGCGTTGCTGTATATGTTCCCGCACCTGCTACCGCAATTGAAGTGGTCGTCTGTCCCGTGTTCCATAACACCGAGCCGGAAACTCCTGTTGCCGTCAAGACGGAATTGCCGCAATTGTTAACCACTGATATATCCGGTGGTGACGGAATGGATTTCGGCGCTGCTGTTTGACTGGCCAGCAAACTTATGCAGCCATCCGCCCCCTGTGTTACTGAATAGGCTCCTGCCGTTGATACAGTGATTGAACTGGAAGTTTCCCCCGTGCTCCATAACAACGATCCGGTAATTCCCGTTGCCGTCAAGGTTGAGCTTTCGCAATTGTTAGTCACCGATAAGCCCGGAACAGGTGGAATAGGTTTTGGTGCCGCCGTTATGCTGGCAGCTGCGCTGCTGCAACCATCTTCTGTTTGAGTCACTGAATAGGTTGCAGGTGTTATTACTGTAATCGAGTTGGTCGTTTCCCCTGTGCTCCATAATACAGGACCGCTGGCGGTTGCTGTCAACACTGAGCTGCCACAATTATTTACAACACTTACTTCCGGCGGTGCGACCGTTGAGATCAATGGAGAAGCAATTTCACTGCGGTTTGGACTGGCGCAACCATCCACTGTCTGTGATACTGTATATGTTCCCTCCGTAGTTACCGTTATAGAATTGGTTGTTTCGCCCGTGCTCCATAATAATGATCCGGTAACGCCTGTAGCTGTTAATACTGAGTTGCCACAATTATTGATTACTGATATATCCGGAGCTGTAGGAATTGCTTTCGGAGTTGCTGTTTGACTTGCTAACGCACTTGAGCAGCCATCAGCCGCCTGTGAAACCGTGTAAAGTCCCGGTGTTACTACCGTAATGGAATTAGTTGTTTCCCCTGTGCTCCATAATAATGATCCGGTAACATCCGTTGCTGTCAATACTGAGTTTTCGCAATTGTTGATTACTGATATTCCGGGTGCCGGCAGAATGGATTTCGGTGCTGCCGTTACGCTGGCTGCGATGCTGCTGCAGCCATTTTCTGTTTGAATTGCTGAATATATTCCTGTTGCCGATACCGTAATGGAGTTGGTTGTTTCTCCTGTACTCCATAACAATGTCCCCGTGACACCAGTAGCTGTTAAAACGGAGCTGCCGCAATTATTGACAACACTTAGTTCAGGTGCCTCCGTTATCGGGATCAAGGGAGCTGCTGTTGCAAGAGCTGCTAGACTGGTGCATCCATCCACCGTTTGTGATACCGTATATATTCCTCCTGTCGTTACCGTAATGTAGTTGCTTGTTTCTCCTGTACTCCATAACAATGTTCCCGTGACGCCAGTAGCTGTTAAGATAGAGCTGCCACAATTATTGACGACCGATATTCCGGGAGCTAGTGGTATCGATTTCGGAGCTACTATTTGACTTGCTAACGTACTCGTACAACCGTCCACCGTCTGTGATACAGTATATGTTCCGCCAGTTGATACACTAATTGCATTTGCTGTTTCTCCCGTGCTCCACAACAATGATCCCAAAACACCTGCTGCTGTCAATATTGAATTCCCGCAATTGTTAGTGGCAGATATTTGAGGTGCAGGCGGAAGGATCTTTGGCGTCGCAGTTCCACTTCCTGGCGGACTGCTGCAACCATTCTCTGTTTGCGTTACCGAGTAAGTTCCTGCTGTAGTTACTGTAATAGAATTACTAGTTTCCCCGGTACTCCAAAGCAATGATCCGGTAACACCAGTCGCTGTTAACACAGAATTGTTGCAATTATTTACAACATCTACTATTGGCGCATTTAAAGCCGAAACCGTAGGCGCTGCGGCTACGCTACCTGGAGGGCCGGTGCAGCCATTCACAATTTGTGCAACTGAATAAGTTCCGGCAGTTGTTACTGTAATGGAATTGGTTGTCTCCCCTGTACTCCATAATAGTGAGCCGGTAAAGCCTGTTGCAGTTAATAAAGAGCTGCCACAATTATTGGTTGCATTTATTGCGGGAGCTGGTATCGTCGTTCTTAACGGAGCAGCCATCGCCGTTGTGGGTGCACTTGGACATCCGTTTATGGTTTGTGTAACTGAATAGTTTCCTGGTTCAGTAATGGTGATGGTAGGTGAAGTTGCCCCGGTACTCCACAACAAAGTGCCGGTATAGCCTGTAGCCGTAATCACTGAATTATTGCAATTGTTAGCAACGGAGATCGCAGGTCCTGCTGCAATTGTTATTTGTGAAAGAGTATAGCTTCCGTCTGTATTTCTCCCGGTTATCGCCAAAGGGAGCGGATCCCTATACCCGTTAGGATCTTTAACAGCTAAAGTCAGGTTGTAACTACCTGCAGGGAGATCAGCCGGCAGCGTAAAATTATCCGTAATTGCACTGGCAGTGGTTGCAGGCAAGAAAAGTTTGGGTTTAAATTGCGATGAACCGGTCCAGGCAATCGCGTTAGCGGCATTCTTCAATTGAAATAACACGTCCCACTGCTCGTAGGCAGGGGCCAAACCAACGTTTTTCCAGTTCAATGTAATGGAAATATTCCTACATGCCTTTGTCATGCTTCCACTTTCGATAACCAGGCGATAGCCGCATGCTTTTGAGGATGCTCTTACCCTGCTTTTAATTGTCGACGTCGGCGTGGTACCGTAATTGCCATTTCCAAAAGAATTAGCGTGATATAATCTCACCTGGCTTTCGAGGTCAGCGAAGTTATTGGGATTCCAACCCGGTGGTTCCCCCGTAATAGGAGCGGTTTTCCATCTAGCCATTATGGAATCTTTGAAAACCAGTCCCGCGAATGACCGCGTATTGTTTTCCAGGTAACTTGAAACATAGCTATCTGAAGCTCCCCACTGGTCACGCCGCCAACCGATGAGACCCCAGTTATTTCTTTGTGTCAGTATGTAATACGCAATCTCCGGAGGGTTCATTGTATTTTGCAGCCAGTTCGCATCAAAGGCTGAAATCATTGCTACAAGTGGATAATCCGGAAACCCCTGTGTATATGCATCAACAATTTTTTTGAGCGAGGCAATGGTGGGAAATGTTCCTGCCGGATAGTCTGACACGGAATTATTAACTGTATAACCACTATGCCATTCGCCCCATGCGCCATAACCCCTGAGATCAATGTAGCCTATCACATTCTTATAAAGCACCCCATTAAATGAAGTTGTTTTTAAGTGGGCATCGATTGCCTGGTGCAAAGCAAGCAACCTGTTTTGGTAATATGTGGAATTGTAGTTGGGGGTCCATACCGTTCCCGTTTTCCAGTCTTTTACCGTCTCCGACTGCATCAAGGTATGTAAATAGAGTGGGTAAGCTGCCAAACCGCCATCAAAGGAAACGAGGCCTTGTTCAGAAGTTCCTCCCGGATACAATGGCATGATCCCAAATGATATTTTTTGCTTTTTGAGAATGGCATTGTTTACCAGGCTATCAAAATACTGCCAGGTATAAGACCCCAATACTGATCCTTCAATCTTAGTCCAGACAAACCTGTGATACACATCAAGCCTATCTGTGTTAACACCTTCAACGGGCACATTGACTACATTTTGGTAGTGCCATTGTTCGATACCTCTTCCGGGTGCGTTAAGATCGGGGTCCGAGATCGGAATGCTGGTAAAGGAAAGAGTGGTTGTTTGAGCAAATGCTGTTGTTTCCACTACAATAGTTATCAGGCAGAGCACAAAAAACCTCGTGGCCAGTTTCCAATACATAAAACGGTTTTAAACCAGGTCAGGAAATAACCCGGTTTGGGTCAAAAAAAATAAAAGCAATGGCTAAGCCGCAGTGAAGGTTAATCAGCTGAATCTTTAATGGCAGATATATTAATAGGAAGCTTTGTTGAAGCCGAAGGATTTACAACGGGGTGAAAATATTAATATTAATTTAGAAAAGAGAACTTTTGGAATAAAAATTTGAATCGGAAAAACCCTATTCTTTTTTTAACCGGGAGATCTAAAGCTACCGTAAGGAAAAGCTGGTCTTAATGGTTTATTCCCCATCAGCATGAATTTCAGACCGCGCCTGATTTCTTTTAATGTTACATACAATAAAGCGACAAATCGACAATTATTCCTTCCTTATCAAACGTCTAAATTGCGGATAACCGGATGAACGCGTTAGAATGATTTATTGAAAAGCCGGCTCAAAATGGAGCCGGCTTTTTGTGTTATTTGATCTTGATGACGCTGATCGTTTTTTTCTGATCACCCTGTGTGATTTCTATAAAATATGATCCGGCTGCTAACCTTTGACCCAGGTTAACAAGGTTATTAGTTGAACCTTTATCATGTCTTTCAACCACCCTCCCTGAAATGTCGATTACTTTGATTGAAACAAAACCTTTTGTTTTTCCCTTAACGAGCAGGCTAAATGAAGTGTTGCTTGGATTCGGAAATGCAACGGCTTCGAGATGTCCACTGTTTAGCAATTCAACAGGCAGCTCAGGTACTTGCTTCACGATTAAATTTTTATTTATCGCTGGCTCAGCTGATCTCTGGCCGGTGGTTGAGCAAGTGACACTGCTGGAAGTACTGTAGTCGCCTGTATAATTCGCTCCGCCTGTTCCCTTTGCACCATCAACCACGGATGATTTATAAACCTCCGGTGTTCCGGCATTATCATTATTGTTATAAAGATTCCGGTCCTTATTATCCCTGGGTTTAACACCAATGCCTGAATACGAGCCGAAAGTTGTATAAACCGAGGCGGCCCATTTCCAAGTGGGCGTAATGTTTGCTTTGTCAATGCTAATTTTTGCCGACCAGGTTACATTCGAAATGTTACCGGGCAGGTTTGCCGGCACCTGGTAGCTCAATCCTGCAAGGAAAACGAACCCGTTATTACTTTTTGGTATTGTAGTTTGCCAGGCGTTGTTGATAAACTGTGTGGTAGCAGTAGATACCGATCCGTCGAACCGGATTTTTGCGTCGGGCACATTAAGGGTATATTGCTGGCTGTTGGCTGTGAAGGTTATAGTACCGTTAGTGATCGTAAAGGTGATTACTCCGCTTATATTGGAGAGTTTCCCAGGCTCAACTACACTGCTAAACCAGATAAACCTGTTAGCTGGTATTGAAGTCGAATTAAAACCGGAAGATATCGAAGCGTTGATCACGCAATTTCCAGTCGATGACGATTGCGGATTTACCGTTACAACTACATTCTGGGTGTTAGTGCATCCGCTTCTAGATAACGTATAAACATAAGTGACATTCACAGGGGAGGTAGTCGTGTTTATTAATGTCTCGTTGATATCTAAATTTCCTGTAGCTGCAGCATTACTGATTCCCGGTACTGCATCACGACTCCATGAATACGTAGTATTTGGTGTGGCGCTTGTTGGGTGGTAGCTGAAAGGGATACCACTAGTGGCAGTTGCTGAAAGGTTACTCGACAAGACAGGTACTGTTGAAATTTGAGCAATAGTGTAACTTCCATCGGCATTTCTGCCTGTTATCGCCAGTGGCAATGGGTCCCTGTAACCATTGGGATCTTTGATCACGACATTTAAATTGTAGATTGTCGCCGGTAACCCAGCCGGTAACGTAAAGTTGTCGGTAATTGGCGCAGCACTGCTTGCTGGAAGAAATAACCTTGGATTGAATTGCGACGATCCTGTCCAAACAACTACATTGTTGCTGTTCTTCAATTCAAACAAAACATTCCAGTTCTCGTACGTTGGCGCCTGACCTATATTTTTCCAATTTAGTGTAATGGAAATGTTATTACATGCGGTAGTCAAGCTGCCACTTTCAATTATTAAACGATAACCACAAGCTTTTGACGATGCCCTTACATTGTTTTTTACTGTAGAAGTAGGTGCCCCTCCATAGTTTCCGTTACCAAAAGATGTGGCATGATAAAGTCGGACTTGTCTTTCCAGGTCAGAAAACTTGCTGGGGGTCCATCCTGGCGGTTCACCGGTAATTGGTGCCGTCTTCCACCTTTCCATAATTGCATCTTTGAAAACAAGGCCATTAAACGACCGGGTATTGTTCTCGAGATAGCTTGAGATGTAGCTATCGGTTGCGCCCCATTGATCTCGTCGCCAGCCAATAAGGCCCCAGTTATTTCTTTGTGTCAAAACATAATAGGCAATCTCCGGCGGGTTCATTGTATTTTGCAGCAAATTGGCATCAAATGCTGCAATCATTGCTACTAGTGGAATATCCGGGAAACCCTGCGTGTGAGCGTCCACAATCTTTTTTAGTGTGGCAATTGTAGGAAAGGTTCCAGGTGGATAGTCAGATATAACATTATTAGGAGTATAGCCGCTATGCCATTCCCCCCATGCACCGTAGCCTCTTATATCAATGCAGCTTATCACGTTCCTGTAGGCCACACCGTTAAAAGAGGTGGATTTTATATGAGCATCGATCGCCTGGTGCAAAGCAAGCAGCCTGTTTTGGTAATTATTTGAATTGTAGTTCGGCGTCCACACCGTACCCGTTTTCCAGTCTTTTACTGATTCAGACTGCATGAGGTTGTGCAAATAAAGTGGATAGGACGCAAGGCCGCCATCAAAAGAAACTAAGCCCGATTCCATTGTTCCCCCGGGATACAAAGGCATGATCCCGAATGACATTTTTTGCTTTCTCGCAATAGCATCATTAACGAGGCTGTCAAAAAATCTCCAGTTATACGATCCCATCGTCGGCCCTTCAATTTTAGTCCAGACAAACCTGTGATAAACGTCGAGTCGTTGGGTGTTAACGCCCTCAACAGGAACATTGACTATGTTCTGGTCGTGCCATTGTTCAACGCCTCGTCCCGGTGCATTTAAGTCGGGATCCGAAATGGGAATGCTTGTAAAAGAAAGTGCGGTTGCTTGAGAATGAAGTTGAATTGCAACGAAGATGTTTACCAATGGAAACAATAACCTGGCAGCTAGTTTTAAATTCATAAGACTGTTTTATACCATTAAGAAATTACTGCTCTTGTCGGCAGTCGCATCTTCATGGCGCGGATAATGAAAACAATGTTTGAAAACAAAATTGAAAAATCCAGGGCTAAAGTTATAAGAAGGTTATTCAGTGGATTTTTTTTCAGACCAATACCGTAGCTTTCTGGGAGATACTTTATAGAAGCGGTAGTTTTTATAGGAAAAGAATTTGAATTTAAAGTAAGCTTTTTTTGCGACATGCAGCCACCAGGGAAACCTTTTTTCGTTATACACATTTCATTTTTTACAAAGATGAAGTAAGTTAGCAGGACATCATATTAACACGCTCACAAATTGCTTCGCAACGCCACCTTGGAGGAAATCTTTGACTTATCTATAAATGCCCATCAGCGCGGTCCAGTTATTAATTGACCTTAATCACCCTGATAATTTGTTTCTGATCTTCCTGTACTACTTCAATAAAATATGAACCGGCTGCCAGTCTTTGACCCAATCTGAACAAGCCATTTGGCGGAATTTTTTCATGTCTTTCAACCACTCGTCCTGAAATATCAATCACTTTGACCGAAGCCAGACCTTTTCTTTTTCCATTAATTAAGAGATTAAACGAACTGGAGGTCGGATTCGGAAGCACAGCAACCTTAAGTCCTTCTCCACCCAGCGCTTCTATAGGTATTTTGGGTATTTCCTTTACGATCAATTGTTCTGCCCCCTCGGTTTCTATAGGTCGCTGACCAACGGAAACAGCGCAAGTAACAGTGCTTGTAGAACTGTAGCTACCCGTATAATTTGTTCCGCCAGTTCCCTTTGCACCGGAAACCAGGGATGTCTTAAAGTTTTCCGGTGTGCCGGCAAGGTCATTGTTCGGATAAGGATTCTGTGTACTGCCATTCTTTGGTTTTATATTTAGTCCTGAATGTGCTGCAAAACTCGTGTATACCGCCGCGGCCCATTTCCACGTCGGTCTTATTCCCGATTTGTTAATCGTTATTGTAGCCGACCACCTGACATTTGTAATATTGCCAGGGAGGCTGGTCGGCACCTGGTAACTCAACCCGCCCATAAATGCAAAATCAGTATAACTCTTCGGAACAACGGTCTCCCAGGCATTATTGATAAACTGCGTGGTGGCAGAGGTCACCGTTGAGTCAAAACGAATTCTTGAGTTAGGCACGTTAAGCGTGTATTGCTGACTGTTTGCGGTAAAGGTTATTACGCTATTTGTGATGTTGAAACTAACAGTTCCATTCACTCCTGTAAAGCTGCCCCTGGAAAGTACGCTGCTAAACCAAATGAACCGTCCGGCAGGTATCGAACTGGAATTAAAACTGGAGGTGATTGCTCCATTGATTACACAATAAATTGGATTAACTGTCACGACCAAATTCTGCGTGTTGGTACATCCGTTTGCTGTTAATGTGTACACGTAGGCGACATTTATCGGTGCATCCGTTGTATTAATCAATGTTTCACTGATATTGCCCGTCCCGGTCGCAGCTGAATTGCTGATTCCTGTTACCGCTGCGCGACTCCATGCAAATGTGGTTCCGGTTGTGACGCTTGTAGCAGTGTACGTAAATGGATTTCCGGTTGTAACTGCTCCAGCCAGGTTACTTGATAATACCGGCAATACTCTCGGGGCAGCAACTGCGCTTGCTGCCGGACTGGTACAAGTGTTAACTGTTCTTGTTACCGTGTACGTTCCGGCTGTCGTAACAGTAATTGAACTCGTGGTCGCTCCGGTGCTCCACAGCAATGAGCCTGTTCCGGTTGCTGTTAAAACTGAGTTGCCGCAATTGTTGGTCACTGAAATTGTAGGAGCTGAAGGAACAGAATTAACAGTCAGAAGAGCCGAACTTGAATTTACCGCTCCGGCTGAATTGGTCCATCGTGCACGGTAACGTTTATTATTGTCCGTTGTTGCAGTTGCAAAGGTTAAGGTGGCCGACGTAGCACCGGTTATATTACTGTAGCTAAACCCACCATTCGTGCTCACCTGCCACTGGACTGTTGGCGCAGGACTACCGCTGGCTGCGGATGTAAAGCTTGCACTCGAACCTGCGCATCTTGCCTGTGCCGACGGTTGAGTTGTTACAACAGGTGCTGAGGTGGTGGCAGAGACGGTGACAACCAGGTTCTGAGTATTGGTGCATCCGTTTGCCGTTAATGTGTACACATACGTGACATTTACCGCCGATGCAGTTGTATTGATCAATGCCTCGCTGACATTGCCGGTTCCGCTGGCAGCGGCATTACTGATACCCGTTACAGCGGCGCGGGTCCACGCAAATGTAGTTCCTGTTGTACTGCTGGTTGCGGTGTAGTTAAACGTGGTTCCGGTGGTGGCATTTGCAGTGAGGCTACTTGATAAAACAGGAATTGTTCGCGGAGCAGCAATGCCGCTACCTGCGGTGCTGGTGCAACCAGTTACAGTCTGCGTCACTGTGTAGGTTCCTGCTGTTGTTACCGTGATGGAATTGGTTGTTGCCCCGGTATTCCATGAGAATGTTGCTCCGGTACTTCCCGTTGCGGACAATAGCGCGTTTCCGCAATTGTTAGTTACCGAAACCGAAGGTGCGGATGGTATAGAGTTCACAGTTAATGTTGCTGCATTTGAATTTACGCTTCCCCCAATGTTCGTCCATACAGCACGATATTGTTTGTTATTGTCTGCTGCATTAGTGGCAAATGTTAAAGTACTGGTGGTAGCTCCCGTTATATTAGACCATGTACCGCTGGTATTAACCTGCCATTGCACGGCGGGTGCAGGGCTGCCGCTTGCCGCAGAACTGAAACTTGCATTAGATCCCGCACACCTGCTTTGTGAAGCCGGCTGTGTTGTTACCGCCGGTGAGACGAAGTTTGCGTTAACCGTAACAACTACATTCTGTGTATTGATACATCCGCTAGCGGTCAATGTATAGACATAAGTGACACTAACAGGTGATGCAGTTGTATTTACTAAGATTTCATTGATGTTACCGGTTCCATTGCCTGCAGCATTGCTGATACCCGTTACAGCGGCGCGGGTCCACGCAAATGTGGTTCCTGTTGTACTGCTTGTGGCAGTATAAGTAAATGCAGTACCACTTGTTGCCGTTCCGGTTAAGCTGCTTGATAGTACCGGGGTTGGTTTTGGTGCAGCCAACCCGTTACCGGAAGGACTAGTACAACCGTTCAACGTTTGCGTTACCGTATAAGTTCCCGCAGCAGTGACGTTAATGGAACTTGTTGTTGCCCCTGTATTCCATGCGAATGTCGCGCCGTTAGCTCCTGTCGCGGCTAAAAGCGAATTGCTGCAATTATTGGTTACTGAAACCGAGGGCGCTGAAGGAATGGAATTAACAGTTAACGTAGCCCCGCTGGAAATTACCGTACCCGCAACGTTTGTCCACACTGCATGGTATTGTTTGTTATTGTCTGCAGTTGTTGTTGTAAATGATAAAGTGCTGTTGGTTGCGCCGGTTATATTATTCCATGACGTTCCGTTCGTACTCTCCTGCCATTGAATCGTTGGTGCAGGGCTACCACTGGCAACGGAACTAAAGCTCGCGTTCGCACCCGCGCACCTTGCTTGTGAAGCCGGTTGTGTTGTTACGAGCGGAGAAACAATGCTTCCATCCACACCTACAGACACTACAACATTCTGAGAATTGATACATCCGTTAGCCGTTAACGAATATACATAAGTGACATTCACAGGCGATCCGGAAATATTTACGAGTGTCTCACTGATATTTCCATTTCCACTGCCGGCAGCGTTACTGATTCCCGCTACAGCTGCACGGCTCCACGTAAATGTGGTACCTGTTACTGTGCTTGCAGGTGTATAATTAAATGTTGCACTGCTTGTGGCAGTTCCTGTTAAACTGCTTGAAAGCACCGGTATCGGTTTAGGCGCAGCTACACCACTGCCGGAAGGACTGGTGCAACCATTTACTGTTTGAGTTACCGTGAAAGTTCCCGCTGTATTTACGGTGATCGAACTCGTGGTTGCAGTAGTACTCCATAAGAATGATGCCCCGGTAGTTCCTGATGCGGTCAAAAGAGAGCTGGCGCAATTATCGGTTACTGAAACCGATGGTGCGGAAGGAATTGAGTTTACAGCTAATGTTGCCGCGTTTGAATTTACGCTGCCGGCCATGTTTGTCCATACTGCGCGGTATTGCTTGTTATTGTCTGCTGTTGTGGTTGTAAATGATAACGTGCTTCCGGTGGCTCCGGTTATGTTATTCCATGACCCACCATTATTTTCCTGCCATTGCACGATTGGTGCAGGACTACCACTTGCGCCAGAATTAAAGGTGATATTTTCACCTGAACATTTTGTTTGTGAAGTCGGTTGGGTTGTTATTGAAGGTGCCACGATACTTCCGTCTACACCTACAGTGACGATAACATTTTGTGTATTGATACATCCGTTCGCTGTTAACGTAAATACATATGTGACATTCACGGGCAATGCCGTCGTGTTTACCAACGTCTCATTAATACTTCCGTTTCCATTATCTGCAGCGTTACTGATGCCGCTTACCGCAGCGCGGCTCCAGGCAAATGTGGTCCCTACCGTACTGCTCCCTGGTGTATAATTAAATGCCGAATTGCTGGTAGCAGAAGCGGTCAAACCAGTTGATAAAGTAGGCATGGGTTTTGGCGCGGCTACGCCACTGCCGGAAGGACTGGTGCAATTATTTACAGTTTGTGTTACTGTATAAGTGTTGTTTGTGGTTACCGTTATTGCTCCTGTTGTCTCACCCGTACTCCATGAGAACGTTGCCCCGGGATCTCCCGTTGCAGTCAATACCGAACTACCGCAATTGTTTTCCACTGATACGCCAGGCGCTGACGGAATCGATTTTGGTGTTGCGGTTCCGCTACCTGAAGGGCTCGTACAACCATTTAGTGTTTGAATAACAGTGTAAGTACCGCCCTGTACTGTAATTGCATTCGTTGTTTCTCCAGTGTTCCATGAATATGTCGCACCGGAAGCTCCGTTTGCTGTCAGCAACGAACTGCCACAATTGTTGGCAACCGAAACCGAGGGCGCCGAAGGAATGGCGTTAACCGACAATGTTGCTGTGTTAGAGCTTACATTGCCGGCCATGTTTGTCCATAAAGCCCGGTATTGTTTGTTATTATCTGCAGTTGTAGTTGTAAATGATAAAGTGCTGCTGGTCGCTCCAGCTATGTTATTCCAGGACGTACCATTTGTATTTTCCTGCCATTGCACCGTTGGTGCAGGGCTGCCATCGGCACCAGAGCTAAACGTTACATCTTCACCTGCGCATTTTGTTTGTGTAGAAGGATGCGTTGTAATTGCCGGAGCAATAATGCTTCCATCAACACCAACGGTGACCACTACATTCTGTGCATTCGTACATCCGTTGGCAGTTAATGTATATACATAGGTGACATTTACCGGAGATCCGGTTGTATTCACGAGAGTTTCATTAATGCTTCCATTTCCGTTGTCTGCAGCATTGCTGACCCCGCTTACAGCCGCACGGCTCCATGAAAACGCAGTTCCACCGGTACTGCTCGCAGGCGTATAATTGAATGAAGCACCGCTGGTAGCCGCAGCGGTCAAACTACTTGATAGTGTGGGTATCGGCTTCGGGGCAGCAGTTATATTCGCAAATGGGCTGATGCAATTATTTACAGTCTGGGTTACCGTGTAGGTTCCGCCGGATGTTACAGTAATAGCACCCGTTGTTGCCCCGGTATTCCATGAGAATGCTGCTCCTGGAACGCCTGCTGCGGTCAATAAGGAGCTACCACAATTATTATCCACTGATATGTCCGGGGCTGCCGGAATCGGTTTGGGTGCTGCGGTTCCATTACCTTCAGGACCAGTACAACCATTGACTGTTTGGGTCACAGTGTAAATTCCTCCTGTTGTTACAGTGATGGAATTTGTTGCGGCTCCGGTATTCCATGAGAACGACGCTTCCGCTGCTCCTGTCGCTGTCAAAACTGAGCTGGCGCAATTATCTGTTACGGAAACTGAAGGCGCCAAAGGAATGGAGTTGACTGTTAGTATTGCAACATTGGAAATTACACTACCCGCAATGTTTGTCCATACAGCACGGTATTGATTATTGTTGTCTGCTGTAGCACTCGTAAATGATAAAGTGGCGTTAATGGCTCCATTTATATCATGCCATGAATTGCCATTCGTACTTTCCTGCCATTGCACAGTCGGTGCCGGGCTACCGCCGGCACCAGAATTAAAGGTTATATTGTCACCTGCACATTTTGTTTGCGAAGCTGGCTGAGTTGTTACAAGCGGTGAAACGATGCTTCCATCAACTCCTACAGTGACCACTAAATTCTGCGTATTGGTACATCCGCCGGCGGTTAACGTATATACGTAAGTGACAATTACAGGCGATGCAGTTGTATTCACCAATGTCTCATTAATACTTCCATTTCCGTTAGCTGCGAGGTTACTGATACCTGCAACAGCTGCACGGCTCCATGAAAACGTAGTTGCGCCGGTACCACTTGCCGGTGTATAATTAAATAGGGCAGCGCTTGTGGCAGCAGCTGTCAGGCTACTTGATAATGTGGGTACCGGTTTCGGTGCAGCGTTTGCACTTCCAATCGGGCTGGTACAGTTATTTATAGTTTGGGTTACTGTATAGGTGCTGTTTGATGCTACCGTAATCGACTGTGTTGTTTGCCCGGTACTCCATGAGTATGCCGCGCCGGCAGATCCTGTTGCGGTCAATAGCGAGTTTCCGCAATTGTCAGTGACTGATACGCCGGGCGCGGATGGAATAGACTTTGGTACTGCGGTTGCATTGGCCGAAGGACTGGTGCAACCATTTGCTGTCTGCGTCACCGTGTATGTTCCATTCTGTACCGTTATGGAATTGGTTGTTTCGCCCGTGCTCCATGAGAATGTTGCACCGGAAACTCCCGCTGCTGATAGTAATGAGCTACCGCAATTGTTAACCACAGCTATCCCCGGTGCCGTAGGAATTGCTTTGGGTGCCGCAGTGGCGCTCCCGAAAGCGCTCGTCACACCACCCACAGTTTGAGCAACAGTATAAAGACCCGGAGCAGTTACTGTTATGCTGGGTGTATTTTCCCCGGTACTCCAAAGCAAGGTGCCGGTATATCCCGAAGCAGTCAATACGCTGGATCCACAGTTATTAGCGACAGCAATATTTGGAGGAGGAACCAGCGACTGGATTGTTATCTGCTGCTTAATCGGATAGCTTCCATCCGTGTTTCTTCCTGTAATAGCCAAAGGCAATGGATCCCTGTACCCATTAGGATCTTTAATAATTATGTTGAGATTAAAAGTTCCGGCTGGAAGCGACGTAAAATTGTCGGTAACAACTGTGGCAGTACTGGAAGGTAAAAACCGTTTCGGTTTAAATTGAGATTGTCCACTCCAAACTGTTTGATTGTTGCTATTTTTCAATTCAAATTCCACATTCCAGTTTTCATACGTGGGAGCTTGCCCGATATTTTTCCAATTTAAAGCGACCGTAAGATTGTTTCCGTTTAAGGTTAAGCTTCCACCTTCAAGAATCAACCTGTAACCACATAATTTTGACGCGCCTCTCACCCTGGTTTTTATCGTTGTAGTAGGAGTGACTCCATAGTTACCATTACCAAAAGATGCGGCATGATATAATGCCACCTGTCTTTCCAGGTCAGCAAAGCCATTGGGATTCCATCCCGGCGGTTCTCCTGTAATTGGAGCTGACTTCCACCTTACCATGATGGAATCTTTAAACACGAGCCCGCCGAAAGTGCGCGTATTATTGTCAAGGTATGAGGAGATATAACTATCTGTTGCACCCCACTGGTCGCGCCGCCAACCAATGAGACCCCAGTTATTTCTTTGCGTTAAAACGTAATAGGCAATTTCCGGCGGATTCATGGTATTCTGAAGCCAATTGGCATCAAAGGCCGCGATCATTGCCACGAGTGGAAAATCAGGGAACCCCTGCGTATGGGCATCGACAATTTTTTTGAGCGATGCAACAGTAGGAAAGGTACCGGCCGGATAGTCGGAAACAAGATTATTGATTGTGTAACCACTGTGCCATTCACCCCATGCTCCATAACCCCTGATATCGATACAACTAATTACATTTTGATAAGGCACGCCGTTAAACGACGTAGACTTAATATGAGCGTCGATGGCCTGGTGCAGGGCAAGCAGGCGATTCTGGTAATTTGTCGAATTGTAGTTAGGGGTCCATACCGTTCCGGTTCGCCAGTCCTTTACCGTTTCTGATTGCATCAGTGTATGCAAATAAAGTGGGTAGGACGCGAGACCACCATCAAAGGAAACCAGGCCGTCTTGAACTGTTCCACCCGGATACAACTGCATGATCCCAAACGACATTTTTTGCTTTCTTACTATCGCATAATTTACCAGGCTATCAAAATAGTTCCAGGTATACGAACCTAACGTTGGCCCTTCAATTCTTGTCCAGACAAATCGAAAATAAATATCCAGTCTTGGGGTATTAGTACCTTCAATTGGAACATTGACGTCATTGCGGTCGTGCCATTGTTCCACACCTCTGCCAGGCGCATTGAGATCAGGGTCCGCAACAGGTATACTTGTAAATGAAAGGGAAGTCGTTTGAGAGAATACCTGAAATACAAAAAGTGTATTCACCAGGAATAAAAGATTTACACCTTTTGCAGGTATTTTCAAAAGCATAAAACAGTTTTGTAACCAGGTCAGAAAATGTCGCTTCGCGTAAGCACACAAATTCTGCGCGGTGGATAATTGAAAACCGGTTTGTTCAACAGATTGAAAATCCAGAACAAGGGCTCTGAGAAGGGTTATTCAGCGGATTGTTCTTGAACCAGTGATGTCCTGTTTGGGTATTGCTCCTGGCGAAGCGGCAGGATTTATAGGGAGGGGAAAATAGAATTAAAATTTAAAATAAACCTTTTTTCTGAGAAATCTGAAGTCGGGGAAGGCTTTTCTTTTTTTGCTGCCTGGACAGAAGGCAGGCTATTCCGAGGCATAACTTCAATTTTTAAGCGAGCGGAGGTGTAAGGCGATTCTCTCTGACGAAAAGGAAAATTCTTTTCTATTTATCATGCGCTGAACCGTCCCTGTTCAGCCGGTGGCTGATATTATCAAAAAAGCTTAACTGGTAGATTAAGCTGCCCTGCGTAAAAAGCTCAGCCAATAAACTGGCTTGCCCGCAGACAAATTATTTTATTAGCCAGCTTCCCAGTTATGAACTTGTTTGCCTGACTACAATTCCACATTTAACCTGATAGTCCAATTAATGCTCGTTCCCGATCTTACATTGTATGGAGTCCATTGTCCATCCGATCCACTGTAAAGCCAATCGCCATCCGGAAGAGCAGGCCCGGGGTCACAGCCAATTGTCTTTTGGGAACCCGCCAGTTTAAACTCAAAGCTTAACCAGAGATCTTCATTTTTAAAGGTTACTGGCAGAGTTAATATATGTGCATTCCATCTATGGCTTTTTGCGCTATCTGTGACATCAGCGGAATACAACATTGCGCCTGGGCCGGTATCATTTGAGGGCCCATAAAGCTTTAATCTAATCGAATCAGGTTTTTCCATAATAAAATAGTGAATTTCTTTAATCGTTTTGCCCACCATGTTTCCGATTTTTGTGGACGTAAATCGGGCTGCGGCTTCATAAACGCCTGCGTCAAGTGTTGGGGCCTCCGCCTGGTTTTGACCATAGTATAATAATTCACAATTGGTGCACGTCGATAAAGGAGGCGTGATGATTGGGGGCGTAGTAGTATTATTAT
>Ga0207675_100000676_pt1 | contig 33601 bp, 26 predicted proteins | sample KBSSwiS42_FD_184305 | JGI IMG/M metagenome (GOLD analysis project Ga0207675, IMG submission 184305) | Switchgrass rhizosphere microbial communities from Kellogg Biological Station, Michigan, USA - KBS Switchgrass S4-2 (SPAdes) (version 2) | ecosystem: Host-associated > Plants > Roots >...
GGGCAATGTCGCCGCACATCATCTGCGGCCCGATCATGACATCACGATCTTCGAAGCCGCGGCGCACGTGGGCGGTCACACGCACACGCACGAGGTGGAGCACGAGGGCCGCTCCCTCGCCGTCGACACGGGCTTCATCGTCTTCAATCATCGCACTTATCCGCACTTCCTGGCGCTGCTCGAAGAGCTTGGCGTCGCAACCCAGGCGAGCGAGATGACCTTCTCCGTACAGTGCGAAGCCAGCGGACTGGAGTACAACGGCACCACGCTCAACAGTCTCTTCGCTCAGCGTACAAATCTGTTGCGGCCGAAGTTCTGGCGCATGATTCGCGACATCCTGCGCTTCAATCGCGAGGCGCCCGCGCTGCTCGACCCCACGCATCCGCCGGTTTCTCTGGGCGACTATCTGGTCGAGCAGCGCTACTCCCGGCAGTTCATCGAGCACTACGTGGTACCGATGGGCGCGGCGATCTGGAGCGCGAGCCCGGCCACGCTGCGGCAGTTCCCCGCGAGCTACCTGGTCCGCTTCTTCCACAATCACGGCATGTTGTCCGTGAACGATCGTCCGCAGTGGCGCACGATTTGCGGCGGCTCGGCACGCTATGTCGACAAGCTCGTCGCGCCTTTCCGCCATCGGATCCGCCTGAACACTGCAGTCACAGCGGTGCATCGGACCGCAGCTGGTGTAGTCGTCCGGGCGGTGGGCTGCGAGCCCGAGCGCTATGACCGCGTGTTCTTCGCCTGTCACAGCGACCAGGCATTGCGACTCCTGGCGGATGCGAGCGAAGTAGAGCGGGAGGTGTTGGGCGCGATCCGCTATCAGCGCAACGAGGTTGTACTGCACACCGACACGAACCTGCTGCCGCGGCGGCGGCTGGCTTGGGCCGCATGGAACTATCATCGCCTCGAGCATGAGTCGGAACGCGTCACCGTGACGTACAACATGAATCTGTTACAGCGTCTGCAGACGCGGACGCCGCTGCTGGTGACGCTGAACCTGGCGGAGCGAATCGACCCGTCGCAGATCATCCGCCGGCTCTCTTACGAGCATCCGATCCACACGCCGGCAGCAATCGCAGCCCAGGCGCGTCATGCCGAGATCGATGGCGCCAACCGCGTCTACTTCTGTGGAGCGTACTGGCGCTTCGGTTTCCACGAGGACGGAGTCGTGAGCGCACTCGATGCGCTCGATCACTTCCGCCGCGAGCATCATGCACAGCGCGCTCTACACCGGTCTGCTTAGGCATCGGCGGTTCGCGCCGCGCGGGCACGAGTTCACCTATCGGCTGTTCATGGTCTACGTGGACCTCGCCGAGCTGAGGGAGGTGTTTCGTGGGCGCTGGCTGTGGTCAGCGGCACGACCCGCCGTCGCCTGGCTGCGCCGCCGTGACTACCTCGGCGACCCCGCCGTTTCCCTCGATACCGCCGTACGCGACCACGTTGCCGCCAAGACAGGCGTGCGACCGGAAGGTCCGATTCGCATGCTGACTCACCTGCGCTATTTCGGCATCGGCTTCAATCCGGTCACGTTCTACTACTGCTTCGACGGCGAAGACCGCCGCGTTCAGTCCATCGTCGCCGAAATCACCAACACGCCGTGGAACGAGCGTCACGCATACGTACTCCCGGATCTGGGAGCGGCTGCAGTGCTGCGGTATCGCCTTGACAAGGAATTCCACGTCTCGCCGTTCATGCCGATGGATCTGCGTTACGACTGGCGCTTCAGCCAGCCTGGCGAGCGGCTCTCGGTACACATGGAGGACCTGCAGGACGAGCGCAAGATTTTCGATGCAACCCTGACGCTGGAGCGCCGCGAGATCAGCGGCACCGCTCTCGCCACAGCACTGATCGCCTTCCCTTTCATGACGGCACGCGTTGTCGCTGCAATCTACTGGCAGGCTTTGAGGCTGTGGGTCAAGCGCATTCCGTTTCATTCGCACCCTGCGAGGACTCATGACCACACAAGCGACCTCCGCGCGTGATCCGTCGCGCGTCGCCCGCGATGCCTTCCGCCCGCTCGACACGCTCGCCAAGCGCGCAGTTCTCGGCAAGCTGACGCAGCTGCACGGCGGGCAGCTGGTGCTGGTCGACGGCGGTGAGCGGCATCGCTTCGGCACCGTCAGCGAAGATCTCGCTGAGTCGATCGTCGTTCACGTGCACGACCGGCGCTTCTATGGCGACCTGGCGCTCGGCGGTTCGGTCGGCGCCGGCGAAGCTTACATGCAGGGATATTGGAGCACCCCGCAGCTCGTCGAGCTGGTTCGCTTGCTGGTACTCAACATGGATGTCCTCGACTCTCTCGAAGGTGGCTTCGCGCGCCTGACCGCGCCCGTGCGCAAGGCATTGCACGCCATCCGCCGCAACACGCGCTCAGGATCGCGCAAGAACATTGCCGCGCACTACGATCTGGGAAACGAGTTCTTCCGCTTGTTCCTCGACGAGACGATGATGTACTCGTCTGCGACCTTCGCGCGCCCCGACATGTCGCTGCACGACGCGCAGCTGGCACGACTCGACGGCATCTGCCGCAAGCTCGATCTGCGCCCGGGCGAGCACATCGTCGAAATCGGCACCGGCTGGGGCGGCTTCGCACTCCACGCCGCGCAGCGCTATGGATGCAAAGTGACCACGACCACCATCTCGCAGGAGCAATATCGTCTCGCTCGCGAGCGCGTGAGTCAGGCCGGGCTCGATGGGCAAATCGAAGTGCTCTGCGCGGACTATCGCGATCTCTCCGGCACCTATGACAAGCTGGTATCCATCGAGATGATCGAGGCGATCGGACATCAGTACTTCGACGCTTATTTCGCGCAGTGCAGCCGGCTGTTGAAATCGCATGGCGCCATGCTGCTGCAGGCGATCACCATCGCCGACCAACGCTACGAGAGCGCGAAGCGCTCGGTCGATTTCATCCAGCGCTACATCTTCCCCGGAAGCTGCTTGCCTTCGGTCGGTGCGCTCAGCGCTTCGATTGCACGCGCGAGCGATATGCGCGTATTCCATCTCGAAGACATCGGCCCGCACTATGCGCGCACGCTGCACGAGTGGCGGCGCAACCTGCTGGCCAACCTGCCGGCAGTTCGTGCACTCGGCTATGACGATGCTTTCATTCGTATGTGGGAGTTCTACTTCTGCTACTGCGAGGGCGGGTTTGCCGAGCGCGTCGTCGGCGACGTGCAGATGCTGCTGGTGAAGCCGGGTAACCGGCGCCCGGCCATTGCCACCGCTGATATCAGTGCAGTCAGATAGGATGTTCCTCTGATTGCGAGATCACGACTCAAAGCGGTGGGATTGAGGAGTCAACCTGCCGCGCGTGTGAGCTCGCTCGCTCAGTGCTCAACGAAGCCGCCTCTGCCACTCGCGGCAGCGTGAATCGAAAGACCGCGCCGCATGTTTGAGCGCTCTCCGCCCAGATGCGTCCGCCGTGCGCTTCGACGATCATCCGCGACAGCGCCAACCCCACGCCCAGACCCGCCGCTTTCGTCGTGAAGAATGGATTGAAAATTTCCTCCAACCGGCCCTGCGGTATCCCGGGGCCGGAGTCACGAACTGTGATTTCGATCATCTCCGCTTCGTCGCTGCGCGCTTCGAGAACTACTTGCCTGGCGTCGACGGGCAGGGTTTGTACTGCATCGATCCCGTTGATCAGTAAGTTGAGGATCACTTGCGAGATCTGCACGCGATCGCCGCAAGCCGCAGGCAGGCCTATTGGCAGCTTGTAGCTCAGTTCGACGCGGCGGGAAGTAGCCTCGTGTCGCAGCAACGATGAAACATCCTGCACGACGTCCTGCAGTCCGATTGCTTGTCTCGAGACGGCGCTGCCCTTCATGAAGGTTCGCATGCGATCGATGATCTCCGCCGCCCGCACGTTGTCATGCCCAATGTCGTCCATGATCGCACCGAGCTCGTCGACGTCGAGCTCCCGGTGCTGCAGATACAGCTTCGCCGCGTCGACGTTGGCACGAATCGCGGCCAGAGGCTGGAGCAGCTCATGCGCCAGTGCCGATGCGAGGTGCCCGAGGGAATTGACGCGTTCCACCTGCGCCCACTCGCGGCGCAGCTCGGCCAATTGCAACCGCGCTCGTGCGTTGCGGATCAGCTCGCGGCCGAACTCGTAAGTGATCACGGTCAGCGTGCCCAGGAACCAAAACGTGGCGACTATGGGGATGTGCAGCACGCCGGAGGCTACGAGCTGATTGAGCACCAGGTTGCCCATCATGGGCACGATGATCGCCAGGCCCACTGTACTGGCCCGCCGCCGATTTTCACCGCCGCCTGCGCGCCAGCCCTGAATCGTGGCATCGACAGTGAAGATCATCAGCAGCACCACGCTGACGACCGCGATCCATTGCCACGACCGCGGCGTGCTTGCGCCGATGACCGCGACCTGCTCGCCCAAGAATGAGAGGTGCTGCAGGCTGGATATCTCGAGAAAGTTGTAGTTCGGCTGCACCGAGAAATTCGCGACCAGCACGAACACGCGGATCAGAATGATCGTACCCAGCAGCCAGAGCCTCCCCGTTCCCAGATAGGCGCGGACGAACAACAGCTGTCCGACCATCGTGAAGAATATCGGCAGGTGGTACCAGCGCAGCGTCTCGCCCATTTCAGCGGGGGTCGTGGACTGCATCATTCCCAGCTCGAACGGGGTGGCGGCGGCAGTGGCCAGCGCCAAGACACAGAACATCAACTTGGCGGTGTCCCGTCGGTCGACGAACCAGACCAGCGCGCAGGCGACTGCCAGCGTCAGGGCGATTGCGGCATTCACGGACCACAGGAATGTAATCAGCATCATGGGGATATACTACCGGCCGCTGTTCCACCCTGGTCGATCGTATCGGCTCGCCAATGGACGCTGCTAGTGGAACCCGCTTATAGCAAACTCCTATCCGCCTGTATCGCGGGATTGATCGGTACAGCCGCGCACGCGGATGGGCCGTCTTCCGACAGTGCAGCCGAGGGCATGCCGGAAGTTATCGTGACAGCGCGCAGACGCGATGAGGATGCGCAGCTCGTTCCTATTGCCATGACAGCTCTGAGCGGAGACTCCTTCGCCAGCAGCGGACGCGTCCGCCTCGAGGAACTCAATCAGAGCCTGCCGAGCACGAACATCCAGTTCAGTGGTCCGCGGCAGACGAGCATCGTAGTACGGGGCATCGGCAACAATCCGGGCAACGACTCGCTGGAGTCGAGCGTCGGGGTGTACCTCGACAACGTGTATCTCGGTCGAGCCAGCATGGCCAATCTCGACCTCGTCGATCTCGAACAGATCGCGATGCTGCGTGGGCCGCAGGGCACGCTGTTCGGCAAGAACACGACCGCAGGGGTGCTCGCCATTGCGACGCGTCCGCCTTCCTTCGTCCAAGGCGGCACGCTCGAAGCGTCAATGGGCAACTACGACTCGTACCAGATCAAGTCGAGCTGGTCGCAGCCACTGCGCGAAGATGAGCTGGCCGCGCGCGTGTCGTTCTCGCGCAGCGTCCGCGGCGGTTTCATTTCCGATGTAACCACGGGTCAAAAGCTCAATGAGAGCGATCGAGTGGGCGGACGCGCGCAACTTTCGTGGCAACCGGGCGAGACCTTTGACCTGCGGACCATCGTTGATTACTCCGAAGAGCATTCCGATGCAGGCGCTTTTGCGCTCTGGAATCCCGGTCCCAACGACGGCTCCAAATACCGTTCCGCGGTGGCTGCAGCCGGCGCACGAGTCGTCTACGATCCTGACTACGACGTCGTCACGCTCGATGGGTGCCAGCACTACGATATCCGCTCGAGTGGTGCATCCGCCGAAGCTCGCTGGAGTTTCGGCGGCTACACATTCACCTCCATCAGCGCCTATCGCACGTGGCGGTTCATGCCCTGCGCCGACCCCGACAACACCGATCGGGATGCCATCCGGATGGCTGGCCAGAATGTGGATGACAATCAGTGGACGCAGGAGCTGCGGCTGAGCTCTCCAGCGGATCGGCCGTTGAGTTATGTCCTCGGCCTCTACTACTTCAACCAGCACCAGCAGAATCTGCTCTACACGCAGTACGGCGCCGACGTCGCAGCAATCACGGCGCTGCAACTCGGAAGCGCCGCGTTCGCGGGCGGACGGGTCGAGAACGCACAGGAGCTGGACACCGACAGCCGCGCCGTGTTTGCTCAGGCGACCTGGCGACCGAACTCCACCTGGGAGCTGGCGCTGGGTCTGCGCGAAACGCGGGAGCAGAAGCAGGTGCACCTCAACCGCAGCTCGGACGGACTGCCCGCCTTCGAGGCGAATCCGAATTTCGCCCCCTATTCGTCCGGATTGCTCGAGATCGAAGATGACGCGCTATCAGCGCTCTTCAGTGCGAGCTACCGGTTCTCGCCCACGCTATTCGGCTATGCATCGGTCGCGCGTGGCGAGAAATCCGGCGCGATCAGCCCGACTCCGCCGGGGCCCGGACTCGACGTGCGCTCTCTCTTTGTTCGTCCGGAACGCGCCAAGGATTTCGAGGCGGGCGTGAAAGCATCGTTGTTCGACCGACGAGTGCTGCTGAACGCCAATCTCTTCTGGATGCGGCTCGATGATTACCAGGCGACATTGCTCGTCCAGCCGAGCACCGGCGACTCGTTTCAACAGATTCTCTCCAACATTGGTGCAGTGAGGACACAGGGCGTGGAAGCGGAGATCGCGGCCACCACCGATGCGGGGGTGGCATTCAATCTCGCCGCCTCGTACAACGATGCGATCTACCTGTCGTACCCCAATGCGCCCTGCTCCGCCGAGCAACTCGCTCCCGACCTGGTGCCGGGACAGAAGGTCTGCGATCTCAGCTCGCAAGCATTGGTCGGTGCGCCTCAGTGGATTGTCAATCCGGGTGTCACCTATCGCCATCGACTGATCACGAACCTGAGCGGCGAGTTCCAGGTCGGATACTCCTGGCACTCGAGCTACTTTGGTACGGCAGACGATTCGCAGCTTGCACGAGTCCCGAGTTACGGGATCCTTAACCTCCGCTACAGCATCGAAGGGAAATGGCGTGAGTATCCGCTGACGCTGTCACTCTGGTCGAACAATGCGCTCGACCGGCGCGAGATGATCGGTGGTGTCCTCGTCGCCGGCCGTCTTTACAACTACATGGGCACTCCAGCGGTGCCCCGTACTATCGGCGTCACGTTGCACGTGGACCTCTAATCACATTGCGTGCAACAAGTGTCCACGCGGCTTAGTCGCCGTAGGCCCGACCCACCTACACAGTGATCACGATTGCAGGCGGCGGCTCAGCGTACAGAGCGGCGATTAACTCGGCTCGACACCGCAGTACTGCACGCTGATTGATCGAGCCTTTGTCGGTGACCTCGCCTTCATCGAGCGATGGCGACGAGGGCAAGAGCACTGCACGCCGGATGCTGCGCGTCGCGCCGGAATTGCGTTCGGCATGTTGCTGCAGCCGCAAGCGTATCCAGTCCATGATCTTGTCATGGGCGGCCAGCTCCGAGTGCTCCATGCCCTGTATCTGGAGAAGCCGTGCGCACGCCTTCAGATCCGGAACGATCAACGCTGCCACGTAGTCTCGATCCAGGCCTGCAAGCACCACATCCTGCGCGATCGGAGAAAGCGCTCCAATCACATCTGCTCGCAGTGGCCCGACGCTGACCCACGTTCCGCTCGCGAGCTTGAAATCCTCGGCGATCCTGCCGTCGAACACGAGTCCACGCGTTGGATCATGCTCATCGAGCAGACGGACGGCGTCACCCATCCGGTAATAGCCTTCCTCGTCGAACGCGGCCGCGGTGAGGTGCGGCTCGCGCCAGTAGCCAGGCGTCACGCCGGGTCCCCGAACTCGTATCTCCAGTTTGTCTCCCACAGGAGCGAGCTTTACGAGATTTCCCGCTGCAGGAAGACCGATGACTCCGCTGCGCCCCATCGCTGGCGTGGTGAATGTGACCGAGGGCCCGGTTTCAGTGGCGCCGAGACCCGAGAGCATCGGCGTCTTCTCGCCGCGCTCGCGCAGTGATGCCGCATCGAGAGCGTCCCACGTATGCTGCGCGAGCGACGCGCCGGCAAAGAAGTTGGCGCGCAAGCGCGCGAAGAACATGTGCCGTAGCCGTGCCTCTTCCTGCAGATGGTGTGCCAGCAGCTCGAAGCCCTTCGGCACATTGAAGTATACGGTCGGCGAGATCTCGCGCAGATTCCGCAACGTCTCGCCGAATGTTGCGGGCATCGGCTTGCCATCATCGATGTACAGCGAACCCCCATTGAGCAGGACGAGGCCGATGTTGTGACTGCCGCCGAATGTGTGATTCCACGGTAACCAGTCGAGCAGCACAGGCGGCTCATCCATTACGAACGGCAGCGCCTCGCGCAATGCGAGCGCGTTGCTGCAGATCATGCGATTGGTCGTGATTACTGCCTTCGGTCGACCGGTTGACCCGGACGTCAGCAAGAAGCGGCAAATCGAATCCGGCCCGATACGCTCGTGTACCTCTGCCAGCGCGGCGGAAGGGGCTGTCTCGAGCGCAGCAAGCGTTGTCACCGATCTACCGGGAGTGTCGGCATCTCCGATGATCTCGGCATCTCCCGGTGCAACCACCAGCGCGCGCTCGAATGCGGGCGTGTCGAACGCTGCAACCAGGCCGGGCGTCAACAGTTCCATCACGTACCGCAGCCTGCCCAGGTCCTGCGAGACCTGCGAATACGCAGGTGACATCGGGCAGTAAGGCACTCCAGCCCACAGGGCTGCGAGACCGAGCATGAAATGCTCGATGCTGTTTCCGGAAAGAATGAGAATCGGCCGCTCGGCGGACAGCCTGCGCGCATGCAGCCCAGCCGCAATACTCTCCACGCGCGCAAGCACGTCCCGATAACTCACTTCGATCCAGAGGCCGTCGGCCCCGCGCCGCGCGATCAACACACGATCCGGTGCCGTGCTCGCCCAGTATTCCAACGTATCCGTCAAGCGCGCCGGATATTTCCCCAGCGCGGCTCGCGGACGCAGCAACAGGGTTCCGTCCTCGCGCCGCTCGACGTCCGTCACAAAGGGCGCGGGCCTCCATGCATGAGCCGCTGTCCCGATGGTCATCACATGCTAGAAGCGATAGCGCAACGTTGCGCCCCACTCCCGCGGCGCCGAGAACGTGCTTTCCGCGAGCCCGAAGCCGGCACTGGAATTGCCCGAAACGCGATAGCGCTCATCCGACAAGTTCGTGCCGAATACGGCGATTTCCCATTGTCGATTGCTCGTGATGAATGCAGCGTAGGCATTGAACAGGTCGAATGCATCCTGCGCGAGTCGGGCATCGTTGAACACGTCGTGGAACACCTTGCTCTTGTACGCCCAGTCGCCGCGCAGGACGATCTCGCCTGCGCCGAGGTCGAAGCGATACTGCATGCCGGCCGACAATGTCCACTCCGGAGCTTTCACGAGTTCCTTGTCCACGGTGAGCGGCGGATTGAGCGTGGCGAGCTGCGGATCGAGCTCGGTGTACTTGGCATCGAGATAACCGGCCGCCATGTTGACGTCGAATCCCTGCGCCAGCCTGGCGACGATCTCCAGTTCCGCGCCCTTGATCTCGGCCTCGCCGGCGTTGCGGACGAAGTTCTGTGGAGTGGCGTTGATCGTCAGCTGCATGTCCGTATAGTCATTGAAGAACACTGCCAGGTTGGCAGTCACGCGTCGATCCCACCAGCGGGTCTTCGCGCCGACTTCGTAGCTGTCGACGATTTCGGGATCGTAAGGCGTCTGAACTTCTGCGATGCCGGACAACGGACGTGCATTGAATCCGCCGCTCTTGTAACCCTTCGCGTACGAGGCATACAGAAGCGCATCGTCCGTCACTTGCAGCTCCAGGCCGAGTTTCGGCGTCACCTCCGACCACTGTTCCTTGAACGTATCCTGCGTACCCGGTGCTCCGACGACGTATCGACCGCTCGCCTCGCGAAAGTGCACCAGCTGCACTTCCTTGTCGTCCTGCGTCCAGCGCAAGCCCGCGGTGACGCTGAGCATGTCCGTGATATCGAACGTGCCCTGACCAAACAGCGCGACTGACTCATTGGCGACACGGGTGAACAGATCCACGCCCACGTCCACGCCGACGTTGTTGGGATTTCCGGCGCCGCCGAACCGCAGCGGCGGCGGACATGCTGCTATCGCGCGGGGGTTAGGACCGGGCAACCCGCACCAGGTCGTGCCAGCTGGCAGAGTCAATGCTTCGAGCGCTGCAAACGTCCCGATTGCGAGATTGGCCTTACCATCCTCCTGCGCGCTTTCATCGAAATAGTAGGCGCCGAGCAGCCACGTCAACCGATCGCCGAAGCTCGTGCCGGTCAGATGCAGCTCCTGGCTGAATTGATCCTGGTCATCGTCGTTGATCGTCTCGCGGAACGTGAACGGCGTGTTGTCGCCGTCGCGCGCGAACAGAGCCTCCAGCTCGCGATAGGCGGTGATCGACTTGATCGCCGCCTTGCCCAGGTCCCAATCGACGGTCAGCGCTGCGCCGCGCGTGTCCAGATCGTTAACGCTGGGACCGCCCGCCCACGTCTGATCGATATCGCTGGTGCGCCACGATGCATTGACCGTGCTCACGCCGTTCGGCGCGGGAATGCCGAGTCCGGGCGCGACGAGCCCGTTGTAGAGGTTCTGGAAGGGCACGCCGACCGGCGCCACGTCGACCAGGGTCAGCGGCGCCGAGTTCTGCCGTACACGAGTGGCATCGAGCGAAAGTCCAATATTGATGCTCTCGCTCGCGTTCCACAGCGCCTGCACGCGGCCGATGGTCGCGTCGCGGTCGCCCGGATCCTTGCCATCGGTAAGCCGCTCCTGATAGCCGTCCCGATTGATGCTCGCGACAGTGAAGCGCGTCGAGAACGTGTCGCTGAACGGAATATTGACGACCGCCTTGCCGTCGAGCCGATTGAAACTTCCTCCGGTGAGCGAGACCTCCCCTTCGAACTCGTCGCCCGGCTGGCGCGAAACGAGGTTCACCGCTCCGCCTATCGTATTGCGACCGAACAGCGTGCCCTGCGGCCCGCGCAGCACTTCGACGCGCTCGAGGTCGACCGCATCCATGATGCCGCCGATCGAGCGGCCGAGGTAAACGCCATCCAGGTACATCGCTGCACCCGGATCGCTGAAGATCGCGAAATCGTTCTGTCCGATGCCGCGGATGAAAACTGTGGCGTTGTATGCGCCCCCGCTCAACGCGGCCGCGCCGTCGAACTGCACATTCGGTACGAACTGCGATACCGCATCGACAGTGGCTGCCGCACGGGTTTCCAGTGCCTCACCTGTCAGCGCCGTCACTGCTACGGGCGTCGATTGCAGGTTTTCCTCGCGCCGGCGCGCCGTGACCGTGATCTCCTCGAGAGTCAGGCCCCTGCCCTGAGTCTCCTGGGCTTCGACGCCAACAGCGAGCAAACAAAGTGCGCCGCCGAGCGACGCCACCGATGTCGAGTGTTTCATCGCTTGTCCCCCTTTTGTAATGAACGATCCGCGCGCTGGCTGTACTAGAGCCGTAACGCGCGGACCGCGTTCTGCTTCAAGATCAGTTCGTGCACCTCGGGCTTGAAGCCCGCTTCGTTGAAATCCTTCATCCAGCGATCCGGTGTGATCAACGGATAGTCGGAGCCGAAGAGCATCTTCGTCTTCAGCTGCGTGTTTGCGTATTGCACGAGCTGCGGCGGAAAGTACTTCGGCGACCAACCCGAGAGGTCGATGTAGACGTTCGGCTTGTGCAAGCACACCGACAGCGCTTCGTCCTGCCATGGCCAGGACGGATGCGCGATGATGACTGTCATATCCGGGAAGTCCGCCGCCACGTCGTCGAGGTGGATCGGATTGGAGTACTTCAGACGCAAGCCGCCACCACCCGGCATCCCGGTGCCCATGCCGGAGTGCCCGCTGTGAAAGATCGCCGGGAGCTTGTGCTCAGCGATGACCTCGTAGAGTGCATAGGCGAGGCGATCGTTCGGGAAAAATCCCTGCAGCGTCGGATGGAACTTGAAGCCCCGGATCACACCTTCGGCGATGAGCCGGCGCGCTTCGCGCACGCCCATCTTGCCCTTGTGCGGGTCGATGCTCGCGAATGCGAGCATGATGTCGCTGTTCTCGCGTGCGGCATCCGCCACTTCCTCGTTCGGGATGCGCTTCGCGCCGATCTGGAACTCGCTGTCGACCGTGAACATCACCAGACCGATCCTGCGCTCACGGTAATAAGCGATGGTTTCGGCGATCGTCGGGCGTTTGCCGGCCTTGAAGTACTTCGCTGATGCTGCCTCGAAGGGTAGCCACGCTTCGTCAGGCTCCTGTCGGCAGGACACCTCCGCGTGCGTGTGCACGTCGATCGCTATCAGGTCGTTCACCTTCATCCTCGTCACCCTCGCGCGTGCGCCTGCCATTCCGCGATGCTCGATCCACGCTCGACGAGCTGTACGAGCAACGGCGCTGGCTGCCAATGCATCGGCCCGAACTGCTGTCGATATTTGCGCAACCCTTCCAGCAAGGTCGGCAGGCCGATCGTGTCCGCGTAGAACATCGGCCCACCTCGATAACGTGGAAAGCCGTAACCGGCAGTCCACACGACATCGAGGTCCGAAGCTCGCACCGCGATCCCTTCTTCGAGAATGCGAAAGCCCTCATTCAGCAGCGGATACAGACAGCGCTCGACGATCTCCTGCTTGTCATGCGCACGCTGCTCGATGCCCAACTGCTGCGCGCGCGCCGCGAGGATCGCAAGCGCCTCGGCGTCGTCGATGCGCGTGCGGCTGCCCGGCTCGTAGCGGTAGTAGCCCTTGCCGCTCTTCTGCCCCAGCCTGCCCGCCTCATATAGGGCAAAGTCCGCTTGGTAGTACGTCGGGTCGGCCGGGTACTGCGTGGCGTTCGCCTTGTGGACGTTGACGCCGACGTCGACGCCCGCCATGTCGAAAACGCCGAGAATGCCCATCGCCATGCCCCACTCTTCCAGCGCCGAATCGACCTGCCGGGGCGTCGCACCTTCCAGCACGATACGCTCCGCTTCGCGGGCATAGCCCTCCATCATGCGGTTGCCGATGAAGCCGTAGCAGATCTTTGCCAGCACCGGCGTCTTGCGCAGCGGCTTCGCGAGATCCATGACGGTGCGAATCGTCGACGGCGATGTCCAATCAGTGCGCACTACTTCGAGCAGGGGCATGACGTTCGCCGGCGAGAAGAAGTGCATGCCTACGACATCCTGCGGCCGGTGGGTCGCCGCCGCGATCTCGCGAATGTCGAGCGTCGAGGTATTGGTCGCGAGGACTGCGCCCGGTTTCGCCACGCGATCGAGCGTGGCGAAGACGCTGCGCTTCAGCGCCATGTCCTCGAACACGGCTTCGACGATCACATCTGCTTCGCCGAGATCCTCGCGCGCAAGTGAGCCGCGAATCAGGCCAAGCCGTTGCTGCCGGTCGTGCGCAGCGAGGCGTCCGCGATCGACCATGGACTGATATGTCCGTTCGATGTTCGAGAGACCGCGCTGCAAAGCTTGCGGATCCGCATCGAGCAGTGTCACCGGGATGCCTGCATTGGCGAAGCAGATCGCGATGCCGCCGCCCATGGTGCCTGCACCGACTATGCCCGCTGACTTGATCTCCCTGGAGCTCGCGTCCTTCGATAGTCCAGGAATCCGCCGCGTCTCGCGTTCTGCAAAGAATGCATGCACGGCTCCTCTCGATTCGTCGCTCCGCTTGCACTCGTTGACGCGCTGGGTCTCGTACTCCAGTCCGGCCTGGAACGGGAGTGAGGCGGCGGCACGCACGGCGGCGATTGCGACGAGTCCGGCATTGCGATTCGGATACAGTTCGCGCGCCCGCTGCTCCATGGCGTCGAAGATGGCCGGCGTGGCGCTGCTCGGGTCGACGCGCAAAGCGCTAGTCCGCCGAGGGCCTCTACCGGCTGCAAGCAGACGCCGCGTGTAGCTCACCGCTCCTGCGCGCAGGTCACCCGCGACAACTTCATCGATGAACCCGAGCGCACTCGCCTGGGCCGCGTCGATCGGACGCGCGGAAAGGATCAGATCGAGCGCCTTGTCTGCATCGATGAGCCGCGGCATCCGTTGCGTCCCACCAGCCCCGGGGATGATCCCCAGCGTGACCTCCGGCATTCCGAAGCGGCTTGCTGGCGATGCGACGCGATAGTGGCACGCGAGCGCGATTTCCAGACCTCCGCCCAGCACCGTCCCGTGCATCGCTGCCACGACTGGAATCGTCAGGTTCTCGTAAGAACTGAACAGCGCCCGGTATTCCTCTTCCTTCGGCGGACCGCTGAACTCAGCGATGTCTGCGCCCGAAAAGAACGTGGTCCCCTCACAGAGCAGCACGACGGCTGCGACGTCGGGCATGGCCCGCATCTCCGCGAGGGCAGTCCGCAACCCGGCGCGCACCTCGGCTGTGATCGTGTTTACCGGTGGATTGTGAGCGATGACGAGCGCCAGCTCGCCCTCGCGCTCGACGCGGACCATGGCCGTTGACTGCATTTTTCCTTCATCGCCGGCTGCAGGAACGCCGCCATTGGGCCTCGGCCGGCCTCATTTGGAAAGACCGCAGTGTTGTATATACGATATAAGCACCATGGATATCGCTAGCACCGATCTGAACCTGCTGGTCGTATTCGACGCGCTGCTGCGCACCCGCAGCGTTTCACGTGCAGCTCGCACACTGGGCATGAGCCAGCCTGCGGCGAGCGCCGCCCTCAATCGCCTGCGCAGGATGTTCGGCGATCCCCTCTTCGTACGAACGGCACGGGGCATCCATCCAACGCCGTACGCCGAAGCAATGGCAGCACCGCTCGAAGCCGTCCTCGACCGTATCCGCTCCGACCTGTTGCAGCAGCCGACGTTTGACCCGGCCGCGGCCGTGCGATCCGTCACCCTCGCCATGCACGACATCGGTGAGCTCGTGTTCATGCCGCGGCTGATCGACCGCCTCGCGCAGCTTGCGCCACGCGTGGATGTGCGCAGCGTGAACCTGCCCGCCGAGCAGTTGGAGCCCGCGCTGCGCAGCGGCGATGTTGACCTGGTGCTCGGGTACTTTCCGGAGCTGACCAGTGCGGCATTATTTCAGCAGCGGCTCTTCGCGCATTCCTTCGTCTGCCTCGTGCGCGCGAACCATCCCACGATCGGTGCCGAGATGACACGGCGCCAGTTCCTGGATGGCTGGCACGCGATCGTGCATGCAGTCGGGCAGTTGAACGATTCACTGGAAGCCGAGCTGCAGGCTCTGGGTCTCGCGCGACGTGTCCGCGTGCGCATCGAGCATTACCTCGCTGTGCCGACGATCCTCAGCCAGTCAGACCTCATCTTCACCGTGCCCTACGCGATTGGGGCCAGTCTCGCCAAGCTGGCGGACATCAAACTGGTGCGGCCGCCGTTCAAAGCCAAGCCACGCGTCGTGCGCCAGCATTGGCACTCACGCTTTCAACATGACGCGGCAAATCGCTGGCTGCGAGGTGTAGTTGCAGAGCTGTTTACGGAGCGAGAGACGAGGCCACGCGGGCGGGCGGGCCGCCGACCGAAAAGCCTGACATGACAGTCGTCGACACCACATACGGCATGGCTTCAGCACCGCGTTGATTCTTCAGCCTGATGCGCGAGCGAGCGTTGACGTGTTTCCTGAGCAGTCGTTGCGGCATATATAGCTTGCATGAAAGAAAACGCCGCCCCGACGCTGAACCCCACGCTGCAAAGAACTCCGGACTCTGGATCAATCCGGTGCGGGCGCGGCGCGCCAGACTTCATCACCGAACGATTCCCGGAGAATGACCATGAAAGCACCAGCCCTGATATTGGCCATTGCGCTGTCGACCTCAGTCCCGTCCCAGGCGCAACAGCCGACGACCGCTGAGATGAGCCTGCAATCAGCGCGAACCTCGCAGGTCATCCAGCGATTCAACCAAGCGTTCGAGCAACACGACGCAACTCTGCTCGAGAACATGATCGCCGAGGACTGCGTCATGGAGAGTGTGGACCCTGCGCCCGACGGCACTCGAGTCGTCGGACGCGACGCCAACCTGAAGTTCTGGCGGAACCTGGCCACCAACAAGGACGGCAAGTTCGTCGTTGAGGACGTTGCGGTCTTCGGCGAGCGCGCGGACATTCGCTGGCGCTATCACTTTGGTCCCGCGCTCTCGCAGTCCGTCCGCGGAGTCACCTTGATGCGTCTGCGCGATGGGCTGATCGTCGAAGCACTCGCCTACTCAAAGAGCGGCGATACCGGCGTGAGCACGGCCGTGCGCAAAGCGGGCTCCGAGTCGCAATGATAGTCAGCGCAGTGGCGCAGGTGCAGTGGTTTGCGCCTTGCGCTCCCGTCGGTAGCGCGCCGGTGGCACCCCAAAGGCACGCCTGAAGGCGCGACTGAACGCCGCTTCCGATTCGTAACCGACGTCGTAAGCGACTTGCAGGACTTTCCAGTCGGTGGTCATCAAGCGGCGCGCACCGAGCTGCAGCCGCCAGCGCGCGAGATACGCGAGCGGCGACTCACCCATGAGCTGGACGAACCGGCCGGCCAGCACGCTTCGCGACGTTCCGCTCGCCCGTGCCAGATCGGGTAACGTCCACGCGCGCGCCGGCTCGCGATGCAGGAGTGCGAGCGCCTGTCCGACCTTCGGATCGCGCGCAGTGGCGAGCCAACCTGTGCGTTCCGGAGGGAGCTCCTCCATGTAGCGGCAAAGCGTTTCCACGAACAGAGTCTCGGCAAGCTTGGCAAGAACCGCCAATCGGCCAGCACGTTGCGATTCGATCTCAGTCACGCCGTTGCGTATCGCGCTTTCGATCGATGCGCCAGCGGGACTGCTGCGCACGTTGACCTTGAATATCGGCGGCAAGCCGCTCAGGAACGAGCTCTCCGCATGACGCTCGCAGCCCAGGTAGCCGCAGATGATGCGCGTGACAGCTCCAGTGCCACCCCACTTCTCGGTGGCCAGCTCACCCTTCGCGAGCTTCGGCAACAGGCGAGCCCCGGGAAACCGCCTGGAGGTTCGTCCGTTCCACAGCTCGTGAGCATCACCTTGCGGAAAGACGACGATATCCCCAGCCCTGAGCGCTACTTCATCGTGACCGGCCGTACGAGCGGTCGCCTGCCCGTCCGTCACGAGGTGAAACAGTACGAGCCGCTCACTGTCCGGTGAAACAATGGGAGCGACCTTGTCCTGCGCCGGAGTGGCAAAACGCCACGGTGCAGCGAACTCGCCGTTGAAGAAGAGCGCGCTCGTGAGGCGCACCGCGCGCATGGCTTCCGACAGTGCATCCATCCAGCAAGTATAGGAGAGATTCGTCGCTTCGACTTTCTACGGCCCTTTTACATAGCCGCGAGCCTCGACAATTTTGCCGTCGCGGACCCGCATCAGGTTTACGCCACGCACTGAATTCTCCGGCGCCGAACCCCAGACCAGTCGCCACCTGATCTCGCCGCGATCGCCGCGCGCTATGATTTCTTCAGGTTCAAAATGGATCCCCTTATTGGTGGCGATCTCGGTCCACAACGCGATGCAGGCTTGCTTGCCCTCGTAGCGCGCGCCATCTGGTGCGGGACGCGTGTTCTCGATCACGCAGTCATCGGCTATGAGAACAGCGAGCGCCGCAGGATCGTGTTTCAAGAAAACCTGGTCGAATTGTTTGAGGAGCCGCTCGGTGGCAACGCTCTGCGGGTCGGTGAAACTGCCGCTCATTGAATTTCTCTCCTTTAGTCTTAGATGTGTCCCGAGCGAAGTTCCGCCACTCACCCCATCGCCCTGTACGGACACAGCGGACGCGCCAGGATCCGCTCGGCATAGGCCGCCACATTCGGCAGGTCGGCCGTCATGCCCTGGACGCGGGCCCAAGCCACCGCGTAGCCGACGAAGATGTCGGTGACGGAGAAGCGATCCTCGACCAGCCAGGTTTTGCCCTTCAAGGCGCCGTCGAAGACAGCCAGGCCGCGCTTTGCCTCCCTGGCGTTCTGTTCATAGACCGCCGTGACGCGCTCTTCTTCTGAGTAGAGGAAGCGATTACGGGCGGTATGCCAAAGATTCGCCTCCACTTCGGCCAGGGTGAAGGCTGTCCACTGGTCGTGCAGGGCCCGCGCCCAAGTGCCTGAGGGTGCAATGAGACCCGCCTCGGGGTGGCTATCGGCGAGCCAGGTGCAGATGGCGGCGGATTCGAACAGTGGGCGGCCGTTGTCCCGCAGGGCCGGCAGCTTCGACATCGGATGAATTTGCGCGAGATCCGGCCTGGCGAATATCTCTCGCCCGCGCCCCTCGATGCTCTCGAACGGAATGCCCAGTTCCAGCAGTGTCCAGCGCACGCGCGCGGAGCGCGTCGGCTGCAATTCGTAGAGGACAATCGCCATGGGTTCGTCTCCTTGCTTGGAGGCCTACTACGCCTCGGCGAGAAGGAGTGTGTCGAGGTCCGCTCGGCCGGAATTGATCGAGAGTCCCGAATTCATTGCATGAGAATTGCCGGATGGCCGCGAGCGTTCAACGCAGCGGCCGAGTCCGACAATTTCCGCGCTAGCCGTCCGTGGCGTCGAGCCGCAGATCTCTTCGAATCCCAGCGTCCACCAGGCCAGCCGGCGCAAATCTGCGCAGCCACTGCAGGCGGCTCGCGAGTCCGCCGGCTGTGTATCGGAGTTTCGGGCGGGCCGCACTGGCAGCCTTCAGCACGACATCAGCGACGACGCCCGGCTGTTCCGCAGTTGCCATCACCTCCTTCACCCTGTGGCTCACGGCCGCACGAATCTCGCGATACTCATCGAGCTTGGCGTCGGGCTCCACGAAGTTCGCGTCGAACGGCGTCTGCGTGTATGCGGGCTCAATGACCGAGACCCGGATGCCCCTCGTGCGCAGCTCATGGTCGAGCGACTCGGAATAACCTTCGATTGCGTGCTTGGTCGCGGCATAGAGTGCCCCGTACGGCATGGGCAGGAAACCCAGTACGGAGCCGATGTTGATGATGCGACCACTCCCCTGCTTGCGCATGTAAGGCACGACGGCGCGCGTCATCCGAACGATTCCGAAGAAGTTCGTGTCGAAGATCGACCGGGCCTGCTCGATCGAGCTCTCTTCCGCTCCGGCCGGAGCGACACCAAAGCCGGCGTTGTTCACGAGCAGGTCGATTCGACCTTCCAGTCGCATCAGCTCGCTTACAGCCGCGGCGACTGATGCATCGCTGGTCACATCGAGGGGCAGCATCGCGAACGATCGCTGGCTCGTTTGCGCCCCGCGTCTGCTGGTCCCATAGACCTGATAGCCAGCAGTCGCGAGGCGCTCGGCCGTCGCTTTGCCGATACCTGACGAGGCGCCCGTAACCAGCGCGATGGACTTCTCGAGCTTCATGGCAATGCCTCTCAGTGGGCGGCACGAATTCGGTTGCGGGACGATCCCGTATCGCTGAGCAGCGCTGCGGCCTGCGCGTGCGCATCCAGTGCAACTGCCGATGGGACCGCACTCATCGAAGCCTTCGATTCATGTCCAGTGTGCACGCCGCTCAGCAACGCTGCAGCGCGTGTCTGTGCATCCACGCCGGCCAACGCAGATGAATATGCGGGTGCGGGCGTATTCGGCGATCCAGACGTCGGTGAGCCGCTGAGCAATGCCGCCGCCTGAGCTTGCGCATCAGAAGGAGCTGAGAGCGCATTGCCAGAGAAGCCAAATGTTACCGTTGTCGCCAAGATCGCAGATATCAGAAATGGACGTGAGTTCATGACAGCTCTCCTATGAGAATGGTTGTGATCAGTGCTCACCTGTGCGCTGAGCGGTGACGACAACTTAGTCGCGACCGAGCTGCGGAAACAGCGGCTGGCGCGAACTTGTTTGATTCCCCGCAAGCGGTAATTCGCTCGACTCCGGCCGCAAGGTCGATCGCGCGCGTTGCGAATGCAGCAATGTCCGGCCTTTCAGCGGTTTGCGGGCTCAATCCGGCTGTGAACGCCCACGAACCCTCGCTCATGTGCGCGATGTGCTCATAGGAAAATGATCTAAGCAGTGCTTATTTTGTGGCCTTTCGATCTGATCGATGCTTAGATTAATGCTTTGAGGGACAGGAATTACATGCGACTGAAACGCAAAAGCGGCTATCACCATGGCGAGCTGAGGCGAACGCTGCTCGATGTGAGCGTCGACGTGATCGAAAAGCACGGGGTCGACGCGCTCAATCTGCGCGAGCTCGCCGTTCGCGCGGGCGTCTCCTCGGGCGCCCCCTACCATCATTTCGCTCATCGGGAAGCGCTGCTGGCGGCCATTGCGGAGGAAGGGCTTGGCTACCTCGCAGCCGCCATGATCCGCGAACGTGATGCAGCCCCGGACGATGCCACTTCACGTCTGGCGGCGCTCGGTCGCGCTTACATAAAATTCGCGACGAACCGCCGTGGTTACTTTCGCGTGATGTTTCGAGGCGACCTGCATAGCGCCGAGCTCGTGCAGGCAAGACCGCGTGCATTTCAGCTGCTGTGCGACACGATCGAGGATTGCCAGCGCTCCGGCGTTGCGCCAGCTGGCGACTTGCAGCCGCTGGTGCTCACTGCATGGTCCGCCGTCCACGGTCTGGCAACACTCTGGATTGACGACGTGTTGCCGAAAAAGGGACTGAATCCCGAGCGTCTGGCGCCGATAGTCACGACGTTACTCGGCAGCATGTTCGCCGCACTCGCTCGCAAACAGCCGTCTCGACCGCGCTCCAGCAGACGGCCCACCCGCTCCAGAAAGGTGCGATGATGCATCCCCATAGGGGCGAGCGAACCAAGGTTGACCAACATGAAAGACACGCAACCTGATGCACACGAGGAGCGCGCGGCGCTCAGCCGCCGCGACTTCATCCATCTTGCGGCAGCAATGGGTGCGTCGCTCGCCTGGGGCGGCGCGGCACGTGCTTCGCAGACCAAGTGGAAAGAACGGCGCGACCTGTTTCCTGAAGGAGTGGCTTCGGGCGATCCGGATCCGACCAGCTTCATCCTCTGGACACGACGCCCCTTCGAACGCGGCGATCGTTCGCTGCTGACGGTCGAGGTTGCCGAGGACGCCGCCTTTCGGCGTGTCGTTTCGCAGGCCTCGGCCCCGGTTTCCGCCGCCTCCGACTGGACGGCCCGAGTGCTCGTCGGCGGGCTCAAGCCGGCGCGGGACTATTGGTATCGCTTCATCGACCAGGAGGGAAATGGCAGCCGCATCGGCCGAACCAAAACAGCGCCAGCGCCCGACGATTCACGGCGCGTGAACTTCGCGTTCGTCAGCTGCCAGAGTGTCAATGAAGGCAAGCTCAACGGGTACCGGCGGATGATCTTCGAGGATGAGCGCGCCGCGCCCGAAGACCAGCTCGATTTCGTGCTGCACCTCGGCGACTTCATCTACGAGGTCACTGAATATCCGGACGAGGTGCAGACTCGATACGACCGCAAGATTTACGAGGTCACGCGCATTCCCGACGGCGAGAAGGTCGGCAACTTCCACATTCCATTGACGGTGGACGGCTATCGCGCTGTCTATCGTGGCTATCTACGCGATCCAGATCTGCAGGATGCCCGCGCAAGATGGCCCTTCGTTGCGATCTGGGACAATCACGAATTCTCCTGGCAGGGCTGGCAGAGCATCGTGAAGGCGGGTCCGCTCGAACGCCCGGGCCAGACTGTCAAGGTCGCGGCCAATCAAGCATGGTTTGAATACATCCCGGCACGCGTCGCACCTCCTGGCGGATCCCTCGAGCGCTTCGATCCGCCAGCAGTCAAGGACGCTCCGATCGAGAAGTTCGACGACAACGGACTCGGTATCGAGCCGAACAACCTGACCGCGATCCGCAGCCTCATCGCGTATCGCGCGCTGCGCTATGGCCGGCACCTCGACCTGATCATCACCGATCAGCACAGCTACCGCAGCGAGGATCCCACGGGCGATCCCGAGCTCGAAAAGCTGGGCGGCCCAGAGTTCCTCGGCATGGTGCCAGAGGAGGCGATGGAGATTCTCGACGGCGGACGCTCATTCAATGGAGGCAAGCCGCCTGCAGAGATCGCTTTCGGTGAGGTGCGAGTTGCCAATCCACGCAGACAGGCGCCTGCCCAGACGATCCTCGGAGCCGACCAGAGGGCGTGGCTCAAGGATCAGCTCGGCAAGTCATCGGCGACATGGAAGATCTGGGGCAACTCTTTGGGAACGCTCGACTGGCGAGCCGACCCGCAAAACCTGCCGGCGGGACTCACGAAGTCGTGGCCGAGCGGTTATGCCAACCTCGGTCCTAGCGATCACGGCCGCGCTTACGTCGAGCGCGCCGAGATCTACGATTTCGTCCGCGACTCGAAGATCACGGGCTTCGCGATCGTGTCGGGCGACCGTCACAGCTTCTGGGCCGGCTATGCCGCGAAGGCCCTTCCGCCGAAGCTGTTCGAACCAGTGGGTCTGAGCTTCGTTGCAGCTTCGCTCGCGAGCCCTGGCGTCATGGAAGCCTATGAGCACAACCTGCCGAAGGACCACCCGCTCCGGCCCCTTTTTCTCGCTGACCGGGCCGATGGAAAACCCGAGTGGACGTTCAACATGTTGCTGAGACACGGCGTCCGCTCATCGCTCGCCTATGCAAAGACGCGTGACTTGCAACAGGCACGGGCCCTGTCCAATCGCGAGCTCGCGCCGCATCTCGAATTCGTCGACCTCGGCGGTCACGGCTATGCCAAGGTCCGACTGACCGGAAATGAGCTGCGTACCGAGTTCGTGTGCATACCGAGGCCGATCGAGCGCAGCGCCAGCGCTGATGGAGGACCCCTGCGTTATCGAATCGCGCATGTTGCAAAGCTTTGGCGGGCAGGCGAGCGGCCGCAACTCGTGCGCGAGGTGATCGAGGGCGATCCTGGACTTGGCTGAATCGATCAAGGCGCCAAGTCAGACTGATACTCCAACGCAAAAACGAGAAACTTGGAGATCTGCAAAATGTCGGCGGCACGATAGCGAATCGTGTGGCTGTCCACGCGCTCGACAATCGGCAGATAGCCGAGCATTTCCACCGGCCGATAGTTCTTGAAACTCAGCTCCAGCGTGACCGGGCCACTGAGCTTGCGCGGCTTGAAGTCCGCGATTCGCCGGACGGCGGTGGCGGCGCGCTCACGAATCAGATCGCGTGCGGCCTGCGGGGTCAGGGTCTGCGCGGAATGAAAACTGTATGGCCATTTCACGACGGCGCCCTCGACGTTCCCGAGGAGCGCCTGCGTCTCCTTCACGACTTCACTGTCGCCGGTCACCAGGATCACCGGCACGCCGAACTGACCGGCGATCGCCGAGCTGAGAGCCGCTTCGGAGGCGGCCGTTCCATTCAAGCGAACTGCTGTCAACTTCGCGCTGGAGATCGTGTGCGCCCGCACGCCCTGCAGGTTGGTCGTTGCCGTGTGGTAGCCGAGAAGGATCGCCCCGTCGAAATGCCCATCTTCGATCCCTTGCATCATCTCCAGCGGACGCGGGAAGGACCGCACGACGCGAACCGCACTCGGCAACTTATCGATCAGCAGACTCTGCGCATTGCCGTGCGAATCGCTCACGACGAAGCGAGTCGCGCCGGCCTCGGTGGCTCCCTCAATGGCCGCATTCACCTCGGCGGTCATGAATTCCCGGAAGCGCTCGTACTCGAAGCCTTCGGGCCCGAGCTGCTGCTCCGAGACGACGCCCGCGATTCCTTCCATATCCGCCGAGATATAGATCGAAAGCTCCTTGGCCTGCGCTGCGCCGACAGCTGTAACAGAGAACAGCAACGCCAGCATTCTGTAGATCCACTTGTTCACGCGCCGCCGCTCCCACCCTGTTGTTCGCCTTGGACACCATTGGCGTCGACATTGTAGCCAACCACGGTAAGATGTTCCCCAATCTCGCCCGGAATCTCCTTCATGAGCGCCTCCACATGACTATCGGGCTCACGACCAAGGGCGCCCAATCCGCGCCGCTCATCGGCGCAGCAGTGATCTTCGTCAGCCTGGGAGCTGCGCTCATGTCGAGTCGCGCGAACGAGCCGAATAAGGACGATGACGAACGGTCTTCCGGCACAGCGGCCGCGCGTGCACTTCTGCAATCGCTGGAGCAAGCCAAGCGAACGCAAGCTCAGTTGCCATTCGATTCGTCTGAGCGCACGAACTGGAACTACGTTCCCACCAAACGCGCCGGCGTCGCGCTGGCAGACCTCGATGCAAACCAGAAGACGCTGATCGATCCGTTGCTGCGATCCGCGCTGAGCCCCGCAGGCTTCAAGACTGCTCAACAGATCGTGCAGCACGAATCGATCCTGGGGGAGATCGAAGGAAACCCGCGGCGCGACCCGGAGCTCTACTACACCGTCGTCTTTGGCGAACCCGGTCCGCGTGCACCTTGGGCGTGGCGATTCGAAGGCCATCACCTTTCAGTCAACGCGACCCATGTCGGCGGTCAAACTCAAGTCGTGGCGCCGCTCTTCATGGGCTCGAACCCCGCGCGCGTGCCGCACGGTCCCAAAGCCGGTCTGCGATTGCTCGCGGCAGAAGAAGATCTGGCTCGCGAGCTGGTACGCATGTTGCCGCAGGCGCGACGCACCCGCGCGATTCTTGCCGACGACGCGTTCCCAGACATCATCACGCGTAACGACCCAAAGGTACGTTCGCTGAACGTCGAAGGCCTTGCGGCAGGCGACATGTCTCAGCCCGAGCAAACGCAATTGCGCAAGCTACTGCACGTGTACTCGGATCGCATGACGGAGAGTGCTGCACGAGAGCAGCTCGAGCGCATCGAGCGCGCGGGCTTTGACAAGCTGCACTTTGGATGGGCCGGGAGTCTCGAGCCGGGCAAGCCGCACTACTACCGCGTGCATGGCCCAACTGTCCTCATCGAGTACGACAATACTCAGAACAACGCCAATCATATCCACAGCGTCTGGCGCGACCTGGAGCGGGACTTCGGCGGCGACCTGCTTCGTGCGCACTACCAGGCGCATCAGGCCGATGACCATGGTCACGAGCACTAGCGGTCAGACCGCTATGATTGCGGGCACAGTGTCGCCGGCGGAGTTCCTGGCGCGGAACAATCGATGAGTCAACCAAAGATTGCGGGCCGCATTCGCGTCGGCATGGGCGGCTGGAATTACGAGCCATGGCGCAAGACGTTCTACCCGAAACAGGTTTCCAGGAATCAGGAGCTGCACTACGCCAGCCGGCAAGTCACCGCGATCGAGATCAACGGCACGTTCTATCGATTGCAATCGCCGGCAGTGTTCGCGAAGTGGCGCGACGAAACGCCTGATGACTTTGTGTTCTCGCTGAAGGCGCCCCGCTTTCTCGTCAACCGTCGCGACCTGCGCACCGCGGCTGAAGGCCTGACTCGTTTCATTGACAGTGGCCTGGCGCAGTTACAGACAAAGCTCGGTCCTCTCCTCTGGCAATTGGCGCCGACCAAACCGTTCGACGCCGGGGAAGTCGACGACTTCCTCGGCATGCTGCCCGCAGAGGTGGATGGAATCCCCCTGCGCCACGCCCTTGAGGTCAGGCACGAGAGCTTCATGACACCCGAGTATCTGCAGATCGCACGCGAACATCGGGTAGCCACCGTATTTGCAGATACGGACGAACATCCGAGCTTCGCGGACGTTACCGCCGACTTCATCTATGCACGACTGATGCGCACCGTTGCTACCGAGCCGACGGGATACGCAAAGCCGGCACTCGCAACGTGGGCCATGCGGGCTGGACAATGGGCATCCGGCGAAGACGCGAGTAACCTGCCGCGAGTCCAGCAGGCCGGCCGCAAAGACGGCATGCGCGATGTGTTCATGTTCTTCATCAGCGGAGCGAAGGAACGCGCACCCGCTGCCGCGCAGCACCTCCTCACCCTGCTGGTCTGATGCCGCCGGTTAGTTCCCTCTGCCTCGCACCTGGTTGACGAACAGCACGGTCTGATCGCCGATCACGTTGCCCGAGCCGAGCGTCACGAGAACGCTGGTGCTATCGATCTGTTGTCCATTCAGGTACGCGGCGATCTGCCTGTACCCATTTGGCATTTGCTCCGCAACCGTGTAGCTGCCGGCCGTGAGCCCGCAGATCTGGGCGTCGGTGGTTCCCAGCTCGTTGGTGAAATACGCGTTGGTACTGCCGATAGAGTCCGTCACAAAGATCTGCCAGTTCCCGCCGGGCGTTGTCTCCCCGTCCACTTGCATGAGTTGCTTGTCGACTTTGATGCAGAACGTCCTGCTGCTGGCCTGAGCCGCCTTGAAGGTGTCCGTTTTCGAGCGCGACGCGATGAAGCCGTGGAAGCAGCCTGGGACAGCGCTGCAATCGTTGGCCACTCGGGTGGGATCGCCGAAGAATCCGCCGCCCTTGAGCGTTCCGTCGCCGGTGGGCGTGACCCACACCTTGTACACACCGCCGCTGTTGGGTGTGTCGAGAAACGGCGCATCGGGTGCAGCGCACAGCTCCACGGTGCGTGCTCCGATACTCCCGTGATCGGCTTCGACGTACGTTGCGTGCGTACCAGTCGGACAGTTGCCGGTGATCACACCATTTGCAACGCTGATGCACCGGTTACTGACGGGGTCGGTGCTCAATAGTGTTTTGCCGGAAGCATCGGTGACCTGGAAGTAATAGTCACCATCAGTGAGGCTGGCCGCGTTCGGCGGGGAGTTCGGGCCGGGCCCGCCATCCAGATACACGCCGTTCACGCCGCACTTGCTGAGATAGTGCGCGTTGCCATTCACGACGGTGCCGTGCTGATCGGTCGTGAAAATGGCGCCGGAAAGCGCTCGTGTCGCTGCGTGCGCGGATGCGACCAACAGGGCGGCGCTTACGCAGGCACTCAGCCGGGATGAAATCGTCATGTATGGGCTCCCGCTCGATGTAAAGCTCGCTATCGGGCGGTCATGCTTCGCGCGCAGGTGCAGGCAGTCAATGCGCAACCAGATTATTCTTCCGAAGTGAGACGCGCTGCAGATTTGGCTGGAACGTTTCGGGCAGCCCGTCCGTGTTAAAGCGATTGGATCAAGAGAGTTGTGATCGCCTGCCAGGTGGCGTAGCACGCCAGCGCGAAAAGCACGAATCCATTGCTCAGGCCGGCCACGGTGCTCCTTTGAAAATCATCGCGACCAGGCTGGTCGAAGCTGAGCGTGCCCGGTCGAAAACGCCTGCGTCTTCCGGCGACTGACTCCCCACACATATATATGGCGCGATCACGAGGCCCCGCGCTGTCGCTCGCGATAGGCTCGGGTCTTTTGCCGATTGCCGCAAATCGAAGACGAGCACCAATGCCGGTTAGCCGGCTTGGAGCGGTCGAAGAATATCCAGTGACACAGGTCTGAAGCGCAGGTTTTCAGCCGAGCCAGCCGGCCCGTCTCCGCCAGGCTCATCGTTTGCGCCAGAACATTGCCGAGGCCATTCGAGCCCGGGATCGGCGCAAGCTCGACGCTGCCCTTATCGGAGATTGCCACCACGAGCGGAAACCTCTCGCTAGCAGCAGTGAGTTGCCGAGCCGTTTCCCTGGCTTTGCGTCGCTGCTCCGGCGGCGTGAGAAGGTAGTCTCGCAGCGTCTTACGCAATTCCAGCGCAGCCCGGTGATCCTCAGCATCGATGTGCTGCCCGCGGCGCACCAGGCCGCGCTCGCGCATCCACGTCTCTAACAGGCGCGGCGTTTCGATCTCGTCTCCGCCGGTGTGAGCGACGCCGCCTTCCACGTAACGGCGCCGGTCGAGGCTATTCACGAAATCGTAAAGCAGCGCGAGCTCACGCGGTACGGCGTATTTATCCGACAACTTCATAAACACCACCATACTACTTTTGCTGGTTGACGCAACTAACACCTGCATAATACGTTAGGTGGTGTCTAAAGTCGGACCCTTCGAAGGAGCCTTGCCATGAATCTCATATCCACGGAGGAAATCTCCTACCGCAAGTACCTGCCCGTCCTCGGCACGAGGATGGCCTATGTCGATGCCGGCAGCGGCGATCCCATCGTGTTCCTGCACGGCAACCCCACCCCGTCGTATCTGTGGCGAAAGATCATCCCGCGCCTGCTGCCGTTTGGCCGCTGCCTGGCGCCCGACTACGTCGGCATGGGCAACTCAGGAGCTGCAGCAGACGGCGGCTACCGATTCATCGATCAGCAGAGATATCTCGATGCCTGGTTCGAGACAGTGGGGCTCGGTCGCAATGTCATTCTGGTCGTCCATGATTGGGGTTCGGCACTCGGATTTTCGTGGGCGCAGCGTCATCCAGAACGCGTCAAGGCCATCATCTACATGGAATCGATCGTGCGGCCGTTTCTTTCCTGGAACGAATGGCCCGAGGCAACGCGCGCATTTTTTCAGGCACAGCGCTCGCCCGCCGGCGAGGACTTGATCCTGGAGAAGAACCTTTTTATCGAATACCTGCTGCCTCTGCGGAACATCGCCCCCGAGGTCATGGAGGTGTACCGCCGCCACTACCGCAATCCCGGCCCCTCGCGTATGCCGATGCTTGCCTGGACGCGCGACTTGCCTATTGCCGGCGAGCCCGCGGATGTAGTCGAGATCGTCGAATCGTATTCGCGTTGGCTATCGCAGAGCCCGATTCCGAAACTCTTCATCGACGCCGACCCGGCGGGCTTCCTGATCGGCGCGCAAAGGGAATTTTGCCGTCGTTGGCCGAACCAGCAAGTCGTCACGGTACGCGGCTCGCATTTTCTGCAAGAGGACTCGCCGGAGGAAGTTGGCGAGGCGTGTGCGCGTTTCGTGGCGAAAGTGCTCGCTGGCCAGATCAGGTGAAATAGGAGCAAGACCGATGGATCTACACTATCTGCAACTGGTCGAGCTCGCGGATCTTCTGCGCAGACGCGAAGTGACCTCCGTCGAGGTGACCCGTGCGCAGCTCGAGCGGATAGAGGTGCTGGAGAGCCGTCTAACGAGTTACGCGCGCATCATGCCGGACCAAGCACTGGCCGCAGCAGAGAGAGCAGACGCCGAGATCGCCGCCGGGCGCTATCGCGGACCGCTGCACGGTGTGCCGCTCGGAATCAAAGACCTGTTCTGGACGAAAGGCGTGCCTACAGCCGCAGGCAGCACGATCTTTCGCGACTTCGTGCCGGTGCAAGACGCCACTGCGGTCGGGCGCCTGAGACACGCGGGCGCGATCCTGCTCGGCAAACTTCAAATGACCGAAGGCGCGTATTCCGATCATCATCCTGCGATCACGCCGCCGAAGAATCCCTGGAACGCAGGCTATTGGACCGGCATCTCTTCGAGCGGCGCTGCCGCAGCGACTGCCGCAGGGCTTTGCTACGGCGCGCTGGCCTCGGACACGGGCGGCTCGATCCGTTGGCCCTGTAGCGCTACAGGGCTGACCGGGATCAAACCGACCTGGGGTCGTGTCAGCCGGTTCGGCATGTTCGAGCTTGCGGCGAGCCTCGATCACGTGGGACCGATCGCTCGCAGCGCCCTCGACGCCGCCGCGATCCTCGCAGTTATCGCGGGCCCGGACGACCAGGACCCAACCACGCTTGCCGACCCGGAATGCGACCATGCCGCATCGGCCCGGAGCATCGCGGGAATGCGCCTCGGCATCGACGCACGATGGAACAGTGCAGATGTCGATGCGTCGGTGCACGGCGCGCTGACGGAGGCGGAGAAGGTGTTTCGCGCGCTCGGTGCGGAAATTGTGTCCGTCCGCGTACCGGACGTGACGCAGGCAATCATCGACTGGGTGCCAGCTTGTGCACTGGAGGCAGCCGTCGCGCATGCTGGAACCTATCCCTCACGCAGGAGCGAATATGGTCCGGTGCTCGCTTCGGTGATCGAGGCCGGGCGCAAGGTCGAGGCATTCGACTACCAAGCCATCCGGTTGCGGCGCATGGCGTTGCGCGGACGTTTCGCGCATCTGTTCCGAACTATCGACGCCCTGCTCGTGCCGGTACAGCCTTTCGCACCGCTCACGCTCGACGAAATCAGCATCCTCGGCAGGCAGCCAGATCTCATCCTGAAGCTCCAGAGGTACACGGCGCCGTTCGATCTAACCGGCCATCCCACCGTGACACTGCCGGGCGGCTTCACCGAGCGCGATATGCCGATCGGTCTGCAACTGGCGGGACGTGATGAGCCGACACTCCTGCGATTGGCCGAGGCGTTCCAACGTGAGACGCCATGGCACAGGCGCCATCCTCTTCTGCCTACGTAGCTCGTGATCGACGCAGCCGGCGAACTGCCCAAACGACGATAGCGATCACGCCGGCAAGACATAGGAGCGGCGCGACGATCGCGAGAATCGAGACCGTCGCGGCGCCTGCAGTCTCCGCGGTACTTACGACAGGGTTGCCCAACCCGCCAGTCAGCGCGGCGCTCTTCGCGCGCACCACCGCTGTCGCTCCTTTCGTGAGGGCTGCAACACCACCGCCGGCTATCACAGCAATCGGCCACCGTACCTCCGGCGGCATGTCGACCATCACCGAAGCACTTGCCAGAACGCCCGCGATCACGGCGAGTGGAGCGGCCAGGACATCCAGAAGGTGGTCCAGTCCGGGGATGTAGAAGGCCAGGATCTCCAGCACGGCTGCAGTACTCAACGCAACCAGGGCTGGCGTGCTCTGGAGCCAGGCAAAAGACTCGGTGAGCGGCACCCAGCCCGCGCGCGCAGCCAAGCCAGCAACGAGCAACGGAACGAACACTCGAAAGCCGGTCGCGGCGGCCAGACCGATGCCGAGCGCGACGCTGAACAGCAGATCGAAGGAGTCATTCACTGGCGGCAGTATCCGTCTAGAACGGCGCCCACGACACTGTCAAATATGTCGACACATCCTGGATTCGTTCAGGAGTGCCGCGGTGGACTGGTCAACCATAGCCCCCCGGTTGCGGGTGAACGCATAGCGCTAGTCCGTGTAGTACAAATGTGTCTGTCCGAAAGTGCACTTACCCGTCAAGCTGCTCGGAGTTTCAATAAGACCGCGGGCACAACGTCCACCTTCGGGCGGGGAATCGTTTATGTGGACTCATGAGCCGGCGTCGAGACGGTCGATGCTGCTCGAACGCTTTGCCAGCTGCGCGTCGACCGGCGAGTTTCGACGCTTGAGCCATGATCGACTCATGGAGGAATCGCAGCAACGCTTGGCGAACGCCATGGTGTCCGGCCTGCCTAATGAAGAGCGCCTTGCAACGCGCATTCTGGATAACGGGCGCGACTACCTGCGATGGGAAAGTGAGCATGCGACGCTCATGCGCAGGATTGCGGCCGAGCGCCTGCCGAGCGTCCAGACGGCTCAGCTGCTCGACATTTCGCTGGCGCTGATCCATCGCAAGGCATGCTTCGAGTATCTGCGCGACGAGCAAGTTCGCGGGATCAAACGCGAAGCCGTCATGGCGCACTTCTTTGCCAATCGCGATTACACGAGCGCAGTCGTTGCCGAGCACGGGCGCTACGTGCGCAGTGCGGCGAGTTATTTGTGCTCGAGCCATGTCGGGTCGAACGTGATGTTCGAGGCGCTGTTCGAAACCCCGCTCGCCGAGTACGAGGAGCTCTATGCGAGCTACTTTCGAACCTATTGCAACACCCTGCTCGCGAGCGACGACAACGCGGTCGCCAAGTCGATGCAAGCCGTGCTGGTCGAGCTCAAGGCTCAGATCGGCGAATGGCGCAAGGCACTCAACGCTCTGACGCACTCGCATTCCGGCGTTTGGCGTCGACCGGTATTTTAGTCGAATAGATTGTCGTCGTAGATGCGCGGCGCGTTGTTCGACAGACCCATTGCACCGATCTCAGCCTGGCGGGACGTAATACCGAGCGCCAGTACGCTCGAGCCATTGCGTGTGTAAGTGAACACCAGGCCATCCTAGCGACGCGTAGATCGGCAAGTTCCTCTGTTGAAGTTACGCGTCCGCGGCAGGCGGATGATGCGGCGCGAGCCGCTGATGCATCTCTTACAATGAAGCCTTCTGAGCAACGACGTCGCGAGTCCTACAGAAAGAACCTCCGGCCATGTAGGACACCATGGCAATGGATGCCGCTGCGGAGTACCGTTGACTCGTCATCAGGAAGTGACACTTGAGGGGACTGAATCATGCGTGTCTCGGTGCATGTGGCGATCTGTCTGGCCCTGACATACCCAACAGGTTTCCCGCCGTGCTTGGCTGCAGAGCCTGTCAATCTGCTTGAGCAGCAACGTATCTCGCTCTCTGCGCCCTACTTGGCGGGTGCATCGGACGTCTGTCTGCGCGGCGACGACCTGCTCGTGCTCGCGCCGCGCCCTACGGCGGATCAGGATCTGGGCGCATCCGCCCTCATTCACTTCAGGAAGCAAGCCGCGGGCGAGTGGCGGTTCGTCAGGGAAGTGATCGCTGTTGAATGGAGCAACCTGGAGGATGTCTTCAGCAATCCGGACCTCGACTGTGAGGGTCCACTCGCGGCCTTCTCTCATCCACTGGGCGCCTCATACGTCGTAGAGCTCACGAGCGCCGGATGGCAAGCGACCAGGCTCGCAGGTCTGGACAATGGATCGCACGCCGACGTCCACGGCGGCACCGTCGCGATCGCAGGAAGATGGCGCTCGCCAACGACTGTCGCACTCGTGCGCAAGAACGCAGCAGGTCAATGGGCCGATGTAACGTATGCGGTCGGCAATCCCGGAACGAGGTTCCTCGTTCCTGAGATCACCGGTCCCGGCAACGTGTGGGTCGCCGCCACAGAGATCGGAGCCACGGGCGACGAATACGAATCGACAGACGGCAACTTCGTCGAATCGGACGTGCAGGTCTTCGATCTGATCGGCGGATCCTGGCGAGTGACGACGCTGGGCCGTGACCCCGAATTCACCGGCGCGGTGATCAACGATCGCCTCGCGTTGAAGCTGGACCAGTGGACGGAGCCGGGCGACATCGGCTCCTACTTCGTTCGCGACACTGCGGGCGCCTGGACAGTGCAGCACTTACTACTCAGCGATGAGTTCGTGGGCGCGGGCGAAGCGGTCTTCCTAGGTCAGCGCGCGTTTGCTTCAGCCGGCAAGAACGTGGTTGTCTTCCGACAAGAGGCGCCGCGGCGCTATCGCCATTGGGCGACGCTGAGCCCGTCGAACCTTCCCGACCGGTCCGGTGGCAACAGCTTCAGCGTCGATGGGGATCGGGTCGCAATGGCAGCGGGGGGCGCGGGCATCTATCTCTTTCAGCTCCCCTCGACGCTGCCTGAACCGTTTCGTCTCGAAGAAACTTTTGAGAACAACAGCACGGCGCGCTGGTCCTTCTCGGGAGCTGCCGACTGGCGCATCGTAAGTTCGACGCGCTCGCATATTTTCCGGCAGCTCAGAACAGACGGTTCGCCGCGCGCAGTGCTCGATGCATTCGAGGGCACAGATCAGTCGATACAGGCCGACGTGCGAATCGTGGAGCTCGCAGGCGCCTCGTCGTGGGCCGGCTTCCTGCTGCGCTACACGAATCTGCAGAACTACTACTACCTGCGCGTCAACCACGACTCAGTGCAAGTTCGCAAGATCGTGGGCGGCGTGTTCCAGCCGATCGCAACGGCGCCGTTGTCGCTGGTGATCGGCCGCGTGTACCGCTTCCGGATCGAAGCCATTGGCTCGCGTCTGCGAGCGTTCGTGAACGGCGTGCAGGTGGTAGAGGCGATTGATGATGCGCACGCTCGTGGCGGCGTTGGACTGGCGATGTTCCGCGCGCGCACGGATTACGATAACGTCATCGTGACCTCCCGTCCGCAAACGCT
>Ga0207675_100000677_pt1 | contig 33529 bp, 28 predicted proteins | sample KBSSwiS42_FD_184305 | JGI IMG/M metagenome (GOLD analysis project Ga0207675, IMG submission 184305) | Switchgrass rhizosphere microbial communities from Kellogg Biological Station, Michigan, USA - KBS Switchgrass S4-2 (SPAdes) (version 2) | ecosystem: Host-associated > Plants > Roots >...
GATGTTCGCACCCTCGCCGCGCTCGACGAATACGCCCGGCGCGAGCCGGCGATACGCGAAGATCCCGAGCCCGCCGGAGTTCCGCGGCGACCACAACCACGGCTGGGTGAAGTCGAGACTCGCGTTATAGGTCGGGTTGAGGAACTCGTCGGCGTCTCCGACCACGTCCTCGGTCACGTTCTCGAACCGAATCAGCCCACCCAGCGTCGACCCGTTGAGCTGCTTCGCGAACAGGTTGCCTAACGTGGCGACGGCTTCGAGCCGGCGTGCGCCGCCGAAGAAGTTGTTGTGGGTGAAGCGCGCGTCCACCTGGACGAAGTCGAACGTGTTGAACCCGCCGCTCACGCGCGAGATACGCGGCGGCGCCTCGGCCACGTTGATTTCGATCGCGCGAATGGTGTCGGCTCTCGTGCTGGCGACGCGCTGCCGGCTGGCCGAGTCGCCACTTTGTACACTCGCGGTATCGCGCAGTGATCGCACGCGGTCGAGGCGTGCGGCGGCACTGTCACGCGCCGCGCGCGTCGTGTCGCGCACCCGCAGGGTCGTTATCGACGCGCGCTGGAACAGCGATGACTCGTACAGCCTGCGCTGACTCGTGGCGATCTCGTTGCGCCGGAACAGGTCACCGGTCTTGAAGCTCAGCGAGTTTCGGATCGTGCGCTCCGACACCTCCTTGTTACCCTCGATGCCGATCGGCCCCACGTGGACGAGCCACCGTGGGTTCACGGTAATCGTCGCGTCTCCCTGATGGGCAGCGGTGTCGACCGCCGTCGCGGTATCGACGCGGGCATCGGCGTATCCGCGGTCCTGCAGCACTGCGCGAAGATGTGAGACGGTGGAATCGAGCTTGATGAGATTGAGCGGCTCACCCTTTTTCAGCTCGACGACGCGGTTGAGCTGCGCGGTCGTCAGGACCGAATCGAGCTGGCGGATGCGAACGTCGCGGACGAGCGTCGGCGCTCCCTCGACGATCTTGAACGTGACGGCCACTTCATCGTTGCTTCGCTGGGCTACTGCGGTATCCACCGTGGCTTGGCGGAATCCGCGGATCCAGTAGAACACGCGGATCCGGAGCACATCGCGCCTGAGCTCCGTTCGGTCGAGGTAGCGCTTGTCCCAGATGCTGCTCGAGTGGCTGAGCGGACAAAACGCGTACAGCAGAAAGCTTTTGCAGTGCGACGCGGATGTCGCGATGCTCTGCAGGAGCTCGTCACGGTCCACGGACCGAACGCCGCTCAACGTCAATGATCTGACTTCAGGCCGCTCGCTCTGATCGTTTTTCTCCGCGCGCTGTGCTGCAATTGCGCGAGTCGTGCCCAGCAGCGCCGCGATCACCCCGAGGGCGGAAGCGAATGGGCGAATACGCATCGTGCCCGGCGGTAAAGCAAAGGCCGGGCCGAAAGCAGGCGACAGGCGGCTGGCGGCCGGCGACTGGCGATGATGCGGCAACCCTCGGGATGCGCATCTCACTCAGTGAGGCATCCCGAGGGTTGTCGCTTTTACCGCCGCCAGCCGCCTGTCGCCTGCCGCCCGCTTGCCTTACAAGCCGGCTAACAGAGCGTCGTTATTAGGCGTATTCGCGATGCGCTTGATCATCCACTCCATCGCCGCCTGCGGCGGCATCTGCTGGAGTCCGCGACGCAGCGTGTAGACCGCGTCGAGCTGTTCGGGCTTGTACAGCTTTTCCTCGCGTCGCGTACCGCTCGTTGCGATGTCGAAGGCGGGGAAGATGCGCTTCTCGGCGAGTGAGCGGTCGAGCTTGATCTCGCAATTGCCCGTGCCCTTGAACTCCTCGAAGATCACGTCGTCCATCCGCGAGCCCGTTTCCACGAGCGCGGTGGAGATGATCGTGAGCGAGCCGCCGCCGTCCTTCGCGGCAACCGCGCGGGCCGAGCCGAAGAAGGCTTTCGGCTTCGCCATCGCTGACGAGTCGAGACCTCCGGACAGCGTGCGACCAGTACCACGCTCGGCCGTGTTGTGTGCGCGAGCCATGCGTGTGAGCGAGTCGAGCACGATCACGACGTCCTTCCCCATCTCCACGAGGCGGCGCGCATGCTCGAGCACCATCTCGGTGACTTCGACGTGCCGATCAGCCGGCTGATCGAAGCTCGACGCGATGACCTCGCCGACGCCCCATGAGATTGCCTCGCTCACCTCTTCGGGACGCTCGTCGACGAGGAGAATGAGGAGCGTCGCGTTTGGATGATTGATCGCGATTCCCTCGGTGATCGCGTGCAGCAGCATCGTCTTTCCGGCTCGAGCCGGAGCGACGATCAGCGCGCGCTGGCCATAGCCGATGGGCGCGATGAGGTCGATCGCGCGGCGCGTGAGCTCGGGACCGCCCTTCGCGGGACGTCCCGTTTCGAGATGCAGCTTGCGCTCGGGATACGTCGCGGTGAGCGAGCCGAAGTCCGGTCGGCGAGTAGCCAAGGCCGGATCCTGATCGTTGATCTTGAGCAGCTCGACGACGGCACTGCGTCCGCGGTGATCGCGTCCCGTGCTGGCCACGATCGTATCCCCACGTCGTAGGCCGTACTGCCTGACGAGATGCGGTGCGACGTACGCATCGCCCGCCTCGGCGAGGTAGCTGTTCGCGGCGCGGCGAATGAAGCCACCGTCGCGCGACGGGTCGAACCAACCCTGGGTTTCGCTGTCGGCGACGACCGGCGTGGGCGGCTGGTGCTGCTGATGGTCTCGCTGGCGACCACGGCCTCGGTTACGCCGGCTGCGTCGGCCATTGCCGTTGAACTGCTGGTTGTGCTGCCGGCCTCCCGAGCCGTTTTCATTCCGGTCGCCGCGTTGGTCGCGGTGATGGTGCCGATGCTCGCGATGCTCGCGGGGCGGCCGCTGGTCCGGCCCTCGATCCTCACGGGGAGGACGCTGCTCCTGCTCTCTCGTCTCGCTCGACGATTCCGCCGAGGGTGGAGGGGCCGCAGGTGCCGGCGGAGGAGGGGGCAGCGGAGACGCTGCTGGGGCGTCCTCGGTCGCGACCGAGATCGTCGGGGGAGGCGCGTTCGCGTTATCGATTGGGTCGCCTTCATCGACTGGAGTCTCGGTGGCTCCGTCGCGGTATGGGTTCGGCTCGCCGTTGGACTCTGCGGCCGTACGATTGTACGAGCGCGGGCCACGGCCGCCACGACGATGAGGGCGTCGGCGTTCGGTCATGCAACGATGTTCGTTATGGGGTTTGTTCTCGCGTTGTCACGCCAGCTGAAGGCCGGTGTGTTCTCGCGGTGCTCCTGTGGATCAAGAGGTCGCACGAAAGCGCATGCGAGCCCGTGAAGGCCACGAATGATGCACGTCGGGTGCGGTTCGGAATTGCTGCCTGAGAGACGGGATCGGTCGTGCGAGCATCGCACGAACCCCTGCTGTCGCCGACGAGCGCGGGACCACACACGCGGCCAGGCGACCTTGCTCCTCTACGCGCGGGTACAGGGACGCAAGTCTCGAACCTCAACCGAGACCTTCACACCGTATCCGCAGCTCCTGCCGGTCACGCGGTTATTCCTCGCACCGGCATCCGCTACGAGTATCGCAGCTTGAAGCGATTCGCGCAAGAACTCGGGGTTGGGATGCCATGTGACTGACGTCACCAGCCCCGATTTCCGTCCAAGAGTATGTAAGAAACCTAATACACGTCGAGCGTTATGGATGATCCCCCCGGGCGAATTTCGAACAATCCGTGCATTCCGTGATGGCCGCCTGACCGTCCAGGCTGCAGCGACAAAGAGACGCGCTAGAATTCCTGCCATGCTTCCACCGACTTCGAGCGTCCAGGCCGAGATTGCCGCGGCCGTGGATGAGTACCAGGCCCACGGGAATCCCGCCGCGCTGCGGTCGAGGCTCCAAGAAATTGCCGGAGCCGCCATGCCCGACGCGCTCATTACCGCGGTCGAGCCGTATCGGGACATCCCCGAGGTAGCTGCCCCGGTCTACGAGGAGATCGTCGCGGCTCAGCCGAGCAACGCGCGAGCGCTCGTGATCCTCGCGAACGCGTACTGGCTGACAGGGCGCGGCCCGGACGTCGTTGGCGATCTCGCCAGCCGCGCCATTGCCGCGGACGCAACGAACCGCGGTGGCTGGCACCTCTGGGCGCTTTCGGAATCGGACCCTCGGCAACGAGTCACCCGGTGGCAGCAGGTGATCGCTCGCTTTCCGACGGATGATCTCGCCCGGGCCGCGCTTGCCGACAACGCCACCGCGCTTGCGGGCGCCGAGCAGGACTACGATGCGCTCGACCTCGCGATCGAGACCTACGAGCAACTGTTGAAGACCGCCCAGAATCCGGACCAGATCGAAGCGATTAATTCGGCCTTGAGCGCCCTGCGCGCCTGGAAGTTCTGACGGGTCAGTTCCTCGCAGCAGCAGTCGTGGTCGGGAGTTTGGCGACGGTCCTCGGATCGCCGTCCGACACATAGCGCTGTCCATGCTTCTCGAGCGCGTTGAGTGTCCGCGTGACGGCCGAGTCGCCGATTACCTGGACGCGCGGAATGGACATCGGGTTGAACTGCGGATCGTATGGGCTGCGCGATGGACCGCCCCCCACTTCGAGGATCGCGTCGTTGGCGTAGCTCACCGTGTGGCCTTTCGCGTCTCGCCATGAGCCGCGCTTCGCGAGCTCGCGGTTCTGCGGCCACATCCCGAGCGGCAGCGCCAATGTGCGAACCTTGTAGCCAGGCACCGCCGAGTCGATCGCCATGTTCCCGCGGGCGATGAACTCCTCGACCATACTGCCCGCTCGATCGAGGCGGGCGTGGTACAGCGTGTGGTTACACAGCTCGAAGCCTTCGTCAGCGAGGAACTTCACCTTCTTGTACCGCCATTCGGTCTTCTGCCCTTCGATCCCCTTGTCGCCGAAGAACGAGCGGCCCGCCTGCGCCGCCGGCAGCATGCAGAACACCGCGCGGTTCTTCCAGTCGCTATGCTCCTTGTTGAACGCGGTCAGAATACCGACCGCGGAATTCGGGTCGATCTCGAGCTGGCCATTCTTTTCGATGTAACGGAACTGCGACGGCGACGCGTCATCGAACACGAGCACCACCGGCGACTGCCCGACTGGCAAGTCGATCTTCCTGTCGATCATCTCCGCGATCGAGATCGGACGGTAGCCTCGCGCATACATCGTTTCGAGATCGCGTCGCAATCCGTCGTGTGTACGCTCGTACAGCCCGTTCTTGTCGACGATGAGGTGATACTCGAATACCGGGATGCGACCGAGCTCGTTCGGCACGGCCGATTGGGCGGCCTCGCCAGAGCTGGCGACGGTCGCGCGTGAAGCGCTATCGGGGCGCGCGGCGGAACCGACGTCGCGCGAATCCGTGGAGTGAGAGCATGCGGCAATGCCCGCCGCGATCGACGCGGCGACGCACCCGAACAGTACGAACCGGGGGACCATCGAACCTGTTGGTGGTGGAGGAACCGAGGGCGGGTCGATCGAAGGACGACAACCCTACTGGAGCGCAACAGCCAACGGCAGTGGCGTGCTCAACCTCCGTCGATATTACACCGGAATGCTCGATGTGACATGAAAAACGCCACCGCTGGCCCTACTGCCGGGGTCGAAACTTTGCAGATAGGGCGGGGTGTCATATGACTGACGTTACGCGGCTGACGCCTTTGTCCATATCGTCTTTTGCCCGGGATCGCTGGCGCTTGCTCCGACAGCGCATGCGGCCCGATCCAAATATCCCCGCTCGTCGTTGGCTTCGTTCGCAGTGGCCCTGGGTCTCGGCTCTGGTCCTGGCGATCGTTGGCGTTGGCGCCATGGATGTGTGGCTGGGCACGTGTGGCTACAATGGCTGCCCCACGACCGGGGAGATACGCGCGTTCCGGCCGCCTGAGGGCGGCAAGATTCTCGACCGGCAGGGCCGTCTCATGGGGCGCCTGACGGTGATCCGCCGGGTGAACGTCCCGATCGAGAAGATTCCAAAGCACGTGCGTGAGGCCTTCCTCGCAACCGAGGATCGTCGCTTCTACGACCACAACGGACTCGATTGGCACGGCCTCCTGCGCGCCGGTGCCCGCAACGTCGGTGCCCTCGGGGTGCGTGAAGGGTTCAGCACGATCACGATGCAGGTCGCGCGGAACACCTTCATCGCCGAGCATTTCGTCGGGTCGCGCACGATGCGGCGCAAGCTCATGGAGCTGCGGCTCTCACGACTCATCGAGAAGAGCTTGACGAAGGACCAGATTCTGGCGCTTTACCTCAACGTCATCTACCTCGGCAACGGGGTGTTCGGGGTGGAGGCAGCGAGCCGCGATCTCTTCGGCAAGAGTGTGGACGATGTCACCATCGCTGAGGGCGCGATGTTGGCGGCACTCCCGAAGGGCCCGTCGATGTACACGCCGCGCAACAACCGCAAGCGCGCGCTTGCACGCCGAGATCTCGTGCTCGGGCTCATGCGGCGCGAGGGATATCTCGACGACATCGGTGTCGCGGCGGCGCGCGCTGAGCCTCTCCGCGTCGCCCAGAACGAATGGCGCCCGCCGCAGCCCGACGACTCCTATGCGCTGGACGCGGTGCGGAGCCTCGTCGATTCCGTGACGAGCGCGCTCAAGGAGCCTGAGGCGTCGACCGACTACGTCGTCTACACGACGCTGGACCTGGCCGCGCAGCGGGCAGGCGATCGCGCCGTTAGGCGCCGCGCTGCGGCGATCCAGCAGGAAGCGCGATACTGGTCAGGCCGGAACGGCGGAACCATCGAAGGCGCGATGATCGCCATCGATCCGCGAAGTGGCGATATCCGCGCGCTCGTCGGCGGGCGAGAGTACGAGCGGGGCAGCTTCAATCGCGCGTTCGCGGCGCATCGGCAGCCGGGTTCGGCGTTCAAGCCGTTCGTGTACGCGGCAGCGCTCGCCGCGGGATTTACGCCGGCGTCGCTGGTCGATGATGAGCCGGTCGAGGTCGAACAGGGTGGGCGCATCTGGACGCCGTCGAACTACGGCGACGAGTACCTCGGACGCGTGACGATGCGACGCGCGCTCATGAAATCGGCGAACGCGGCGACCGTTCGCGTGAGCCGGGCAATCGGCGAGCAGCGCGTGATCCTCGCGGCGCACCGGAACGGCATAACGAGTCCGCTGTCGCCGGTTCCGGCCATCGCGCTGGGCGCGCTGGAGGTGACGCCGTTCGAGCTCGTGACGGCGTACGCTCCGTTCTCGAACGGCGGGCTCCGCGTGCGGCCGCGTCTCGTTAGGCGCATCGAGCGCGCGGACGGGAGCGTGCTCTGGTCGCAGGACGCGGTGTCGCCAGTGCCGGTGATGGACCCTCGCGATGCCTATCAGATGACGTCGATGCTGCGCTCGGTCGTGGATCGCGGAACGGGGACGGCGGTTCGGGCTGCAGGTGTGACGCAGCCGGTGGCCGGCAAGACGGGCACCACGAACAACGGCGCGGACGTGTGGTTTGTGGGATACACGAAGTCGATCGTGGCGGGATTCTGGTTCGGGTACGATGCGCCGCACAGCATCACCGGTGACGCGAGCGGTGGTCGTCTCGCGGCACCAGCGTGGGCCGAGTTTTACCAGCAGGGCTGGCGGGAGCGCGCGACGGACACGGACTGGTTGCCGCCGGCGGGCATGGTCCCCCGCGTGATCGACGCCGAGACGGGCATGCTCGCGGGTGAATGGTGCCCGATCACGCAGCAGGAGTGGTTCAAGCCCGGGACGGAGCCCACGGAGGTCTGCGACCAGCATGAGGAGCTGCCGGAAGCGGAGCCGTTCGTGATCGGCCTCGGCTCCAAGCTCGGCAAGGCGCTCAAGAAGATCTTCAAGTTCTAGCGCATCGCGCTGCGGGCGGCTCGTTGAGATCATCGCGCCGGGGCGCGGGGGCGCGGCCTCGTCGCTGCGGGCGCGTTCCGCCGACGAACCCCGATGCCCCGCCGACAGGGGCGCGCGATCCCGACCGTCAGCTAGCGAGCAGCGAGCAGCTAGAGAACCCCCACTGGAGCGTGCGACGAATAGCCCGGGAACACGGCGTCGAGTTTCGCGGCCCCTAGATGCTTCGAGGCGATCTCACTGAACACGGCGCGGAAGTCCGTCGTTAGGGCAAGGTCGCGGCCCTCGTAGAGCTGCTCCGAAGCAAGACCCGGCCACCTGCCGTGAACCTTGCCTCCCTTCACAGAGCCACCAACGACGAACATCGCGCCCGCGTGGCCGTGGTCCGTCCCACCATTGCCGTTCTCGCGCGCCATGCGGCCGAACTCGCTCATCGTCAGGATCACAACATTCTCCATGCGGTCGCCGAGGTCCGTGACGACCGCCGCGATCGACTGCGCGAAGTCCGTCAGCCGATTCGCGAGTTGTCCGGTGGCAGCGCCCTGGTTCACGTGCGTGTCCCATCCGCCCACGTCGGCAAAGGCGATCTCCATCCCGACGTCCGCCTTGATCAACTGCGCGATCTCACGGAGCCGCTGCCCGAACTGCGACCGCGGGTAGTCCGCGCCATTCTCCGGCTGATAGCGCTGTGGGTTCGCCGCGCGGAGCATCTTCACGGCGTCGAACATCTCCGACCCCGACGCATGCACCACATCGCTCGAGCCGGTTCGGTAGAGCGCCTCGATCTGCTCCGCCGACGTGCCGCCCGCCCGAACGGTGAACGCCTCCAGACTCGTCATCGCCACCGCCGGCGCCGACCCCTCGAGAATGCGCGGCGTCTGGTCGGTCATTGCCACCGCCTGGAACGGCGACGACCTAACGCTGCCACGTGACGCGCACTCCTCGCACGTGCCTTTGGTCGCGAGGTAGCGGTTGAGCCAACCGTCCGGCGTGGACTTCACGTCCGGCGTGCCCGACTCCATGTAATCCTGCGCGTCGAAGTGCGAGCGCGTCGTGCTCGGGCTGCCGACCGCGTGAATCGGCGCGAGGAGGCCGCGGTCCCACAGCGGCTTGAGAGGCTGCAGCGACGGATGCAGTCCGAAAAAGCCATCGAGATCGATGGCTGACTGGCCGTCGCCCAGGCGTGCACTCGGCCGCGGAATCGCGATGCGCGGCCGAAGCGCGTAATAGGACGTCTCGCCATGGGGCACGACCACGTTCAGCGCGTCGGCGGCGCCGCGCTGGAACAGGCAGATGAGCGTCTTCCCCTTCGCCGCGCCTGGCAATTCCATGCCGAACGCCGTCCGGCGCAGGAAGCGCGGGCTCAGGCCCATCGTCACGAGGGCCAGCGCGCCGGATTTCACGAAGACTCGTCGTTGCATGGTACGCCCTGTGTGGAAGGATCTGCGCGGCAATGCCGCGCTAACGTCGCTGGAATTCGGGCGAGCCTAACGCGAGGCCGACGACCTGCGCGAGACCTGTGAGCTCGGGGATGGTTCCAAATCCCTGTGCTCCCATACGCTGGCGCCGCCGCGCTGGCGGATCGTCGTCCAACATCGCGGGATCCGAACCGCTGTCGGCGCTCGTGAGCATCGACACCGAGGAGTCCGCCGCCGCCTTGGCCACCATGGGATGCACGCCGCTCGTGAGGATTTCCCGCGTCTCGCGCGACGCGTGCCCGCCCAGGAGCGACGCAATCACGCCGTCGACCTGCTCGGCCCTGGGCGCAGCGCGAAGTCTGGTGGCGTCCGGCCACCGATCGAGCGATGCACCCGGGACGCGATTCGCGGCCGCCGCCATGCCGAAGTTGATTCGATTCAGGATGGCGCCGGTGTTCATCCACGGCTCCGAGGTTTCGGGCCACCCGTTAGGCGCCTGGTGGCCGAAGATCGGTTGGCCGAGCCGGGAGACGAGCTGCGCCGTGCGGGGGGTCGGATCCGGCGGGGCGTCGAGCGCCCGCATTGTGCTGACGACGACCTCGAACGGCGACTTCACCTTGGCGCGGAACGCGGCGCGGGAGAAGAACTCGGGCGAGGTGACGATGGTGCGCACGACCTCGCGAATGTCACCGTCGGTTCGCATGTACGTGGCGGCGGCCCGATCCACGAGCGCCTGCGGCGGCTGGTCGCTCACGAAGCGAACCGCGAGCTTCCGGGCAATGAACCTGGCCGTGGACGGGTGACGCGCGAGGATGTCGAGCACCTCCTCGCCATCGTCGATGCCCCGTCCGCTTTTCAGGGTGTGGCCGAGGACGACCTTGGTCTCCGCGTCGTGCACTTCCGGCCGGAAGACGAACTCGCCGGCGCCGTTGCGCGGCGCTCGCTCAGCGAACCGTCGGACACGCGGGTCCTGTGCCTGGATGAGGAGCTGGCGAGGCGGACGGATGCTCCAACCGGTCAATGCCCGGGCGACCTCGATCACATCCTTTTGCGTATAGCCGCCATCGACGCCGAGCGTGTGCAGCTCCATCAGCTCGCGGGCGTAGTTCTCATTCAAGCCTTGGCGGCGGCGTTGAGTGGGAACCGGGAACTGGGAACCGGGAACAGAGGCTCCGCTGCCCGCAAGTTGCTGCGGCGCTCGGCGGCCAAACTGCCTCCGCGAGACGGCACGGTTCCCGGTTCCCGGTTCCCGGTTCCCGGCGCGCGTGCGAAGCACGCTGCGCCCACTATCCGCAACACTCTGGGCGTTATCAAGGTAGAAGAGCATTGCCGGACTCTTTGCCACCGCGCCTAACAAGCCCCGGAAGTGACCGAGGGCGTTCGGGCGGATGACGTCGCGGTCGTACGAGGTCAGATACCAGCGCGTCTGACCCTTGCCGGCGAAGACCGTGAAATGGTTCTCCCAGAAGTCGACCATGACTTCCTGGAGCTGCCGCTCGCTCATCACCGCTCTCGCAACGCGGGACGACGTCAGCTCGGCCACGAACTGATTCGAGCGGCGCGCCTGCTGCAGCAGCTGCAGTGAGTCGGCCAGCGTCGTACGTCCGGCGCGCTGCATCGAGTCCCGGCGTGCGACGGCGCGGAGCAGCCCAGCGGGCGGAAATTGCTCGTAAATGGCGGCGGAGCTCAGCGACAGCGTCTGATAGTGGGCGAGAAACTCATCCGTCGCGGAGTCGCGGAGTCGTTCCGGGTGAAGCTGCGCTTCGATCCATCGGTCGACGCCCATGGCCCGCACGCGGTCCGCGTCATCGGGCCGCGCGCCGAATGTCAGTCGGCTGAGCGCCTGGGCAATCTGCTGGTTGGCATCCAGCTCGCGCGGACCGGTGCTGGTGGGCACGGCCGCCGGCGAGGCGGCTGCCGGCGAGGCGCAGCTTGCCGACACGTACACAACGGCGAGACTCGAGGCGAGCAGTGCGAGCGTGACAAGACGTCTTCCCATGAGAAGCACGCGGTTGGATAGTCCGCGAGGTAGACGACTCGTGGCGCGCACTCGTTAAGGCGTCCGGTCGCTCGTTGGCCCCCTCCTTGCCACTCGCTCGCGTCATGACAGCACGGGCATGGGTCGAGACCGCCACAGGGTGCCTGATCGTCATCCTCGCCACAGCGTGTGAGGTCGTCGACAGCAAATCCGGCGCGGCAAGGAAGGCTGAGGCACGGAAGCCGGATTCGACTCCGGCGACCGCGGTTCCTGAAACCGCGCGCGGAAGCATTGCGTTGGACACCGCCCCCGCGGCCGGTGCAGCCGCTGACAGCACGAGGGCAGGTGTGCCGGACGACACCGGCGTCGTTCGACTGTACCCACCGTCGCCGCGACGTGGTGGCGTCGTGTTCGCGCTCGCCGAAGATGTGGCCACGCCTACGCCGCGGTGCACGTGGAAGAGCGCGCCGATGCCCTGCTATCGCACGACGGATGGCATCCTGCTGACCATTCCGTTGCCCGCCGAGGAAGACGCGGGGACGTTCACCCTAACGGTGGAGCGGCCTGGTGGGCGGATTGTGAGGCAGATCACAGTCGACGATCATGCTTTTGGCCGTGAGCTCATCTTTCTCACAGACTCACTCTACAAGCGCGCAGCCAGCCCTCGCGAGATCGCGCGCGACGCGAGAGCGGTCAACAGCAGCCTGTCCGTGGAGTCGCCCGAACGTCGATGGCAGGGGCGCTGGCGCGAGCCGGTGCCGGGCATGAAGAGCACCGGGTACGGCGTCGAGCGCTACTACTATCGTGCGACGGATTCCACGCGGTCCATCACGCTGGATACACAGGCGAAGCCGCGTGGTACATTCGCGGGCGACACGAGCGATGCGCCGTCGCCTGGCGCGCCGTCCTGGCGCCACGCCGGCATCGATCTTCCCGCGAGGCGGGGCGCGAGCATCATCGCCCCAGCGGCCGGAGTCGTAGTCGACGTGGGCGAGTACTTGCTGTCAGGTCGTACGGTACTCGTGGACCACGGGCAGGGAGTCGTGTCGGCCTACTTTCATCTGGACACGGCGACGGTCGCGAAGGGCGACATCGTGCGCGCCGGTGACCGCGTTGGCCGCGTGGGCTCGACCGGTCTCGCGACCGGGCCGCACCTGCACTACGGGGTCTATCTCCACGGGAAGGATGTGGATCCAGTCGCGTGGCGAGACATGCCGCAGTGGATGATCCAACAACGCCCAGACTCGGCGGCGACGGATCGCCGCTGATGGGCGTCAGGTATCGCCGGTTCCCGTCTCACGCAACACGTAGCCGACGCCCCGCACGGTGTGGACAAGCGGTGGGGCGCCGTCGGTCTCGAGCTTCTTTCTCAGGTAGTTGATGTAGACGTCGACGATGTTCGTGGTCGGGTCGAACGGCTGCTTCCACACCTGCTCCGAGATCTGCTCGCGCGTGACCGGAATGCCCGCGTGGCGCATGAGATACTCGAGCAACGCGTATTCCTTTTGTGTGAGCGCAAGCTTGCGACCGGCTCGGGTGACGTCGCGTGAGATCGGATCGATCGACAGGTCGCCGACGCGCATAATCGTCTCGTCGGCGCGAATCGAGGCGCGGCGCAGGAGCGCCTTCACGCGGGCGAGGAGCTCATCGTAGTCGAACGGTTTTGCGAGATAGTCGTCGGCGCCCGCGTCGAGCCCCGTGACCTTGTCCGACACGGTGTCGCGCGCGGTGAGCATCAGCACGGGGGCGGTAAAGGCCCGATTCCTCAGCTCTCGCGCGACGTGAAGGCCGCTTCGCTTGGGCAGACCGATGTCGAGAATGACAAGGTCTGGCCGGCGATCGAGGGCCATCTGCAGGCCGCTGTCGCCGTCATCGGCAGTCAGGACCGAGTACCCGTTGTCGGAAAGTGTGCGCTCGAGAACGTCGAGCACTTCGCGCCGGTCCTCGACGACGAGTACAATCGCTGTTGGACGCTCGGTAGTTGCCATGACGTAAAAAAATTACGGTTAAGTGGTGCGCCAGCAAGGCATTCTTTTGATAACCGCAGCCACTTTGTTGCACGATCACCAAACTTCACAGGCGGTAGGTGCGAGACATCATCCCCTTGAGGGACTCGGTCGGGCCCGTTTCCTTTCGGCGCGATGAGTGACTCCCGAATTACAGCTGGAATCCGAGTCGGGGCCGTAGCAGCCGCGGCAACCATTGGCGCCGTGATCGGGCTCGGGCTCCGACATGGGCTGGCACTCCGACCGTTCACCTCAGCGGGTCGCGCGCTGTTCGAGAAGCTCGGCGTCGTCGGAACGTCGTCGGCGAGCGCGATCGTGGGGCTCATGATGGCCGCGTGCGCGATCATCGTGTTGGGTGTGTGCTTCACAGTTGTCGCTGCGCCGCTACGCGGTCTTCGCTTGCTAGGCGCTGCCATCGTGTTCGGCGCGATCGCCTGGGGCGTGTCCGCGTTCGTTGTGCCCTCCATTCTAGAGTGGAGCACCGTCGCTGTGCTGGGCGGCGCGCAGCGATTGTTCATCTTCGGCATGCTCACGATCGCTCTCGTGGCAGGTATGCGACTTGCCCGATCGAGCATTCAGATCGACTGAGCGTTCGCGTTCGGACCGCTGGTCCAATTGGAACTCCGAGCGCGTGCACACAGTATGTGTCGTAAGGCGCGCACGCGGGGTCTACCCTCATGGGGGTGTGAGGGCCGTTACGCGCTCCGGACTCGAAATCGAGTCGAGACCCCAGGGATTCACTCACAGGGAGGGGTTATGGACATCCTCGTGATGCTCGAGGACAACCCCGAACACTCGACCATGCTGGCCCACGTGAACTCGGTGCCGGCGCCGCTGAACTCCGAGCGGCCGCCGCGCGATGTGGTCACCCTATACGGGGTGCCGAGTCCGGAGTCGCTGGCATTGGCGCTGGCAGCGGCGGTGGAATCACGGCGGCTGCCGGAGGAGCGTTCGGACACGATTCGCCATCTCGGTGTGTGGCCCGAGCGTGGCGCAGTCGGGGATGCGGCCTGGCGGGACATGAGCACGGGCCAACTGCTAACCCGCGATCTCGAGATCCCGCTCGAGACGCTCGTCGACACGGCGCGGCAGCTGCTCGGCGAGTGCGGACAGACGATTCGCCGCCTGGTGGCGGGGCTCACGATGCCCGATTGGCCCGAAGGCGCTCGCCGCGCAATCAGCTTCTCGTTTTCGCCGATGTTTGCCGTGTCACTGCCGGGCGCTCTGCAGGTCGATACGATGCTGGAGAGCTTCCGCGAAGCGGACGGGATCACTTTTGATAACGAAGGAGACTGAACGAGAATTTCTTTGTCAGAGTGGTGAGAAAGCAGAAGACCGCCAGGCTCAGCCTGGCGGTCTTCTGCTTCAGGCGACAGGCGACAGGCGACAGAAAACCCTCGGGACGCTCTATGTCGCATAGGGACGCCGCTCGAAGGGTTTCCGCTTTCCTATGGTCGCCAGTCGCCAGTCGCCAGCTGCGCGCCGAAGGCGCGGCAGCCCTTGACGAACCCCTACCCGCGAGACAAATCCCCAAAAGCAACGAACACGAGACCCATGCAAGAGCGCTCCACGGACCAGTCACGCCGCCAATCACCGGGCGGCGCTCGCGTCTTCGCCGACGATGCCGGGCGGCTGTGGAACGCGTCACACGCGACCGGGACCGTCGACGCGGCCGTCGTGTTCACGTGCATCAGCGACTCCCGGCAGACCGCACGCGCAATCGCCGTCCCTGTCGGCTTCGCGTTGACCGACGCTGGCGACGACGTGCTCCGCGCGTGGCTTCGCGAAGCACCACGCATGGGCCTACTCACTTGAGCTCCACCTGAGCTCGAACTCGAATCACCCGAGCAGGCGAGGATACAAGCAATGCGGGAGTATCGCAGCGCAGACATCCGGAACGTGGCCGTAGTCGGTCACGGAGCGAGCGGGAAGACCACACTGGTCGACGCGCTCGCATTCGTTTCCGGCTCCAGCAAGCGCCACGGCTCGGTGAAGGATGGCACCGCGCTCACCGATCACACGGCCGAAGAGATCGACCGCGGCTTTTCGATCAATCTCGGCTGCGCGTTCGCGGAGTGGATGGACACGAAGATCAACCTCATCGACACGCCGGGGTACCTCGACTTCCAGGGTGACGCGGTCGCCGGGCTCGCCGCCGCCGACGGCGCGCTCGTCGTCGTCAGCGCGACCGCCGGCGTAGAAGTCGGAACGGAGAAGATGTTCCACGAAGCGGTGAGCCGCGCCGACCCGGTGTTGTTCGTCGTGTCGATGATGGACAAGGAGAACGCGAACTTCGATGCGATCTACCAGCAGATCAAACAGCGACTGACATCGAAGGTGATCCCGGTCGAGGTGCCGATCGGCAACGGGCCGGAGTTCCGCGGGATCATGAACCTGTTCGCGAAGTGTGCCTACATCTACAAGCCGGGCACGAAGTCGGGTGAGTACGAAGAAGTCGACATCCCCGCCGACGCGCAGGACACCTACGATCACTATCACCAGGAACTGATCGAAGCCATCTCGGCAACCGATGACGCGTTGCTCGAGCGGTATCTCGAGGGCGTTGAGATCGGGCGGGACGAGGCGATCGCTGGCATGAAGGAAGCGATGAAGCGCGGCGATCTCTTCCCGCTCTTCGTCGTCTCGTCGGAGAAGACCTACGGCATTTCCGCGCTGCTCACGGAGATCGTGCAGCTCATGCCGTCCGCATACGAGATGGAGGAGATCCACGCGTTCAAGGGCGCCGAGGGCGACAAGACCGTCGAGATCCACGCCGAAGACAACGCGCCGTTTTCGGCCCACGTGTTCAAGACGACATCCGAGCCGCACATCGGCGAGGTCACGTACTTCCGCATCTTCTCCGGCACCGTGACCAACGGGCAGGAGCTCTACAACGCCACGCGCGACGGTGCGGAAAAGATCGGTCACCTGAGCGTCGCACAGGGGAAGGATCGCGTCGAGGTGCCGCTGCTCCACCCAGGCGACATCGGCTGCGTGGCCAAGCTGCGCAACACCCATACGAACGACACGCTCTCGACGCGGGAGCACCCGGTTCGCCTGCCGCAGATCCACTTCCCGGAGCCGATCGTCACCTTCGCGGTGAAAGCGACCGCGCGTCACGATGAGGAGAAGCTGCAGCAAGGCATTCACCGCCTGCACGACGAGGACCCGACGTTCGAGACTCGTTATGTGCCGGAGACGCACGAGACGGTCATCAGCGGCATGGGCGAGCGGCATCTCGAGGTCGCCATGTCGAAGCTCAAGCGGAAGGCGGGTGTATCGGCAGAGCTCGCGAGGCCGCGCATTGCCTATCGCGAGACCATAACCGCGAAAGCGGAAGGGCAGGGACGCCACAAGAAGCAGTCGGGCGGGCGAGGTCAGTTCGGAGACTGCTGGATTCGCATGCGACCGACGCCCCGCGGCAAGGGCTACGACTTCATCGACGAGATCGTCGGCGGGTCCATCCCGAGCAAGTTCATTCCCGCCGTCGACAAAGGCATCCAGGAGGCGTCGGCGCGCGGCGTGCTCGCGGGCTATCCGATGGTCGACTTCGCGGTGGAGCTATTCGACGGGTCGTATCACTCGGTCGACTCGAACGAAATGTCGTTCAAGATGGCCGGCATTCAGGGCTTCAAGACCGTAGCGCCAAAGTGCCGCCCGGTCCTGCTCGAGCCGCTGGATGAAATCGAGATCGCGACGCCGGATCAGTATCTGGGTGACGTGATGGGGGACATCTCGAGCCGACGTGGCAAGTTGTTAGGCACGGACTCGCTCGGCGATGCGCGCGGGACGCGGGTTCGAGCGATCGTCCCGCAGGCGGAGATGCACCTTTACGCGACGGACCTGCATTCGATGACGCACGGCCGCGGAACATTCAGCCGGAAGTTCCACGGCTACGAGCAGATGCCGGGCGAGGCGGCGCAGAAGGTCATCGAGGAATCGGCAAAGACCAAAGAAGGGGAACTGGCCGAGGTCTGAACAACAACAACGACACACAGGTAAGTGGTTACTGGAATTGGTTACTGGTAATCAGAGCCCCCGGGATGTCTCTCTCGTCGAGACGCGCATCCCGGGGGTTCACATAACCAATAACCCCTCCCAGTAACCAATTACCTGTTCCGTTGCGCCGTTTCGGTTCGGCTGGCCTTGACGATGGTCGCGGTCCCGCCGACGGCGAAGACGTTCCCTCCCGGAAGTCCCGTTAGGCCGAGCAGGATCTGCGACGTATTCGACTCGAGGGGAATCCAGGCGCTGCCGTTGAAGCGGAACAGCACGCCCTCCTCGCCGGCCGCGTATACGTCGGTTGGGCTCGTACCCCACACCGCGCGCAGCGCCTTCGACGTCGGACTCGGCAGCGGATACCAGCGTACCCCGTCGTAGCGGAGCGCGGTGCCGCCGTCGCCAACCGCGTAGACGTCGGTCGACGAGCTGCCCCAGACGGCGCGCAGCAGGGACGATGTGCCGCTCGTCATGGTCGTCCAGCGCGACCCGTCGAAATGGACGATCGTCCCCGTGTCACCGACGGCGTAGACGTCGTTTCGTCCAAATCCCCACACGCTGCGGAGAAACCGCGTCGTGGGGCTCGCGACCGACGTAATCGTCTCACCCGTCGCGGTGAGAACGGTACCGTCGGCGCCGACGATGTAACTGAGGTCGGGATCCGCGGTCCAGACTGACCGCAGGAGTACTGGAAGAGGGCTCGCGAGCGACGCCCAACTCGTACCGTCGTAATGCAGAACAGATCCGGTGTCGCCAACAGCGTAGACGTTGGTCGGCCCGCTCCCGTTCACGCCGTATAGGTCGTTCGCGGGCGGGACCGGGACCGACGTCCAGCCGGTCGCGTCCTTCCGCAGCACGAGCCCACCGAGTCCGACGGCGTACACCGGCCCGGCACCGGCCGCCCACGTGGCGAACAGCGTCGGTGCCGTCACGAGCGTCGTCCAGTTGCCGTTGACTCCTCCGGCGACGGTCCCGGACCAGCCGGCGAGAAAGAGCTGACCGCCGGCTCCCCACACCGCGCGAAGATTCTGGCGCGAGGGCGATGCCGCGTCATCGGACCAGGTGGTCCCATCGAAATGAATGACTTCGCCGGTGTTGCCGACGGCGTACACGTCGTTAGGCGCACTGCCCCAGATCGCGAAGAGATGCTTGCTCGTCGGGCTGGCGATCAACTGCCACTCGCTGCCGTCGTAATGCAGCAGCGTGCCCTGCACGCCAACGGCATAGACATTGTCAGCGGACGCCCCCCAGATGCCGAACAGGGCTACGTCCACGGGCGTGGCCATCTCCGTCCAGAGACTGCCGTCCCAGTGGAGCAGCGTACCGTTCTGCCCCACGGCCATGAGGTTCGTGGGCGACCACCCCCAGATGCCCCAGATCTCGGTCGCGCCTGCGTCGTTAGGCATCGCGGACCATTGCGTCCCATCGTAGCGGAGCATCGCGCCCGACGCGCCCGCCGCGTAGACGTGGGTCGCGTCCAGCCCCCACACTTCGAGCAGCGCCGCGGTCGTTCCGCTCTGCATGGACGTCCACGCGCTACCGTCGTAATGCAGGATGATGCCGTTCGAGCCGACGGCGAAGACATTCACGTCGCTGGTTCCCCAGAGCCCGACGATGGTTTCCCGCGTCGGAGTCGACATGAGGCTCCAGGCGCCGCCTGTCCACCGCATGATCACGCCGTCCTGTCCACCGGCGAACACCGAAGTCGGGCTCGACGCCCAGACCGCGAGCAACGACACCTCGGTCAGCCCCTGCCAGTCGATCCCCCATGTGTTCGCCGGATTGCCGGCCGCGACGACCGTGACCGTCGACGTGGCGCTGCTGGCTCCGAGTGTGGCCGTGACCGTCGCGCTCCCTGTCGCCACCCCGGTCAGCGTTCCTGACGAGGTGACCGTGAGCTTGGTGGGGTCGGATACGGTCCATTTCGGCGTGAGCCCGTCGACTCGCGTTCCGTCAGCCTTTCGCCCAACAAAGGAAAGCGACGCTGTCGCGCCTACTTCGACGTATGCCGAGGCCGGAACGATCTCGACCGACGCGACGCCCGCGCCGGGTCGCACGGGGTCGTCGTCATGGCAAGCGCCCGCGATGAGGCAGAGAAGACCGAGCGTGGCGAACAACGCAGCGCGCGCCGCGCGAATGCGCGGCGCGCGCTCGGCCCGTCGCACGACGGGAAACAAGGGCGACTGGGTCGACCTGACAGCGAAAGATTGCATTCCTGCAGCGCTTCGAAGTTAAGGACTTCTCGGCGGTGCAATGCGCAAATCCGCCTGCCGAATAAAAACGACTTCACCGGCACGGCGTAATACGCTGGTCGCCCAGGCGAAGGTTTACGACGCCTTCTTCAGCCACTCAGCCACGCCCTTGTGGCCTGAACACGCGCCCTGGTGCTCCGCCTTCGTATAGTAGGTGCCGTCGTTACACCGGGCAGTCGCGTCTTTCGGAGCCGCGCTCTTTGAATTGGCAGGGGTGATCCACTCCGCGACGCCGCCATGGGACGAACAGGCTCCCTGGCGCGACGTTCCGGAATACATCATCCCGTCCTTGCACTTGGCCTGTACCGTTGCCGCGGCGGTCTGCGATTTGGCGGCGGGCGCCTGCGCCGTCGTCGTCGGCTTCGAAGCCGTTGTGGCTGGCGAAGTCGTCGGCTTTTTTGCCGCTGCCGCGGAGGTAGTCGTGCTCTTCTTCGCGGTCGCCTTGGCCGTGTCGGCCTGCGCTGCAAGGGTGATTGGAACGATCGCGATCGAGAGAAGCGCGAGCGCGACCGGCATTCGATGGAGCGTCATGACGCCTCCTTGGGATGGTCTTGTGTGTGCAGGCTGGCGCGCACACTGCAACCACCGACCTAACGACGAAATAACGCCCGGCGGTGGTGGAGCGTGATATAGATCACCAAGCGGGGACGGGGGACGGGCGACGGGCGACGGTTAAAGAGCGGAAACCCTCGGGAGGCTCATCTCACTGTGAGATGCCTCCCGAGGGTTCTCGCTTTCCAGCCGCCGCCCGTCGCCCGTCCCCCGTCCCCGGCCGTTCAGTTTTTCGAAATCACCTCGATCACCCCGCCGAAATGGTTCGAGCCCCATTTGAGCTGCGCTTCGGACGCGCTGTAGTAACGCAGCGTTGCGATCGACAAGGCCGTGATCCCGCGGAGCTGCTCGACATCGCCTAGTCGCGTCCCATCCAAGTAGACGACCACCTGACCGGAGGCGACGTCGGTGCCTTTGATGGGCGGAGCGCCCTTGCCCATGCCACCCTGTCCCTGCAGCGATGCGATCTGCCGTTGACCCAACATCGCCGGCCGGAGCTTCTGCACGACCTCGTATCCGTTCGTCACGTTCGCGTGCGCGATCTCGTCAGCGGTGATGAGCGTCGAGCTCGGTTTAGGTCCGCCGCTCGCTGACGCGGTGGCCGGCGATGACGACGATGCGCATCCCGCACTGCCTAACGTGATAACGGCGGCAACCACCAGCGCGAGCGGCGCGCCGACGAGACGACCGGAAGCCACGGAAGCAAGTCGACGTTGTGAACGAGGGATCACTGCCATGGGCCTTCTCCTGAGCGTAGGCCAGAGCGTGCGGTCGATTGCGTTCACCACGACCGTGGGCGTGGCATCCCAACCAAGAACGCTCTGACCCTACGACGCGTGCACGACCCGCGCAAGAACGGAGCAGGGCCAGATGAACCCATCTGGCCCTGCTCCGATTCGTCTCGTCCGCCGACGTCGCGACCGACGCTTATCCAGCGGCCGAGCGCCGCCGCCGCGCCACCTTTCCGTTTTTCGACGGACGCTCCTTGCTCTTGCTCGCCTTCGACTGTCCCACGGCGATCGGCACGATGTCGGGAACCTGGATCGGGTCCGAGCCGCACCCACCACTCTGCTTCGGCTGCTTGTACACGTACCGCTCGCCCGCGTAGTTCCGGAACGTGACGGCGTCGTCGGTGATCTCCTCGACGTACTCGGGAAGCAGGGGGACCTTGCCACCACCGCCCGGCGCATCGATCACGAAGTGCGGCACTGCGAGGCCCGACGTCCAGCCACGCAACGCCTTGATGATCTCGAGTCCCTTCTGGACCGTCGTGCGGAAATGCTCACCGCCCGCGACCTGGTCGGCCATGTAGATGTAGTACGGACGCACGCGCGCCTTCAGCAGTTCGTGCATCAGCTTCATCATGACCTTGGGATCGTCGTTCACCCCGCGCAACAGCACGGTCTGACATCCAAGCGGGATGCCAGCCCTGGCGAGCATGTCGAGCGCCTGACGCACGCGCGGCGTGAGCTCGTCGGGATGATTGAAGTGCGTGTTCATGTACACCGGGTGGTACTTCTGCACCATCTCGCAGAACTCCGGCGTAATGCGCTCCGGCAGGTGCGAGGTGATGCGGCTCCCGATGCGGATGATCTCGACGTGCGGAATGGCGCGCAGATTCTGGAACAGATACTCGAGGCGCCGATCGCTCAACATCATCGGATCGCCGCCCGACATGATGACGTCGCGAATCTCCGGATGCTGCCGGATGTACTCGAAGGCGGATTCGTATTGGTTGAGCGGGATCTTCTCCGGATCACCGACCTTGCGGCGACGCGTGCAGAAGCGGCAGTAGCTGGCGCAGACCGGACTCACGAGAAAGAGCGCGCGGTCCGGATACCGGTGCGTGATGTTCGGCACCGGGGAGTCGGCGTCTTCATCGAGCGAGTCGATGACGCCGTCGACGATATCGAGCTCCTGAACCGTCGGGACGTATTGATTCCACATCGGGTCGCCAACGCTCTTGATCTGCTCGAGCGCCGACGGCGTGATGCGCATCTGAAAGTTGTCGAACGCCGGCTTGAGCGCTTCGACGTCGATGACGTCGTGCCCGAACTTCTCGGCCAGCTTGTCCAGCGTGGCGACGGCGTCGTCTTTCAGGATCTTCTGCCACTCGCTCATGCAACCGCTCCCCAGCCCTCTCGCGGGCTACCTGCTAACCGTTTGGTGAGGATGATCCGATCGTCTTGTGGCGCGTAGAACTCGCGAACGCGAGCCGCTTCGACGTAGCCGCGACGCAGATAGAAATTCCGCGTGGCGGCATAATCGGATCGGGACGATGTTTCGATGACCAACATCCGAGCGTGCAGCCCTTCCAGTCTGCGTTCTACCTCTGAGAGCAATACGGAACCGCAGCCGGTTCCCTGTGCGGCGCGGTCGACGGCGATCCAATAGAGGTCGTAGGTCCGGTCGGTTGCCATCGTGGGGCCGTAGCAGGCAAACCCAACCAACAGGGGAATCGGGAATCGGGAATCGGGAATCGACGGGGACCGGGAACCGGGAACGGGGAACCGCGACTCCTTCTGGAGCCTCTGTTCCCGGTTCCCTGTTCCCGGTTCCCGCTGAAATGCGCCGACGAACACATAGTCCTCTCCGGCGAACGACGCGTCGAACAGCTCCAGCGCGACGTCGACTTCGTCGTCGCGGAAATTCTCCGTGCTCCGGAGAATCTCCGCTACGCGCGAGCGTTGAGACGGCTCGAGCGGGCCGATCGTGAAGTCAGTAAACCCGGGAGGCTCGTTCACCCGACCGCCTCGACTCCCGACAGTCGTTGCTTGCGCGTCCAACGGTCTTCGGTCGACCCCTGCCGCGCGGCGAGCGCCTCGTCGCAGACGATGCGCACCATCGCCGCGTAGTCGATGCCGGCAGTGCGCGCCATGCGCGCGAGTCCCGCGGTCGGTGCGAAATCCGGATTCGCATTCACCTCGAGAATCCACGGCTGTCCGGACTCATCGATGCGCATGTCGACTCGGCCATACCCCGCGCCGCCGACCACGCGCCACGCCGCGAGCGCTATGCGTCCGAGCTCCGCTGTGAGCATGTCCGGAAGATCGGCGGGACAATGGGGGACCGAGCCAAGGTCCTCGTCGCTTCCCGTCTGCCACTTAGAGCGGTACGAGACGATCCGCCAGTATTCGTCGGGCATCGCCGAGAAGTCGATCTCGGCGATCGGAAGCACCTGGTTGCCGAGAATGCCGACGTTCACTTCACGTCCCGCGATGAAGCGCTGCACGATGACGTCATCCCATTCCTCGTGCATCGCGGTCACGCGCGCGTGGAGCGCGCGCGCAGACTTCACGACGGAGCGCTGCTCGACGCCGAGCGAGGCGTCTTCCGCCGCCGGCTTGCAGATCGCCGGGTAGCCGACGGATGGCAGCGGGCTGCCGGCGCGCGCGACGCCGAAGCGCGGCACTGGCAGGTGAGCCGCATCGAGCATCGTGTTGATGACGTGCTTGCGAAGGCAGATCGACGTGGTCCAGCTGCCGCTGCCTGTGGTCGGAACGCCGAGGAGCTCGAGCGATGAGATGACAGACGATTCGAGCGACGCGACGCCGTCGATGCCTTCGCACAGGTTGAACGCGAGGTCGGGCTTGGCGCGCCGCACGCGCTCGATCCAGCGACCATCGGGATTCACCGGTATGCGCGTCGGCTCGTGTCCGTCGGCGGCCAGCACCGACTCGACTGCTTCGACCGTCTCGAGGATGGCGAGGTCGGGGGATTTTCCCAACGCCGAAACGCCATCGAAGAGCACGATGACTTTCATGTAGAACTCCGTCCCGGATTTCGAAGTGCGCTGCGAGGGACTACCGCGCCGCGGCCGTGAGCGCTCCGGCCGTGACGCCCAAATCGATGCCCTGCCGTTCCGCGGCGTGGACGAGACACGCCTGAATGAGCTCGTCGTAGCTCATCCCGGCGGCGCGCGCCGCTTTCGGAAAGCAGGAATTGTCCGCGGGGTTGGGGAGAATCCCGGGAAGGGGATTGACCTCGACCACGTTCGGCTTGCCTGACGCGTCCAGTCGGACGTCGATCCGCGACCAGTCGCGACAGCCAAGCACGCGGTAGGCGCGGAGCACGACGTCTTCGATCGTGCGCCGCAACTCCTCAGTGATCCGCGCGGGACATTCGAAAATCTCGAGCGGCTTTTCGGGGCGGTCCCAGATCCACTTCGCCTCGAAGCCGTAGACGGGAAGCGCGCCGTGCGGGAGCGCTTCGAAGTTCATGCCGACGATTGGAAGCACGCGTGCTTCGTCGCCGTTGCCCAGCACTGCGCAGGTGAACTCGGCACCGGGGAGATACTCCTCGATGAGCACGGGCTGCTGGTAGTGCTCGAGGAGGAACTCGACCTGTGCGCGGAGCTGCTCCGGTGTTTCGCAGTAGTTCGCTTCGGTTATTCCTTTGGACGATCCTTCGTGGATGGGCTTAACAAAAAGAGGGGACTCGGGACTGGGGACTAGGGACTCGGCCGGGACGTTTCCGTTGGAGCGTGAGGCACCGTCGCGAGAGAATTTTCTCTGCCGAGTCCCCAGTCCCCAGTCCCCAGTCCCTCGAACGACCGCGAAGCGGGCGGTCGGCACTCCGTGATACGCGAGCATCTCTTTCGTTTTCGCCTTGTCCAGGCACAACGAGAGCGTGAACGGATCGCTCGCGGAGTACGGGATGCCGTAGAACTCGCAGATCGCTGGGACGTGTGCCTCGCGGTTCACGCCGTGGAGACCTTCGGCGATGTTGAAGACGATGTCGACGCGCGAGTCGCGGAGGTTTTGCGGAAAGTCGGTGTTTGCCTCGAGCCGGATCACATCGCCGAGTGCGGAGAGGGCGTTCGCGACAGCGTCGATGGTGTCGGCGCTGTCCCACTCAGCGAACTCGTCGTCGGCCGCTGCCGGAGAGTTCGACTGCGCTCCGTTCGTCGCGGTGGTGCTCGATCGGTGACCGTTCGACGCGGCGCCGTTGGGGGGATGTCCGTTCGACGCGGAGGTGTGCGAGCGAGTGCCGTTGGATCCCGCGGAATGAGCGGGGGTGGCGAAACTTCCCCCGACGGTGACCGAGTGCGCGATTTCGGTCGACGCCGGTGCATCGGAGTTCCGGGACGCGAGGGCGTCCCGGCGACTACTGGGAGGTTCGTCGTCGCCGCGTACCGCTTCGTCGTCGGGACGCTGGGTCGTGGGCGACTCAGGCTTCTGATTGTAGGCGAATCCGATTCGCGGCATCCACACTCCGGCGGACAACGAGTCGAGTTGTGCGAGAGGAGCCGTTCGCACGTCTGCGGCGGCAAGACCGATGCCATGCGTGCGCGACGGGCGAATGATAAGAACCGTGATTTTGTCGCGCAATGACTTTTTGTCTTTTTTACGACTTGCGCGCGTAGTATGCGCGCTTATGATAAGCGTACTTCCTACGCGAGAAAGCAGCCTGATGCCGAAACGCCTACCGCCACAATTCGCCTCACCCGTTGCAAGTCCCGGCGTGCTCCTGTGGCAGGCGATGAACCGCTGGCAGCGCGGACAGCGCCGAGCGCTCCGTGATGCCGGCCTCTCGCACCTGCAGGTCATGCTCCTCGCCAGCGTCACGTCGCTTGCGGAGCAGGGCGAGCCTGTGACGCAGGTCATGCTCGCGCGCCACGCCCACACCGATGCGATGACGACGTCGCAAGTGCTCCGCGCGCTCGAGCGAAAGAAGCTCGTGCGTCGGACCGATCATCCGCGCGACTCTCGCGCCTACGCGCTGCGCCCCACCGCGGCGGGCCGCCGCCTCGCGCGTCAGCTCATCCATCTCGTCGAGCGCGCGGATCAGGAATTCTTCGAGCCGCTGGGCGGCGACGCCCCACGATTCGCAGCGATGCTGCGAGAGCTAGGGAATCGGGAATAGGGAATCGGGAATCGAAAACCCTCGGGATGCCTCTCGCTCTGAGAGGGACCTCCCGAGGGTTCTACGATTCCCGATTCCCTATTCCCTAGACCTTATGGTAGCCGATCCTCGCCGCCTCCTTCCGATCGTCGGCAACGTAGATCTCGAAGTCCGAGAAGATCGCCGGCGCTTCAGACTGCATGAGGCGCAGCGCCATGATCGCGAAGCGACGAATCTCCAGCTCCGCGCCCTCGCTCGATCGCAGCTCCAGCATCGTCCGCCACGCGCGCACGTTTCCAGTCGCGACGATCTTCGTCTCCGTCGCATTCGGGAGCACCGCGCGCGCCGCCTCACGCGCCATCTTCCGGCGATGCACCTTGTCGGCCACCCAGCCATAGCGCTGCATCAGCTCGTCCACGAGTGTGACGTACGTCTTTTGCGCGCTCTCGACCTGCTCACGCCACGCGCGCTCGAGCGCCTCGTCGCCGATGACCGCCGGCGGCATCACGAAGTCGGCAACCGACTCGTCGACGTACCGCTGACTGAGCTGGCTGTACGCCCAGCCAGCGCGATGACGCACCAGCTCGTGCGTCAGCGACCGACTCACGCCTTCGACCAGCACGGAATAGTTCACGTGCTCCAGCACGCTGCCGTGTCCCTGCTTCTTGATGTTCTCGAGGTAGTCGCGCGTCGAGCGGTTCGCTGGGTTGCGCTGACTCATGTAACAAAGTCGTCCGGCGAACTCCGCGAGGCGCTCGCCATCAGTGCTCTCGCCGAGCCAGTTCACGGGAAGGTGCGCGGGCTGGGCGAAAGCCGGGCGCGATAGGACGGTCAGTCTGGGCTCGAGATAAATCAAAGGGGGAACCGGGAACGGGGAACAGGGAACCGAGGCGTTGCGTCGCGCGAAAACTATTCGCCTCGTTCCTCGCGCTCCAGCATGTCGAGACGAAACTCCGCATACGCGCGCTCACGCTCCACGCGTGCGAGCACGCGCGCCGACGCGGGCGGCAGTGGCGGGAGCTCCGGGTCGTATTTGATGTCGCCGATCGCGCGCTGATGCGGCAGCGCGACCTTCACGCCCGGATTCAGGAGACCGGTCGGGTCGAACGCGTCTTTCACGCGCCGAGCGAGCTCGCGCGACGGGGCGCTGGTCGTTCGATCCAGGAGGGGAGCACGCAGCGCACCGTCGCCGTGCTCACCGGAGAGCGAACCGCCGAGCGTCGCGGTGAGGTCCACCACGTCGGAGAGAATTGCTTCGACACGTGCTCGCCAGCCATTGCGACTCACGTCTACGAGCGGGTTCACATGTACGTGGGCGTCACCCGCATGCCCGAAGATCACGCCCGACGTGTCGTGCGACGCGAGCGCTGACCGCACGCCGCGGACGTAGTCCGCGAGCCGAGTCGGCGGAACGACGCCGTCCTCGATGAACTGCATCGACTTGAGCGCCGGATCGAGGCGTGAGAGGATGGGACTCGCCGCGTGGCGAAGCTCCCACAGACGTTCTTCTTCCTCGTGACTGAGTCCAATGGTGACCGCGGTCGCGCCACCACGCTCGAGCTCCGCGGCGAGTTGGCGCGCGCTCGTTGCAGCGGCCGCTGCATCCGCTGCTTCCAGCTCGATCAGGAGCACCGCCTCGGTGTTGGGCGGAATCGGGAGTGGCGACGCTCGCGCTGCCACATCGAGGAAGGTCCTGTCGAGCAGCTCGCAGGCGCTCGCATCGCGTCGCTGTGTCTCGCCAGCTCCCATCACCGCTGCGTCGAGTGACGCGTAGCTGGCGAGCAAGCTCGCGGTCGCGCCGGGAAGCTCCGCCAGGTCGAGCTCCACACCCACGATGAGGCACAGCGTTCCCTCGCTGCCGACGATCAGATCCAGCACCTCGCCCGATTCCGCGTACTCCGCCAGCGCGTAGCCTGACGAGTTCTTCCGAAGCTGCGGCGCGCCGACCGACGAACGCGCAGCCCGGATTGCTGGCGCGACGTCGCTCAGGAGGCGATCGACTGCGGCCACTCGCGGCGCGACGCCCCCGCGAGCGATCGTCGCGCGCGCGCCGTCGGCGAAGACACAATCGACCGAGTGTACCCAACGCCGAGTCGAGCCGAACCGCAGCGTGCGAGCGCCGGCGGCGTTCGTCGACACCATCCCGCCGATGCTGCAGAACGCACCACTGGATGGATCCACGGGAAAGCGAAGGCCAACGGTGCGGGCGCGCGCATCGACGCGATTGCGAATCGCGCCCGGGCCGACGGCGATGCGCCGCGTGGCGATGTTGGGAGCGCCGATGGCATCAAGCCGGCTGAGGTCGACGATGATGCCACGCCCGATGGCGCCACCGGGCATGCTGCTGCCGGACGCGCGAGGGATCAGGACAGCGTTCGACTCACGCGCCCAGTGCACGAGTGCGACAACGTCCTCAACGCTCTCGGGCACGGCCACCGCTTGCGGCATAACGCGACCGATGCCGGCGGCCTCGGCGTATACCGCTCTGGCCGCGACGTCGTCGCGAAAAACCCCGCGGAACGGGTGGCCCGGTGCAGCGAGTTCCTTCGTCATTCAATCGTGCTCTGCATTCTGCGGACGATGTCAGCGCAGGTGCTCCGCGACAAGCGCCGTCGTTGACACGAGTGCCCTGCGGTCGTCATTCCTTCATTATGCCGAACATCGCGGATTCACCTGCGTCGACCCCGCCAGCGGACGAGATCGCGTCACCGGCTTCGCCATCGCGCCATGGGGGTCTCCTCGTAAAGATCGAGACCGACCGACGACTCGGCCACGAATGGGATGAGTGGAACGGGCAGCCGCTCGCGAACGGTGGAGACTTCCGGACCACGGCAGGAAAGTTCTTTCTCTTTACGGCGGTCGGACTGACCGCGATCGTCGTCGCAAGCGCGGCAGGAATCTTTCTCCTCGCGCCGCGACTCGCACAGCTCGCAGAGTGGTTGCCGCGAGCGCTCTACCTGACCGACGCGGGTCTCGCTCTCGCGGGTTTCACCTGGCTCGCGCTCATTGGTGCTTCGTACGCGACGAACCGAGCGCTCCTGCCGGGGCGATTCGCCGAACGTGGTCTCCTGCTCAAGACGCTGCGGTTGGCGTCGCGAGTGGGTGAGATGTTCGGCGTGCAGCGTGACTGGACCGACAACGCAGCGATCGCGGTCTACAACCGTCTCGCGTGGGCGCGCGAGTGGCGCGTGCGTGCGAACGAGATGCTGATCCTCATCCCGCGCTGCCTGTCTCGCACTGCGCTGGATGGCGTGATGGACATCGCGAAGCGCTACGATGTCGCGACGTTCGTCGCGACGCGCGGTGCGTACGCGCGTCAGGTGATCCGCGAGCGTCGTCCGAAAGCTGTGGTCGCCGTGGCGTGCGAGCGGGACATGGTGAGCGGTCTCCACGACGTCGCGGGTCGGCTACCGGTGCTTGGGCTCACGATGCAGCTGCCGAACGGCCCGTGTAAGGACGCGTCGCTGGATCTGGCGAAGATGGAGGAGTTCGTGAGGAAATATCTGCGGTAAGGATAGCGGGAACCGGGAACGGGGAACCGGGAACCGTGCCGCCTGGCGGAGCCACTGTTCCCGGTTCCCCGTTCCCCGTTCCCGTCTCACTCTGCCTTTGCCACCACCACCGTAACGTTGTCCGTTCCGCCGCCGTCCAGCGCTGCATCGATCAGCGAATGCACCGCGCCTTCGGCGTTGAGTGAGCCCAGAATCTGGGCGATGCGCTCGTCGCTCACGTGCTTCGTGAGACCATCGGTGCACAGAAGCAGCGCGTCGCCGTCGGCGAGGTCCACGACGCCAACGGTGGGCACGAAGTCCCCACCAACGGCGCTCGACAAAACGTTGTAGAGGCCGGCCTTCTCCGCATGCTGCTCCGTCACCGCGCCAATGTCGACGAGATAGTTGCCCATCGTCTGGTCGCGAGTGAATTGCCTGAGCGTGCCGCGCCGGAGGAAGTAGCCGCGGCTGTCACCGAGGTGGATCACGTACGCGCGGGGCCAGACCAGCGTCACCATCGTCAGGGTCGTTGCGGGGCCGCCCTGAGTCTGGAACATCTCCTTGAGACGGTGGTGTCCGTGCTGGACGGCCTGCGAGAGATGCTCGAGGAACGCGTTCTCGCGATCGACGTCGAAGTCCTGGACACACCCAACGGCCTCCGCGAGATACTCGACGACCGCCTTCACAGCGACGCCGCTCGCGATCTTCCCGCCGACACCACCGCCGACGCCGTCGGCAACGACGAAGATGTCGACCTGCGGCTTCCGAAGCCGATCGAGCAGCGTCGTATCCTGCAGATTCGTCGCGCGGAGCTGCACGGCCTTCTGAAGCGTCATGATCGCGAAGTGATCCTCGTTGACGCTCCTGACCTTCCCCGCATGCGACAGTCCGCTGACATCAACGCGGATCATCCGCGCGGGAAGCGTTTCAGTTTCCATGGTGGTCGGGCTGCTGGACTGTCTGTGTCGCGCCACTCAGCGTCGTCTTGGCGACCCAGCGAAATGCGTCCTCGACGCCCTCGCCGGTTTTCGCGCTTGTGGTCAGCATGTGAAAGCCACCGTCGATGAGCTTCTTCCCGTCGGCGGCCGCGACGACCCACTGGTTCTTCAGGTCGTACTTGTTGAGCGCGACAATGGACGGCACGTCACCGGCAGCGGAGCGAACGTGGTCGCGGAGGCTGAACAGCTGCTCGAACGTCTCGCGTCGCGTGCCATCCGCCACGTACAAAACGGCGTGAGCGCCCTTCAGGTAGCTGTCCGGAATTTCCTGCTCCGCCGTGCGACCCTCGATGTCCCACAACAGCAGGTTCACTTGCTCCGTGCCGACCTGGACCTGTTTCCGGTCGATCTTCACGCCCACCGTGCTGTGATACTTGGTCGAGAAGAGCGAATGAATGAACCGCTGGACGAGACTGGTCTTCCCCGTCGCGAACACGCCCACCATGCACACCTTCTTCTGTATCATCGCTGACGCTCCGCGACGTTGGCGTTCAGGGACGGTTGTGCTCGAATGGTGAACGATGCGCTTCGATTGAGGCGAGCCCGCTCCGCGGAAGCGTCGGCGGGAATGGGATCGCCGCTGCCGCTCGCATCGATGCTCAGCCGACTCGCGTTGATGCCGAGCGAAACGAGCCGATCCCGAACCACAGCGGCTCGCCGACGGCTCAGCGCCAGGTTGTCCTTCTCGGTGCCCGTGGGATCGGCGCGCCCCACGACCTGTATCGTGAGGTCGTAGCGATTCGCGTCGGCCGCTTTGACGAGCTCCCGGAGCTTTGCCGCAACGGTCGCGATCGAGCTCACCGCGCGCTGATCCAGTGCGTCCGATCCGGCGGCGAACAGAGTTCGCTGGCTCTCGATCTCCGCCGCGATTGGTTCCATACTGGCCGGAAGGCCGGGCGTTACATGCGAGAGGTCCACTGCTCCAACGCCCGCGAGCGCCGGTGCCAGCCCGTCGGCGCGAATGATCCAGAACGCCGGCGCGCGACCGCTGGCGACCAGCGTGTCGCCCTTGAGCGAGAGCGTGATGCCGCCCGGCGGTGCAAGCACGTGCCGAGCGCGTGCGAGCAACAGGGCGGGCTCGGTGGACACGTACGGCTCCCAGTGGGCAACGACCTCGTTCGTATCGACACCGCGACTCGCCATGAGCACCGATGGATTCACGGCGAGTGGATCACGCATGCCGGTAATTCGCCATTTGCCGTCAGAGCGCTCGCTGCGGATGACCGCGATCCCGGGCTCGGTGTCCAGACGCGCGAGCGCCGCCGACCACTGCCGATTCGCGCGCGCAGTTCGCCACGCAAGGCCGCCGGCGAGCAATAGGAGAACGGGGATGACCCACGCGAAGCGACGTAGCCCGGCGGATTTTGCGCGCGTGTCGGTGGCGAGCACCGTCTCCACGCAGTCCTCCAGCAGCGGGCGCGTGGTCGTAAACGCCGCGGCGTCGCCGTTGAACGCGGTGAGCGGATCGCACCACTCCAGGTGAATCGTCTCGATCGTGGACTGCAGTTTCGCGGGCAGCGAGTCGGGCGGCGTGCCACGCACGACAGCCGCGATATTGGCTCGCGGTCCCGTCTCGACCAACACGGTGAGATCCCCGGCAGCGAACGCGCGCAGCTCGCCGGTCTTCTTCGGCTCGAACGAGTCGTTGACGAAGTCGCCGATCGCCGTCAGCATGCTGGACACGAGGTCGGCGTCGCCTAACGAGCCATCGGGAACGTGCGCGAGCAGCAGGCCGGTTTCCGCGTGCACGAGCAGCACCTGCTCCACGCGGTAGACGAGCGCATGCCGCATCACGATCTGGGCGAACGGGACGCCCGTGCGCCACGACTCGATGCGCCACCGGATGCCCTGCGGCGAGAGGCTGTGCTCGATCGCGCGGTTGATCGTGTTGACCAGCCCCGACATCGTCTCGGCGATCGCCTTCCGGATCGCGGGGCCGAGCACCGGGAAGATCGCGGTGGCCATCTCGCGAGGGTTTCGTCGCACGGACTCGCGAATCGCGTTCTCGACGGTCGGCGCGAGCGCGATCCCGAGCTGTCGGTCGCGGGCCGAGCGCTGGACGATCGCCTGCGGAAGCTTCTCCGCGAGCTCTTCGGGCGTGAGCTCCGCGGTGTCGAGGCGGCGGCGGAGCTCGTCGAGCTGCCGACGCTCCGCGCCGAACAACAGGTCGCGGAGCTCGGTGAGCTCGTGAACGCTCACCTCCGCGACGTCTCTGGTCCCGCCGGCGCTTTCGGTCAGCGGCGCGCCGTCGTCCGGCACGGTCAGCTCCGCGAAGGCTTGGGCTGCGGGCGCGACTCACCGGCGAGTCGCGTTGCCATGTCGGAGAACACGCCGACGATTGCGGACACGTCGGTCTTGTCGTTGCGAAGCGAGGCCACCTCGCGGTTGAGGTCAGTCGAGACGCGCTGCGACAGGCGCTCGATCTCCGCCCCGATGGCGCGCGACTGCTGGAGGATCTGGTCGCGAATCTCGGCGTCGGCGAGGCCGGACAGCTCTTCCAGCTTCACGTGGCGCTTCTCGAGAGAACGCAGGATTTCCTTGATCTCGGCCGACAGCGCCTTGAGCTCTTCGGTGCGCTTGGTGCGTTCGGCGTTGAGCCGGTCGCCGAGCGTCTGGGCGTCGCGCTTGGCGCTGGCGTCGAGGTCGGCGAGGCGCTTGTCGAAGTCGGAGCGTATGACGGCCTGCTCGCGCATGAGGCGCTCTTCGAGTCCCTGCAGGCGCGACTCGACGGCGCGCATCTGCCCGCCGAAGAGGATGTCCCTCACCTTGTCGAGGCTTTCCGGCGCCACGTCGTTAGGCGGCGCGGGGGGCAGGTCGGCGGGGCGGGTGGCTGGCGCCGGAGGGGCGAGCTTCCGGCCGTTTTCTGGGCGTTGGCTTTCGGTCCTGGCCATGCTCGGCACCCTCGACGTGAGAGGAGACGAAATCGGAGCCTCTACCGGCCAAGGTACGGGTTCGTACGCAAAGCGGCCAGCAGCAAGAAGCCGCTGGCCGCTAGCCGCTGCTGGGCTGGTAGCCGAGTGCTGCGGGCTACTGCCGCTTGCTGCGGGCTGCTGCTATCTACCGCCCGTTTGTCATCCCGAGCGAGGGCTATCCCTCTACGGTGACACTCGCGATCCCTCGCCTGTCGGCTCGGGATGACAGGCCTCCGTCGGCCGTCGCCTGTCGGCCGTCGCCTGTCGGCCGTCGCCTGCCGCCTGCCGCCTGCCGCCTGCCGC
>Ga0207675_100000680_pt1 | contig 33395 bp, 35 predicted proteins | sample KBSSwiS42_FD_184305 | JGI IMG/M metagenome (GOLD analysis project Ga0207675, IMG submission 184305) | Switchgrass rhizosphere microbial communities from Kellogg Biological Station, Michigan, USA - KBS Switchgrass S4-2 (SPAdes) (version 2) | ecosystem: Host-associated > Plants > Roots >...
CGCGTTATTACCTGATCGCGTGGCGTCCGGAAACTGAGGACGAAAAAAATGCGAAATTCAAAGACATCAAGATACGTGTAATCGGCCGCCCGGATCTGATCGTGCGTGCGGCGCGCGGGTTCACAAATGCCAAGACCACGGGTGAAGAGCTCCCATCCGCGACGCCAAAGGAACCGAAACGTCCAGCGAAAGAAACTAATGCCGATCTGTCTGAGGCTTTGAAAGACTTTTATCCAAAGCATGCGATTCCTTTGCAACTGTCTTTAATCTATTTGGATACGCCGGCAAGTGGACCCGTACTCACGACGTCGGTTCAGGTGCCGGCTGATTCGCTCGCCTACGATCAAGAAAACAAAAGGCCGGCGCGGGTAGCGATCGCGGGAATCGTCTTAAACGGTCAAGGCAAACCTGCGGCAACATTCAAGACCGGCATGGAAGTTCGTCAACGTCTTCGCGGCGGCGAACGCTCAGACGCGTCGAACGTTATTTACAACAATCCAACTTTGTTGAAACCTGGAATATACCAAGTGCGTGTCGCAGCTCGCGATGAGGGAAGTGGATTGGTTGGCAGCGCGATGGAATGGATAGTCATTCCCGACCTCGCCCTGCGGCAGCTTTCGTTAAGCAGTTTGATGGTTGGACTGGAGAGCGTCACGACTTCCGGCGATCGAATCCAGTGGAGCGTCGATCGAAAGTTCGAGCACGACTCGCAAGTAAGGTTCATGACGTTTGTGTACAACGCTGGGAGATCCGGGACTGGTGCTCCGAATCTGCGCGCAAAGGTAAACGTGTATCGCGATGGTCAACGTTTGATCTCAAATGCCGTCGCACGCGTTGAAGCTACCAACAGAGATCCTGAACGCGTTCCCTTCGCTTCGGATCTTGACCTTCGGCAATTACCGCCTGGTGCGTACGTTTTGGAGGTCACGATCGAAGACCTAACAAACGCGAAGTCCGTTTCACAGCAGACAACGTTTTATGTTGAGTAACGCGCACTGTGCTACTCCTTCTTGTCCCAACCCGCGCGCGTGAGGACAGCGATCGGTTCAAGACCCTTCTGTCGCAGCGCTGAATTTATCCCACCCAGCTCGCGCGCGATCCACGCGTCGAAGTCTTTCACCACGTCAGCAAGTTCGTGTGCGATCGCATCAGAGCGATCGATTTGGGTTTGACTCGGCCGGCCTTCGTAGCCGCTTACGTTGCCGTAAAGCTCAGTCAGATACTCACGCAAACGCTGCTCGCCCGTAATCGCGCCGCCTTCCTTTGTTGCCACGATTCGGCGACGCAGCTCGTCAACTTGTTTGGCCGCATTGCGGAGACGATTGGCTAAAGGATCATTCGGCGGAAGTTTGCTGGCCCGATCTTCAAGCGCCGTCCTCACCCCGTTAATTCGATCGGTCGCGAACGTCATGTCTTCCAGGGCGTGATAGAGCTTCATCATCAGATCGAATTGCGCCTTTCGATCTCGCGCCGGATAGTTCGCGCGCGGGTCGCCGACGACCTGGAGCGGCATCGTGTACACGTTTTTGTCTTTTGTCAGCTTCACGGTGTAGGCGCCCGGCAATATGCGTGGTCCAACCTGGGCCCCGAACGCCGCGCTGGCCGCAGTAGGTACGCGGGGCGCCTTCATGCGCATTGACCACAGTACGCGATTCAGACCGCGGCGTTTGCTGCTGGGAATCGTGCTGACGAGATTGCCTTGCGCATCGAACACCTCAAGCTTCATGTCGCCGAAGATGTGTCGCTTCTTTTGGTAGAACGTGATCACCGCGCTGTCCGGCGGGTTGGGGCCGGTAAATTCGGCGTCACCATCGACCCAGCCGCCACCCGCCGGGATTCGCTGAACCACAGGATTGCCCTGAATGAACTCGGCCTCTTTGGACAGCGTGTCAGGTGTCAGTTTCCGCAAGGGCGTGATGTCGTCAATGATCCAAATGCCACGCCCGTGCGTCGCAATCACGAGATCGGCGTCACGCGGATGAATCGCCAGATCGCGCACTGCCACGCTCGGCAAATCGCCGCCCTTGTACTGCGCCCACTGCTTGCCGCCATCGACTGATACCCACAGACCGAATTCAGTCCCGGCAAAGAGCAAATCGCGATTGACGAGATCCTCCTTGACCACGTGTGCATAGCCGCGAACTTTCGTGTCCTTAGGAATTACTGACGTCCACGTTTTGCCGTAGTCAATCGTCTTGTAAACGTAGGGCCTCATGTCGCCGAACATGTGGGTGTCGAACGTAGCGTACGCCGTGCCTTCGTCAAAATGGCCGGCGTCAATTGACGAAACCCACGCATTCTTCGGCACGCCGGCCGTCGTGAGGTTGCTGGTTACATTCGTCCATGTCCTTCCGCCATTGCGCGTAACCTGCAGGTTGCCATCATCTGTGCCGGCCCATATCAGCAGCGGATTCTTCGGCGACTCACAGATCGCATAGATCGTCGTGTGCATTTCTGCGGACGAATTGTCGACCGTGATGCCGCCTGAGTCTTCCTGCTTCTGTTTTTCCGGATCGTTTGTCGTCAGGTCGGGCGAGATGCGCTCCCATGTCTGCCCATGATCGCGGGAACGAAACAGAAACTGAGAACCAATATAGACAGTGCCGAGGGGACTGACATGGATGGGCGTGTTCCAATTGAAGCGCAGCTTGCCTTCTTTGTAACCGGGCAGCGGTTGAATATCGCGCGACTCGTGCGTCTTGCGATTGACGCGGCCAATGTAGCCGCCTTGCGCCTCGGCGTAGATGTAATTCGCATCAGAAGGATCGGCGAACATCCAGAAACCATCGCCGCCATACATGTTCTCCCAGCGATCGTTGCTGATGCCGCCCGGATATTGTGAGTCGCCCACCCATGAACTGTTGTCCTGCAAACCACCGTAGACGTGATACGGCCTGTCGTTGTCGACGCTAACGTGATAGAACTGCGAGACCGGCAGGTTGTTGGCTTTCCACCAGCGATTGCCCCCGTCGTACGAATACCAAAGCCCGCCATCGTCGCCCGTGATCAAGTGATCGGTATTGTTAGGATCGACCCACGTGTCGTGAAAGTCACCGTGCGCGCCGCCCGAGATGTTGCTGAAACTCTTGCCGCCATCGCTGCTCGCGATCAAAGAACCGCCGGCTTTGTAGACCTTATTCTCGTCTTTTGGATCGATGGTGAGATTCGCGAAATAGAAAGGCCGCCAGATCATGTTCTGACTGCGATCAAGCGCCGTCCACGTGCGGCCGTTGTCGTCTGATCGGTAGAGGCCATCTCGCGGCATCTCGGCTTCAATAGTCGCGTAAATCACGCTCGGCTTTGATGGGGCTACTGCGACGGAAACTCGTCCCCACGGTTTCGGCGGGAGACCTTTTGCGTAAGTTGCATCAAGTTCCACCCAATTGGTGCCGCCATCCGTGCTCTTCCAAAGACCGCTGCCGCTGAAAGCCGTCGGGCCTTCGCCGCCAGACCTGAACGTCCACCCTTTGCGCCGAAAATCCCACAGGCCCGCATAAATTGTCTTCGGATCCTTCGGATCCATCGTCATCATCGAACAACCGGTGGAAGCATTCGCGCCTTTCAAAATTTGTGTCCACGTTTTACCGCCGTCCGTAGTTCGATAGACGCCGCGCTCATTGCTGTCGCTCCAAAGCTTGCCAGTCGCGCAGACGTAAACGGTGTTCGTGTTTTCCGGATTGATTAAGATCCTGGCAATGCGTTCCGATTCCGGCAATCCCATGTTGGTCCAGTTGTCACCGCCATCGATCGATTTGTATACGCCATCACCTATCGACGTGCTGTTTCGCGTCCACGGCTCGCCCGTGCCGACCCAGATTGTTTTCGGATTCTTGGGGTCGATCGTGACCGCGCCGATTGACTGAACCGGTTGCTTGTCGAAGACAGGCTTGAAGGTGGTGCCGCCGTTCAAAGATTTCCACACGCCGCCGCTGGCTGAACCGACATAGATCGTCAAGCGCTGTCCTTCATGCTGCGCTGCGATCGAAGTGATGCGGCCACTCATCGTCGCCGAGCCGATGTTCCGCGCGCCGAGACCTGAGATGGCGTCGGAATCAACTTTGACGGCAGGTGTTTGGGCGGATGCGTGAACAGCAAGAAGTGCGAAAACGGGAATAATGAGCAAAGCCACTCGTTTCATTAGCATGACGTTCCTTTTTTCGCTCCGCCAGGAGCGAGATGTTTATAGCTGGATACCGCTTATAGATTGATTGCGATTGCGAGTGAACATTGATGTCGCGCGCGATCGCCTTTCCTCAAAAACTGCCGCTAACCTATGAAGACTGCGCGCCTAACGGCGCGCAGAACCGCCGCGGGTTAGGGCTTCACTGGCATTGCGAACCGCTTATCGTCAATCGGAATGTTTGCTTCGATCTTGTCGTAAACGATCTTCTGTTTGAACTGACTGCCTTTTCCGCCCACTTCGATCGAATAAGGTACGTACCACCCGGCGACTTCTTTGTAGTCGCCAAGGACCGTTTCAAACTCGACTTCGGCGCCCCGCACAATGCGCTTGGTTTCGATCTTGATCGGCACAAAATAATCGGTGTCCATGTAGAAGTAGCGCGTTTCGCCATTTGCCAGAGTCACTTTCAATTTGTAGGTATCAGTGCCTTCGACTTCGTCCATGCCGACGAATTCGACTTTGTTGCCTTTGGCTTTGTAGTTCACCAGCGGCCCGTCGAAATCGGCTTCTTCGATAATGCCTTTCAGCTCGCCTTCGCCCATCGCCTCTGCGTCTTTCTTGCCCGACCACGGCTGTACTTTCCAGCCCGTCTTTCCGTCGTAGGCACTAATGCCAATCAGGCCCTGGATGGTTATGTCCTGGCGCACGAGATTGGGCCGCTTGTTTTCTTCGACCAGCGGAATTTCAAAGCCACCGCCGGCGATTACTTTTCCGGTGCGACGCAGACTCTTCACCGCTTCGATCTTGTCGATACCGCCCACGGTCTTGATGTACTTTCCGACGATCTCATCTGCGGTTTGCGACATGGCACCGGCGGCGCAGAGCAACAGCAGTAACAACGCGAACATTACTTTAGGCATCGATCTTTTCTCCTTAGAACCACAAGTCGGTGCGGCATTTTGCACTAATACGGCAGGTCAGTACAAAAGGTTTTTCGGCGATAGATTCGTTGTGCGCGTAGTATATACTTCCGCGGCTTTCATCAAGGCTGTACCACCAGGCAATTCAAGAAAACAGTGAAACGCATTCTCCATGTCGTCGGCGCGCGTCCCAACTACATGAAGATCGCGCCAGTTGTGCGCGAGATGGCGAAGTCCCCGGACGATTTTGCGCAGAGACTCGTGCATACAGGACAGCATTACGACGACAACATGTCGAAGCTGTTCTTTGACGAACTTGAGATGCCGAGACCCGACATCAATCTCGAAGTGGGATCCGGATCACACGCGGCGCAGACCGCTCAGGTCATGCTTCGCTTCGAGCCCGTGATCGAACTATTTAAGCCGGATTGGGTGCTGGTTCCTGGCGATGTGAATTCGACGCTCGCCTGCGCGCTGGTGGCGGTGAAATTAGATGTGAAGGTCGCGCATGTTGAAGCCGGTCTGCGCTCGTTCGATCGCACCATGCCCGAAGAGATCAATCGACTGTTAACGGATCAAATTTCAGATTTACTGCTGACGCACTCGCCTGAAGCTAATGACAATCTGATTCGAGAAGGAGTGGCGCCGGAAAAGATTCATCTCGTCGGCAATACGATGATTGACACACTCGTGAGGGTGATGCCTCTAGCTGAAGATCGCTGGCCGTCCTTGCGCGCGCAATTCGGTTTCGCTGAATTTGTCCTGGTGACGCTGCATCGCCCGAGTAACGTCGATGCCGCCGAAGGTCTGAATGAAATCATCTCCGCCTTAAACGAAGTGAGCGAAAAACTCCCGGTGATTTTTCCTGTGCATCCTCGCACGCGAAAGCGGATAGCGGAACATTCGATCAGGGTGAGCGACAATATTCACCTGACAGACCCCATCGGCTACGTTGATTTTCTCGCGCTGCAAGCCCACGCAGCCGCAGTCGTCACCGATTCAGGCGGTGTCCAGGAAGAGACGACATTTCTCGGCGTGCCTTGTTTTACCGTTCGGCAAAACACCGAGCGTCCCATCACCGTCGCGCAGGGAACTAATCAACTTGTATCGCGCAATTCCGAATCGATTGTGGCGGCGATTCACAGAGCGGTTGAGCAGCCGCGCGACTCTCACCCTCATCGCCCTGAATTCTGGGATGGAAAAGCAGCAGAACGGATTGTTGAATTGTTTCGCAGCCTCAAAAAGTAAGAAGCGGGCAACGCCCGCCTCTAAACCTGAAGTAACTTGTGGTGAGGCGTGTAGGGCTCGAACCTACGACCCGCAGATTAAGAGTCTGCTGCTCTACCAACTGAGCTAACGCCCCACGGGAAAGTTGAAATTATACGGCGCGAACTGCGTGAGTCAAGGCACCGATACAGAACCGCGAGCGGTAGCGAGCGGGATCAGGAAGCCTCATCGGTTGTCGGAACAGCAAACTCAAATTTATTTTTTTCGCTGGCGCTTTATCCCGCTCGCTACCGCTCGCGGTTCTGTATCACTCACATCGATTTGTCAAAACACACACACTTCGCACAGAATGTCTCTCTTCATTTGCGACTGCGAACAACGAGATGAAATACCACGAAAGCGTGTTGAGCCTAATTGGCAACACGCCCCTGATAAAACTCGATCGGCTGAATAAAGGATTGAGGCCGCTGATTCTCGCGAAGATGGAGAATCTCAATCCTGGCTTCTCGGTAAAAGACCGCATCGGCATCTCGATGATTCAGGCTGCGGAGCGCGAAGGCAAGTTGAAGCCTGGCGGCACTATTGTCGAAGCGACTTCGGGAAACACGGGCATCGGGTTGGCGATCGCCGCTGCCGTCAAGGGTTACAAATGCATCTTTGTGATGACCGACAAGGCGTCGGTAGAGAAGTCGCGTTATTTGAAAGCGCTGGGTGCTGACGTCGTGATTACGCCAGTGTCAGCCAGACCTGGGACGCGCGATCACTATGTCTCGACCGCGCGTCGCATTGCGTCAGAAACGCCGAACTCGTTTTATCCTGATCAGTACTCACATCCGGGGAATCCGGAGGCGCATTACCGCACGACGGGGCCGGAGCTGTGGGAACAAACCGAAGGCAAGATCACGCACTTCGTTTCCGGCATCGGCACTGGTGGAACCATTTCCGGAACCGGCCGGTTTCTGAAAGAGAAGAACCCGGACATCAAAGTAATCGGCGCCGACCCGGTCGGTTCGATTTACAAAACTTACAAGGAAACCGGAAAGATTCCTGAGACGACTCCTTATCTGGTCGAAGGCATTGGTCAAGAAGTGCTGCCGGCGAACGCGCACATGCAGTACGTTGATGAAGTGATGAACGTCAGCGATCGTGATTCGTTCGAGACGGCGCGCCTGCTTAGTCGTACGGAAGGAATTTTTTGCGGCGGCTCGACGGGCACGAACTGCGCCGCGGCTTTGCGCGTGGCCAAAGACCTGGATGAGAGCGCTGTAGTCGTGTTCGTCGTCTGCGATACCGGCGAACACTATTTGTCGAAATTCCATTCGGACGAATGGATGAAAGAGAAGCGTCTGCTTGAGCCGCAGAAGATCACCGCCGGATTACTCAGCGAGACGAAGAGCAAAGGTGCACCGCAAGCTTTGGTAATGGTCGCGCCTACCGACCTCGTGGCGAATGCGGTGGCCAAGATGAACGAGATGGGCTTGTCGCAAATTCCGGTAATGGAAGACGGCAAGTCGGTGGGATCGCTGCGAGAAGGTCACCTGCTCTCGAAAGTGTTCGCCGATCGCGACTTGCTCGAAGCGCCGGTCAGTAAGGTAATGGAAAAAGCGTTTCCGACGGTCGACGTGGATGACGATGTGAACCTCGTTTCGCGCAAACTGCGCACAAGTCCGGCCGTTCTAATTGAAGAGTATGGCCGCATCACCGGCATTATCACGCGACATGATGTTTTGGAGATGAGTGGGAACGGCGACTGACTGAAGCGGCTTTGCCGCTGGATGTGTGGAAAGGCTCTGCCTTTCCGGAAGTCTATTCAAGATCCAAACGCTGCTTTTTCGGTAAGGCAGGGCCTTATCGCACATCAGGCAGCAGAGATGCTTTCATACATCTTCACCCGCAAGCCTTCATCCAACTGCCGCACCTCGTAGATTTCGAATCCTTCCAGAAAATTCGCAGGCATGAAGGTGTCGGCGTCTGCGACAGTGAGCGGCACTTCGGTGACTACCCATCGATCGATGTGCGGCAAAAACCCTTCATAGACCTTCGCGCCACCAATTACGAACACGTGATTGTCAACGATCTTTGCAAACTCGATCACGGATTCGACGTCTTTCATAATGCGGACGCTTTCCGTTATTTCGAGGCCACCATTCCGCGTCAACACAATATTCTGGCGATCCGGCAAAGGACCTTTCAAGGTTGACCACGTGCGGCGTCCCATTACTACCGCGTTGCCGACCGTCGTCTGTTTGAAAAACTTCATGTCAGCAGAGTAGTGCCACGGCAGCTTGCCGTCTTTTCCGATCGCCAGATTACGATCCACTGCGACGATGCCAATGATGGACATTCAGAAAACCGGTTAGCCGCACAGGACTTAACCGTGACCTGCGCGCGCGCGTATCGTATCATTAGCGCGCCTTTCGACTATAGAAACTCGGGCGAAGACATGAGCGGTTTTTATTTGGCATTCATTCTGACTGTCATCGGGATGGTGCTGTATCACCTTTCTCAGAAGGCCGTCCCGAAGGAAACAAATCCTTTTTTTGTAATCGCCACCGCCTATGCCGTTGGTATTTTGCTGTGCCTCGGTTTTGCCTTCACTTATCCGGGGAAGAAAGGTCTGTTCGAAACCCTGAAAGCATCTAACTGGGCCGTATTCACGTTGGGGGCCGCTGCGGCTTTAATTGAATTGGGTTTCCTGCTGGCGTATCGCAGCGGTTGGAGGATAAGCATCGCGGCCGTTGCGACCAATGCCGCCGCAGCTGTTGTGCTCATTCCGCTGGGTCTCGTAGCTTTCAAGGATCAATTGTCTTTGCGAAACGTCATCGGCCTGATTCTCTGCATCGTGGGGCTCGCCCTCGTCATCCGCCAATGAATTTCGATGGTTCAACTCGTAACCAATCAGTTTCCCCGCTCTTCGATCCGATCGACTGCCTCAATCACTTTTTCGATCTCGGCCAGGTAACTCGCAAACAAACTGTTGGCCTCAACGTCAGACATGACCTGTGCGTCGCGCGTGTGCAGCCTCAGGATTCGTTCGAACGGTGTCGCGTCAAGACTGAGCAAGCGGACCGTCGCATGAACGCTCTCCTGTTTCGACACCGGCGGCTCTTCGCTCTTCAAAATCAAAACCGCACGAAACAGTGCCGCGAAGCTCGCCAGACTGTCACTCATCAGGTTCGCTAACTTTTCCGCCGATGCAGACGCGGGAATGTAGAGCCGGCGTAAGCGAATCAGCGCGGTCCTCAACTCGTACTCAGTTTGATGGCGCAAATTTGCCCGCGAGATCTGTACGAACTCGAATGGATCGCGGCCGAACAGGATCTTGCGCGCCTTTTCCATTTGCAAAAACTCGATAGGAAAAACATCGGCCGCGTCCTGAAGCTCCGCGACCGTAAAATAGACAGGTGTCGGCTGGCCGAGTTTGTGCCATTCGGCCAGCGCGTCGTGCGCAGCATGCAAATCGTCAGTCGTAATGCGATTGAGAGCAATTAACAAATTGTGATCGGAACGGCGGTTGACCTGATTGTCAGTCGCCGCAGATCCATACAGCACGATCGACGCGAGGTTGTCGCCATGCGCTACGCGCAGAGCGTCAATCAGCTTTTCGAGTTTCGCTAAGTTACCAACCATCGCCTGCAACGTCTCACTGGTTGAAATTGACTTGCGGAGCCTGACGCGCGCCTTCGTCCGCTTTGAAATACGCCTGCTCTTTGAATCCCATCAGCCCCGCAATCAGCACCGTCGGAAATCTATTCCGGGTCGTGTTGTAGTCCTGCGCCGCGAGATTATAGTCGTTGCGCGCTGTGGCGAGGCGATTCTCAGTCCCAGCCAATTCATCCTGAAGTTTGAGGAAGCTTTCATTAGACTTGAGTTGCGGATAATTCTCAGTGATCGAAAGAAACCGGCCGCCCGTTCCCAGCAGGCCACCATCGCGAAGAGCCTGATTGAGTTTCCCGTCCGCGGCAATCTTGTCTTCAGTAGTGGCATTCGGATTCTGCATTGTTGAAAGCAGTTGCGATCGCGCTTCCGCAATCTTCGTGAAAACCCTCTCCTCGAGCCCGGCAATTCCCTTGACGGTCGCCACGATGTTCGGAATGAGATCCGCGCGGCGCTGCATTTGATTCTCAACCTGCGACCACTGCGCCTGAACCTTCTGTTGTTTGGTCACCAGCGTGTTGTAGCCGCCGATCCCCGAACAGGCAAGGATAACGACCACCAGCAGTACTACGCCGAGAATCGCTCCCAAAATGATGATTGGCTTCTTATCCATGTCGACTCCTTTCGAAACTGAATACTAAGTTCAGGGGGTTTAATCAACCTCGGCGCTACCAACTGCCGCCTGAGCCGCCGCCGCCGAAGTCACCGCCGCCGCCAAAGCCTCCAAATCCACCACCACCGGAACTGCCGCCAAACCCACCAAAACCGCCGCCGCCCCAACCGCTGGAACGCGAGCCGCGGCCGCTATTCATGAGGGCGCTCGCGATCATCCAACCGAGCCAGCCACTGCCGCCACCGAAACCACCACGGCCGCCGCTCCTGCCAATACGAACCAGTACGAACAAAATGAAGAGTGCGATCGCAAAAACGACGAACGCCGATACGCACACGTTGCTGCCGCTCCCGCCGGGGCGGCTCGGCGCGGTGACTCCCGGCGCGAAGATTTTGTCGGTGCTGAAGCCACGCTTCGCGGCGAGTTCGGTGATGTAGGCATCGATCGTGTCTTCCAGGCCTTTGCCGTATTGTCCGGCGCGAAATGCTGGCACAAGTTTCTCGCGCTTAATTTGCCCGGTCAGTCCGTCCGGTAAATCACCTTCAAGGTGACGTCTCGTCTGGTCCTGATATTTTCGAGCCTTGATGGCCACCAGCAGCAGCAGGCTTGGCTTGCTGGTGTCTTTCGAACCAAGGCCCCAGCCTCTGGCAACGGCTAACGAGTAATCGAAGATCTCCTGCCCGTTCGTGCTGTCAATTGTGACAACGGCGAACTGAATCTGTTGCTCGCGATCGAGGTTCGCGAGCGTAGTCTCCATCCGATCTTTTGTCGTCGCGTCGATTACGCCCGCGTAGTCGTTTACGTAGCCCGTTGGCGCGGGTAGCGGCGACTGACCCGTTTGCCCAAGTGCCCCGGTGCAGACTACGAGGATTGCGGCGAGCGCAACATACAAAAGGGGCGATGAGCGTACTAACGTCATCTTTTGAAGTGACAGGGATTACCGTAGAGATTAACGCAAGTCGAATTACACCGCCACGGGAGCGGCAATCTTTGCGTGTGATTGATAACCGAGGAGGGCGAGATGTTCGTAACGGAAATTCAGAAGGCCTTGTAATCCGCGGAGCTTTTGTTCCGGATCGTTGATTTCCAATTTCGGCAGAGGTAAAGGGTCGCGTGAGAGAAGTTCTTGCACCTGCTCGAGATGATTTTTGTAGATGTGATAGTCGCCGAGCGTGTAAATGAACTCGCCGACCTGCAAGCCGCAAACGTGGGCGACCAGGTGCGTCAACAGCGCGTACGAGCTGATGTTGAAAGGCACACCGAGAAATGCATCGGCGGAGCGCTGATACAGTTGGCAGTGAAGAATCGGGCGCTGCTCGGCAGACGGGTCAGTAGCCCGACCGTCAGGGAGGGCTCCAGTTGATGCGGGCAGTGTGCCCGCACTCCCATTTTCGATCTTAAATTGAAACAGTGTATGACAAGGCGGGAGATCGACATTGTCGCACTCGCGCGGGTCCCAACCGCTGACGATCAATCGGCGAGAATTCTGATTGCTCTCCATCTCGTTGATTAATCGCGCGATCTGATCCACGCCATCGCGTGTTGGGTAATGACCGCCGAAAGAACGCCAGAGATATCCGTAGACAGGCCCGAGGTCACCGGCGTGACGGCCAAAGCGGCCCGTGTGCTCTGCATCAGCCCACTCTTTCCAAATGTCTACGCCGCGCGCGCGCAGATTCGCTTCGTTGGTATCGCCGGAGAGAAACCAGAACAGCTCTTCGGCAATCCAGCGAAAGGGAACTCGTTTTGTCGTAACGATCGGAAAGCCTTCGCGCAAATCAAAACGCGTTTGAAATCCGAAGTGCGAAATCGTGCCCACGCCGGTGCGGTCATCATGTTCGACGCCGGATTCAAGAATCGAACGGAGAATGTCGTGATATTGCTGCATGTAGAGCTGCGTTAGCAGCGCAATATTTATAGATTAGAGTTTGATTTTTTCGGTTACCAGCTCCGGAGGAGCGGAATAATATCTCGCTCCTACGGAGCTGGACTCAGTTACTAACGAACTCGAACTATAAACATCCCGCTCCTCCGGAGCGACCGATCAATCGGCTGCGAGTTCCCGAATTGCCTCAATTAGTCGCTCAATTTCCTCATCGCTCGTGTAACAAGCGCAGCCGACGCGGACCAAACCTTCAGGTTGTAAACCTAGCCGGTCGACAACTGTCTGGGCATAGAAGTCGCCGTGCGAAACGAAGAGACCGCGCTCCGCGAGTCGGCGCGCAACTTCGGTTGATGCGACGTTTTTCACGATGAAAGAAATGGTCGGTGTGCGCTCGACGTGCGGGGGTGGACCGAAGAGACGGACGCCGTTGACATTTGATAGCTCTTCCCAGAGCCGAACGACTTGAGGCGCGCTATGCGCGCGGAGGCCGGCAAAGGATTGAACCAATGTTTCGCGGCGCGTGGCTCGCGCATCTTGCGCGAGGCCCACGGGCGGGACGCCCGTGCCACTTAGCGCCGCATAGAAATCTACAGCCGCCGCGGCGCCGGCGATCCCTTCATGGTTCTGTGTCCCCATTTCGGCGCGCTCCGGTGCTGCGTCAGGAGCGGGTTGCAGCTTCGGGAAATCGATCGCCTCTAACAGAGGCTTCTTTCCGTAGAACACGCTGACGTGCGGGCCGTAGAACTTGTATGCGGAGCAGGTCAGAAAGTCGCAATCCATTTCTTTCACATCGCACAGGAAGTATGGTGCGTAGTGAACCGCGTCGACCAGTGCCAGCGCCCCGACGGAGTGCGCGAGTTGGACTGCGTCGTTGAACCTATTGACCGTACCCAGTGCGTTACACCCTGCGCCGAAAGCGACAATCTTCGTGTTCTTCGTGACCAGCCGCTCGAAATCGTCCCAATCGAGCTGTCCCGTTTCCGGATCCATCTGCGCGACTTTCAATGTCACTCCGCGTTCAACCTCGAGTGCCTGCCATGGCGCCAAATTGGCGTGATGTTCTAACTCAGTCGTGACGATCTCATCTCCAGGTCCCATCGTGCGGCCGAGCGCACGCGACAGGTGATAGATCATCGTCGTCGTGTTCGGACCAAACACGATTTCATCAGCGGTCGCGTTTAAGAAGTCCGCAAACGTCTCGCGCGCCGAAAGGATAATCGAATCCGTTTCATGGCTCGTCGGGTACTCCCAATGCGTGTTTGCATTGTGATTCAGCAAATAGGCGGCAACGGCATCGACGACGATTTGCGGCGTTTGCGTGCCGCCCGGAGCGTCGAAGTATGCAACCGGATAATCGTTGTACCGGCGCTCGGTCGCGGGGAACTGTTTTCTGATTTGTTCGGTAGTAAGAATCGGCGCGTTTGATGTCGCTGGTGTGCTCATAGCGTGTTATGACTGCGCAGATGCTACCGAAAAAGTTCGCGTTTTGCCACGCGCGAAAATTGATTCCGCAGTTGCAGAAGCAATCGGCACTCTGGTTGCACATGCACAGTTAAGAAGACCGTAAGTCTTCCAATTCTCGATTAGTTGAGCCGGAACCGAACGTTTCCGGACGGAATTGTGTACGCGAAACCAACAGCAATCATGGAGGTGAAATTATGCCTGAGAAGAAGCATTTGAAAGGCGTTGGCGAAAAGGAGCAACGCCAGTACGAGCACATCAAGGAATCAGCACAGCGTGAAGGTCCCTACGGCAAGCGCGCTAAAGAGGTCGCCGCACGGACGGTCATGAAGGAACACAAAGAGAAAGGTCATGAGAAAGGGCACTAGTCGAGTGCCCTAAACAAAAACCTTGGGAGATGGGAGGTAGTTTATGGCAAAACACAACCACACTAATCGAACAAAACAGTCAACGAGTTCGAAGCATCCGCAAAAGCGTGACGAGATAACCGATATCGGCACCCGCTTGGCGGCGACGCCGTTCGAGTTCATGCGTCGATTCGGCGAAGAAATGGACAAACTCTTCGGTGATTTTGATTTCGGACGCGGCTGGTTGCCGCCCGCACTTGCGCGCGACGCACCGGGACTTTGGGCGCCCCAGATCGAGATGTTCGAGCAGGACGGCGAATTGATCGTGCGGGCTGACTTGCCGGGTCTGACGAAGGATGACGTCAACGTTGAAATCGACAACGACGCAATCACGATCGAGGGCGAGCGACGCAGCGAACAGAACGAAGATCGCGAAGGCTTCTATCGGACCGAGCGCAGCTACGGCAAGTTCTATCGCCGTCTGCCGCTGCCGGATGGTGTCGAGTCCGAAAACGCCAACGCGACATTTCGCGACGGCGTGCTCGAAATCACGATGGACATGCCGAAACGCACGGAATCAAAACCGCGGAAGGTAAACATTTCCGAATCTTCGTCACTAAAGGCGCACCGTAAAGCTGCGTGACGGAGGTGTGAAATGAAACTGAAAGAACGATCAATAACTCTTCCTGAGTTGATTTTGATCGCCGGCACACGTGCCGCCATTGGCGTCGGCGTTGGTCTTTTGGTGAAAGAGAAACTCAACAAAGACCAGCGCCGCGGCGCCGGCTTAGCTCTGGTGATCCTCGGCGGTCTGAGCACGATACCACTCGCGCTGGGGTTCTTTAGCAAAAAGGACGAAGAACTTGAGAAGCGCAATGATGGAAAGGAGCTAGACACGGAAATGAAGTGCAGTGAACTAATGACGAAAGATCCTTCTTGCTGTTTGCCGACAGACACGGTGTTTGACGCGGCGCAGCTCATGAAGTCCGAAGACGTCGGACCCATTCCGATTGTGAACGACAAACAGACGAAGAAGCTTGCGGGGATTGTGACGGACCGCGATCTCGCCCTGAAGGTAGTCGCTGAAGGTCTCGACCCAAAGCAGACGAAAATCGAAGAGGTGATGACCACGGGCGTGCAGACTTGCAACCCCGACGATGACGTGAGCAACGTGCTCAAGTTAATGGAGCAGTACCATGTACGGCGCATTCCGATCGTCGACGATCAGGACTGCCTCGTGGGCATCATCGCTCAGGCAGACATCGCGACTCGGATTGACGAGGCAGAGAAGACCCACGAAGTTGTCGAGGAGATTTCCAAAGCGGCCTAGTGCATTGCCGATTTCCAATTGCCGATTTGTGACTGAACTGCAGAAGTTAAGCTGGATTTCTATTTAGCTAGATTTCAAACGGCAATCGGCGATCAAAAATCGGCAATATAAAAATGTTTCGGCGAATCAACATCAGCGCGGCGGTAATCGTACTCATCTGCTTCTTTTTGCCCTGGCTGCAGGTGAGCTGCGCAGGTGCGCACGATTCGTTGAGCGGATTTGAACTAGCGCGTAACGAAAGCGCGCTGCTGTGGCTTGTGCCGATACTGATGTTGGCCGTCATAGCTTTCAATTTGATGCGGGCGTGGAAAGAGGAATCGAGAGTCGCCGCAATGCTGAGTGTAGTTTGCGGCGCAGTGACTGCGTGGCTGATGAATCGCGAACGGATGCGTGCCGACGACACGGCCACGGTAATTTCAGCGCAGTTGACCGGTTGGTTTTGGCTCTCGTTGATCGCATCGATCGGAATAGTCGTTTCCAGTTTTGGATGGCTGGTACGGCCGCGACGCACAAAAACTGAAAACTGAAAACCAAAATGGCACTTTCACTCAAACCCGAACGTTTGAAGCGCTACAAAGATGTGGTAGCGCTACTCATTAAGTACGGCCGCGGCGATTTGGTCGAGCATTCCGGTCTCACTGTCGTCGGCAAAGGTCCAGAGCGCGCTGTGGCCACCACGACGAGTCCGAAAGCCGAAGAGCTGGCGGACGACCTCGAAGAACTTGGTCCGACATTCATAAAGCTCGGACAGTTGTTGTCCACGCGACCCGACATCATGCCCGAGGCTTATCTGGACGCGTTGTCGCGTTTGCAGGACGACGTCGAACCGTTTCCGATCGAGGAAGTTGAGCAGATTGTTGCCACGGAGCTCGGCGGCCGGTTGTCTAAACTGTTCGCTAACTTCGAACGGCAGCCTACTGCCGCCGCGTCCTTGTCGCAGGTGCACCGCGCGGAGATGCGCGATGGTCGACTCGTGGTGGTAAAAGTTCAGCGACCGAATATCCGCGATCAGATTGTTGAGGACCTGGAAGCGCTGGAACAAGCCGCTGAGTTTATCGATGCTCACACTGAAACCGGCCGGCGTTACGAATTCAGCAACTTGCTGGGGGATTTACGTCGCAGCCTTTTGCGCGAACTCGATTTTCAGAAAGAAGCAACAAACCTGCTGAAGCTGCGCGAGAGTCTGCGCGATTTCGAGCACATCGTTATTCCCGAGCCCATTGATGATTATACGACCTCGCGCGTGCTGACGATGGAGTACATTGCGGGCAAGAAAGTAACTGACCTCAGTCCGTTGCGGTTGCTCGAAATCGATGGGATGGCGCTGTCTGAAGAGTTGTTTCGGGCCTATCTAAAGCAATTTCTGGTGGATGGTTTCTTTCACGCCGATCCACATCCGGGGAATGTGTTCCTGACTGACGACGATCAGATTGCGCTGCTCGATCTTGGAATGGTGGGCCACGTAGGAACCCAATTTCAGGAGAACCTCCTGCGGCTATTGCTGGCAGTGAGCGAGGGACGAGGAGACGAAGCTGTTCAAGTCTGCTTGAAAATGGGCGAGCCCAAGGCGAATTTTGACAAGACCGAATATAAAAACAGGGTCAGAAGGCTAGTCGCACGGCACGCCGACGCCACGCTCGATCAAATCGATGCGGGCCGGGTGACGCTCGAAATAGCTCGCATTTCTGCTGACTGTTGGATGCGCATGCCGCAACAGTTCACTATGATTGCCAAGGCGCTGCTGAATCTGGATCAGGTGGTCTACACCCTGGCGCCCAACTTCGATCCCAATAAGGTCATCCGGGAAGAAGCGTCGAGTATCCTCACACGCAAGTTAACGGAGAGCGTAGAGCCTGGCAACGTCATGAGCCGTATTGTCGAGGTGAAGGAGTTTGCGGAGCGTTTTCCGGGCCGCGTTAACAAGATTCTGGACGCCGTGGGCAACAACGAACTAAGCATCGGAGTCGACGCGATCGATGAGAAGGTCGTGCTTTCAGGACTACAAAAGATCGCCAACCGCATCACGCTCGGATTGGTGCTGGCCGCGCTGATCGTCGGAGCGGCGCTGATGATGCGCGTCGAAACATCATTCAAGATTTGGGGCTATCCCGGAATCGCGATGATCTTCTTCATGCTGGCCGCCGTTGCTGCGCTCATGCTGGCCGGCAGCATTCTGTTCACGGACGAGCAGCCAAAGAAAAAAGATGATGAGGAGTAGTACGACAGGCTGCCAGCCTGTCTTGGTATCTGCTTTGCCAAGAATGCCCGGCTAGCGGCCGGTCGTCCGCGAAGCGGACGAAGTGATAGTAGCCCAGCGCTTAAGCGCTGGGGCACGCGTCAACTAACAGAGCCCGCGAAGCGGGCGACAGAATTTGGAGTGCGGTGGCAAGCGAAGCGCGACACCGCTTTGGATGTCTTACTAATACAAAATCCAAAGCGCCGTCGACGCTTCGTTCTGCCGGCGCACTCCAAACCAGCGCTGAAGCGCCGGGCTATTTTCACACCGTCGCTTCGCGGACGACATTCCATTACCATAGTTTAAGGTCGTCGATATTTGGCCGCTAACCTGAAGCGCCTTTCATTTCTCTCTTCAACAACCGAAGTAGCGCCTTTTCCGCCGGATGCAGCTTCGCCGAACGACTCGACCCGAGTTGTTCCAAACTGTTGAAGTAATCGGTAATGGTTTTGTCCTTCTCGAACGATTCAATGACCGCGGGGCAAATGTAAGAGCCGCGGCAAACAGCCGGTGTGTTGCCGAGAGCGTGCGCCGTCTCTTTAATCGCAGCCACAATCATTCGTTTGACGGACCGCTCATGTTCCGGATCTTCGTTTCGACGGCGCGCGAGCGAGCAGGCGCAGAGCAAAGTGCCTGACCACGTGCGAAAATCTTTGGCGCTGAAACTACTGCCCATCACGTCGCGGATGTAAGCATTGATTGTTTGTGCTTTGACATCCACCGTCTGCCCGGCTTCATTTTCGTATTTGAAGACGCGACGGTTTTGACTTTTCAGAAGTTGCCGAATCAATCTCGCCACCTGCCGATCATCAATCTGGGTTGCGTGCATCACGCCGGACTTGCCCCGAAAACGAAATGTGATGGTCGACCCCTTGACGCTGACGTGGCGGGGCCGCAAGGTGGCGACGCCGTAGCTCCCATTTTCGCTCGCATAGACCTCGCTGCCCGGCCGCAGGAATGCTTTTGAGAGAATGCGTACAATTCCTGCGAGGACGCGTTCTTTCGGCAAACCCGGTTTAGCCAGGTCGCGCTTGACCGCGCGCCGGATTAGCGGCAGAGCTTCGGCGAATTTGATGATGCGATGGAATTTTTCACGCTCGCGACGGCGAACGTGACTGTCGTGATAGAGGTACTGCCAGCGTCCGGCCACATCGTGACCAACCGCCTGAACGCGACCATTTTCGGCGGCGTTGATTGCCACGTCGGTCCACGCGGGCGGAATTCCTAACTGCCGGATGCGGGCCAGATCCTTTTGCGTGACCTTGCCACCGTCAGCGTGCTGATAACGAAAGCCACGCTTCGGCGTTCCCATTCGCAGAATGCCGTTCGCATGAATCCGCTCGGTAGTGGTCATGGAAAGTTAGAGATAGAGACTAGACATCAGAGGTCAGACATCAGAAATCAGGCATCAGACAATGATCAGCCGCTCACTTCTGATCTCTGATGTCTGACTTCTGACCTCTCGGCTCTTACGTGCAGCCACGCAGCAGGAAGATAAGGATAAGGACGCTCACGGGAACGCCCATCAGCCAAAGAATGATGTAGCCAATCTTACCTTTTTGATCTTTGAAATCGCGCATGACGTTCTCCTTTCTAGGACTTTGGAGTAGTTACATTGATTTGGGTGCCGCCGCCGCGGTTGAAAATTTTGCCGCCAAAGAAGAACAACGCAACGACTACCAGGATGATGAAAATAACAAGCACGGCGACAACGCCGGCGCTCGATCCTCCACGCTCAGATAACATTGTTCGTTTCCTCCCTATTCAAATCCGCTCTTCCGTACTAGTTCGGTAACACCTCGTGTTGGTTAACCGAACGCGCGACAGCAGGGAAGGCGAGCGTTTTCAAAACGCTTTTCAGGCACACGTTGGAAAAGCAAAGACGATGCCGCGCCGGAGATAATGAGCTATTATGCGTTTCGAAATGTTGATACAGCGCCAAGAACGGAGCGGTTAAATTGCCCGAAGCAACCATCGACAACTCACCAAAGTTCGATCGCCGCCCATGGGGCACATTCACCGTGCTTGATGAAGGAGAGAACTACAAAGTCAAACGGATCGAAGTCCTGCCCGGCAAGCGGCTCAGCTATCAAAAACATGCGCAGCGCGCCGAACACTGGTTCGTGGTGCAGGGAACCGCAAAGGTTACGCTGGACGATCGCGACATCACAGTGGGGGCTGGCGAGGCGATCGATATTCCCCTGGGCGCCGCGCACCGAATTGAAAATCCAGGTGAAGAATTATTGATCTTTGTTGAGGTACAAAGAGGAAGCTATCTCGGCGAAGATGACATCGTCCGTTTGGACGATGACTTTGGGCGCGCTGCTTGACGAGAATAGATACCCGGAACGCCAGGTCAGTGGCTGGGCACCGACTCTAGCAACTGATCCAGCTCATCAAAATTATTCAGAATCGTCAGATCCGGTCTCACATTTTGCGGATGGTTGATGTCGATGACGACAACGGGCATGTGCTGGAGCGTCTCATGCGCACGCAATCGTTCCATCATTTGATCCAGATTCGGTAAGTCAAGATCCGTAAGTATCAGCGATAGGTGGTCTTGCTCTGCGAGCTTCAATGCATCGTCCGCGTCTCTTGCGCGTACAACCAGGTGACCTCTGTCGGTGAGTCTCGCATTTATGTGCGAACCAATCTCATCTTCATCTTCAACCAGAAGAATAGTCTTTTGGTTTGTAGTCATTCATATCCCTGCAATCCCTGAAAATAACTCTCTAACATGCAGTAAGTGGCTTGAGCATAACCGCATATAAACTTGCCTGTCTGTACGGTGGCTGCAACGAACCTATGATCGAGCGTTAAACACAGAAGAGAAACAGTTTCGTGATTTCGGGTTATTCGTGGCGGCGAGCCCGAACACACTTGTCTTTGAACTCTTTGACAAGAAAAACCTTACGAAAGCGATATTGATCGCAGACTTTACTGGTGATATAAGAACGGCGGGAAAGATTCCCAGATTTCTTTAGCGGAGGACACCATGTCCGCGATCATTCCCCACATCAAGAACCAGCTACTAGCCGCACTCGTTAACGATCAATATCAGCATCTGCTGCCTCACTTGGAACGGGTTAATCTTTCTCTCGGAGACAACATCTATTTGGCAGGCGGTAATATCGAAAATGTGTACTTCCCGGAGGACTCGGTTGTGTCCTTGCTTTCGACCCTGGAAAACGGCGCGACGACGGAAGTGGGATTGGTCGGACGTGAAGGGATGGTCGGACTGACCGTCTTTCTGGGCGGCGCGCTGACGCCGGAAGAAGCAGTCGTACAGTTGGCCGGATCGGCCATGAAGATGAAAGCGTCCGTTCTGCGAGAAGAGCTTCGCGTTGGCAGCCATCTGCAACTGCTGCTGTTGCGATACACGAAGTCGTTCCTCGCACTCGTCACACAATCCGTGGCTTGTAGCCAGCATCATTCGCTCGAGCAACGATTCGCGCGCTGGCTGTTAATGATGCACGACTATTCCAATTCAGATGCGCTGAAACTGACCCACGAAATGATTGCCGGCATGATTGGCACGAGGCGCGCGGGTGTAACCATGGCGGCGCTCGCGCTTAAAGATAGGAAACTGATTGATACATCCCGAGGGCAGGTTACGATTCTGGATCGCTCCGGACTCGAAGCTGTGGCCTGCGAATGCTACCGGATAATTCGCAAAGAGTTTGCGAATCTGCACGCATCGCAAGAGTCGACGAATCCATTTGCAAACTAAAACAGCGGGCGGGGGATTGCGCCGAACAGCATTAGTTAACAGGTTCTTTTGTCCGACACCGTACAGGCCGTGTGAAGAGTTCGGGACAGGATCGCCCCGACCTGAGTTTTCCCGATAATGGCCAAGGAGTGTCGTTGGATTCCTGGTTTTAAGCAAACTTCCCGACCACCGTTTCGGCGCCACGAGTTCAAGGTAGGGTAAGAAAATGAAGTATCCGTCTTCCTCTCCGACCTCTTCACGTGCGACGATTCTCTTCGTTGACGACGACCCAGATACGTGCGAAATGATGAAAACTCTGTTGGGTTTTCAAGGCTACGACGTCGTCACGGCGAGGGATGGATGTGAGGCTATCGAGGTTGCCCGCCAAAGGTCTCCTCAACTGATCCTGCTGGATCTGGAAATACCAAAACTTAACGGCATCAGCGTCGCCAAAAGCTTAAAAGGCGATCCGCGATTCAGCGCCACCCCGATCGTCATGATTTCCGGTCACAACCCAGCGACGTTTCGTCAGCGGGCCCTGGAGGCCGGTTGTGACGAATACCTGCTCAAGCCGCTCGACTTCAGCCGCATTGAGGAACTCCTGGCGCGGAGCCGTCCGATCGTAAAGGCCGGGCCGCAACGACGCCGGCACGCGGTTGCGTGATCCACAGAGCTACGGCCTCGTCCGCGACGAGTTCTCCCTCCCTCACAATTCGCAGCGGCCTATTAATTACTCAGTAAACCAGCAAAATCTGACGCGCGGGTGGGCCACGCCTTGCAACCTTCCAGCAAATAACGCATCATACTAACCGTTAATCCTTCTCTCGCGCATCAACGGTGATGCGCCCCGCGCACAAGACGATTAGCGCCGGACGTTTGGATGGTTCGAGAGCAGGCTGATTTCAAACTTCGAAGCCGCTCTTTTGAAAGAGCATCCGAACCTGGTCCTTCGACCGCTACCGTTTCGCCGAAGCAGATTCCGATTCGCCGCTTCTTTTCGTTCCCAAAAAGGGGGAAGGTAACTACATGTCAACTAAACTTTACGTTGGAAACCTGGCTTTCCAAACCACCAGCGAAGAACTGCAACAATTGTTTGCCCAGGCAGGCACGGTCGAATCGGCCAGCGTTGTCGAAGATCGCATGACCGGACGTTCGCGAGGATTTGCTTTCGTCGAAATGTCCACTAAGGAAGAGGCCTCGGCCGCCATTGATCAATTCAATGGCAAAGAAGTCGGTGGTCGAGCGCTGAAAGTCAACGAAGCCAAGCCGCGCGAAAATCGCAACGGCGGTGGCGGTCGTGGTGGCTTTGGTGGCAACCGCGGCGGCTACGGCAATCGTGGCGGCGGCGGCGGCGGTCGTGGTGGAAACAGCTACGGCGGCAGTCGCGAACCGCGCTGGTAATTATCAGTGAGCAGTGAGCAGTTTCTTTGTGTCTCCCATGGTGTTTCGCGAAATGCGTCAACCACGGCGGACACGAAGGACTGCATGCCACTGAAGAACAAATGCGACGATTGACTCGTCGCCACTTCAAAAGGAACTTAATGGATTTTTCTCAACTGGGACTCGCGCCTGCGCAACTGAGCGCTTGCGAGTCTCTCGGATATAACGAACCGACACCTATTCAGCGACAGGCAATTCCTGTCATCCTCAGCGGCCGAGACGTAATCGGCTGTGCCGAAACCGGCACCGGCAAAACGGCCGCATTTCTACTTCCCATCATTCAAAGGATAAGCGAACGGGCGAGACCGGGCATTCGCGTTCTGGTGCTGGCGCCGACCCGTGAGCTGGCGCTGCAGATTCAAACGAATTATGGCGAGCTTAATCGCGTCAAGACGAACGCATCAGTGATTGCGATTGGTGGCGCGAACATACGAACCCAAATCAGCGAGCTGCGAAAAGGCGCAAGCGTTTTGATCGCGACGCCCGGACGATTGCTCGATCTGACTGAGCGCGGCGCGGTAAATCTTTCAACGATCGAAGTACTGGTGCTGGACGAAGCTGATCGCATGCTCGACATGGGATTTCTTCCGGCGATCCGGCGCGTGCTGGCGATGCTGCCAACAAAGCGGCAGACGCTCCTGTTCTCGGCAACGATGCCGCCGAGTATCGAACAACTGGCTCGTTCAACGATGAAAGAGCCGAAGTTGATTGAAGTAAGTCAGCGCGGCCGCGCGGCGACCATGGTTCAGCAGACTGCTTACCTGGTTGAGCAGCACTCGAAGACAGCGCTTTTACTCGAGTTACTGGAAAAAGAACGCGAACCATTCGAGCGCGTGCTCGTGTTTACGCGGACGCGCCGAGGAGCGGAACGGCTTTCACACATCTTGAAAGCGCGCGATCACAGCGTCGATCGAATTCACGCTGATCGTTCGCAGCCTCAGCGCGAAGCGGCCTTGCGTCAATTCAGCAACGGCCGAACGCGCGTGCTGGTCGCGACGGACATCGCGGCGCGCGGACTGGATGTGGATTCAGTGTCACACGTGATCAATTACGACGTGCCGGCCGCGCCGGAAGATTATGTGCATCGCGTTGGCCGCACGGGCCGAGCCGGGAACGAAGGCAAGGCAATCACTATGGTCGCGCCTGTTGACGAATTATCTCTGCGGGCCATCGAACGTTTGACGGGACAATCGGTAAAGCGTGTGGTGCCTAATGGGTTTGGCGCAACGCAGGCGAGGGCGGCTTCGTCAATCAAACCGTTTGCTGCGGTCGCTCGTGGGCGCAGCAGTTCAGTTCGTTCGTTTCGTCCTCGCCGCGCACGATAGCATTTAGTGTCAAGCTCGACCGTGACCGAGGGTGTCACGGTCGGCTTCTGAGACACGCGATAGAAGAGGTTATTATCAGAAAAGGAGCGATATGGAAGACAAACAAATTTTCAAAATCGGCGACCGGGTTGAGCAGATGTGTGTCACCTGCGGAGAGGAACGTGGCCACCTCGTCGCCTCAATGACCAAGACCGGGAAGATTACGCGAGTCAGTTGTCCGAAATGTGGATCACGCGTTCCTTATAAAAGCGGCACCACGCGGCGTGCGTCCAACAAAGCCGGCGCGCCGTACGACAGCGCGCGCACCTATCGGCGCGGGCAGACAATCATGCATCCCAGTTTTGGTGAAGGTGAAGTGACTGCGATTATCGAGCCGGGCAAAATGGATGTGCTGTTTGCCGATCGCATGCGCCGCCTGATTCATTCGCATGTCCAGGCGGCGTAGATTCAGCCCCGGCTGTACGCGTCGCTTAATTTGCGAAAGTGATATCCGACCGCGGCCAACCGTATTGAATCCGCTATGCGGCTGCGGTGTTTGAAGAGCGCTCGAGTAATGAATCGCCAAAACTCTTTGCGCTCGCGGTCGAGTACTCCCAACTTCAGAAACACACGAGTGAGCGTGGTCGCAGCGCGGATGACACTGTAATGTGTCGGCTCGGAAAAATGTCGGGTGGCGGTTTGCTTCATTGAGTCGAGCACACGTTGATAGTATTCCCGGGGGCTATAGATGGTCTGCATGATCGTTTGATAGCCCTGAATCAGAAATGCGGGATCCATACGCGTTTTGAAGTTAAGGGTGCACACGGTGTTGTTTCCCGAAGCATCCTCGCCCAATAGCCGTCCTTCACGCTCGAGCCGCTTCCATAGTTGGGTGTCGGGAAGCGCGTTCAGCAAACCAACCATGGCCAGTGGAATAGCACTCTTGCGAATGAAATCTATCTGCCGCTCGAAGATGTCGATCGGATCGTTGTCAAAGCCAACGATAAATCCGGCCATTACTTCCATTCCATAACTCTGAATCTTCTTCACCGAACTCAAGAGGTCGCCGCGGTTTTGCGACTTCTGCGCTTCGTGCAAACTCTCTTCAACCGGCGTTTCAATGCCGATGAACACGCGGTGAAAACCTGCGTCGCGCATGTTGGCGAGCAACGCCTCATCGTCAGCGAGGTTGAGACTCGCTTCGGTGAGCAGTGAAAACGGATAGCTGTGCTCTTTTTGCCATCTTGCCAGCTCAGGCAGCAATTGCCGAACGTTCTTTTTGTTTCCGATGAAATTGTCATCGACGACGAATACGGTTCCGCGCCAACCCAGTTCATAGAGGGCGTCGAATTCGGCCAGCATCTGCTGATTGCTCTTGGTGCGTGGCACACGGCCGTAGATCTCGATGATGTCGCAGAACTCACAAGAGAATGGGCAACCACGCGAGTATTGAACCGACATGGCGCTGTAACGTTTCAGATCCGCGAGATGAAAATGGGCCAGTGGAGTCTCAGATAGCGGCGGCCGCTCGGCAGCCTGATAAGTTCGTTTGGCCTCGCCGCGCGCCAGGTCGTCAATGAATTGCGGCAGCGTGGATTCAGCTTCGCCGAGAAATACGTGATCCGCTTCGGGCAAGGCATGGATTGTGGTAGTCACGTAAGGACCGCCCAGTACGACGCGCTTACCGCGCGCTTTTGAACGTTTCACGACTTCCCTCAGCGAATCCTGCTGTACCAGCATGGCAGTCACGAAGACCATGTCCGCCCAGTCGATATCTGCCGTACTCAGCTTTCGCACATTCAGGTCGACCAGCCGGCGCTCCCATGAATCCGGCAACAGCGCGGAAACCGTGAGCAGACCCAACGGTGGAAAAGCACATCGCTTTCCCTCGAACGGAAGTGCGTGGCGAAAACTCCAATACGTGTCGGGAAACTCAGGATTGATCAATAAGACTTTCACAGTTCCACTCCCCCAATACAGAGATGTAGAGAACGCTCCGGCGAAAAACCTTGCGTGATCGTCAGCGATGCGCCGGCCTTCGCTGAGCTTATTCAGGGGAGGGAATAACCGATCCTAACGAGGGGATTTGGCGGTTTTATCACGCGCCACTCTCAAAACGTCGCCGGGTTGACATTTCAGGGTCCGGCAAATCGCTTCGAGGGTATTAAAAGTAATCCCCTGAGCTTTGTCTTTTTTCAAACGCCAAAGCGTTGTGTGACTGACTCCGGTCTCTTTGGCCAGCCAATAAAAAGATCGTCCCTGCGCTTTGAGTAAGTGATCGATTTGAACTCTGATCATTGCACCTTTTCTATCTACGCCAGCAGCATACATGTATGTGTTGCATATGTCTAATATTAATTCACGCAATATATTTCATGTTTGACATATATAGTGAAAACCTGTAGTGTTTTGGCCAGATAGAGTCCAGCTAACTCCGTCCTCAGCTCTTCTGGAATTCGCCAGATCACCTGAAACAACAGCTAATACTTTCAGGTGGTCGAATGTCCGATGGCTTTGTTCCCTCGGACGGCGAACAATGACTTACATTGGAATTCAGGAGCGCCGCGTTGGGAACGTAAGTATTCTCGATGTCGACTCTCAAATCCGGATTGGTTTGAGATTTGGCGCGAGTGCCGTCCCGTTATCGAAAGCAGTTGAGGGGTTGCTCGATGCCGGACAGGATCAGATCCTCCTGAATCTTCAGCGTGTTCGTTCGATTGATCCTCGAGGTGTGGCGGAAATTGTCTCCGCGGCTGTTGCCACGAGACAAAAGGGTGGCTGCTTCAAACTTGTTTTAATGGGCGACCGTGTACGAGAGGTTATGCAGACGGCAGGGCTGCTTACTTCATTCGAGGTGTTCGACATTGAATGGCGAGCCATTGATAGTTTCACGGCGGCTGCGATTGCCAGCGCCGCCGACGGCGACCACTCCGGCGCCGATAAGGCTTCGAGGTAAAGCATAAGACATGAGCCGGGGAGGACGCAGATTATGCCGTCCCGATCACCCGCGAGTAGCTTGCGACTATTGAGCCGGAAAGATCTCTGAGATGAGTTTGTACGGAATGCAACGCGCTAATGGTGACTGGTTTGCAATCAAGGAACCCCGTGGCTTTCGGGTTCCGCTTTTCTCCAGCTTGAGTGAGGCGGCGTCTGTGCGCACCTTTAACGTGGAAATGTTGGTCTTCAATCCGGCGCTTTTTGACGAGCGGGCGTTAAAGCAGGTGGACCAACTTGAAGATGGTCGTCCTGTCTACTTCTGGCTGGTGGAGAAAGCTTCCCGAAACATGCGGCGTGGCATGGCCGTCCAGTACGCTCAATTAGCGCTTATCCTGAGCGGCGCTGAAGCGCTGCCCGCAATCAGGGGTTGAAAAATGGCTATCTGCGAATTCTGTCTGAACCACACAAAAGAGGGTAAGTGCAGCATTGGTTTGGATATCCGCAAGGGAATGACCTGCCATGAATTCGAGCCAGGCATCGAAAGATTTTGCGCAAATCCTAACGACTTTGTCAGCGCGGGCCAAATCGTGGGCATGGCGATGTATTTCGGAATCGGTCGAAGCGAACTTAAGAAAGTAAGAACCATGGCGGTGCGTGAAGAGGGTCACCGATGACAAGAAATCTCACGCAGTACGAATTGGCCTTCAGTCACGCTCGAGGGAACTATGGCGAAAATAATTTGGTCGTGCTCGCATTGCGGCACAGTCCTGCCGCTGTGGATGATGAAGTGCTCAAACTGCCGTCGGCTGGCCCTAAGTTGGCTGCATCTGATCGTATCGATCGCTGTGGGAATACCTTTGCTGCTGCTGTTGTGGAAGCTGGTCTAAACAGAGAGAGGGTTGCCACGCCCCAGTCATATAGTTGAAAGAAATGGAAACTAATAAGGGATCTAAATCCGCTCCAGACGAGAGTAAGAAACCCGTCAGATGGGGCAATGCGGTTTTCCTAATCATCGCGCATGCAGCGACAATCGTCGCGCTTTTCTCCTGGAGCTGGACGGCTCTTATCACGGCGGTGATTCTTTATTGGATTGCCGGCAGTCTCGGTATCGGGATGGGCTGGCATCGTTTGTTGACTCATCGGGGATATAAAGTTCCGCGACCGGTCGAATACTTTTTGGTCCTTTGCGGTTGCCTCGCAGTCCAGGGCGGACCGATTCAGTGGGTCACGACTCATCGGATTCATCACGCTCATACCGATCGCGACGGTGATCCGCACACTCCCCGCGAGGGCAAATGGTGGTCTCATATCGGTTGGGTAATCTTCGGGAAGGCCAACGATCACGACCGAGCTACTTTGGAACGATATGCACCAGATCTTTTGAAGCGACCGTTCTATGTTTGGCTGAACAGGTTTTTTTATGTGCCGCTCATCATATTGAGTGTGGCCTTGCTTTACTTCGGCGGGTGGGGCGTGATGTTGTGGGGAATCTTTCTGCGGCTCACGCTGTCGTTGCACGCGACCTGGCTGGTCAATTCAGCTACACACATGTGGGGACGGCAACGTTTCGCAACGGGCGAAGACTCGCGTAACAGTTGGTGGGTTGCGCTGCTGACATTCGGCGAAGGCTGGCACAACAACCATCACGCACACCCGACTTCTGCTCGTCACGGTCTGCGTTGGTACGAAATCGATTTGAACTGGTGGGGCATTCGCGCGCTACAGCTGGTTGGATTAGCTCGCGCAGTCAAACGCGTGCACTTCGACTCAGTCGCGGCCGCGTGGCAATTGGCGATCGGTAAGAGGAAGAGAAAGAACGCTTACGAGCGAGCTTGAGTTTTTGTTTGGTGAAGCTCGTTTAGTGAAATCGAAAATGAATGGCCTGCGAATTTACGTCATTGCCGACCTCGCCTCATTGGTCAAGGATCCAGACGCGTTCTACAGCCGACGCGACAACGGGCCTTTTTATCGATGGACGCTTTGCAGAAGCAGCTGGTTGGCCGCGCGCGTAAGCTCGTCGACCTTGTCGGTAAAAGAACTCACCGCGACGAGTTGGAAGTTGGTTCCGGCCGCCTTACAAAAAAGCATCGTCGAACATTATCAGGATTAGTTCGCCAGGAGGAAAATGTCAAAAGAAGATTTAGTTCCCGCGGAAGGCGTGATTATTGATAAGCAACCGAACGCATTCTTCAAGGTGCGGCTCAATGACAGTGATCACGTCGTGCTTGCCGCGATTTCGGGAAAGATGCGCAAGCATCGGATCAGGATTCTAGTGGGAGACCGCGTCAGCGTAGAAATGTCGCCCTACGATCTGTCACGCGGCCGAATTACGTACCGTTATAAATAAAGCCCGAACCGTTCATAAGAAAACCCCGAAGCATCACCCATCTCTAATGCAGCGCCGCTTCATTAGCGACGCTGAAAGCTCACATGTCACATTTCTGTTCCGGCTGATACTGTGTCCGTTATTGTACAGACCGTGTAGCTGGCGAGATTAATAATCCGCGCAATCGATCCCGACAGCAAGGGAAGAAATGGGGCGAGTCTCAGGTAGTCAGGGGACTTGGGATTCGCTTCATTTCGAAAATGTTTTAAAGGCCGGCACCTTTATCCGTGTAACCTCAAACCTGTTTCCCCCATAAGATTGTCGAGGGCCGTCAGTCGTCGCCGTGGCCAACGGTGGCGTCAGTGTATGTACGTTAGCCACCGTCCGATGTCACGCCACCGCCGGCCCGGGAAATCATCAACCAAACTCGCGCTAAGTTGCTTGCGTACCAAGTGGCTCGGGTTCGCCTGGTAGCGCCGGTGTGTTTTCACCGTTCGTATAAACTGCCAGTTGGTTGTCTACAGCTTTGACGCCGCGAACGAATCGTGTGGCGCGGAGAATAGTCGGTAGTTCATCGGCGAGTATTGGTCCCGTCAATGTAACCACGCCGTCGTTCGCTCGGACTTCGATGGCGCCAATGTGTATTGGGTACCTACCGAGCTTTGCGCGGACGCGATCTGAGATCACATCGTCGGTCACCGCTTCCTGCTTGAACAGAGCTTTGGTTTCGGCGGCCATTCCGTAAGCGCGATTGCGAATGTCGCGACCCATCTTCTCGGCATACATCTCAACTTTGTTACCAGCGGCTTCGACTTTGTCGCGCACCAAAGCGCGACGGCGCCGGCCCCTGTCCGGATCGAAAAAGTACATTAGCGCAGCGCCGACCCCGACGCCCACGATTGCAGCCTTCTTATTCATCATGTCTCCTTTCTCAAATGGGGTGGTGATTCAGCTTCTGCGTCTTTTTTGATCGCCGCGATCGCCCTGACCAGATTCGACTACGGTTTTCGCGTGCTTCTTCCGGTCCTGCGTCAGCGAGCGCCCGACATCGGCCACTTCATCGAAGCGACCTTGATCGTCACGCCGCACAAAGCGTTTGTCTCGACCGGTATCGATTAATTCTCGTTTGCTTCTTTTTTGTTCGGCCATATTTCCTCCCTATCAAAGAATTTCAATGTTCGCGTGTAGCCTTGGCGAACACGCGCGCGTGAACTGTTCGCGAATGAACCAGAAAACGCTTAAATTTCCTGCTGATGGTTGCCACCGCAATCGCGATGCCGATCGGCTTGTGCAGGGAGATTGTTGGATTTCCGTTTCGATGCGGCACGTATGCCGCGAAGGCGGACTAGTCCGCCGTCTAAACGATACCTCTTACAATTTCTTACTTAGCAGCCGGCCGTCGGTCAGTGAGTCAACCGCGAAATTGTCGTTGGCGAGGTGGTCGAGCCGGACTGATTTAGATACGCGCGGACCTTCGGAGGAATGCGACGACGGAGAAGAGCATTGCGCGCCTGCCATTGATCGGCCGCGTTCATTTCGACGAGGTAGCGAATCTCCTTCGCTTCCAGCACGGCAACGGGAACTCCGTCCCGGTAGAGCAGACGATTTGCAGCGGCCGCAGCCAAGCGCGGACCGGGAATCAGAATTCCCAGCATATTCAGAGGATCGGCGGCACTTACTGAAAACATCGTTCCATCCGGTGCCGTGCGGCGCATCGATCGGAGTAAATGGACCGCGTCGGCCGTGGCGAACTGCTCGCCAGAAAAGCCACCGATAAAACGCCCACCACGTATTTCGCCGCGCGCTTCCAGTCGTCGCAGAACGCGCAGAAGATCGCGCCATGGAATATTCATCGACTCGCTATCAAGCAGCTTGCGGAAGACAACGCCGTAACGCTGGAGAAGTTTTTGGGCGACGGCTTCAATCGATTCGCGATCAACTTCAGAAGTCGCAGTCGCTGATGATTGTGCAGTCGGGAAGGGGGCTTGCCCCCGCTTGTCCTTTTGCAGGATCACCCAGCGACCAGCTTCGTCCATGCTGTACACAGGCTTTCGCCGCCGGCGACGATTCTCGATCGCTCGACTGGTCGTCTTACTTAGCGGTGTCAGCAGCGCCCGCAGGCCGGTGAAACTATCGGCGGTGATCAAGCCGCGAAACACCAATTCACCCAAAGCCTCTTCAACCATCGTGGGCAGCAGGTTCGTGCCGGAAACAATGTCGACAAAGAAAGAAGCGCCGTGTTCGTTCAGGTAGTCATAGACTGTCTGGGTATTCGTACTGAAGTGATTTCCGTTTTCGCGCGCGGGAAAAGCGAGGCGCCACGTCGCGACATGTTTGCGATTCAACAAGACAATTGGCGTGCTGCGCACGGGCGAAGAGCTGCTCGACCTGTCCGGCGAAATCTTAGGTGGTGAAAGACGCAACCAGGTCAGACGTCCCGACAAACACAGCGCGTCAAGCCACGCCGGGTCATAGTCCGTGATCCTCGCCGGCAGAATCTCTGATTCCCAGGAACCCGCGGGCGCTTCGAACCCTTCAAGCTGATCGAGGATTGCGGCCACGCTGGCAGCTCCGTCCGTTTTGTGATCGTCCGCCACCTTCTGCCAGACGAAAAGGAAGCGCATGAAGTCGGCCGCTGACACCGGCTCGATCTCCTTGCGCAAACGGTTCAGTGTGTAGCTATGAATACGAGCCAGCAGCCGTCGCGAACACCATTCCTGGAGCACAGGCATTTGTTGGAGCGCCCGCATCTCTGCGGGCGGACCACCGGCAACCTTGCCGGTGCTTTCTTCGCCCTCCCTGACAATCGGGCTACTGGCCCGGTCGGTTGGTGTGAACTGCCCTCGCATTGCGAACCCTTCGCCTTCCAGCTTTCCCAATCCGATTTCGATTTGATTTGTCGATAGTGAGAAAGAATTCGCGAGCTGCGGGACTGTCACCGGACCAAGCGCATCCAGCCGGCCTCGCAAAACCTCAACGAGAGCGTCTTCAGCAGACCATGTCTCGCGGGCATAGCTCGGCGGTGGTCCAATCTCCGGATGAAGTTCGGCATCCTGATATACAGCGCGAAGTTGATTTAGACGCTCGGCTGCAACCCATAGTCCTTTGTCAGAACCGAGAGCGGTCGCGACCGGATCTATGTCGCTTCTCAGAAGATCACTTAACCCGGTCGCTACCGCTCGCGGTTCAGACACGAGCACAGTCGCGCGACGATCCCTTACCAACTCTTCAAATAACGGGTTCCAATCATTCTTAGCGCCCTCTTCCGCCGTAATGAACCCAAGCTGCATCAGCGCATCGTGCAGTTCATCGGCATTCTCCGCCGTGGGCCAGGCTTCTTCGCGCACGCGATCGATTGCCGCTTGGTCCAAACGTCCCAAGTCTGCAGCAGTCTCAGCATCAAGAAAGCGACGATTCATCACCGCCAGGGTGCGGCGCTCTTCCGCCGGAGCATCATCGAGAAATGCGTACGGCTTTGCCGTGAGAATTTCCTGCGCGAGCGGGGATGGCTCGTTCATCTCGCGTGCGATGAGGGTGCGCTCGCCACGCTCGATCGATTCCAGCAGACGCTCCAGCCCGTGAATGTCCATTGCCTCTTCAAGGCAATCGCGGACAGTTTGCTCGACGAGCGGATGGGCCGGAACTTCGATCGGACCGCTGAGATTCTCCCCGCAGGCCAACTGATCTGGAAATACGAGCGCGAGCAAATCTTCGGCCGCCATGCGCTGAAGTTGCGGCGCGACTTTGCCGCCGCTGCGCCAACGCGGAATTGCCAGCGCGCGTGTCGCATTCCAGCGCCAGCGAATATTGAACATCGGCGCATTCAGCAACGCCTGCACCAGCACATCACAGACTCCCTTTGAATTCAGATAGTTGAAAA
>Ga0207675_100000682_pt1 | contig 33385 bp, 22 predicted proteins | sample KBSSwiS42_FD_184305 | JGI IMG/M metagenome (GOLD analysis project Ga0207675, IMG submission 184305) | Switchgrass rhizosphere microbial communities from Kellogg Biological Station, Michigan, USA - KBS Switchgrass S4-2 (SPAdes) (version 2) | ecosystem: Host-associated > Plants > Roots >...
CGTGGCGCGCAATCCGTTGATCGCGGTGACCGCTGCCGCGCCACCCTGGGCTTCGGCGAGGATGAGCTGCGCTTCCTCGTAGCTCGCGATCCGCGTCGGGGTCGTATAGCCGTCCGCGTACTTGTTAGGCACGTAGATGGGCGATTTGTTATCGGCGGGCCTGGTATCCGTCAACGTCACCGCCGACCGCGGGTCGACCTCACCCTTCTCCGTCTTGAGGTTGAGCGAGAGCCCTTCCACGGTATAGAACCCGAACTGCTGCGTGACCGCGAAGAGACGGTTGTAGAGCCGGTTGTCGGAGGCATCGTTCGCCGCGTTCAGCACGAACCCGGCGGGCACGAGCGCCGCGTCGTCCGCCGCCCCCTGCTTGTTGCCCTGGAAGAGGCGCACGCGCGCGCGTCCAACGTAGGCCGCGTTCACGATGTCGGGCTGGCTCGTCGCCTGGCCCGTCGCGATGGCGGTCGTGAATCGCTCTTCCGCCAGCGCGAACATTCCCGCCTGGTCCACCTGTGGCCCGAGATCGAATGCGGCCTCGCACATCGACATCCCCAGCGCCGCATAGCTGAATCCGGCGTAGAGCGCCGCTTTCGCGATGAGCTCCTGACGATTCGGAACGTCGGCGTCGGTCCACTTGTTGTTCAGGTTGTCGAGCGCGTGGTCCGCATCCCATCGCGCCGTCGAAAGCGGGTTGTAGATCCCGGGCGTCTGGTTGTTGTCGCACAGGTTGGTGCCGTACGACCCGCCCGGCTGCGTGTTGGCATCGCGGCGATCGTAGGGCCATGCCGCTGCGCCCAGCTGCGCGTCCGCGAGCTCGTCGCTGATGATCCCCTCCACGGCCACCATGGAGCCGAACGCGCACTCGAAGTCCGCGACCGCGCTGTTGACCGCCAGCTGCGCGTTCTTGGGATCGTCGATCATGCTCACCGGCACGGAGCCGGGCGTATCGACGTCGAGGAGGTCGTTCGAGTTGCAGGCCGCCACGAGGCCCATGATGGCCACCATCGCGGCGAACGATCGTGCGCGGCCGTGCGCCCTCATCCGCGCACCGACCTCAGCCCTTCGAGTCTTCTGCTGTATGGAAGTCATTGGTGAAAACCGTCCGTTGTTCCGGTTGTTAGGCAGTGGTCGATGCACGTCAGTAGCCCAGCCGAACGGTGAGCAGCAGCGACATGAGCTGGGGCATGTGCGCCTGATCGACGTTCACCGGGGTTCCGGACACGAACTCGCTTTCCGGATCGAGCCCGGTGTACGGCGTCCAGGTGTGGAGGTTACGCGCGGACACCGTGAAGCCCGCACTCTTCGCCCATGCCTTGGCGGCAAACTGCGTGGGCACGTCGTACGAGAGGGAGACCTCGCGGAGCTTCACGTACTTCGCCTCGTTGATCACGAATTGGCGGAGCGTCCCGTTGGTCTGCATCTGCACGAGCTCGCGCGGATCGGTCTTCTCGGGCTCGAGGTACTCGGCGCAGGTGTAGAAGATCTGGCACCGGATGCGGAGGTTGTTGTCTAGCCGCTTGTAGCCCGTCGCGTAGTCCGCCATCGCGTACACACTGAAGTTCCGGAGGAACCGTACGGTCGTCGTGAACGCGCCTTCGGCCGTCGGGATCGCGTGCCCGAGGAACACCTTCGGAGCGATTACGCCGCCGCTCGCATTGAGGCACGGCGTTGGCTGGCCGCGGCCGTTGTCGCACATCGCGTTGATCGCGCGACGCGTCGTGGGATCGTACTCGGCGCTCAAGACCTTGTACGAGAACCAGTCGAACGGCGCGTATCCGATCCGGTGCTGCGTGGCGGTTCCAACTACGACCGTAGTGTCGACGCCGTTCAGCTTGTTGATCTTGGCCGAGTTGGTCCCGAGCGTGAAGCTCACGTCCCACGAGTAGTCGCGCGTGTTGACGATCTGGCCCTTGAGCCCGAGCTCGATGCCCTGCTTCGCGATCAGACCCGAGTTGAAGAACTGCAGCGTGTCGCCGAAGCCGGTGCTCGGGGCAACGGAGCGCGAGAGGATCGCGTCCTTCGACTTGTCATGGAAATACGTGAAGTCGATGCCGAAGCGATCGCTGAACATGCTCGTCTCGAAGCCGAGCTCCAGCCCTTCGACGCGCTCCGGCTTGAGGTCGGGGTTGCCTAACGTGTACGGCGTGAGCACGCCCTGTCCATTCGGGCCGGCCACCGGCTTCAGGGTCTGCAGCGCCGTGTTGAGCGCCGGCTGCTGTCCCGACGCGCCGTACGCGCCGCGGAGCCTGAGGCTGCTGAAGGCTTTCGGCAGCCACCCCTGCACCCAGGGATCCTCGCTGGCGACGTACGATACGCTCGCCTTCGGGTACCACACCCACTTCACATCGCTCCCGAACGAGCTGTTGTTGTCCACTCGTGCCGCGCCGGTGACGTAGAGCCGATCCTTCCAGCCGAGCTGCTCCTGGGCGTAGTAGCCGAGCGTGTTGTTCCCCGACCAGCCGTCCCTGAGGCCGACCTTGGTGCCGGCGGCATCAATGGTCTGGAGGCCGGGGGCCGGGAAGTAATCACCTTCGCCCTGAATGAACTGATCGTGGCGTGTGTAGTACTGAACGCCTAACGATGTCTTCGATGCCAGGGTGCTCGTTGGATTGAAGTTCAGGTTCCCCGTGTAGTCGTACGTGTTGTAGGTGGCCTGGTGTTGGTTGTAGAAGCGGAATCCCTTGGCAGTGGCACCCCAGAAGTACGCGATCGTGTCGTTCGTGAGGTACGGCACCGTCTCGGGGTTGTCCTCGTTGCTGTAGTCCGTGCCGATCGCCAAGCGGTGCGACATCCACGCGAATGGCCGCCACTGAATCGTGGCGCTTGCGGTGAGACGGTTCAGAAGCTGGGCGAAATACAGCACGTTGTACGCTTCGGGCGGCGTGCTGTTGAAGCCGCGCACGTACGTGCACCCGACGTCGCCCGCGGGGCAGAACTGCGCGAGGTTGGCGGGGTTGGAGTACATCGCGTTCCACATGGCCCCGCCGCACCCGGCCTCGCAGGAGAGCTGCGTGTTGCTGTTGACGTAGCCGACGCTCGTGCTGATGTCGATTTTCGAGTTCGGCGTGATGTTGAGATTTGTGCGGACACTTCGTTGGTTACGCGAGTTGGTGACCTCGGCACCCTCGCTCGAGCCCACTTCGCCGCTCGCGAAGTAGCGGATGAGCGAATTGCCGCCGCTCACGTTCGCCGAGTAGTTGCGGATGTCGCCGGTGCGGAAGATGGGCGTCCCGCGCGCGTCCTCCTGCTTCACGACGTTGATCCCGAGCAGCGGCCCCGGCACAGCGTTCGAGGGGACACACTCGTCGGGCGTTGGCTGTACGCAGTAGTTCGTGGGGATTCGTCCCGCGGCGTTCTGGAACCAGTTGCTGCCCCCCTGCGCCTGGAACGAGTACTTCGTTCCGCCGGCGGAGCCCTTCTTCGTGATGATGTTGATGACGCCGCGCGCCGCTTCGGTGCCGTACAGGGTTGCTGCGGCCGGACCTTTCAGCACCTCGATGCTCTCGATCTCGCTCGGGCTGAAGTCGTTGAGGCGCGATATGACACCCGAGCCGAAGTCCTGCACCTCCAGCCCACTGCCCGTCGCATTGTTCACGCGGACGCCGTCGACGTACACGAGCGGCTGGCTCGAGAGCGACAGCGTCCCCATGCCGCGGATGCGGATGTTCGCGCCGGCGCCGATCTGCCCGGTGCCGGGGAGTACGACGACGCCCGGCGTCCGGCCATTGAGCACGGCCTCGACGGACGGGATCGCCGTCTTGGCCACCACGTCGGCGACGTTGACCTGCGCGACCGATGTACCGAGCGAACGAACCTGCTCGCCGCCGGCGGTGCCAGTCACGACGACCTGATTGAGCTCGACGGCCCGCTCGGACAGGATAATGCGGACGTTGGTGGACCCGACGACGACGGTCTGGTTCTCGGGCCGATAGCCGAGTGCGCGGACGCTGATCGTGACGTTGGTGCCGGAGAGTCCCGTGAGCCGGAACCGGCCGGAGGCGTCGCTGGTGGTGCCGACGCCAGTCACGCCTTCGACTGTGATCTGGGCGCCGGCGAGGGGGCGCTGCGCGCCTTCGACGAGCACGGTGCCACTGACCGTGCCCGGCTGCGCCTGGGCAAACACAGGCGCGGCGAAGAGCAACGCCGCGAGGGTGAGCGCGAGGTTCGCGACGCGCGGCCACCCACGACGACCTGTGGGGTACCGCTGCCTAACGGCGTGCGTGGCGAACGAGACGAATCCGGTTTGGGTCATCGGCCTACCTCCGATGGATCGGGGGATGAACGCCGGCAGAGCGCTGCCATCTGCTGTGCACCGCAACGGTACACCAGTGCACCACAATGGTACACCAGCCAGTGGTCGCGAAGCGCTCGCCGCAATCAGGTGGGTCCTTCGCGCGAGGACGGGGTTCTCCGACTACGCCGCAACAGTGCAATCGCCACGCGACGGTCCGCAAGCACGTTGCGACGTCCGGCTTTTGTCAATTGACCGGACAAATCCGACAGCAGAATTGGTATGACATCGGACCATCCCGGCAGGGCAGCCTTCTGTCCCCGATGCGCGCCCATCATACCAGTTTGACAGCTGGGCAGGCTTCACTTCCTATGATGGTGCGCCAATTTTGAAAGCCTCATGCGGACGTCTCCGGCAGCCCCAACCGACCCCAGGTCGCCCGGCCTCCATCGAACGGCGCGCCTCGCGCGCGAGCTCGAGAGCCTCCAGGTGCTCATCGACTCGATGGGGCGCGAAGCCGATCTCGCTCCGCTGCTCACGCGCCTGCTCGATGTCGCCTGTGAGTTGATCGGCGCGGATCACGGCGCGATCGGGCTGGTCGACCCGGCCCGCAACGTCGTTCGGACGGCGGCCGTGCGGAACATGCCGCCTAACGAGCTCGGCGCGGAGATGGGCCCGGGCGTCGGGCTGTCGGGCGAGGTGCTGGCGACCGGCGCCACCGTCTACGCGCGACGGTACGGCGACCTCGCGAATCCCACACAGCCCGCCCTCGTCGAGCACGTCGTGATCGGCGTCCCGATCCGGTGGGGTAACGATCTCATTGGCACCTTCGGCCTTGGCCGAGCGCTCCAGCCCGCCCGGCTGTTGCGGCGGTCTCGACGTCCTCTGTTCGCGCAACGCGACATCAATGCGGTCGAAGAGTTCGCGCGCTACGCCGCAATCGCGGTGCACAACGCGCGTCGCTACGCCGACGAACGTCGTCGCGCGGACCGCCTCGCGGTGGTCGCGCGGGTGGCGCGTCTCATCACCGGCGACCTGAATCTCGACGACCTTCTCGACGGCGCGGCCCAGGCCATTCACGAGCTCCTCGGCTACGAGAATGTCGCGATCGCCCAACTCGCCATCGACGCCCCCGAGACGCTGGTCGTGCGGAGCTTCGGCGGGTCGTACAAGGACCTGATTCAGGGACCCTACCGCATCCCGTTCACACGCGGTCTCATGGGAGCGGCCGCTCGTGGCCGCGAGATCGTCCTCGTGAATGACGTCTCGCTCGACCCGCGCTACCTGCCTACACCCGGGGTCACCGGGACGCACGCGGAGCTCGCGGTTCCCATCCTGCTCGGCTCCGATGTCCTCGGCGTGGTGAACGTCGAGCGCGCCCCACCGTTCGACCAGGATGATGCCGAGGCATTGCGCATCGTCGCGGATCAGCTGGCGGTCGCCATAGAAAACGCGAGGTTGTATGAGGCCGCACGGCGCGGTGCTGTCCTCGAGGAACGGCATCGCATCGCGCGCGAGCTGCACGATTCGGTGACGCAGCAGCTGTTCAGCGCGACCCTCGTGGCGCAGTCCGTCGCCCCGGCGTTCGCGCGCGACCCGGCTGAAGGCGAGCGCCGCGCGACGATGATGCTCGACCTGGCGCGCACCGCGCTCGCGGAAATGCGGGGCCTCCTCGCCGAGCTGCGCCCGCACGGTCCGCCCGGGGAGCGGCCGTCAATGCCCCCATTGACCGATCCAGGTCTCACGACCGTCAGCCGGAGCGGTCTCGTGGCCGCGCTCCGGGCCCACTTCGTCTCCGCGATAGTCGGCGATCTCCGTGTTCGGCTGGATGCGGATGCCTACGTCGCGCAGCCGCCCGAACGGGAAGAGGCCCTCTACCGCATCATCCGAGAGTCGGTGCATAACGTGATCAAGCACGCGCGAGCAACCGAGGCCGACGTGTGGCTCGCCGCCACACCCGACGGCGTCCAGGTGACGGTGACGGACAACGGCATCGGCTTTGCGAGCGATGCGCGAACCAACTCCGGCCGCTTCCGCGCGGCGCATGGGCTGGGACTCGTCTCCATGCGCGAGCGGGCGACCCAGCAGGGTGGCCAGTTTCGCGTTCACAGCGAGCCTGGTCGCGGCACGCGCGTGGAGGTGACGCTGCCAAGGTCAAACTAGCTACAGGCGTTACCGCCGATTACTGTCCTTCGGGTCGAGTCGAAGCGTACTACGTGACCGCGCAGTTGCAGCGCGGGTTCTAAGCAGCCATATCCTGCTGTGCCTGGCAATGCGTTCACTCCTGGTTCGATGGGCAATTCTCACGGTCGCCGTCTGTTGTTCCGCGCCGGCGGTTTTCGCGCAGCAGCGGCCGAGCCCGCAGGACGCCGAAGCGCTGCTCCGCGCGAATCCCGAGCTCGCGGCGCAGATTCGTGACCGCATCCAGAACAGTGGGCTGACGCCGGACCAGGTTCGAGCTCGGCTTCGGGCTGAGGGCTACCCCGAAAACATGCTCGATGCCTACTTCGGGCCAGCGAACACAGCGGATACAACGGCGGCTTCACCGGCCGCCGTTGCGGCCGCACTGCGGGTGCTGAACGTCCAACCTGATTCCGGCGACACGGTCGCTCAGGGCGGCCACCCGACTCGCCCGTGGGAGGGCGCGCCGCGCACCACGGTCAAGTGCGACACGCTCGTGACGCCGGCGCCCGTCGGGGACTCGATGCCGCTCGATGTACGCACCGGGCGCGCCGGCCCCAAAACGATCAAGTGCACGTCCGCGGACGGGACGCCCGTCGCGCCGCCGGACAGTGGTCGCACGATCTTCGGTCGCGATCTGTTCGCGAACGGCTCAACGCAATTCGACGCCAACTTCGCTGGTCCGGTGGACGCGTCGTACAAACTGGGGCCCGGCGATCAGCTCGTCCTGTTGCTGACGGGGGAGGTGGAGCTCGCGCACCGACTCGATGTCACACGCGAGGGATTCATCTTCATTCCGCAGGTGGGCCAGCTGCACGTCGCGAATCTGTCGTTGGGGCAGCTCAATGACATGCTGTACGGCGTGCTCGGGCGCGTGTATCCGGGCGTCCGCCGCGGGGCGAACGCCAAGACCCGATTTTCGGTGTCGGTCGCGCGGCTGCGTTCCCTGCAGGTGTTCGTCACGGGTGACGTCGAGCATCCGGGGAGCTACCGGGTCTCGTCGGCCGGAACGGCGTTGACGGCCTTGTATGCCGCCGGCGGCCCGACACCTAACGGGAGCCTGCGCCGGGTCGAAATCCGGCGTGGAGGAAAGCCCGTCGAGACGCTGGATGTCTACGACTACCTCGTGCGCGGCGACGCGACGCACGACCCACGTCTCGAATCCGGCGACGTCGTGTTCGTACCGGTTCGCGGACCCACGGTCCGCCTCATTGGCGAGGTGAATCGCCCGGCGACCTACGAGATGCGCGCTGGCGAGACCCTAACGGACGTCGTGCGCACGGCCGGCGGGTTTCGACCGACCGCTGTGCCGAGCCGGGTGCAGATCGAACGGATCGTTCCGGCACGTGATCGACGGGATGGCGGCGCCGCTCGCGTGGTGCTCGACGTGAACACGTACGCGACCCGCAACGCGAACGGCGACAATGGGGGCGGGGAAGACACGGTGCAGGTCGCGCTCGAGGACGGCGATGTCGTGCGCGTGTTCTCGATCCCGGATCGGGTGCGCAACCGGATCACCGTGTCGGGCAACGTCTGGCAGCCGGGTTCCCAGGGGTTCGTCGAGCATCTCCGCCTCTCGGACGCGATCGCCCGAGCGGGCGGCGTCCGCACCGACACGTATCTCGGGCAGGTCCTCGTGTCGCGGACGATGCCCGACTCGACCCGCGTACAGCTTCGTGCGGGCCTCCGTGCCGACGGGACCGCCGTCGATGACATCGCGCTTGCGCCGGATGACGACATTCGCGTTTTCTCCATCCCCGAATTCCGTTCGAATCGGCAGGTTGTGATCTCGGGCGCGGTGAGGAAAAGCGGACGGGTCGTCTATCGCGACGGGATGACGCTTCGCGACCTCGTCCTGCTCGCCGGCGGGTTGGAAGACGGTGCCTACCTGGGCGAGGCCGAGATCGCGCGGTTCCCCGAGAGCCACGCTACCGGCGCGACCGCGGAGATGATGCACGTGCGGCTCGACTCGACGTACCTGTTCGCCACCGCGGCGGCCGGACCGCCTAACGCCTCACAGGAATTCGTGCTCCGCCCGGACGACCAGGTGCTCATTCTGCGTCAGCCGGACCGGCTCACGCCGCGCTCCGTCGTACTCTCTGGTGAGGTGAAGTTCCCCGGGCGCTACGCGCTCGAGCGCCGTGACGAGCGGCTCCACGGGCTGCTCGAGCGCGCCGGCGGTCTCACCCCGAACGCGGATTCGTCGGGGATCGTGTTCGTACGCGCGCGCGATGGCGTTGGGCGCGTCGGCGTCGACCTGCCGCGTGCGCTCCGCAACCCGAAGGCCGTGGATGACCTCGTGCTGCAGGACGGTGACTCCGTGCACATTCCGCCGTACAGCGGGATCGTCACCGTATCGGGGTCCGTCAACGCGCCGATCTCGCTCGCCTACGTCCCCGGTGCCGATCTGGATTACTATGTTCGCGCCGCCGGCGGTGCTACGCGCAGCGGGGACATGTCGCGGGCGTACGTCAAAAACGCCAGTGGCCGGGTGGAGACGGTGCACCGACGGCCAATGTTCCCCGACGCCGTGCCGAAGCCCGGACCGGGGAGCAGGGTCGTGGTTCCGGAGAAACCGCCGAGCGACAAGGGGCTGTGGGTCGGCAGTCTGCCGGTGATCGCGTCGATCGTGGGGAGCCTCGTGGCTCTGGCGGCGATCCTCGTGAAATAGAAAGCGGTCAAGGCACCCAGCGCAGCTGCGCGGTCACCGACGAAGCCGTCCAGCCCGTGCTCCCGTGCTCGATCATCGTGGACGCCTGAACCTCCAGCCACGGCGTTAGGCGATATTCCGCGCCCGCGCTGCCGCCCACGCTCCGCCCTTCGCGTGCCGGTGAGTAGATGTTGTAGCGGCCGCGCTCGCGCGCGAACACGCGACCATCCGCCCGGAACCGACGCGCCGCGTCGTCGAGGCGTCCATACAGGAGCCATTCGGTACCGTCTCCACCGAGCGGATGGCCGATCGGCTCGCGATCGAGCGTCCAGCCATCCATGAACACGTAGTGCCTGTACCAGGTCGCGTAGTAATTGCATGCGCACCCGTTGCAGCTCGAGCACGGCGGCGCGAATGACGCGCGCTCGAGTCCGAGCGAGAGCGTCGGAACACCGGGCACAGACGGGACCTCGAGCCCCGCGACGACGCCCGGAAACTTGATCCACGCCGAGTGGTTGTCGTCGGTTCCCCATTCGACGTACAGCACCGCAGGAACGACAGGAATGGGCGGGCGCCAGCGTGCCTCCACCGATGCGATCCCATTCTCGAATTCACTCCCAGCCACCTTGATGCCGTGCGTGAGGAACATCTCCTTGAAGTTGCGGAACGTGAACGGAGGCTGTCCCTCGCCGCTGAACATGAAAGCCTGCGTCCCGCCAAGGAGCAGGCGCGGATGCGGCGAGATGGACAGGTGGGACGCAAAGACCCACGGGTTGTGCGAGGCCGCGTTGCTGTCGATCTGTGAGAGGAACGTTTCGCCCGAGACCCGGCCGAGATAGCGGAAGAGCCAGGGGAGCCGGATCGGCCGTGCGAGCATGAGGCCCCCGCCGGTGAACGCGGCGTTGCCATTGAACACAATGCCGCCGCCGGCGCCTGGTCCGTAGTCGAGCGGTCGCTTGCCGACCCAGGCGGCTAGCGCTGAGACGCCACCGACGAGCTGCCAGTCGCGCATCCCCCACTCGCCCTCGTTGCGCCCGCCAGCCGCATCCGCCGCGACATAACGACCGGCCAGTCCACCCGCGCGAACTTCGAAATCGCCCTCGTGGAGGTCGGGACGCGGTTCGGGGGGGATGACGTTCTCTCTCGTCCTGTCCGCCGAACGCACAGGCAACAGTTGGCCGTGATCGGAGGAAAATCCGGCGGCCACGTTCGCGTGTGCGAAGCGCGACATGGCGCGCTCGCTCGACGGCGTCTCCTGCGGCGCCAGCCGCGCGGCGACCTCGGGGAATTCACGGGTGAACCGCAGCCAGTCGGCGGCGACGGCATCGTGAATTGCGGGAGCGAGCGACGTGGATCGTTCACTGGCCTCCCGCAGCGCCCATCCTGCCAGAGCTTGCGTGAGCGATCCCTCCGCCCACCCGATCTCGCGTGGCGTGAGCCCCAGAACGACCGCTCGTCGCGCGGCGGTGACAGCCCAGTGATCCGGAGGCAGCGCAGGTGACGCGAACCGAGGCGCACCCTGGGCGCCGGCGCGCGCGCCAAGTAGCGCGAGCGCCGCTATAATGAAACGGGTGACCCAGCGACGCGCCGCAAGGTTGTGCACGAGATTACAGTAATGGGTGATGTGCTACGAAAACGAGCGAGGGCAGTACTGAACGATCGTGACTTGGCATGACGAACCCCGGTGTTCAGACAGGCGTCACGTCGCCGTACCTGACGAGTCGCGGAGATGCTCGCGCATGGGCTGCGACCGCCGCGCTCGCCGCTACCCTGCTCCTGACGATGGCCAGCGCCGTTACGATAACGGGCCGGCTCGTTGCTGAAGATGCCGGCGCCACCCCGAAAGCATACCATGCGCTCCTCGCGCTTGCCGGCCTCGGCGTGTTGGCACGTGGCAAGATCGCGCGCCCCCGCGCCGAGATGCTGCTCTATTTCGGCGTCACGATCGCATCAACGTTGCTCGCATACCTCATCTACGAGCCACGTGTTGCCGGAATCAAGCTGGTCATCGCCCTGTACGCGGGGCTCGTTGCAACGAGCGTGGGTTACGTCGCGAATCGTCACATGGTGCTTCGGGCCTGGCGGGTGGCCGGCGTGGCGTTTGCCATCGCGGTCACCGTGAAGAACGTAACTCACGTGCCGGAGTTCATCGCGTATCTCGCCAGGCCGATCAACCATCCGGACGTGCCAAGCCTCGCTGGCGGTGGATTGAACCTCGAGGCTACTTGGCTGGCGATGTCGTCGTTTTTCATGATTGGCACGGTGCTCTTCGTTCCGGTGACGTTGCTGGCCGCAGCGACCAGCGCGCTCTACGCGAGTCGCGTCGGTGTCGTGATCGCCCTCATGGCGCTCTGCGGCGCCATCGCGCACGCGTGGGGCACGGGTCGGACCAAGACGCCTGTTCGCCGACCGTCGGCCAACCAGAGCTTCGTCTACATGCGTCGTGTTGCCGCGCTCGTGTTCGTCGGCACGATCATTGGCGTGGTGGTCGCGGTCGTTCGCGCTGCGAGACAAGTCGGTGACGTGACGTACGTGGCGCAGCGGTTCAGCGCCATCGGTGAGGATCCCGGCTCGGTGGGACGCCTCGTGCTATGGCGCGGTGGTCTTCGCGTGTTCGAGGAGAACCCGCTCGGCGTAGGTGCGGGGAACGCGGTGCCAACGATTCGTCGCGCGCTGGGCATCGATGTGCCGGAGGACAATCTCCACAACATCTATCTCCAACACGCGGTTGAAAGCGGGATCCCGGGCCTGGCCGTGCTACTCCTGCTCGTGGCCATGATCGCGCGTCGCGTCGTGAGGTCACGCTTTCGCGACCAGCTGTTGCTGTTCGTCGCCGCCTATCTCGTCGCCGGCGTGATCGGGTTCGGCGGCGTGGACGTGATCTTCTGGCTCGCGTACGGCCTGCAATCCGGATTGGCCAGCCAGGGCGCCGATGTCTGAGCGCGCCTTGCCGGACTCGCGGACGATCGCTGTCCTCATTCCCGTATTCAATGACGACGGGCAGCTCGATGCGACGCTGCGTTCGATCGAAGATCAGCGCGTCCCCGTCGTCGTGGTGATCGTGGACGACGGCAGCGACCCGCCGATTGCCGTGCCCCATCCGTCGCGCCAGGAGATCGTCGTGTTGCGCCACGACGTGAATCGCGGCATCGCACACGCACTGAACACGGGCCTCGCCTACATCGTCGACCGCGAGATTCCGTATGTCGCGCGAATCGACAATGGAGACCGATGCGCGCCTGGCCGGCTCGCGCGGCAGTGGAACTTTCTCGAGCAGAACCCGAGTGTCTATCTGGTGGGCTCCGCGGTCGAATGGCGCGATGACGAGGGCCGATCGCGATTCACGCGCGTGTTTCCTACGACACACGACACGATCGTGCGCGCACTCCATCACACGTCGGTGTTGATTCACGCGGCGGTGATGTTCCGGACGAATGTCGTGCGCTCGGCGGGGATGTACTCGACGGCCTATGCGGCCGCACAGGACCTCGACTTCTTCTGGCGCATTGCTCGGCGGCACCAGGTGGCCAACCTGCCCGAGACGCTGGTCGTGGCGCGCTTCGACCCGGCCGGCATCTCGATGCGCCGTCGCCGCGCGCAGCTCTGGAGCACGCTCCGCATCCAGCTCGCGTTCTTCCGCCCATCGACCTGGGCGAGCTATTACGGCATCCTGAAGACGTTAGGCCGGTTCGTCGTCCCGTACTCGGTGATCGTCGCCGTCAAGGGCGCGATGAGCCGTCGCGCGCGGATCGAGGCGACATGAGGCTCGTCGCGCTCGCACACCCCTTCGCCATCGAATGCATGATCGATCGTCTCGCTTCGCTCTCCCGCAATGCCGTCGACGATGCCGCGTGATGTGACGCCCGCCGCGACTCGGCCTCTCGACCCCGAGCTGCCACTCCTGGCGCTGGCGCGCCCGTATCGCCGCCGCTGGCGGCTCGTCCTCGGTACCCTGGGCGTTGCGTGGCTCGGGGCGCTCGCGGCGGTGCTGATCCCGTCACGCCGGTACACGGCCTCCGTGGTGTTGGCCGCCGTGCCTAACGCGCGGACGAGCGCGTTGTCAGGCGGACTCTCGGCGATCCTCGGGTCGGCTCAATTGGGTGGGGTTCAGTCGACGCCCTACTTCATCGCCAAGCTGATTCTCCTGCGAAGCGTCATCATGCAGGTGGCTTCCGAGCGGGTCGGCGACGCTCGCGGCGGAACCGTGATCGAACGCGTACTGGAAGAACGACCGCCCATCAAGTTGGGACGCGTGGAGCCCGCGATGCGCAAGGCGGTGTCGGCCGAGGTGGACAAGCAGACCGGGTTGATCACGGTGCAGACGACGCTTCCTGACAGCGCCGTCGCACGCTTCATCACGCGGCGTCTCACGGAGACCGCCAGCGCGACGTTCGTGCGAGTGAGTCGGGCGCAGGCCAGCAGTCAGCGGGCGGCGCAGGCGGAGCGAGTCGACAGCGCGCAGCGCCAACTGCGACGAGCCGAAGAGCGGTCGCGGGGGTTCGCCTCGTCGAACCGCTCGTACACCATGTTCTCCGAAGCGTCCGTCATGCGACGTGAGCTCGAGCGGGAAGTAACCAGCGCGCAATCCGTGTACAGCCAGGCGCGCGAGGACTACGAAACGGCTGTCGCACGAGAGCTGGAGGAGACGCCCGCGGTGGTGGTGGTGGATTCGATTCCGAATCGCCTCCTTCCCGATCCGCGCCACGCGCCGCTCAAGCTCGTGCTCGCGTCCGCGCTGGCGTTCCTGGTCGTGACGCTGATCCTGTGGTCGCGGCGGGAATTCCAGGACCCCAGCCGCACGGCGGTTACCGAGCCTGCCGACGGATCGCTTCGGGTGGGGCGCGTCGCGAGTGGAGACTGAATTCACGGGCGGCGGGGGACGGGCGATGGGGAACAGCGGCGGGGGCCGCCGGCCGCTGGCCGTTCGTCAGTACGCCCCTCGGCCGCCCAATACCGCCGGGATAGTACGAACGAGAATCGCGAGATCGCGGCTGAGGCTCCACCCCTCCACGTAGTCGAGCTCCACGGTCACGCGTGCCGGATAGGCCACCGCCGACCTTCCCATCACCTGCCACGCACCCGTCATCCCCGGCTTGAGGGACAGGAGTAGCGGACCCTCGCCGTTGTAATGGTGGATCTCGTCAGGCACGATCGGACGTGGACCAACGAGCGACATGTCGCCCGTCACCACGTTCCACAATTGCGGCAGCTCGTCGAGGCTCGTGCGTCGCAGGAAGTGGCCGATCCTCGTTATGCGGGTGTCGGTCGCTGCGGGGAGCTTGTAGTCGTGTTCGACGTACTGACGATAGAGCACCGGATCGGCGAGCAGCTTCGCCTCCGCGTCGGCGTACATCGAGCGGAACTTGAGACATCGGATCGGGCGCCCAAACCTTCCGAGTCGACGCTGGCAGAACAGGGCAGGGCCCTTACTGTCCAGGACAACAAGCGTAGCGATGACCGCGAGCAGCGGCGAGAGCACCACGAGCATCGCTGCTCCGCCAACGATGTCCAGGGCGCGTTTGAGGAACAGCTGTTCGGCGCGAAGCACCACCGGGCGAAGCTCGAGCAACGGTTGACCGCCCTGCGTAATCAGGGTCGGCCGCACGCCGGGCAGCTCGAGCTGCGGCGCGGCCGCGATCACCTTGCACTCCGCGACGGCCGCGGCGCGCACCACGCGGCTCGTCGTCTCGGACGACGGCAACCCGCAGAGCACTACGGTATCGGCGTCCTGCTCGAGCAGCACCGACTCGAGGTCGGCGAGCGATCCCAGGGCGCGACGGTTCGGGTGTGCCGCGACATCGATGAACCCGAGCACATCGAACCTCACGACGTGATCGGGCGATGGTCCCTTTTGCCTGACGAGACAATCGTTGGCGGTGCCGACGAGGATCACGCGCGCTCGTCTGCGCGCCCCTGACCGGCCGGACCAGAACCGAGCGATTGCATCGAACGTGGTGCGAAGGACGACGAGCGCGATGCATAACGGTGCGAACACCAGCAGGCCGGTTTGCACCGCCTCGACTGGCGATTGCGACCAAAGCCGTGACCAGAGCGGGAGGACGCTGGCGATCGCCGCGGCAAGGCAGAGACGTCCGATGTGTCGACGAGCGTCCCCGGACCGGTACGTCCCGGCGACAGTCGCACCGACAAGGAGTGCCATCGCAAAGGCGACCTTGCTGCCGGCGAGCTCGGGGGCGAGCGTGGACAGGGCCAACCCGGTGGGGAACCATCGTCCCGTCACCAGTGCGTGTATCGTGGCCTGCGCAGCGAGGAACGCGACGGCGTCAACGATGAGAAGAGCGGCTACGTCGCGCGCTGCGCGAAACGTATGACGTCGCAGGTTCTCCGCAGCCCGCGGGATCGCGACGCTTCGGTCGACCTCGGAGGTGTGTCGCGAGACGCGAGCGGGAGCCGACCGCACACGAACGTTGGCGGTCGCATCCGACCGAGCGGGGCGAGATCTGGCTGAATTGGCTGGCACCGAAGTCGGCTGATACAGTTCCAAGGCGCGACATGGCTAATGTGGGGAGCATCCCAAGACGCCGCGCATGCGTGACGGGCTGGTCAGGCTTAAACCCGGCGGTGCCTGCGGGAGTCACGTTTTCGAATGGCCTTTTGGGTCAGCTCGAAATGCGTTGACAGACCAGACGGTTCACGCTTCGCGTTAGGTGCGGCGCGTTTGTGAAGCTCGCGTTTGCTCGATGTTTAACGTACCGACTACAAACGGCGCAACGGGCTTAGGGTTTAGTTGGATTCGACCGGAGCGGGCTCGACCAATGTCGCGCAACTTACTCGACTCAGTGCCTCATGTGTTACACGCGAACCGGTGTTTTGCCCCGCTATCGAAGTTTGACGGGCACGGTGGGCGGTTTTCGGGAAGATCGATGCCAAAACGTGCCGAGATGGCGGCGAATCGGCGCCGATCACGCACGTGGAGCATGACTATGGTGTCTTTCAGGTATCGATCTGATTAACGCACGCGGTCGTCAGGGGGTCTGACGGATGTCCCGCAGGCGTCCACGTGCTTCGTCGTTCTTCGGATCACGCCGGATCGCTTCGCGAAAAGCCGCGGCTGCCGATGCCGTGTCGGCGCGCATGAGCATGATGTTCCCGCGCACGATCGATAGTGCCGCCGTGTTAGGGTAGAGCTGCTCGTTGAGGCGCAGCAGTACCAGCGCGTCGTCGATCTTGCCGGCGCGCGCAGTTCGGAACGCGGCCGCGTTGAGCGACACCTCCCCGAAGTCGTACGCGTCGCGACCGTAGTATCGCTCGCGCAATGCGCGGTACGCGCGGGTCGCGGAATCCGCACCGGCAGCGGTCGCAGTCTCGGTAATGATCGTCGCCAGAGGGACCGGTCGGTTTACACCGCGATGACATGTGATGCACGTCACAGTCACTGTCGGCGTCGGTCGCGTCGGAATCGTATCGAGGCGGTTATTCACCTCCTGCACCATGCGCATCATCTGGCGAGCAACCCGCTTGTTTCGCTTTTCGTCGGTCGCGAAGTCGATCCGCTCGAGCGGAGTGCTGTCGCTTCCGACGTGACAGAAGGTGCACGAAACACCCAACGCGCCAGCAATGTTGCGCATCATGCCCCACACCTGCACCGGCTGCGTGGTCTTCGGGATCACCTGAACGTTCACGAGCGAGTCGGGGGGCCACTTGCCGGGTGGTTGCGCCTCCGCGCGGCTGGAGCCTGCCGCTGTCACGAGAGCGATGACAAGCGCACGCACTGCGACCCTCGCGGTCATAGCGAGAACGGACTGACGAGACGGAGAGGCACGCCAGATCGTTAGGCGCCAGTGCCCGTGCCCGCAACCTGCCGGTGACAAGTCACCGTCCATACCGGTCCGTTGTCGAGTCAAGCCGGCGGCGTTGAGGAGGTCAGAGTCTCTGGCACATGACGCCTTCGAGATCCGACATGTTCTTCCCGGCGGACGTCCAGGCCTGGCGTATCACGGCGGCCAGCTCCTCCTGAAAACGGCCTCGAGAAAACATCGCGGCTCGCTCCCGGCAATCGGACTCGTGAATCAAGACGGTTCCCCTCTCAATTTTCAGAACTGCCTCCATCATCGAGTCCACGGATTGGCGCGAAAAAAATACGCCGGTTCGCTCCGTTACCGTCTCCATGGCGCCACCCTCGGCAAAGGCGATGACCGGTGCTCCGGCGGACATGGCTTCCAGCGGAGTGATTCCGAAGTCCTCGGCCCCCGGAAAGACAAAGGCTTTGCAGGTGGAATACAGCGCGGCGATCTCCTCGTTCGAACGAGCGCCTAGAAATTCGATGGTTGGCCCGGCGATGGCCCGAAGCTTCTTTTCGTCCTGGCCGGAGCCCACGATCTGAAGCGGAAGCTCGAGACGATTGAACGACTCGATGGCGAGGTCGACGCGCTTGTACGGGGCAAAAGCGCCGACGATCAAGTATTTGGATCCCGGACGCCGCGCTGCGCCAAAGCGAGACACGTCGACGAAGGGATACACAACGCGAGCATCCCGCTGATAGGCGTCCTGGATCTGGCGGGCGATGTACGTGCTGTTGGCCACGAGCCGGTCAACCCGCCGGTCATCGCTGACGCGGCGGTCCCAGCGTTGTAAAAAGGGTCGGCACAGACGCGCCGCCAGCCGGACGTGAAAAGGAGCCTGGCCCGGGCCGAAGTACTCGTCAAAGCGAGCCCACATGTAGCGCATCGGCGCATGCACGTAGCTCACGTGCACGGCATCGTTTCGTTTCCGTACGCCCTTCGCGACGCAATGTGACGACGACACGATAAGGTCAAAATCGTCCAGGCTAAGGCTCGCGATGGCTGCCGGCATCAACGGAAGAAGCGTTCGGTACTTCTGTTCGGCCCCGGGAATCGATTGAAGCCAGCTGACATGCGTCGGGATGGCTTCCAGTCTGGCTGATGCCTTGCCGGGAATGGAGATCAGCGTGAAGAGTTCTGCCGCAGGGAACATGTCCGAAATTGCTTCCAGCACATACTCCCCGCCCCGCATTCCGGTGAGCCAGTCGTGTGAGAGGGCGACTTTCATCCTCGAAAAATACCGAAGAACCCGCGTGGCGTACCCCACTTCATATCGCTCCTCCTTCCGATCATGCACCTCCCGGTCAACCCGCCCGTACTCCCGATGCTCGCCAATCGCGTCGACGAGCTTCCACCCGGCGAAGGATGGATCTTCGAGCCCAAGTGGGATGGATTCCGAACGCTCATCTTCCGGGATGGCGACGAGCTGGTCATCCAGAGCCGCGACGAGAAGCCGCTCGAACGCTACTTCCCCGAGCTGGTCACGCCGCTCAAGACCCAGCTGCCGGAGCGGTGTGTCGTGGACGGCGAGATCGTCATTGCACGAGATGGGTGCCTCGACTTCGAGGCATTGCAGCTGCGGCTTCATCCCGCCGCTTCGCGTGTGAAGCTGCTGGCAGGGCAGATCCCTGCGTCGGTGGTGTTCTTCGACCTGCTCTGCGAGGGCGACCGCAATCTGTGCAAGGCGCCATTTCGCGAGCGGCGCGCGGTGCTCGAGTCCCTGGTGCGCGGTAGCGTCACGCCGCCGTTGCATCTCACGCCCGCGACACGCGACCGCGCGTTAGCCGCCGACTGGTTCAGCAGGTTCGAAGGCGCCGGGCTCGATGGGGTAATCGCGAAGGCCGAACACGGCACGTACGAGCCTAACAAGCGCGTCATGCTGAAGGTGAAGCACGAGCGCGAGTGTGATTGCGTCGTGGCAGGGTTCCGGTGGCACAAGAACGGGAAGGGCACGGCCCTGGGCTCACTGCTCCTCGGGCTGTTCAACGACGACGGCAACCTCGAGCACGTTGGTGTGTGCGCAAGCTTCACCGCCGCCAAACGACGGGAGCTCGTGGCCTTTCTGGAGCCGTATCGCGAGAACGCTCTCGAGGGACATCCATGGAGAGCGTGGGCCGAAGCCCCGTCGGATGAGGAGACTGCGACGCATCGACGACCCGGAGCAATCAGTCGCTGGAGCCAGGGCAAGGATCTGTCGTGGGAAGCGCTGCGGCCCGAGCTGGTAGTCGAAGTGGCGTACGATCACATGCAGGGCACTCGCTTCCGACACACCGCCCAGTTCCGGCGTTGGCGCGCCGACAAGCGCCCAAAGGATTGCACTTTCGCGCAACTCGAGGTCGTACCGCCTCACGAGCTGAGTCAGATCTTCGCGGCAGGCCGCTAGTGCTCCTTCGCCTTGTCTCTCCATTCGCGCCAGGCGCGCGTCGGATCGTCGTCCGGATCCGGCGCTTCCTGAGGAGGCCTGATCCCCTCCGGCACGTTGCGAAGGTTCACGCGGATGCGCGTCCACGTTGATGAGCGGCCACGCATCGAGTCCACCAGCACGTCGTCGACTGCGAGGTACTCGGCGACCTCCGGGTGCCTCGCTTTCCACCGTGCGAGCCCGGCGAGGGCGGCGTCCTTCTTCGTCGAGTTCGCGACTACGATGAGCGGCATCTTCGTGCGCGGCGCTCCGGCCATTTTCTTCGTCTTCGCGACCCCTTTCGCGCGGGACGGCGCCACGCGCGTGGCTTCACCGGCCATCTTCTGGAAGTGCGGCGGCCACGGCGCGTCGCCCAGGCCGGACGCCTCGTCGCGCGCCGCGAGCTCGAGCAGCGCATCCAGCGACCCGGCCGAGTCGTCCATCCCGTCGTTCGGATCGCCTAACGACGACAACCGTGCCGGCACGGTGTTCACCGTGAAGTCCGCCGGGTCGCATTCGGGGATCTCTTCCCATCGAAGTGGTGTGGACACGCGTGCGTCGGGGAGTGGCCGGACCGAGTAGGCCGAGCATGTGGTGCGATCCTTGGCGTTCTGGTTGTAGTCGAGGAACACGCCGCGCCGCTCCTCCTTCCACCACTTGGACGTCGCCAGCGTCGGGGCGCGACGCTCGACTTCCCGGGAGAACGCCAGCGCTGCGCGACGTACCTCGGCGAACGTCCAATGCTGATGGATCCGCACGTTGACGTGCATGCCGCGCGAGCCACTGGTCTTCGGCCAGCCGCGAAGCCCCAATTCGTCGAGCAGCCCTTTCGCCTCCATCGCAACGCGTCGCACGTCGTCCCACGCGACGCCAGGACCCGGATCGAGATCGATGCGCAGCTCGTCGGGGTGGTCGAGGTCTGCCGCGCGCACAGCATGCGGATGCAGCTCGATGCATCCCAGGTTCACGATCCAGGCGAGGCCAGCGGCGTCATCGACGACGATCTCCTCCGCTGTGCGACCGGACGGGAACGACAGGGTCACGGTTCGGAGCCATGCCGGGCGGCCGGTGGGCGCGCGTTTCTGATAGAACGGCTCGCCCTCCGCACCATGAACGAAGCGTTTGAGCACGACCGGCCGATCGCGGATACCCGCAATGGCGCCGCGTTCGACCGACAGGTAGTACCGGACGAGATCGAGCTTGGTGAGCTTGACGTCGCGCGAGAAATACGGCTTGTCCGGGTGCGTGATGCGGACCTGTCGGCCAGCGACCGACAGGACTTCGCTCGGCTCTTCGCTCTTCATCGCGCGATCGGACTCGGTTGGGACCGTGGTTGCCGCGGAATGGGCTCGACGCCAATGTACTTCACATCGGGCCGAGCCTTTTGCAAGCGGTCCTCGAACCGCTGGATCGCCGCCGCCACATCGTCGCCCGAGAGATTGGGAGCGAATTGCGCTGTGACGCCGAGGGATTCCTTCATCGGCGTGCGCAAGCGCAACGCGCATGCCCGGTGGGCGCTCCGGCGGCCGGCTACCGACGCTAACGTGAAAAGCCCCTCGAACCGCGGCGAACCGTGATCCGAGGGGCTTCTCTTCCGCTGGCGGGATTCGATCGTCTGGTTCGACACCGCGCTTGCGCGCGGACCGGTCGACTTCCCTTACCCTTGCCGTAACGGTCCCGGCTCAGGTGCTTCCGAATTCGTTGAAGCTACAGTCGCGGCCAGCGACCCCGCGACCGACCTGTCGTTGCCGAACATCCGACAGGCGACCCTCCGCTGGCGTCCCACCGGAGAGCATCGCGTCCGAGACTGACCGTTTCCTTCGGACGCGGGGCCAACATTCACCGCGCCGGGAGTATCGTCAACCGAGAACTTTTCCCGAACTCGGCGGACTGGGCGTTAGGCGGCAGGCGGCAGGCGGCAGGCGGCAGGCGGCTGCCGGGGACGGGCGACGGGCGACGGCAGCTGCCGCTCAACCGCCGGTATCAGCCGTGTTGAGCAGCATGGAGATCTTTTGCCAGATCTTCCTCGACAGCCCGGCCGTCAACGACTCGATCTCATTCACCGCGGCGAGCGTCACCGGATCGTCGAACCGCTCCACGAACAGCGCCGCAATCTTGCTCGTCACGGACAGCATCTCGCTGCAATAGTCGAGGTATCGCCCCAGCTCCACGCGCGTCATCGTGCGCACCGGTGACGATGCGGTGGACGGTGCATTCGTGAGCAGCTGCTCCGGGTCCTTCGTCAGCTGGTGCATGTCCACCACGTGGGCAATGCTCCGCAGCTGGTGGAGCGCCGCGAGCGCGCGGCGACGCTTGAGTCGCGTCTCGATCGTGAGCAGGAAGAAGACCGCGATCCCGAGAAACACGAGATCGTTGATCGCGGCCTCGACGCCCTGCAGGAACTCGGGCCAGCCGGCAATGTTGGTCGCCAACCGAACCTGTGCCGCCGCCGTCACCACCACCGCCAGCATCACCGCGATCGCGAGCGCGACGGTCGCACGAATCGGCCAGTTCGGCTTCGACAGGTACGCCACGTGTGACGCCGATTCGTGGGCGATCGCGAGCAGCTCCTCGCTCACGCGCGCCAGGCTCGAAGTGGGAAATCGCTCGATGATCCGCTGACGGAGCCGCTCGAGCGTTTCAATGATGCGGTCGTCGTCGAGTTGCCGATACACGGTCGGGAATCGGGAATCGGGAATCGGAATCGGGCAGCGAAAATCGCAAACGCGGTCGTTCCTGCCTGTGACGGTGATTGAATGATGGCGGTTGAAGGAACGATCTCAACCGCTGGCGAGGTTGGCCGCTCAGGTTAGCTTATCGGCGAGTGCTCGTATCATCTCCCCGCGCCGGCGCACAGGGCGTCGAGGCTGATTCCGGTGTCACACCGCCCAACGCCACCCGGCGCCACCGCGGCGGCGCTTGTCGTCGCAAACCCGAATGCTCGCCGCGTTCGACGCGACGAATGGCGCAAGCCCGCCGAGCGCGCCCTCGGTCGTCGCTACGGTATCGAGATCGTCTCGGTCGGCTCCGCGCTCGAGGCGGCGGAGGTCGTGCGCACACGTATGGCCGCGGAACAACGACCTGCGGTCGTCGTCGCGGCTGGCGGCGACGGGACGGTCCGCCTGGTCGCCCAGGAGCTCGCGGGCACTGGCGTTCCGCTGGGCGTCATTCCGCTGGGAACGGGGAATGACTTCGCTCGCGCGAACGGAATCCCCGACGACGTTGCCGGTGCGCTCGATCGCATCGTCCGCCGCAGCACGCGCGCGATCGACCTGCTCGAGGTGAATGGCAAGCCGTTCGTGACGGCCGGGGGCATCGGCATCGGCGCGCACGCGGCGCTGGCGGTGCCGTGGATCAAAGCTCTCCATCCGCTCGCGCGGATGGCGACTGAATCGTTAGGCGGCGCCGTCTACCGCCTTGCGGCCGGCGCGAACGTCATGCTCCGGCCCGGGCTGGCCGAGCGAGTGCGGCTGACCTGGCGTGTCCCGGGCGAGGCGGCGGACCAGTCGATGGAGGTCCGCGCCCACGGGGTGTTCGTGGCAAACCAGCGGACGATGGGGGGAGGCATCTCACTTCCGGTGCCGGCGGACAACGCGGATGGCGCGCTGGACGTCTGCGTTGTCCACGACGTGGCCCGCGTGCGGCTGCTCGTCGCGCTGACGCGACTTCTGCGTGGTTCCGCGGTCGCGTCGAACGTCTTCTCGGCGTGGCGTGCCGTGCGCGTGACTATCGAGACGGATCGCAAATCGGCCTTCTTCGGTTGCGGGGATCTCGTGGCCGAAGGGACGAAGTTCGAAGTGCGCGTGGTGCCCAACGCGCTGCGGGTGCTGGTGTAGTGTCATCGCGGACCCGTTGTCATCCCGAGCGAAGCGAAAGATCGCGCTGGTCCCGATAGAGGGCTCTACCGGGAGGATCGCGATCCCTCGCCTGGCGGCTCGGGATGACTTGGTGAACCATTCACTGACCGAGGTTTGAACATGCGAGTTCGTCGGTTCTCACTGATCGCGTCGCTCGTGCTGGCTGCTTTCGCTACGACGACCCAGCAGGCCGCAGCGCAGGGCGGCAACAAGCAGGCGATCAACCCGCCTAACGCGCGACCCGGGGGCGTGCTGTCCAGCGCAGTGCGCGTCGGCGATCTCGTCTTCCTGTCCGGCGCACTCGGCACAAAGCCTGGTGGCGGCGGCCTCGCCGACGGCGGGATCGAGGGTCAGACGCGTCAGGCGCTGGAGAACGTCAAGGCGTCCGCGGCGCTCGCCGGCGTCACGATGGCCGACATCGCAAAGTGCTCGGTGTTTCTGACGGACGTCGCGAACTTCCAGGCGATGAACGGCGTGTATAAGGAATTCTTTCCGACCGAGCCGCCCGCGCGAACAACGGTCGGCGTTGCCGGCCTCGTGGTCCCCGGGGCGTTGATTGAAATCGAGTGCATCGCGGCGGCGAAGAAATAGGGGGACGGGGGGACGGGCGACGGGCGACGGAGAAGATGCGGAAACCCTCGGTATGCCAATCTCACTGAGAGACGCCTCCCGAGGGTTCTCGCTTTTTTGCCCTTCGCCCGCCGCCGGCCCCCCGTCCCCGGCTGTTATTGGCTCCACGGCGGCTTCACGCCATTCGTCCTCGCGTAGGCGATCAGCTGCCCGAGGTGCTCGTGCAGGTGTGTCGTGCCGAGGACCCACGCTTTCTGCGTCGTGAATGGTTGGCCGAACAGCTTCACCGTGTCGCCAAGCTTCGCCGGCGTGGTCGCCTGCATGCTCTGCTTGAGATTCGCGAACGACTTCTCGAGGTCGGCGACCGTCTGGTCCTTCGTCGCCTGCCTCTTCTCGAAGGCCCCCGCCGTCTTGTAGTCGTCACCCTTGATGCCTGTCGACGGGTCGGCTGCGTGACCGAGCGCCGCGGGGATTAGATAGTTGTCGCTTGCGACGTGGCGCAGCACCTCGCCGATCGACCGGACGCCGGGACCAGGCCGCCAGTCGTACTTCTCGGCCGGAATCTCCTTCGCGAGCGCGATGAACTTTTTCTCCGTTTCGGCAACGTCGCTCGAGAGGTCGGCCATGACGCTCGCCGACTGGGCCGCTGCCGGGAGCGCGCACGCCAGAGCGAGCGCGCCATTGAGTACGATGAATCGTCGCGTTGAACGCATAGTCCTCGACTCCTGACGGTATGGTGGGGCGTGCTGGAACCCGCGGCGCTTACAATACCGACGGAGCCTGGGTTCAGGGAGTGATGGTGCGATGGCACGGCAGATGGGCGACACGTCCGACCCTCGACGCGCTGACTCTACGCTTCCATCTTCGCTTGCGCGGGGACGTCAGAATCTTTTCCTCCGGAGCGACTCCATGCGTACCAGCCTGCCCGTCACGTTGATGCTCGCCGCATCGTCGGCGGTGGCCTGCATGAAGGAACCGCCGCCGCCCGCGGATACGACGTCGTCCGCCTCGGCCGCACCAGCGCCGAACGCGCTACCGCCGGGCGAAGCGCGACTGGCCGTTGACGGCGGACACATATGGTATCGAGTGGTGGGATCAGGCAACGCGACACCGGTAATTCTCCTGCACGGCGGGCCGGGTTACTCCAGCTTCTACATGCGATCCCTCGAAGGGCTGAGCGCCGACCGTAGAGTGGTGCGCTACGACCAGCTCGGAGCGGGGAAATCCGACAGGATCACCGATACCGCGATGTTCAACATCCCGCACTTCGTCCGCGAGCTGGACTCGCTGCGCTCGCATCTGGGCTACGACAAGGTGCACATCGTCGGCCACTCGTGGGGTACGATCCTCGGGCTCGAGTACTATCGCGCGCATCCTGAGCACGTCACGAGCCTCACGCTCATGAGCTCCGCGATCGACATCCCGACGTGGGAGAAGAACGCGAACCGTCTGGTGAAGACACTGCCCGACTCGCTGCAGAAGGCGATCGCCACCCGTTCGGCCGAGAAGAATTACAAGGCGCCCGACTATGAGGCCGCGATCGGCGAGTTCTACGGCCGCTACGTCTGGCGCCGCCCGGTAAAGGCGGAGCTCGACAGCCTGATGTCCACGGTGAACGAAGGTATCTACAACTACATGCAGGGGCCGAGCGAATTCACGATCACCGGTACCCTGAAGACGTACGACGCCACACCATTCCTCAAGAGCGTGAAGGTGCCGGTGCTCTTCACGGTGGGCGAGTTCGACGAGGCCGATCCGCCGACGGTGAAGCGCCAGGCGCAGATGACGCCCGCCGCGAAATACGCGGTCATTCCGGGAGCCGCGCACATCGTGCAGTGGGATAACCCGGATGAGACGAACCGCGTGGTCCGTGATTTCCTGAAGTCGGTCGACTCCGCTCGACCAAACCCGTGACGCCGAACCTAACGAGACCGTGACGCAGACTGCTGCCGCTCCGTTCGTCCTGACGCTCGCCGACTTCCGCGATGCGCGCGCTCGCATCGCCGAGCACATCAAGCACACGCCGCTCTTGACCTCTCGCCAGTTGAGCGAGGCGAGCGGATACGACATCCGGCTCAAGGCCGAGATGTTCCAGCGCGTCGGATCGTACAAGATCCGCGGCCCGCTGAACAAATTCGCGCAGATGCCGGAGGACGAGAAGCGTCGTGGCGTCGTCTGCTCGTCAGCCGGCAATCACGCGCAGGGCGTCGCGCTCGCGGCGAAGATTCACGGTATTCGCGCCGTGGTGTGCATGGCGACGAATGCGACGCCGGCGAAGGTCGCGGCCACCAGGGGCTACGGCGCCGAGGTGGTGCTGCACGGCAGCATCTGGGATGAGGCGAACGAGAAGGCGAAGGAGCTCGTTCGCACCGAAGGGCTGACCTACGTGCATCCGTTCGACGACGAACAGCTCATCGCCGGACAGGGCACGTTAGGCCTCGAGGTCGTCCAGGACTGGCCGGAGCTCGACGCCATCGTCGTGCCGATCGGTGGCGGCGGGCTCATCTCCGGCGTGTCCATGGCGATGAAGAGTCATAACCCGAACGTTCGCGTCATCGGCGTGGAGTCCTCGGATGGGCCGGCGATGAAGATGAGCGTGGAGGCTGGCCGACTCGAGACGATCGACTGTCGGACGATCATCGACGGCCTTCGCGTGCGTCGTGTTGGGGAGAAGACCTTCTCCGTGGCGCAGCGGTTCGTCGACGAGATCGTCGCGCTGCCGGATCGCGACATCTTCGAGGCGATGATCTGGGTGATGGAGCGCTGCAAGCTCGTGGTCGAGGGGGCGGCGGCGGCGCCGGTTGCGGCGCTTCTGCACGGGCTTATCAAGCTGCCGGCCGGGTCTCGTGTCGCGGTCGTGCTGTCGGGGGGCAACGTGAATCTCGACCAGCTGCGCGGGCTGCGCTGGAACTAGCGGCGTAGGTCGGCGGCCGATTGCGCGCCCGAGGGCAGAGGGCTACCTTCATATGGGAATCCCATATGAAGCGCCCCAACCCGGGAGGCCACATGACACGGGTTCGCGCTGCGCTCTCGCGCATGGTCGGCATGTTCACGAAGCACCGCGGAGACGACGAGCTCCTCGAAGAGCTCGAGTCCCACCTCGAGATGGAGACGGCCGAGTACATCCGGCGCGGCATGCGTCCGGACGCCGCGCGGCGGCGGGCCTTGCTCGCCTCGGGCGGTCTCACGCAGGCGGCCGACGCGACTCGCGCGCAACGCGGTGTGCCGTGGCTCGAAAGCGTCGCTGCCGATGTCACGTACGCCGTCCGGGCACTGCGCCATGCCCCCGTGTTCACCGCGGTGGTGGCGCTCACGCTGGCGCTCGGCATCGGCGCGAACACGGCCATCTTCAGCGTGGTCCGCGGCGTGCTCCTCAAGCCACTCCCGCATCGCGACGGGGATCGTCTGGTGTACCTGCGGCACTCCATGGACGGCTTGGGGGGAGCAGAGCTTACCTTCTCGGTGCCGGAAGTGCGCGACCTGCGCGGCGGTGTGCCATCGCTGGCTGGCATCGCGGAATACTCGCCCTTCGGTGTGGTCCATCAGGCCAGCGAGGGCGCGGTCCGCTGGAGCGTCGGTCTCGTCACGGGGAACTATTTCCAGGTCATGGGCCTGTCGCCCGTGGTGGGGCGCCTAACGCTCCCCTCGGACGATGGGCCTGGCGCGGCTCCGGTGGCCGTCCTCACGTATGCGACGTGGATCAACCGCTTCGGCGGAGACTCGAGCGTTGTCGGCCGGCAGATCCCGCTGGACAAGCGGCAGGTGACGGTCGTCGGCGTTCTCCAGCCAGCGCCGAACTTCCCCGAGCGCGTGGAAGCCTTCCTCAACATGGTGAACAGCGAGCACCATATGAGCGCAGTCATGGTTGAGGGGCGCGCCCATCGCATGACGCAAGTGGTCGCCCGGCTCGCACCTAAAGCCACGCTCGCTCGCGCGCGAACGGAAGTCGGCGCCGTGTACTCGCGCATGCAGCGCCAGCACCCGGAAGCGTACGACGCCGCGTCGCACTATCGTGTCGCCGTCATCCCGTTTCGTGAGGTGTTCGGCGAGCGAGCGCAGCTCACGCTGCGGCTGCTCATGGGGGCTGCCGCGCTCGTCCTGATCATCGCGGTCGCCAACGTTGCCAATCTCACATTGATGCGCGGTGTCCGCAGAGAGCACGAGCTGGTTGTGCGCGCTGCCCTGGGCGCCGCAGCCTCGCGGCTACGACGGTTGCTGCTCGTCGAAAACCTGTTGCTCGCGTTCATGGGAGCCGCGTGCGGCATACTCATCGCCATCGGCGGTCTCAAGCTCCTGACGGCATTCGCCGCGCGCTATTCCCTGCGTGCGAGCGAGATCGCGCTGGATGGCGTGGTCCTGAGCTTCACCGTGGCGCTGTCTGTTCTCGTCGCTCTCGTCCTATCGTATGTCGGATGGACGCCACCCGAAGGCCGGTTGGCGACATGGATCGCAGCGGGGGCCCGCCGGGTGACCGGGTCCGTGAGAAAGCAGCGTTTGCAGCGTGGTCTCGTCGTGGCGCAGGTCGCGATGTCGGTCGTGCTGTTGGCGGGCGCCGGGTTGCTGACGCGCACGTTGATCCAGCTCTCCCGCGTGGACACCGGAGTCGATGCGGAACAGGTGCTCACGATGCAGGTCACGCAGCTCACTCGCGCGGAGTCGCGAGACCCCGCGACGAGTGCGGCGGGACGGCAGCGCTTCGACGAGATGCGACGCGAGCTCGCCGCGCTCCCCGGCGTGATGGCGGTTGGCATTGGATCCACACTCCCACTTCGGACGTCGGGGTTCGCGAACGACGTGAAGGTCGAGGGCAGGCCACCCGTGGCTGGCCAGCCACCCGTGCGCGCAGAGCAGCGTTCCGCTGACGCGAGCTACTTCGGGGCGGCGGGGATTCCGCTCCTCCGCGGCCGCATGTTCACCATGGGCGACGAGACGAGCAACGCGGGCCTGCGCGTCCTCCAGCAGCGCGATGGCGTCATGGGCGCAGGGTCGTCGGTCGCCATCATCAACAAGGCATATGCGGACCGAGTCTTCCCAAACGAAGATCCCGTTGGGAAGCAGGTGGCGTGGACGGGACAGATCGTGCGAGAGCTGTACCCGTCCATGGAAACGGAGTTGATGACCATCATCGGCGTCGTGGGCAACACACGTGACGGAGCGCGTCTGGACGCCGAACCGATACCCGCGTTGTACTCGCCGGTCGATCATGTGCCGAGCGGCGGTGGGTTCGTGATCCGTGCCGGCAGCAACGTGTCTGCCCTCGCTGCGTCGGCGACGCGCATCGTGCGTCGTATCGCACCGACGGCGCTGATCGAAGACGTCGTGACGATTCAGGAGTACAAGGACCGCAGCGTCTCCAACCAGCGATTGAATGCCGCCCTCATTTCCGCGTTCGGCGCGCTGGCGCTGGTGGTGGCGGCGGTCGGGATCGGCGGTGTACTCGCGTTCTCGGTGAGCGCGCGAACGAACGAAATCGGCATTCGCATGAGTCTTGGGGCCGACCGCGGCATCATCGAGCGCATGATCCTGAGGGAAGGGGGGACCCTGGTGGTGACCGGTCTCCTGTTAGGCGTCACGGGTGCCTTCTTCGCCGGTCGGGTTGTTCGCGGCATGCTGTTCGGGATATCCCCTAACGATCCCGTCACGCTGGTCACGGCGGCGCTGGCCATGGCCGCGATCGGGATCGTGGCGTGCTGGATTCCCGCGCTGCGTGCCGCGCGGGTCGACCCGGTCATCACAATGCGCGCGCAGTAGGGGGTACTGGCCAGGCAGGGTACGCAGAAAATATATTGGGGCGACACGGCGGCCCGGCCATTGCAGGAGAGCCGGGTACCCTAAAACGACGCGGGCCTATGGCCGCTCCTGTAGCCGCATGGACGACGGTGCGAGCTGATTCCGACCCACTCTCGCTGGGAGTGGCGCCGGCGGAGTTGCTGGAGGTCTGGATACGCTTGGTGCGGAACATGGACCGTGACGCGCTCGCGTTGTTCGTGCGTCATACGTGGCGCCACTGGAACGCCGCATCGCTCCGCCCACTCGCCGCGGCAGTCGACACGCGACGCGCGCACCTCGACGGCGAGTAAGGCGAGCGGCCGCATCCCGAGTCGAGAATAGTCGGCAGGACTACGGCACCACGGGCGTGAGCTGGTTGGTCAGGAGCTGCCACCGTCCCTTCTGACGGGCCCAGACGAACGTGCCGCGGAGGTCGGTCGCCGTCGGCTGACCGCTGAATGTGCCGCGGAGCGTTGAAAGATTCTGCACCATCGCCGCATCGCCGCTCACGCGTACCGTGATTTCACGCTCGTCGTCGATCACGCCCACGTTCGTGTTGCCCGACGCGAAGTTGGCGAGGCGCTCGGCTCGCGTCACCAACACGCCCTGCGGGTTGATGAACGTGTAGCCATCGGCCCAGATGCGCGCGAGCGCGTCGACATCGCTGTCGAGGACTGCCTGCTTGTACTCCTCCATCGCGGCGAGCACTGCACGCTCCTGCGGAGGCGCGTTGGACACGCTGGCGGCCGGTTCGGTGGCGGTTGCGCGCGACGGCGTCGTCGGCGTTGCGGGCTCGGAACGCCCGCAGGCACCTAACGGGACAATCGAGGCGAGCGAGAGCACAACGGCGACTCGGAGGTATGTGCGCATGGGTTGGGTCGTTGAGGGATCCAATGACTTCGAGGCTCTATTCTCAAAGTCGACATCTCGGCGCCAATCGGCTCACCGCGCACATGTCACGGTGGCGCCGCGACCAGTTTTTGAAAACCGGGATTGCTGCGCAGTGAATCCCACATCGGATCGGCGCGCAGGAAGGGCACTGATAGCTCGGACGGAATCGTCAGCAGGTGGGCAAGCCGCTTGATCGCTGCATCGTGATCACCGACCAGCAGCTCGACGTAAGCCATGTCCTCCTGGATGTCCGCGCCATCCCACGCGTCGCGGGAGACGGGGAGCATCTCGGCAGCTCGCGTTGCTTCGCGCAGCGCGTCGCCCTTGCGCCCCAGATGCGCATACGCGAGCGCCAGCAACATTCGCGTCCTGGCCTCGGCCGGGTCTGTGGCGACGCGCCGCTCGAGAATCATCCGCGCAGAGTCCGCATACGTTAGGCTCCGCGCCCGGTCGCCGCGCCGGCGTGCCCAGTCAGCCCTCCAGACCAGGAGCTCGGATGTGTCGCCGTTGAAACTGGCGGCCGTCAGCTTTCGCAGGACCGCGGTATCCGCCCGGTCAGAAGCGATCAGTATACCCGCGTGAAAACGCATCCGACCGATGATTGCCCCACCATCCGGCCTTGCTAGCGCTTCATCGATGTCCGGTAGCGCGCTGGTCAGGTCGCCTCGCCAGGCCGCGAGGTACATCGCGTGATCGGCGTATACTCCGGTCCATTGTGGGCTCAGCGCGAGCGTTCGTTCCGTGTACCGAACCGCATTGGGGTAATCGCGCAATGCGGCGTACGTCCCCGCGAGGCTGAACGTCGCGTCGGAGGAGCGTGGGTCGAGGTCGACCGCGCGCGCGAAGTTTGCCGCCGATTCGACGAAGCGTCCCTGGCGACGCAGCACTGCGGCGCGTCCCATGAGTAGCTCGCTATTTCCCGGCTGTCGCTTCAGTCCAGCCGAAAACTGGCCGAGGGCGCGATCGTAGTCGCGCAATGCGCGATAGTAGTACATGCCCATCGCGAAGTGCGCCATCGGACTGTCCGGGCTGAGCTGCACGGCCTTCTCGGCGGCGGTGCGCATCAGGGCGAGCCGATTTGCGGTGCGGTCTATATTCGACCAGTAGATGTCGCCGTGTGTCAGCGACAATCGGGCAAACGCGAGCGCGAACCTGGGATCGAGCGCCGCGGCCCGCTCGTACATGCCGATTGTACGAGGCATTCTTTCCAGCGCGTCCCCGTCTCCTCTGCGCAGCGCTTCGCCCTGCAAGAAGTACGAGTACGCCTCGAAGTTCTCCGTGGGTCGGGTCGAAATCGTCTTCCGCTCGGGCTCGTCGAGTGCCACTTCCAGTGACGCTGCGACCTTCTCGCCGATCGAGGCTTCCATCGCGAACAGGTCCTCGGTCTTCGCCTCATAGCGGTCGGCCCACACGGCGCTCCCGTCACGCGAGCGTATCAGCTCGACCGTCACACGGACGCGCCGCGAGGCGGAATCGGAACGATCCCATCGGACATGGCCCTCGAGCAGGAAGTCCGCGCCGAGCTCGCGGCCCACTTCGGCCCGCGATTTGGTCGTGTTGCGGTACTGTCGCGTGCTGCCCGGCGACATCACCCGCACCGCGGCGATGCTCGTTAGGCGGCTCGCCAGCTCGTCGCTGACGCCCTCCGCGAAGTAGGCGTCATCGGCCGGGCCAACGTTCTCGAACGGGAGCACGGCGAGCCTCGGACCGGTGGCGGCAGCCGGGACAGCGTCGCCCGGAATCGCAGCGACGGTTGGGGAAGCGGTCGACGCACGGCGTAGCGCCACGACCCCAACCGCCACGCCAGCTGTGACGGCCACCGCTGCAGCGGCGATCCAGAGCCGGCGCCGCGGGGATCGTGGCAAATGGGCGTGCGGGCCGGGGTCCGCGGCCGGCGCCGCGGGGATGGCTGCGGCGCCTAACGCCTCGGCCAGCGCGGTCGTGCTCTGGAACCGGTCATCGACGTTGTGGGCGAGCGCCCGGGCCAGCACGCCGTCCACGGCCGGCGGCAGCTCCGGGCAGTGCGCGCTCGCCGCCGGCGGCGGCTCGACGTCGGGGTCCGCGATGCCATACACCCCCGCGCTGCCGAACGGCAGTTCGCCGGTGAGCATCTCGAATGCCATGCAGCCGAGGCTGTAGACGTCGGTGCGCGCGTCCACGTCGGCGGCGCGGGCCTGCTCGAGGCTCATGTATGCTGGTGTCCCGATCGCGGAGCCGACGACGGTGAGGCCGGACGAGTCCTCGGGCGCGCACTCTGTCTGTTCGGCGCGATCCAGCTCGCCGCGGGCCGCCGCGATCGCCTTGGCCACGCCGAAGTCCGCGACGACGACGTGGCCGCCGTCGATGAGGACGTTGGCCGGCTTGATGTCGCGATGCACCACGCCGTTCGCGTGCGCGTATGCCAGCGCGTCAGCCACCTCGCGGACGATCGTCACGACCTCGACGAGCGGCAGTCGTCCCTCGCGCTCGAGCCGCTGCTGCAGCGACTGTCCCTCGATAAATGGCATCGTGAAGTACACGAGCCCGTCGGCCGACTCGCCGGCGGCGAGCAGCGGGACGATGTGCGGGTGGCGCAGCGCCGCGGCGAGCCGCGTCTCGCGGTGGAACCGCTCGGCGCTCATGACAGCCCGGAGCTCCGGCGGGAGGACCTTCACCACGACGCGCCGGCCGAGCCTTGTCTCTTCGGCGACGAACACGCGGCTCATGCCGCCGCCGGGGAGCTCGCGCCCGACGCTGAACCCGCTGCCTAACGCAGCCTGGAGCTGCGCGCCGAGGTCCGGAGTGGTTTGGTCAGCCGCCTCCACGGCCGGCGACTCGAGGAACCGCCCGTCGCCGTCGTGCGCCGCCAGCAGCGACTCGACTTCCTGCTGGAGCCCGGCGTCGGTGCCACACCTCCGCGCAACGAATGCTGACCGCTCGGCGGCTGGCAGCTCGACGGCGTCGGCGAAGATCGACGTCATCGCCTCCCAGCGCTCGGCGCTGACCTGCCCGCTCACGCGTTGCACGTCCTGCTCCCCGTTAGGCCGTTGTCATTGC
>Ga0207675_100000683_pt1 | contig 33381 bp, 33 predicted proteins | sample KBSSwiS42_FD_184305 | JGI IMG/M metagenome (GOLD analysis project Ga0207675, IMG submission 184305) | Switchgrass rhizosphere microbial communities from Kellogg Biological Station, Michigan, USA - KBS Switchgrass S4-2 (SPAdes) (version 2) | ecosystem: Host-associated > Plants > Roots >...
ACGCCCGACAGCATCGCCATCGGGTGCGCGTTGTACTGAAAGCCGTTGAAGAATCGCAGCAGCGATTCGTTGATCATCGTGTGGTACTGGACCGCGTGCATGAACTCCGCCAGCTGCTCGCTGGTGGGCAGCTCGCCGTTGATCAACAGGTAGGCGATCTCCAGGAAGTTGCTCTTTTCGGCGAGCTGCTCGATCGGCATCCCACGATGCAGCAGTACGCCGTTGTCGCCGTCGATGAAAGTGATGCGGCTCTCGCAGGCAGCGGTCGCCATGAAGCCGGGATCGAAGGTGTATACGCCGTGGTCGCGCGTGATATTCGCGATGTTCAGCACGTCGGGGCCGAGCGTGCCGCTCTTGACCTCGACGTTCGCTTTCTTGCCGGTCGCGAGGTTCGTCAGCTCGAATTTCTTCTCGGCCATTTGCGGTTCCCGTGTTGGCCGCGCAGAGTTACACGAGCGCGCCGCTTCAATCAAGCAGCGCGCCGGGGCCGGGGGCACGAGGCGGGTGGACCGGCTACTCGATGACCTTGATGAGCTGACCCGCCTTCGGTTCCTTGTCCGGGTACAGGTCGTTCAGCAGGCGCAGCTGCTGTTCCGCGTACTTCGGCAGCGGCGACTTCTTCGCCAGGTCTGCGATACGCGTGTTCTCGTCGGCGCGGATGATCTTGATCTTGTACGGCTCGGCCGTTGCGAACTCGGTCTGCTTCATCCGCCGAAAAGTCTTGATCGTCGACATGAACAGCGGATCGGCCCCCGGTGCTCCCGCCGAGCCCTTGGTCGCGGCCGAGAATACGTAGGCCAGATTGTTGTAGTAGATCACCGCATAGCGGGCGGGCACGATGCCGAAGTTCGTGCGCGCGGAGCGCACGATCGTCGTATAGCCCTGCAAACCGTTCACTTCGAGCGGCTCCGCCTGACCGGCGCTGTACTGCGCGAGCATGCGCGACAGGAACTCGCGCGGATTGGTGTTCGGCGGCGGTGCCTGCGTCTGCATCTGAATGACGCTGGCCTTGTCCGGCGAGATCGCGACCAGGCTGTCGGCGCGGTTCTCCACGTGCCAGCCGCTCGGGAACACCATCGTCAGGCCGAGATTCGAGTGATAGAAGCGGTTGCCCTTGAGCACGCCCTGCGCGCGGCTCGTGCCCACCGGCAGGCCCTCGATCGTCTTCAGGTACTTGTCGCGCTCGGGATCGCGCGGATCGGCCGCGCCTTTCAACTTGTCCGCCGCGGCCACGACTTCGTGCAGACGCGAGTCGTTGTCGGGGTGACTGGCGAACACGCCGTGATAGACGTGCGGCTGACGATTCTCCTCGCGCGCACGCTGGATCTCGATCAGCTCCTGGTTTTTCAGCAGGCGCACGACGTCGACCATGTGCTGCGGCGAGTAACCGGTCTTCACCAGGTACTCCGCGCCGAGCCGGTCCGCTTCGAGCTCCTGGTCGCGGCCGTAGCCGCTGACCAGCGCGGCGCCGGCGTAGTTCGCGAGCCCGGCGAGATCCGGGCTGCCCGTGAAGATGCCGACCGCCGCTGCGCCGATGCCGGCGAGCGTCGACTTGCTCTGCTGGCGCACCGGATGGCGCGCGCACACGTGGCCGATTTCATGGCCGAGCACGGCTTCGAGCTCCGCCTCGTTGTTGAGGTAAGTCAGGATGCCGCGCGTGATGTAGACGTAGCCGCCGCCCGTGGTGAAGGCGTTGATCTCCTCGCTGTCCAGCACGGTGAACGTATACGCGAGCTCCGGACGCTGGCTCGCCTTGGCCGCGCGCTGGCCCACTTCATTGACGTACTGCGCGATCTGCTGGTCGTCGTACTGACCGCCGAACTGCTGCAGCATCAGCGGGTGCACTTCCTTCGACTTCTGGATCTCGCCGGCTTCGCTCTGGAACACGAGGTCGGGCGACTTGGTCACGGGATTGGTGGCGCAGCCTGCGAGCCCGGCCGCGGCAGCGGTCGCCAGGAATGCCGCTCTGACGAGATGGTTCAAAGGCATGATCAGTCCCTGCCCAAGGTCGGAAACCAAAGCTAACCCCGCGCTCGAGCGGGCCACAACATTGGAGCCGCGCGCCGGCCGGCGAGTTCAGTGGGGCGCTGGACGGCCACCATGAACGGGGCCGCATGAATGGTCAATGAAGGGACAATTAAAAAGGGGCGCCGGAGCGCCCCTTTGGGTCCGTCGTGCAGCGTTCGCCGCCTTAGCGGGCGTACTTCTTGCGGAACTTGTCGACGCGGCCGCCGGTGTCGACGATCTTCTGCTTGCCCGTATAGAACGGGTGGCAGTTCGAGCAGACCTCGATCTGCAAGTCGTGGCCCAGGGTCGAGCGCGTGTGGAAGGCGTTCCCGCAGCTGCAGGTCACGGTGATCTCTTTGTACTCGGGATGGATTCCGTCTTTCATGGACTCTCGGCGCTGTGCGCCGCCTGCAGGAAAAAGGCGCGCAGTGTAGCGATGCAAGTCAGTGCTAGCAAGAAAAAATCCGCCGAAAAGCCGTTTGGCCGCCAGCGGCGGCGTTACCCCTGCGGTTATCCACAAAAGGTGTGGATAAGTGTGTGGATGACCCAGGTCCTCGCTACGGTGCATCGCTACAAAATTGTGACATCGTCAAATTGGTCACTTTTTCACCAGTCATTTTTGACCTGTGCGCTCAATGACTTGCGGGCGGCTGCTGAGGTGTCGCCTGTAAAGCGGTCATCGACGCACGGCTTTGTTGCAAGACGTGCAATCGTGTGCATAACCCCCGCGCGCAACCGTTGCGCACGAACGGCCGCCGCCGAAAAATTTGTGCGCCCGTTCACGAACTTGCATGCATCAGTGCAGATCGGACGTGGAACTTTTGCTACGCGGCGGTCGTTGCCCCCGACTGCCCTTCGTCCGTCCGCTCCGGCAGGAAGAGGGCCTGCAGGTCGTTCAAGAACCGCTGGCCCAGCTCCGTCACACGCCACCGCCCGGGTCCCGCCGCCTGCAGCAGTCGCTTGCGCTGCGCTTCGGCGATCGCGCGTGCGATCGTTTCGAACTCGAGACCGGTGCGCGCTGCGAAGTCGGCCTCGCCGAAATCCTCGGTCAAGCGCAGCACGTTCAACATGTATTCGAACGGCAGATCGTGGCTCTCGACCGCAAATCGATCGCTGATGCGCTCGGCGGCCGCGCGCCGCAGAAATTCGCGCGGCTGCTTCACACGCGCGCTGCGAACGATCGTGAGTCGCGCTCGCTCTTCGCTCGCCAGCCACGTCAGCTTGCCATGCGCGCCGGCGCCCACACCGATGTAGTCGCCGAAGCGCCAGTAGTTGAGATTGTGCCGGCTGCGCCGTCCGGCTCGTGCATACGCCGAAACCTCGTAGTGCTCGTAGCCGCGCGACGCGAGCTTCTCCTGACAGTCCAGCTGCATCTGCCAGATTGCGTCCGAGTCCGGCAACGCCGGCGGACGATGGTAGAAGACCGTGCCCGGCTCGAGCGTCAGCTGGTAGTGCGAGACGTGCGTGGGCTCGAGCGCCAGTGCTGCGTCGAGATCAGCGAGTGCCTGCTGCAGCGTCTGCGCGGGCAGGCCGTACATGAGGTCGAGATTGAAATTTTCGATGCCGGCGCTGCGCACTTCATCCACGGCTTTCGCGATATCGCCGCTGCCGTGAATACGGCCGAGCGTGCGCAAATGCTCGGCGTCGAAGGTCTGCGCGCCGAGCGAAACGCGGTTGATCCCGGCGGCGCGATAGCCGCTGAACCGGCCATGCTCGACGGTGCCGGGATTGGCTTCGAGCGTCACCTCGACGTCGGGCGCGAACGGCACGAGCGACCGGGCAGCTTCGAGAAAGCGCCCGACCTCATCCGGCGCGAACAGGCTCGGCGTGCCGCCGCCGAAGAAAATCGAGGCGAGCTCGCGCCCCTGCGCAGCACGCGCATCGATCGCAAGGTCCTCGAGCAACGCGTCGATGTACTGCTGCTGCGGAATCTGCTCCGGCGCTGCGTGCGAATTGAAGTCGCAGTACGGACACTTCCGCACGCACCACGGCATGTGCACGTAAAGAGCAAGAGGTGGCAATTGCATCTGCACTAGCCGCCAAGCGGTTCCTTCTGCAATTGCGCGACCAGGCCGCGCAGCGCCTGGCCTCGATGGCTCAGCCGGTTCTTTTCCGCCGCCGGCATTTCAGCAACGGTCATCGCGCGCTCCGGCAGCTCGAATATCGGGTCGTAGCCGAAGCCGCCGCTGCCGCGCGGCACTTCGCCGATGCGCCCTTCCCAGCTCGCCTGGCTGATCAGCGGAAAGGGATCGTGACCCCATCGCAGGTAGACGAGCGCACAGCAGTAGCGCGCGGTGCGTTCCGCCGCCTTGCGCCCATCCAGCGCTGCGAGAAGCTTGCGCAGATTGTCCTCGTCGCTCGCATGCTCGCCGGCGTAACGCGCGGAGTAGATGCCGGGCGCACCTTGCAAAGCGTCCACTTCCAATCCGGAGTCGTCCGCGATGGCCGGCAGCTGCGCCAACTGCGCCGCGTGCCGCGCCTTGATGATCGCGTTCTCGACGAAAGTCAGTCCCGTCTCGGGAATGGCTGCGCGCGTGAATTGCGCGAGCGGCACGGCCTCGATCGCGAGCGGCTCCAGCATCGCCCGCAGCTCCTGAAGTTTGCCGGGATTGCCGGTCGCGAGAACGACACGCATGTGCGCCGCCCGGCCTACTCGGCGTGCAGCGCTTCCAGCTGCCGCGCGAGCAGCTGGCCGATGCCGTTCGCTGCGAGGTTGAGCAGCTCGTCGAGCTCGTGCCGGCGAAATGCGTGGCCTTCCGCCGTGCCCTGCACTTCGATGAAGCCACCGCCATTGTTCATCACGACGTTCATGTCGGTCTCGGCGTCCGAATCCTCGGCGTAATCGAGATCGAGCACGGGCACGCCCGACCAGATACCGACGGACACGGCCGCGACCTGGCCATGAATCGGGCTTTCGCGCATGACGTTCTTGCGCACGAGCGTATCGACCGCATCCACGAGCGCAACGTAAGCGCCGGTGATGGACGCCGTGCGCGTGCCGCCGTCCGCTTGCAAGACGTCGCAATCGACAGTGACTGTGCGCTCGCCAAGCGCTTTCAAATCGACGACCGCTCGCAATGCGCGGCCGATGAGCCGCTGAATCTCCAGCGTGCGGCCGCCTTGTTTGCCCTGCGCTGCTTCACGCCTGCTGCGCGTGTGCGTCGAGCGCGGCAGCATGCCGTATTCCGCCGTCACCCAACCGCGGCCGGTGTTGCGCAGGAATGCAGGAACGCCATCTTCGATGGACGCGGTGCAGAGCACGCGCGTGTCGCCGAATTCGATCAGCACCGAACCTTCGGCATGTCGGGTGAAACGGCGGGTGATGCACACAGGGCGCAGCTCGTCGGGAGCGCGCCCGCTGGGTCTCGCTTTCATGGACGGTGAGTCTACTCGTGCCAGCGCAGCACGGCGGCAGTGCTGTTGTCGCTGAACGGCGCGGAGGCCTGTACGGCGCGCCGGCCCAGGGCTTCGAGCCAGGCTCGCAGCTCCTGATTGTCTTCCTTGAAGAACCCCGCGATGTCGCCATCGCGCAGATTCGCCCAGATGCCGTCGGTGCACAGAAGCAGCAGATCGCCCGGCTGCAGCACGTGCCGGCCGCTCACAGTCATCTCGGGAATCGCCGGATCGCCGCCGAGGCAGCACTCGACGAAATTGCGCATCGGGTGCGTCGGCAATTCTTCCTCGGTGATCTTGCCTTCGCGCAGCAACAGCTCGACGTGGCTGTGGTCGCGGGTCCGCTCGAGGACTTTGCCGTGACGCAGGTGGTACACGCGGCTATCGCCGATGTGCGCCCAGAATGCTGCGCCTTCCTGTACCAGGCAGATGGCGGTGGTGGCACGCGGCCGCGTGTCGATCGTCTGGCCGTTGCCGAGCTTCGCGACGTCGTCGTGCGCCCGGCTCAACGCCATGTGCAGGAAGCCGAGCGGATCGAACATCGGCAGCGAGGTCTGGCGGAACGACTCGAGCAGGCTCTTGAGCGCCGTGTCCGCGGCGCGGCTGCCGTCGGAGTGGCCACCCATGCCGTCGATGACCACCAGCAAAGCGGCTTGCTCCTTCGCCGAGACCGTGACGCGGTCCTGGTTGTCTTCGCGGTCTCCGACGAGACTCAGCTCTGCATACTCGATCCGCAAGCGGGCTCCGGCGCCAGGCCTGTCAGCTGCTACACTTCGCCACGGCCGATCGGCCGGGCGCGGCGCTTTATATCACCGCGCGCACACCCGTGTAAGACAGCGTTTGCCTTAATCTGAAAGTCAATGATCCGGAGCATGACAGGGTTCGCGCGGCGCGAGCGCCAGGGGCCGTGGGGCACGCTGGTCTGCGAGCTGCGGACCGTGAACCACCGCTACCTGGAGGTTTCTCTGCGGCTGCCGGACGAGCTCAAGGCGCTCGATAACGAGTCGCGCCAGGCCATCGCGGCGGCGCTTCGCCGCGGCAAGGTCGACGCCAGCCTGTACCTCAAGGCGGCCAGCGGCTCGCAGCGTTCGCTGGAGCTGGACAACACGTTGCTCGATGAGGTGCTCGCGCGGGTCGCGCAAGTGCGCGCACGGCTACCCGATGCTGCGCCGGTCAGCCCGCTGGAATTGCTGCGCTGGCCCGGCGTCGTGCGCGAAGCCGAGCTCGATGCGAAACCGGTGCTGATCGCCGCGCTCGAGGTGTTGCGCGAGGCGCTGACCGAGTTGAACGACACGCGCCATCGCGAAGGTCAGCGGATCCGCGAGCTGCTGCTCACGCGCTGCACTTCCATGCGTACGAGCGTGCAAGCGGTGAAGACGAGGCTGCCCGAGGTTTCGCAGCGCTTGCGCGAGCGTATCGTGGAGCGCATCTCGCAGCTCGGCGTCGCGCCGGATGTCGAACGGCTCGAACAGGAGCTGGTGCTGTATACGCACAAGATGGACGTCGACGAGGAGCTCGACCGTCTCGGCGCCCACCTCGACGAAGTCGCCGCGGTGCTCGATTCCTCCGAGCCCGCGGGTCGCCGGCTCGATTTCCTGATGCAGGAGCTGAATCGCGAGGCGAACACGCTGTCCTCCAAGTCGCAGGACAGCGAGACGACGCGCGCCGCGGTCGACATGAAGGTCGCGATCGAGCAGATGCGCGAGCAAGTCCAGAACGTCGAGTGATGATGAGCGGCAAGCGCGGCAAGCTGTTCGTGATCGCAGCGCCGTCGGGCGCCGGCAAGACTTCGCTGGTGCGCGCCTTGATGCAGCGTCGGCCGGCGCTGCGCTTTTCGATTTCGTACACGACGCGCCAGCAGCGGCCGAACGAACGCCATAGTCACGACTACTTCTTCGTCGACAAGCCCGAGTTCGAGCGCATGGTCGCCGCCGGCGAGTTTCTCGAGCACGCACGCGTGTTCGACAACTACTACGGCACTTCGCGCCGGCAGGTCGAGCAACTGCTGGACGCAAGCCAGGACGTGCTGCTGGAGATCGACTGGCAGGGCGCGCAGCAGATCCGCCGAGCGCTGCCGGAATGCCGCAGCATTTTCGTGCTGCCGCCTTCGCGCGAGGCGCTGGAGCAGCGACTGCGCGGCCGCGGCACGGACAGCGACGAAGTGATCGCGCGCCGGTTGCGCGATTCTCTTGCCGACCTGTCGCACTGGAACGAGTTCGACTATATCGTCGTCAACGACGACTTCGAGCGCGCCACGCAGGACCTGGAATCGATCGTGACCGGCCAGGGCGAGCATCTGCGGCGCGATCGTCCCGAGCTGCGGGAACTGCTTGCCCGGCTCCTGTCTTAGAGGATTAGTATGAAGATCTCGACGCTTGCTCTTGCTCTCCTGCTCGCCTGCACAGCGGCGCATGCCCAGCAGGCCGAAGCGCCGCGCACGATCGGCGTCAGCGGCCAGGGCGAAGTGCGCGCCGAGCCGGATCGCGCGACCGTCACGCTCGGCGTCGAGTCCCGTAAGCCGAAGCTCGAGGATGCGCGTGCGGCAGTCGCGAAGACCGTCGACGCAGTCCTGAAGCTGACGCGCGAGCTGAAGATCGATCCGAAGCAGGTCCGCTCGACGCGCATCAACGTGCAGCCCGAGTACAACTGGGGCGCGAACAACGCCAACGAGCGTACGCTCATCGGCTACTTCGTTTCGCGGCAGGTCGAAGTGGAGCTGCACGACCTGGAAAAGCTCGGCCAGCTGCTGGAGCGCGCCACGGATCTCGGCGTCAACCAGATGGGCGACCCGCGCCTGGATTCCAGCAAGCGCCAGGACCTGGTCCGCGAAGCGCTCGCCAAGGCCGTGGTCGATGCGCGCCAGAACGCGGAAGTCATCGCGAAGGCTGCGGGCGCCAGGCTCGGCAACGCGCGTACGATCAATGCGAACACCGAGTTCAGCCAGCCGCCCGTGCCGATGGTGCGCGCGATGGCGATGGAAGCGAAAGCGGCCGGAGCCGCGCCGTACCAGAGCGGCGAGATGACGTTCAACGCAACCGTCAACGTCCAATACGATCTGATACCCCAATGAACGCAGCAGCGCTCGCACGCGCCGGCGCGCTCGCCGTCTTGTGGCTGACGGCAGGCGTGGCGCAGGCGATCGAAACTCCCAAGCCGCAGGCCGCGCCGGAAGAGAAGAAGGAAGCGCCGCCGCCGGAGTTGACGGTCACGCCGACCGACGAACGCGCGTTCTACGAGAAGGTCCAGCGCGTGACAGCCTATCGCGCGTTGCGCGGGCTGAAGATTCCGGCCAGCGTGATCGCGGATCTCGGCCGTGGCGACGCCGAGCAAGCCGTTGCAACGCTCAACGGCATTGCCAGTCAGGGCAGCAACGACGCAAACATCGCGCTCGTGCACGTTCAGCACTGGTGCGCCTCCGTGGCTCAGCAACGCGCGGGCGATCCGAAGACGCAGATCGCGAAATTGGTGCAGGGCCAGCCCGATGCGAGAGCTGCGCGCGTCGCTGGCGTGATGTACGCGGAGGTCGAATACATGCAGCGGGCGCGCGCCAGCTGCAGCAAGGCCCTCTCTACCTTTGACTACAAAGGCGTCGAGGCACGTCTGCGTTCGGCTGCCGCCGCCGGCGACCCGGCGAGCGCCACGGAGCTCGCTCAATTCCTGCGCGACCCCGCCAAGCGCGAAGAGATGCTGCAGACCGCCGTCAAGAAGCAATACCCGCCGGCGGTCTACAAGGTGGCCACGAACCTGTTGATCGCCGTGCAGCGCGGCCAGACGACCGAGAACGTGAGCCAGATCCGTGAGCTGCTGAAGATCGCGGGTCGTGAGATCCCGCGCGCGAAGCTCGATCTCGCCAATTGCATGGCAGTCGGCTGCGACGGCCATCCCGCCGATGCACTCACCGCACGGGCCTTCGGCATCGACGCTGCTCGCGACGGCGAACCGACTGCATTCCCGTCGATGGTGCGGATGCCGTGGGGGGCGCGCATCCCGCGCCCGACACTGCTGGCCTGGCAGTTGTTCGGTGACCGGCTGAACGAGAGCGGCTGCATGGGCGATCAGTTCGTGCCGACGGCGCTCGCGCTCACTCAGACGATCTCGATGATCACGCGCGTCCTGGACGACCAGGATCTCGAAGAAACCAAGAAGCAGTTCGACGCGCTCTGGGCAGAGAGCGGCGCACGCGCGATGAAAGAGAACGGCTGCGAATAGCGCTTACAGCGCCGTTGCGATTTCCTGCATCAGACCGTTGTCCTCGGGCTTCGTGCCCGACGGGTACCGCCCGATGAGCTTGCCATTGCGGTCGATCAGGAATTTCTCGAAGTTCCACTGCAGATCGCCCGCGAAGCCGTTCTCCGGCGCGGTCAGCCACGCGTACAGCGGATGGCGGTTCGGACCGTTCACGTCGACCTTCGCGCTCAGTGGGAACGTGACGTTATAGTTGATGGTGCAGAAACGCATGATGTCCGCTTCGGCGCCCGGCTCCTGCTGGCCGAACTGGTTGCACGGAAAGCCGATCACCGTGAAGCGCTGGCCCTTCAGCTCGCGATACATCCGCTCCAGCGCCGCGTACTGCGGCGTGTAACCGCACTGACTCGCGACGTTGACGACGAGTGCGACACTGCCGCGCAGCGGCGCGAGCAGATCCGATACTCCGTCGATGCTTTTGACGCGGAAGCTGTAGAAGTCCGACATAGGCGCGCAAGCATTGGATCAGCGAGGCGCCACGTCAACTAAAAAATGAGCAGGAATTTACGCAGCGATGCGGTCGACCAGCAGGACGGTGCCATCGACGCCGGTGACGCGCGCCTTGGCGCCGGCCGGCAGGTTCGGGCCGCGGATCGGCCAGTCGCGATTGCCCAGGCGGATGCGCCCATTGTTGTTCTGAATTCCCTGCTCGAGCACGACGACCTGCCCGATGTGGCTGTGGCCGGAGCGGTGGCCGGCGAGCGGGCTGTTGATTTCGCGCGCGCGCGCGCGATGCTGCCGCCAGAAATACAGGGCAAACACCGTCGCAGCAAAAATCACGAACCAGGTCATGGGTGCTCGGAGAAAGACGCAGTGGAAGCAGCGCGCAGCCTAGCAGCTGGCGCTTGCGGGAAACGATGAGGGAGGTCACACAACCCGTTGCGTGGCGCTGCCGTTGCCGGTTTTACGTAAACCGGACGCCTAACCGAGTTGTGAGCGAATTCCGGAATGGCGCTTGAGGTGAACGAGCAGCAGTGAAATCGCCGCCGGCGTGACTCCCGGCACGCGCCCCGCCTGGCCGAGCGTGGCAGGCCGCACCTCGCGCAGCCGCTGCCGCACTTCGGTGGAAAGCCCGCGCACGTGCGCGTAGTCGAGGTCGTCTGGCAAGGACAGCTCCTCGTGCCGGCGCTGCCGCTCGATTTCGACCTGCTGCCGGTCGATGTAGCCGGTGTACTTCGCGATCACGTCCGCCTGCACAGCGACCTGCTCGATCAGCCGCTCGTCTGCGTCTGCAGCGCGCATCCATCCCGGCTGCCCGACTGCCGCCAGCGCGGTGAGTGCCGAGTAAGAGATCTCCGGCCGGCGCAGCAGATCGAACGCGTGCGCCTCGCGCGTCAGCGTCGGCAGATCGGCGGGATGAACCACGGTCCGCTCCAGACGTTCGACTTCAGCCGCCGTGCGATCGCGCTTCGCGACGAACAGCTCCCAACGCGCGTCGCCGACCAGCCCGAGCTCGCGCCCGCGCGGAGTCAGGCGCAGGTCGGCGTTGTCCTCGCGCAGCAGCAAGCGGTATTCCGCGCGGCTGGTGAACATTCGATACGGCTCGCTCGTGCCGCGCGTAATCAGATCGTCGACGAGCACGCCGATGTAGGCCTCGTCACGCCGCGGCCACCACGCCGCGCGCTCCTGCACACGCAGCGCCGCATTGATGCCGGCGAGAATGCCCTGCGCCGCGGCCTCTTCGTAGCCGGTCGTGCCGTTGATCTGGCCCGCGAAGAACAAGCCGGCGATGAACTTCGTCTCCAGGCTGTACTGCAGGTCGCGCGGATCGAAGTAGTCGTATTCGATTGCGTAGCCGGGCCGCGTCACGTGCGCGCGCTCGAATCCGGCGATCGACCGCACCAGCGCGAGCTGCACGTCGAACGGCAGGCTGGTCGAGATGCCGTTCGGATAGACCTCGTGCGTGGTCAGGCCTTCCGGCTCGATGAAGATCTGGTGCGAAGTCTTGTCCGCGAAGCGATGCACCTTGTCCTCGACCGACGGGCAATAGCGCGGACCGACGCCTTCGATCACGCCGGTGAACATCGGCGAGCGATCGCAACCGGCGCGGATGATCTCGTGCGTGCGCTCGTTGGTCGCGGTGATGTGGCAGCTGATCTGGCGCGGATGATCGCTGCGCCGGCCGAGGTACGAAAACACCGGCACCGGCTCATCGCCGGGCTGCACCGCGAGTCCCGTGTAGTCGATCGTGCGACCGTCGATGCGCGGCGGCGTGCCGGTCTTGAGACGACCGACGCGGAAGGGCAAGGCGCGCAGTCGCTCGGCCAGGCGGTTGGACGGCGGATCGCCGGCGCGACCGCCCTGATAGTTCGTCAAGCCGACGTGGATCTTGCCGCCGAGGAACGTGCCGACGGTCAGCACTACCGTCCGCGCGCGGAACTCGATGCCGGTCTGCGTGACGACGCCGCGAACCTCGTCGCCTTCGACCAGCAGATCGGCGACCTCCTGCTGGAACAGCGTGAGGTTCGGCTGGTTCTCCAGCATCGAGCGGATCGCCTGCTTGTACAGGACGCGATCGGCCTGCGCGCGCGTCGCTCGAACGGCGGGGCCCTTGCTCGCATTCAGGATACGGAACTGGATGCCGGCGCGATCGGCCGCCTGCGCCATCGCGCCACCGAGCGCGTCGATCTCCTTGACCAGATGACCCTTGCCGATACCGCCGATCGCCGGGTTGCAGCTCATCTGCCCGAGCGTCTCGATGCTCTGCGTCAGCAGCAGCGTGCGCACACCCATGCGCGCCGCGGCCAGAGCGGCCTCGGTGCCGGCGTGCCCGCCGCCAACGACGATGACGTCGAATTCCTCAGGAAAGCGCATGGATCGGCCCGGTTCAGGGGGGCGGTATTGTAGGTCGGAACAAGAGTCGGGCTCTAGCCCGACTCCGGTCTGCGGACCCGCTTCAGCAGCACCAGCGCCATCGCGACGAGCAATCCGACTCCCACTATCAGCACGGACCACAGCACGACGAGGCGTGCCGGCGTCTCGCGCGGAAGCGGCTTCAGCGCATCCTCACCGGCCAGCGACCGAGGCGCCCCGACAATCCCCTTGCTCACCAGCTTCGCTCGCTCATCCGCTTTCACATCAGCAAGCAGCGCATCGCAGCCGCTGGCCGGCGAGCTCTCCGCACGCCGGCTGCCGAAAGCAACCGTGAACGGCCCCTTGCCCTGCGCCAGGAAGCGCAGGCTGGCCGGACGGTAGCCCAGCTCCAGCTGCGTGCCGCGATACAACTGCGGATCGGTGGCGATCCGCATGCGCCAGTACCGATCCGAAGTCGCAGCGAAATGCGCCGGCGGGCTTTCGCGCCGCTCCTTGTCGGTGACGATCCGATACACCTCGCCGCTCCAGCGCTCGGTCCACGGCGCCTTGCCGTCGTCGCGGCTGTGCAGCGTCACACGCACCGAACTGTTTTCCTGCTGCAGGCGCAAGCGCGCGTAGCTCACCGGCGCGCGCCGTGCGGTATCGAAGAACAACACCTGGATGTCGTCCGTCACAAGCGCAGTGGCCAGAAACCACGTGGGCTCGATCTCCAGCACCTGTCCGACGCGCTCCGCGACCACACGATTGATCGCGAGCGGCGGGCCGCCGTCCGTGCGCTGCACGCGCAGAAAACGGTACGGCTGCGGCGGTAGCTCGATGCGCTCGCGTCGCAGCTGGTCGTCACCGTGAGTAGCGAGCAGCAGCGTGCTGGCCGGCACCAGCACAAGCCAACGATCCAGATCGTCACTTGCCTCGATGCTGACCTGCGCCTGCGACGCGCCGTCCGGGCTCTGCCATTCGAACCGGATCGCACGCACCGGATCTTCGCTGGCACGCGCGTCCATGATGTGAATTCGTCCGTTGGTGACCACTGGCTGGCCGGGACCGGGCTCGGTCACATTGACCTGCGTGCCGCCCGCCGTTTGCAATTCGACGCGCGCGCCGCCGGTCGCGACTGTCTGCGCCTCGCTCAGCTTGATTACCGGCAACTGCGACTCGGTGATCGTGGGCTCCGTGGTCGCCGGCGCTGCGCAGAATGCGTGCGGAACCGGCTGGCCGTCGGCATTGAACACGCGCACGTCGGTGAGATCAGCGCGCGTCGCACCCTGATACACGGCGTCCGGCAGCGGCGCTTCGACCAGCGGCAAGGCGTCCGGGGCGTAGATTTCGATGCCCTGCGCGTAGTCCTGCATCGTCGGCGGCTGTGCGCCGAACACCCGGCTCGCGGCCGACAGCAGGCAGACGGCAATCAGCAGATTTCGGGTCATCGCAACGCGTCTCGCTTCGGAGGAAGGGGAGCGAAATAGCCGGTGATGACCAGCAGCAGCCCGACAGTGATGAACGATGCGATCCGCGCGACCGTGCCGATACTCGACAGGTCCACGAAGAACAGCTTCGCCACCACGACGCCCATGAGACCTACGCCGACCATCCATACGTAGCGCCATCTTTGCTTCGCGCCCGTCATCATCGCTGCGAACCCGAGCACACCCCAGAAAATCGACAGCGCCGACTGCACGAACGTGGAGTGCACGATACCGGACGCGGTAATCGGCGCGCCCCAGACGTGATGCAGGGCGCGGATCAACGCAGCGTTGAGCCACAGGAACACGATACCCGCGGCGATCGCGATCAGCGCACGAATATCCAGCTGCCACATCGACTCACGCTGCGCCGGATCGAGCGCGCTCCACCACATCGCCAGCGCCGCCATTGCCAGCGCGACGCAGATGTCGAGCGGATTGAGCAGCGGAATGTACGGCAGCCACGCTGGATCACCGCTGCTGCCAAGGTTGATCGCGACGATCCAGATGCACAACGCGACAGCGATCGGCACGGCACCGTACAGCCGGTAGCCAATCGCGTGTTGCGCCACCGGCCATGAGGGCCGCAGCTCGCGCAGGCCGAGCCAAGCAAGCATCAGTGCAGGGACGAGGCCCCACGTGAGGCTCGCCCAAACGCCGGCCGTGCGCTCCGCGACCTGCCAGTGCAATTCCCAAGCGAACAGCAGCGCGAGCGCCCAGCAGGCGCCGCCGTGCAGCCATTCGAGCGCAACGTGCCGTTGCGGCTCGGCGATTTTCAGCAGCGCGAAATGCGTGACGAAGATCGCGAGCCAGCCGAGCGCGCCCCATTGCGCAAACGGATGGTCGAGCGGCTGTGCATGGACGAACGCATACGCGCCGGCAACTGCGGGCAGGAACAAGGCGATCCAGCGCGGCAGCGGCCACTGCCGGGCGATGCCCAGCCAGGTCAGGATCGCGGCAGTGATGCTCGTGTAGACCAGCAGCGAGCCGAGCATGACGCTCGGATAGTAACGAGCGATCTCGTTCGCGCCGCCGAAGAACCACCAGATGATTCCCCAGAACGTGAACGCGACCGTCAGGCCAGCCTCGTACGTCGCGCGCCGCGCTTCGTTGCGGAACAGCCAGTAGCCGCTGAGGACACCGGACACCGCCAGCATCACGGCGCCGAGGTGCGCAGTGTTGAGAATCGGCTGCGTCGAGCGCATCGATTCGACGCCGATCAGGTACCCGACACCGGCGCTTGCCTGCAGCAGCATGCCGAACAGGCGCGGCAGCTTCCGCTCCTGCCGCATGCCGAGCCAAAGCAGTCCTGCGCCTTCGACCGCCCACATCGCGGCAGTCGTGCGCGTATCGAAGGCGAGCGGGATTGCGAGGCTCGCGAAAATCACGCCGAGCGCGGCGAAAGCTTCGACGAGCAGACGGAACGTCGGGCGGCGCGTGGCGTACAGGATCCAGCCGAGCAGCAGATAGAACGCGCCGAGCGCAAATGCGCTCCAGGCCAACCCGTACTCGATGCGCGCGATCATCGTCGCGTGAATCGTGAACGCGACGACCGGCAGGCCGAAGACGAGCGAGCCTGACACGTAACCTTTCAGGTTCGGCGGTTGCCGCACGCAGTTGAGGATCGAGACCGCGACGTACATCAGGAAGAACAGGATCAGGAACGCATCGGCGGTCCACAGATCGTGCTGCTGATACGAATTGGCGCGCCACAGACCGGTGATCGTGAACGTGAACAGAAAACCGAGCACGTTCAGCACGCGCCAGGTTTTGAACCACGCGACCGTGAACACGCCGAGATTCAACAGCGCGTAGTAAGTGAAGAGCGCGACGTAGTTGCCGCTGCCGGTCGAGACCAGGATCGGCGCGAGGAAGCCCCCGGCCGTGCCGATGACGGCAAGCGCCAGCGCGTTCTGTGCGACCGCCAGCACTGCTGCCGCGAGAGCGATGACAGCGAGCAATGCGAAGGCGAGCGACGTCGGCAGAAGTTGATACAGACGCGTCGCTGCAAAGACGGTGAGATACAGGCCGGCGATACCGCCGCCTTGCAGGAGCTGCCCGTAGACGGCGCGCCGCTCGCGCAGGCGCCAGCCCACGAAGAGCAGCGCGAACGCACCGAGCGCGAGTCCGAGGAAGCGCAGCTCGATCGGGAACATGCTGTTGTCGGCGGCGTATTTCGCGAGGAACGCGGCACCGAAAAACAGAATGACGATGCCGATGCGCGCGAGTGGATTGCCGCGCTTGAGCCAGGCCATGAACCCGGCAACGGCTCGGTCCACAGCGGAAGGTTCGAGCGGTGGCGCCGGGGCCGCGGGCGGCAGCCGTTGATCCAGCAAATCGGCTGCACGCATGGCAGGTCTCGGCACCTGCGGACCTTGCGTGGTCGCTGGCGGCGCACTCGCGGCCATCGCTGGTTTGGGCGCGGGCGCGGGAGCTGGCGCGGCGGTCGGCGTCGGCGCCTCACGCTCCTCGGCAGCGGCTCTCACGCCGGCGAGGCGTTGCTTGAGATCCGCGATCTGTTGATCGAGCGCTTCGGTGCGCGTGCGCAGATACAGGATCTGCGCGAACAGCGCCCCGAACAAGACGCCGGCGACGAATCCCGCGACACTTTGCTGGAGCGCGGCTCCGACCACGCCGAACAGGATCGCCAGTCCCCAGGTCACCCCTTGTGAAGAGGCTCGTTTTTCTGTCTGCATGCACGCACCCGCTACGGTGCGCGCATATTAGTGCCGCTCTCGTTCGCGCAGCAATGCAAGCGCGACCTTCTCCATCCGGGACGGCGACAGCGGCCCGCGCGGCACCAGCCGCTCGACCGCCTTCTCGCGCCACGCGTCGAACACGACCGGATTGATGTACGACTTGCGGCATACGGCGGGCGTGTTGCCGAGCGCCTCTGCGACATGCTTCGCCGTCGCAGCGACGCACCGATTGAACGCGCGCCCACTCACCTCGTCATCGGCGGACTGGCACGCGAGGAAGGCGAGCGCGCGGACCGTCGCGCCCCAGGTGCGAAAATCCTTGGCCGTGAAACCTTCGCCGTTGCCGCCCATAGCCTCACGCAAATAGTCGTTGACCATCCCGGAGTCGACCGGCTGGCGCTGACCATCGTCGTCGACATATTGGAACAGCTGTTGACCGGGCAACTGCTGGCAACGACGAATGATGCGCGCCAGGCGGCGATCGTCGAGCACTACCTCCTGCACCCGACCGCTCTTGCCCTTGAACGAGAAGAACGCGCGCCCGTCCTGCAGGAACTTCACGTGGCGGTCGCGCAGCGTCGTCAGCCCATAGGACTTGTTCGAGCGCGCGTACTCTTCGTTGCCAACGCGCAGCAGCGTGTCGTCGAGCAACCGCACGATGGTGGCCAGCACCTTGTTCTTCGGCAGGCCTGGCAGCGCGAGATCCTGCTTCAAGCGCCGGCGCAGACGCGGCAGCTGCGCGCCGAACTCGATCATGCGCGCGAACTTGCCGTTGTCGCGGGTCTCGCGCCACTGCTCATGGTAGCGATACTGCTTGCGCTGACGTGCATCGCGACCCGTCGCCTGCAAGTGTCCGCGTGGCTCGCGACAGATCCACACGTCGGTGTACGCGGGTGGAATCGCGAGCCGGCGGATGCGATCGAGGGTCCGAGGCGCCTTCACCGGGCGGCCGTTCGAACCGAGATACTCGAAGTGCGCGCCGCGGCGCTTGCGACGGATGCCAGGTTCGGTGTCGGAAACGTAGATCAGGCCGCTGGCGCGCGCGTGACGGCGCGCCTGGACGACAGTCGCAGGGAGTTCACCGTCAGCGGCCGGGGGCACGATGCCTCTGCAGCAGGCCCCAGCACAGCAGTGCGAGGCCGAGCACCAGCAGAATGTGGATCGCGCCGATCGCCAGCTTGAGGCCGAACCACAGCACGCCCCAGCAGACCATCATCGCGATTCCAAGCCAGACCAGCGGTTTCATCGCACACCTCGACAGCGCGTCACTCATGGCCGCAACGGGCGATTGACGGCGTCGGTTCCCTACTACACTCTGCGGGACGAAGCAGATAGCGAGATGCCGAAGGGGGAGCAATGAGTGCTTGGCTGCGGGGACTGGTCTTGGCCGCGGTGCTCGCGTGCGCGTCGGTGCAGGCCGCAGAGTCGCCGCCGATTCATCCGGCAATTCAGGCCGCCGTCGACAGTCAGGAGCGGCCGCCGAAAGATCGGGCGCGCGACGACAACCGGCACTACGCGGAGATTCTGGAATTCTTCGGCGTGCGGCCGGGGATGACTCTCATCGAGCTGTTCGGCGCCGGCGGTAACACCGCCGAGGTGCTCGCACGCGCAGTCGGGCCGAACGGCAAGGTGTACATGCAGAATCCCGACTTCTTCTACGAGCGCTTCGGCAAGAAAGCCGTCGACGAGCGCCTCGCAAATAATCGCTTGCCCAACGTCGTGCGCCTCGACAAGCCGCTCAACGCAATGGGGCTCGAGCCGAATTCTCTCGATGGCGCGGTCGCGTTCATGGTGCTGCACGACTTCTTCTGGTTGTCGCAGGATGTGCCCGGCGTCCTGAAGGACGTGCACAAGGCGCTGAAGCCCGGCGGCTGGTTCGGCGTCGTCGATCACGCGGCGCCCGCCGGCAGCGGCGCGGAGCACGCGAACGATCGCGACAAGGGCACGCATCGCATCGACGAGGCGTACGTGAAGAAGATCTTCGCCGAGGCGGGCTTCGTGCTCGAAGCGAGCAACGACGTGCTGCGCAATCCGGCGGACGATCGCAGCAAACCGTTCTACGACGAGTCGTTTCGCGGCAAGAGCACAGATCGCTTCGTGCTGCGATTCAGGAAGAAGAGCACCTAGTCATGCGTTCACTGTCACTTGTGTTGCTCGCCTCGCTCCTGTGCGCGACGGCCGCTACTGCGATGGAACGTCGCGCTTTGACGGCGGACGACATCAATGCGCTGCGTGAAGTCGACGATCCGCAGGTCTCGCCAGAGGGCGATTGGGTCGCGTACACAGTGCGCACCGCAGATCTGGTCAAAGACAAGCGCATCACGCACATCTGGATGGCGAGCTGGGACGGCCAACGCCAGCTGCAGCTCACACAGTCCGAGCACAGCGAGCACACGCCGCGCTGGAGCCCGGACGGCAAGTACCTTGCTTTCCTCACCGCGCGGGGCGATGACGAAGAGCCGGAACAGATCTGGCTGCTGGACCGCACTGGCGGCGAAGCGAGTCCGCTGACGGGGTTCAACGGCGAAGTCGTTGACTACGCCTGGTCGCCGGACGGCCAGAAGCTCGCATTGATCGTTGCAGACGAAGATCCGCGCAAGAAGAAGAAAGGCGAGGAGGACAAGACCCCGCCGTCGATCGTCATCGATCGCTTCTACTTCAAGGAAGACAAGACCGGCTACCTCGGCAACGAGCACCAGCATTTATATGTGTTCGACGTCGGCAGTCGCAAAGCGGAGAACCTGACGCCGGGCAACTACGACGAGGGCTGGCCGGCGTGGTCGCCCGATGGCCGGCAGATCGCCTTCTTCAGCAAGCGCGGCACCGATCCGGATCGCAGCGATCAGTTCGGCCTGTACGTGATCTCGGCGCAGCCCGGCTCGACGCCGCGGCTGCTTACGAACTTCCAGGGCGACAGCGGCGACAGCTCTTCGATGGCGCCGCCAAGCTGGCGTCCCGACGGGCGCGAGCTCGCGTTCATCGCCGCCGGCGATCCGAAGCTGATCTACTACTCGACCCATCACCTTGCAGTCGTCTCAGCCGACGGCGGCGCGCCGCGAATCCTGACGCGCTTGCTCGACCGCAACGTCATGTCCCCGGTGTGGGCAAGCAACGGCCGCGCGATCTACTTCCTGGTCGAAGACGACGGCAATCAGCATCTCGCGCGCATCGAAACAGGCAACAACCACGTCGACCGCATCGTCGACGGGCGCCGCGAAACCAGTGCGTTCGACATCGGCGGCAAGGGGCGCATCGCCGTGCTCGACGGCATCGTCGAAGCGCCGGAAGCCGTGTATGCGCTCGATGAGCGCCGCTATCGACGCCTCACGCATCACAACGACGAGTGGCTCGCCGACGTGAAGCTCGGGGCGACCGAAGAGATTTCCTACGAGTCCAAGGACGGCACGCGCATCAACGGCTTCGTCGTCAAGCCGCCCGACTACCGGCCGGGGCGCCGTTATCCGACGCTGTTGTGGCTGCACGGCGGCCCGGTCTCGCAATACGCCAACTCGTTCTCGCTGAGCTGGCAGATCTTCGCCTCGAACGGCTATGTCGTGCTCGGCGCCAATCCGCGCGGCAGCTCGGGCCGCGGCGAATCGTTCGCTACCGCGATCTACGCCGACTGGGGCAACAAGGACACGGACGACGTGCTCGGCGCCGTCGATTACGCCGTGAAGCAGGGCTACGCCGATCCGGACCGGCTCGGCGTCGGTGGCTGGAGCTACGGCGGCATCCTGACGAACTTCGTGATCTCGAAAGACACGCGCTTCAAGTCGGCGACCAGCGGCGCGTCGATCTCCAACGTGCTGGCCGGCTACGGCACCGACATGTACGTGCGCGAGTACGAGGCCGAGCTCGGCACGCCGTGGAAGAACCTCGACGTGTGGCTGCACAACTCGTATCCGTTCCTGCACGCCGATCGCATCAAGACGCCGACGTTGTTCCAGTGCGGCTCTGCGGATTTCAATGTGCCGCTGCTGAACTCAGAACAGATGTACCAGGCACTGCGCAGCCTGGGTGTCGAGACACAGCTCGTGATCTATCCCGATCAGTTTCACGGCTTGACCAAGCCCAGCTACCTGCGCGAGCGCATGCAGCGCTACCTCGACTGGCACGGCAAGTATTTGCAGCAGAAGCCGCGCGGCGAAATCACCTCGCGGTAATCATTGCTGCTTGTAGACCTGCCCCGCCTTCATCACGAAGTCGACCTGCTCGAGCGCACGGATGTCCTCGAGCGGATCGCGCTTGACCGCGATGATGTCGGCGGCGAGGCCGGCCGCTAGCGCGCCGGTCTGATCCTTCAAGCCGAGCGCATCGGCACCGTTGAGCGTCGCGGCCTGTATCGCCTGCATCGGCGTCATGCCATAGCGCACCATGTAAGCCAGCTGCTTCGCATTGTCGCCGTGCGGATAGACGCCCGCGTCGGTACCGAATGTCAGCTTCACGCCGAGCCGCACCGCCTTGCGGAAATTCTCGCGCTGCGCCTCGGCGATCTCGCGGTCCTTGCGCAGGAATTCTTCCAGCTCGCCGCGCTTCGGCCCTTCCGCCTGCGTGTAGTCGCTGTTGTAGATGTCCATCGACAGGTAGATACCTGCCTTCCTCGCGAGCTGCAGACCTTCGTCGTCGATCAGGCTCGCATGCTCGACCGTGTCGACGCCCGCGCGAATTGCCGACTTGATGCCGGCTGCGCCGTGCGCGTGCACTGCGACTTTGCGGCCGGCCATGTGCGCTTCGTCGATGAGCGCCTGCATCTCCTGAAACGTGTACTGCTGGGCACCGGGTGTATCGCCCTTGGAGAACACCCCGCCGGTGCCGCAGAACTTGATCACGTCGACGCCGTACTTCACGTTGCGTCGGACGGCATGCCTCACACCGACGATGCCGTCGGCGACGCCGTCGCTGACCTCCTTGTATTCGGGCGCGAGCAGATTGGAATCGCAGTGCCCGCCGGTGATGCCGAGCGCCGGACCGGAAACCAGCATGCGCGGCCCGGGAATCTCGCCGTCGTTGATCGCATCGCGCACGGCGACGTCGCTGAAACCGGTCGCGCCCACGTCGCGAATGGTCGTGATGCCTGCCAGCAGCGTCCGCTGCGCGTACGCGGCGCCCTTCAGCGCCATTCGCGGCACGGATAGGCCGTAGCCAGCGTAGGGCGGCAAGGTTGGATCGCTGGTGATGTGGGTGTGAGTGTCGATGAGGCCCGGCAGCACGGTGTACGAGCTGAGGTCGACGATCTTTGCGCCGGCTGGAATAGCCACCGAGTCAGCGGAGCCGACCGCTTCGATGCGCCCGTCGCGCACGACGATGACTTGTCCGCCGAGAACCTTGCCGTTGGCGACGTCGACGAGTCGTCCGGCGCGGATGACGCTCACCGTCGATTCGACGGCTCGAGCGGCGCCGGCGAGCAGGCAGGCCGCAAGCCCTGCGATCGCGAGCGCCCTGGAAATATTCATTCTGCGCATTGTTGTTGACCTGTAGGTCGGGCTTCAGCCCGACTCTGACAAAAAGCTCTCAACATGTACTTCTGTCTTTTTATACAGCCTTGAGCCATCATAGCGCCCCTCATGAACGCGCACGTCCAGCTTGCGCCCGTCGAACCGTTCGGCGAGCGCCTGAATCCCGCTCAGTACGAAGCCGCTACGTACGGTGGCCCGAGCAGTGCCGGCTTCTCGGCGGGCCCGCTGCTCATCATCGCCGGCGCCGGGACGGGCAAGACCAACACGCTCGCACATCGAGTCGCGCATCTATTGCTCAAAGGTGTCGCGCCCGAGCGCATTCTGCTGCTGACGTTCACGCGGCGCGCAGCGCAGGAGATGTTGCGCCGGGCGGAGCGCATCGCTCACTCATATATGAATGTGAACAGCCATGGCAGCCGCCTGCTCTGGTCCGGCACCTACCATTCGATCGGCAATCGGCTGTTGCGCGAATACGCGCAGGTCGTCGGACTCGAGCCGTCGTTCTCGGTGCTCGACCGCGGCGACGCGGCGGACCTGCTCGACTTCCTGCGTCAGGAGCTCGGCCTGGCGAAGAAGGAAAAGCGCTTTCCGCGCAAGGACACGTGCCTTGCGATCTATTCCCATCGCGTCAACAGCGGGCAGCCGCTGGCCCGCACGCTCGAAGAAGTGTTTCCGTGGTGCAGCGACTGGGGCGACGAGCTGACCCAACTGTTCCGCCGCTATGTCGAGGTCAAGCACGCCCAGCAGCTGCTCGACTACGACGATCTGCTGCTCTACTGGCACATCCTCGTGCAGGAAGAGCGCGTCGCCCGCGAGATCGGCGGCCGCTTCGAGCACGTGCTGATCGACGAGTATCAGGACACGAACACGCTGCAGGCGCAGATCGTGTACGCGCTGAAGCCGAACGGCGCGGGGGTTTGCGTGGTCGGCGACGATGCGCAGGCGATCTACTCGTTCCGTGCCGCGACCGTCGACAACATCCTGGATTTTCCGCAGCGCTTCGCGCCGCCTGCGCACGTCGTCACGCTCGAACAGAATTACCGCTCGGTGCAGCCGATCCTCGACGCCGCGAACATGCTGATGAGCGACAGTCGGCGGCAATATCAAAAGCATCTGCGCTCCGACCAACCGGCAGCAAGCAAGCCCGCGTACGTCGCCGTGCAGGACGATCAGGCGCAGGCGCTCTACGTCGTCGAGCACGTGCTCGCCGCGCGTGAGCAGGGAACACTGTTGCGTCGCCAAGCCGTGCTCGCGCGCAGCGCGCATCACACGGACATGCTCGAGCTCGAGCTGCTCCGCCGCAACATTCCGTACGTCAAATATGGCGGGCTGAAGTTTCTCGAAGCGGCGCACGTCAAAGATGTGCTCGCACTGCTGCGGTGGGCCGACAACCCGCGCAATCGCATCGCCGCGTTCCGCGTCCTGCAGCTGCTGCCGGGCGTCGGACCCGCGACCGCCGATCGCTGCCTGAAAGTTTTCGAAGCCAGTGGCTACGCGTGGCCGATTCTTGCCGAGTACCGCATGCCGGCGGCGGCAGAAACGGAGTGGTCGACGTTGACGGAGCTGATGGCGGATCTGATGAATGCGCGCGAGTGGCACGGTCAGCTCGGCCGCCTGCGCAAGTGGTACGAGCCGCAGCTCGAGCGCATCTACGACGCAGCCAAAGTCCGCTCGGGCGACATCGAGCAACTGGAACGGTTGTCGGGTCAGTACGCGAGCCGCGAGCAGTTCGTGACGGAGCTGACGCTCGATCCGCCGCAGGTGACGGGCGATCTCGCGGGCGATCCGCTGCTCGACGAGGACTACCTGATTCTTTCCACCGTGCACTCTGCGAAGGGGCAGGAGTGGGATTCGGTGTACGTGCTCAACGTCTCCGACGGCAATTTCCCGAACGAGCATGCCGCGGGCCGGCCCGATCTGGTCGAAGAGGAGCGCCGGCTCCTCTACGTTGCGATGACCCGCGCGAAGCGCGATCTGCATTTGATCGCGCCGCTCAAGTACTACATCACGCAGCAGAGCCGCACCGGCGATGCACACGTTTACGGTGCGCGCAGCCGCTTCATGACGGAGCAACTGTTGACGCAGTTCGAGCAGAAGGCTTGGCCTGCAGCGCGAGAATCCGCGATTCGTGCTCTGGACACGAAGACCAATGTGCGGGTGGATGCGGCAGCGGCGCTGCGCGCCATGTGGGAATAGCCTCGATCAACGGTGGCGTGCGATCCACTCGTCGACTGTCGCACGCGCATCGGGCTCGGCGGCCACCTCCTTGCGTGCAGTTGTAATCTCCCACGTCAAGCCGCTGCGATCGTCGAAGTAGATCGACTGCTGATCACCGTGATCCTCGTGCCGGATCTCGAAGCCCGCGGCCTGCAACTTGCGCTCCCAGGCCGCAAGCTGCGTCTTGCCCGTGGTCGTAAGCGCGAAGTGCGGCAGGTCCATGGCCGGCGGTCGAGTCTTCTTCGCACCATGCCGCGCGCAGAGTGCGACCTGCCCATCCTGGCCCAGGCCGAAGATCATCATCAGCCAGGGCGCGCCATCCCAATCATCGCCGGTGTGGGCAGCGAGCAACGGCAGTCCGAGCGTCTCGGCGAACAGCTGGTATGCGCTCTGCGCATCGTGCACCGGCACCGCGACGTGATCGAACCGCAGTGAGGGCGGATTGCTGGTGACGCTCTTCATGGTGTTCCTCCGGCGCAGCGGGGTTGAGCATAGCCCCGTGCCGGTGCTAAATGAACGCCCGATGGAACGCAATCTCATCGTCTGCTTCGACGGCACGAGCAATCAGTTCGGCGCGAACGACACCAACGTCGTGCGCCTGGTGCAAGCGCTGGAGCGCTGCGACGAACGCCAGATCGTCTACTACGATCCCGGCGTCGGCACGCTGCCGGAGCCCGGCTTGCTGACGGCGGCGGCGCAGCGGATCTCGGAGATCTTCGGTCTCGCTTTCGGTGTCGGGCTCACCGCGAAGATCGAGCGCGCCTACGCTTTCCTGATGCACAACTGGCAGCCGGGCGACCGCGTATTTCTCTTCGGTTTCAGTCGCGGTGCGTACACGGCGCGGGCGCTCGCCGGGCTGCTGCACATGTTCGGCCTGCTCGCGCCGAGCCACGAGAACCTGCTGCCGTACGTGATGCGGTTGTTCCGCGGCTCGCGTCGCGTCGCGGACCAGGAGTCGAAGATCTGGCGCGTGAGTGCGCAGTTCCGCAACACGTTTGCGCGCGATGCCGGCGTCGAACACCGTCGGTTTCGCGTGCACTTCGTCGGCGTGTGGGACACCGTCGCGTCGGTCGGCTGGATCTGGGACCCGGTGAAATTCCGCTATACGGCTGCGAACCCGAGCATCGTGACCGTCCGCCACGCCGTCGCCATCGACGAACGGCGCAGCTTCTTCCGGCAGAATCTGTTTGCCGCGGACGTGCGCGGCCAGAACCTGCTCGAGCTCTGGTTCCCCGGCTCGCACTCCGACGTCGGCGGCGGTTATCCGGAAAGTTACGGCGGACTGTGGCGCGAGCCGTTCACGTGGATGGTGGACGAAGCGAAGAAAGCGGGACTGCTGACCGATCCGGGGCGCGAGCAACGCGTGTTGAATCGAGTGCCGGTGCCGGAGCAACCGTGGAGCGAACCGCTGCACGAATCCTTGACGGGGGGGTGGTGGTGGGCGGAGTTCTTTCCGAAGCTGCGCTACAACAATCGCGTCGGCCGTCGCTTGCCTTCGTTCGGTCTCGGCCGACACCGGCGCATCGAGTCTGGCGCGCTGCTTCATCGCAGCGTCCTCCAACGCATGGAGAGCGTCGGCGGTTATGCACCGCCGAATCTGCCCCGGAAGCAGTCGATGACGCGATTGGTTCGGGACACTGAGGACGTCATACGTGTGTGAGAACGCCGATCATCCTCGTGTGCGTGCTGGTGTGCTGCTCGCGTGCCTACGCCAAGGAGGACATCGAGTTCGTGGCCGAGCATCTGCCGGAAGTCGCGATGGACAATCGCTACGCGACGTTGCCGGTCTGGACTACGACCCCGTCGAATTCTGACGAGAACTGGACGTTCGCCGCGCAAGGCTCAGTGAGTCGCGCTAGCTCCGCGGGTCTGGAGATCGCCGGGCCGATGCTGTCTGCCGCTGCGTCGCGCACAATTTTCACGCACTGGACCCTCACCGCGTTTGGCTTCGCGGATCCGCTAAGTTTCTCCGGCGGCGACGAGCGCTCGCTGCAAACGTTGTTCGCGCCCTCAACGCCGATCGAGCGTCCCGTGGCTGCGCGCTTCGAGGGACTCGATGGCAGCGCGAATCACTACGGCGCGGGGTTGGCATTCTCCACGGCATCCGACCGCGGGTGGCTCGGCTCGCATCGCTGGGTCGGCGGGTTCCTCGTCGAGGAAGTCCAGCTGCGCGATTACGCCTGGAACTTCACGATCCTCGCGGGGCCCGCGGCGGGCACCACCGGACGCATCGACTTCGACAACGACTATCGGCACGTTACGCCGTTCGCAGGCCTGCAAATCGTGCGCGAGCGCGGCGACTGGATTTTTTCGCCGCACGCGCTGATCGCGCTGCCGCTTCCCCGACGCGGTTGGGTCGGACACATCCAGACGGCCGAGTTCGATCTGCACGGCGACACAGCCGACGTGGGGAACGGCAAGCATTTCGGCGATCCGTCCGTCACGCTCGGTCTCGACGTGACGTATCGGCCGGCGCACCTGAGCTTCGATGTCGGCACGGCGCTGTCGCAAGCCTTCATCGAGCCCGTCATTCACAAGGGCATCGACCGCAACTGGGTGCTCAGCGTGCGCTGGCAGCACTGAGCCCGCGCGTCACTCTTCCGTGACGACCGCCGTCATCCGGATCGAGATCAGAATCTCGCCGAGCTCCGGCCCGAGCCGCGCGACGGAGCGAACCGGCGGATCCTTCGGAAAGAACTTCGCATACGCCTCGTTGAAGCCGCCGAAGTCTTCCGGTCGCGCCAGCAATCCCTGGACTTCGACGACGTCCGTGAGCTTGGCGCCGGCGGCGCGCAGGATGTTCTCGCAGTTGATCAGCGCCTGCCGCGTCTGATCCTGGATCGTCGGGCCGGCCACCTTCTTCGTCTGCACATCGATGCCCGCCACGCCGGTCACGTAGATCGTCGGCCCGACTCTGACGGCCTGGCTGTACAACGGGTTCGAGGGTGCGTCCGGGGTACGAATGATCTCTCGCTTCATCGAGTGAGCCTTTGGTGATTCGCCGCCGGCCTGCTCGATGAAGAACAACGCGCAGCACAGGACGGCCGAGGTGAATGTCAGCAAGCGCTTCACCGCTATAAACTAGGGTCGCGGCGCGCGCAAATCCTGGGCGAACGCCGGGATTTCTCCGGGATCGCAGTACCACTGTGCAGTTCGCAATCAATCCTAATCAGAGGGGGGACCTGGAAAATGACGCTTCGAATTTTCGCTGCGCTGGTCGCAGTGTGCAGTCTCGCGAGCCTGCAGGCCGCGCGCGCGGACGCGCCAACGGCGCCGATTGCGGCACCCGCCAGCCATTCACAGCTCGCTTACACCAGCTACTACGTGCTCGATCAGAAGCGTGCGCTGGATTTCTACGTCGGCCTGCTCGGCATGGTCGAGCGTCAGCGCATCACGCCGAGCCCCGGCGTGACGGAGATCGTGCTCGGCTTCGACAAGGAGCCGAACACTCCCGGCATCCTGCTGATGCACAAGGCCGACCGCACGACGCCGTACCAGATCGGCGACGGCTTCAGCCGCACGATCATTCATGTGTCGGATATCAAGGCGATCGTGCAGAAGCTGACCCAGGCCGGCGTGACGATCGTGCGGCCGCCGACCGAAGTGGCCAGCTTGAAGCTGACGTATTCGCTGGTGCGCGATCCGGATGGCTGGATGATCGAGTTCATCCAGACGCAGTAAGGCATCTCTACGCGAAGGGGCCGAGCACGCGCTCGCACAGCGCCGAATCGTTGTACTCGGTGATCTCGACGATCTTGCCGTCGCGCAGCCGGTAGATCAGGCAGTACTCGTTGTTGTAAGGGACACCGGTCTTCGAGGTCATTTCGCCGCGGGCCTCGATCACGACGACGTCGCCGTCGGCGATGAAGCGCAGCGGGATCGTCTTTCTCGTGCCCGTCGTACGCTCGCGCACGACGCCGAACAGATCGCGCAGGACTGACTGCTTGCCCGTAAACGTCCGCGACCACGAATTCTGCCCGCTGACGCGCATCACCACGTCGTCCGCCAGATGCTCGACGAACAACGCGCCGTCGCCGGCCGCGACGCGCTCGAAGATCTGCTGCAACAATCGCTTGTTCTCTGCGGCGCTCATGGCCGTATTATCCGGTACATGACCTCGCCGTCGCTAGAATTCTGGTTCGAGTTCGCCAGCACGTACTCGCACGTTGCCGCACAGCGAATCGAAGCAGTCGCTCGCGCTGCCGGCGTGCCGGTCGTGTGGCGACCGTTTCTGCTCGGACCGATCTTTCGTCAGCAGGGCTGGAACGATTCGCCCTTCAATATCTATCCGGCGAAGGGCGTGTACATGTGGAAGGACCTGGAGCGGCAATGCGCGAAGCACGCCGTGCCGTTCCGCAAGCCGAGCCAGTTCCCGCGACCGAGCCTGCTGGCGACGCGGATCGCGCTGACGCTGGAGTCTTCGCCGACGCTCGTCGGCGAATTCGTCCGCCGCGTCTACCTCGCGAATTTCCGCGACGATGCCGATACGACCAGCAACGATGTCATTCGCGGCGTGCTGCAGTCGATGGCGCTGCCCGACGCAGACGCGGTGCTGGAGCGAGCGACCTCGAACGATACGAAGGAGCGCCTGCGTCAACGCAGCGACGAAGCCGTCGCGCGCGGCATCTTCGGTGCGCCGACATTCCTGATCGGCGACGAGCTGTACTGGGGCAACGATCGGCTCGAAGACGCCCTCGCCTACTGCACCGGCTTGCGGTCTTCGTGACGCAGCGGCAAGCGTAGCGAGAGCGTGATCGGGCAGCGCTGACATTCCGACTCGTTCGATTCGACCACGATGAACGTGCCGGGCTTCAGCGCGGTCGCGGCAATCTGGCCTGCTGCCAGCTCGAGCACATGCGTAGTGCCGCGTGGTGCCAGCAACACACGCCAAGGTCGAACGCGCGACACGAGCCCGAGCACGCGCATCTGGCGATTGAGAAACACCGCATCGACCTCGAAACGCATTCCCAACGTGTGAATGCCGCGTGCAGGACTGAGCAGCAGCCCGGCTCGTGTCGGTAACGATTGCTCGCGCGACAGAGCCAGCCAGCGCGCAGCCAGCGAATGAACAATCCGCACCTCGTGCGCGATGAATCTGCCTTCGGCAGTTCGCAAAGCGATCGTCTTCATGGTCGTCCCTGACGTGAGTGGCAGCGACCAGCATTTAGCCGCAGCAGGCGCGCAGCGGTGACGGCGATTTCTCGGCAAATGCAGCGCTACAATGCGAGCCATGACCCTCGCGCGCGCTACAGATCGCATCGAATCGACTCGGCTCGTCCTGCGTCGGATCACCCCCAGCGACTTACCCTTCTTTACACGCATTCATTCCGTCGCCGACGTCGTCCGTTACACCGGCCACGGTCGGCCACGCAGCGCTGAAGAAACGCAGCAGTGGGTGCAAGCGACTATCGCGAGTTACGAGGAGCTGCAGCTCGGACAGCTCGCGGTATTGCGCAAGGCGGACGGTGCGTTGCTCGGTCGCTGCGGCCTGAGCGACCTGGTCCTCGAGGCCAATCCCGCCTCGCTGGCGATTCGTCGCGGCTGGTTCGGCCGCGCGCAGGCGCCGGCCGGACTCGCCGTGATTCAGGAGCAGGAGCTGGGCTACACCTTCGATGCGACCTACTGGGGCCACGGCTATGCAACCGAAGCCGCCCAGTGCGTGTTCGCCTATGCGCGCGACCAGCTCCGCTTGCGCCGCGTGATTTCGGTCATCGATCTCGACAACGAGCGGTCGCTGCGCGTCGCGCAGCGCTGCGGCCTGCGCCGCGAAGGACAGATCGACGTGCTCGGACGCACGCTCGGTGTACACATCTGGCCCACGTGACGCGCGGTTGCGAACCGCGTATCGTCCCGCGACTCAACAATAACGATCCGGAGATTCCTTTCATGCGTCTCAAGTCGATGCTCGTCGCCGCTGTGACGGCGACATTCGCAGTGGCTGCGCACGCCGCACCCGTCGTGCTCAAGGCTGCTTATCTGTTCGACAGCAAATCCGGCCAGCTCACGCAGGGCGGCACGCTCGTCGTCGACGGCGACAAGATCACGGCGGTCGGCGGCGCGGCGCCGGCGAACGCAACGGTGATCGATCTCGGCGATGCGACGCTGCTGCCGGGCTTCATCGACGCGCACACGCACCTCGACGGCCAGTTCGAGAAGGACTACTACAAGGCGTTCTACGACCAGATGCTGCGGTTTCCCGTCGAGCAGGCGCACACCGCGGCGCTGTACGCGAAGCGCACCCTCGAAGCGGGATTCACGACCGTGCGCAACGTCGGCGCCAGCGATTGGCAGGACATCGGCCTGCGCAACGCCATCGACAAAGGAGTGATCGTCGGGCCGCGCATGATCACGGCCGGGCATGCCATCGGCTCGACCGGCGGCCACTGCGATCAGAGCCCGTTTCCGCCCGACGTCATCGCGCCGGTCGGACCGGTGGAAGGCGTGTGCAACGGTCCGGATGAATGTCGCACGGCGGTGCGCGACCAGATGAAGTGGGGCGCGGACGTGATCAAGATCTGCGCCTCCGGCGGCGTGCTGTCGGAAGCGGATCCGGTCGACGTGCCGCAGCTCACACCCGCGGAGCTCGAGGCGATCATGTCGGAGGCGCATGCGTGGAAGCGCAAGGTCGCGGCGCACGCGCACGGCGATCTCGCTGCGAAGCTCGCCGTCGAAGCGGGCGTCGACTCGATCGAGCACGGCAGCTTCCTCACGGAAGCGACGCTGAAGCTGATGAAGCAAAAGGGCGTCTATCTCGTGCCGACCCGCATGGCGGTGTACTGGATCGAGAGGGAAGCGGCCACCTACCCGCCGAAGATCCAAGCCAAGGCGCGCGCCGCAGCTGCCGCGCACGGCTCGATGCTGAAGATGGCGATCAAGCTCGGCGTGCCGATCGCGTTCGGCACGGATGCGGGCGTTTTTCCGCACGGCATGAACGCGCACGAATTCGCGCTGATGGTCGAGCAAGGCATGGCTCCTGAAGCAGCCCTGCTGGCCGGCACGCGTGAGGCGGCAAAGCTGTTAGGCGTCGATGCTGAAGCGGGAACGCTCGAAGCCGGCAAGATGGCGGACGTCGTCGCAGTGAGCGGCAACGTGCTCAAGAACATCGCGGCGACGGAGCAACCCGTGTTCGTAATGAAGCACGGCGCGGTGATCGTGAAGAAGTGAAGGTCTACGCAGCGTCGTGGAAGATGATCCCGAGCGTATGACGCCGCCCGCGCGTGAGCGGGCTCACGCCATGTCGCAGCGTGACGCGGGAATAGCCGCGCGCGCCGCGACGTGGACGATGGTTCACTGCAATCACTGCAGCATCGCCTTGCTGTAGCGATATCACGCTGCCCTTCGATTGCGCGCGTGGCCGCTGCTCGACGATCAGCAACTCGCCGCCCGCGAAATCCTGCTCCGGCGCATTCAACAGCACGATCACTTGCAGCGGAAACCACTCCGCGCCGTACAGATCCTGATGCAGGCAGTTGTAGTCGCCCTGCACGTAGCGCAGCAGTAACGGCGTCGGCCGACGCTGCTCGGATGCGTGACATCGCTCGATGTACTCGCGGTGCGAAGACGGATAGTGGTGCTCGTAATCCAGATCGGTCGCCCACTGATTCGCGATCGGTGCAAGGCGCGCGTAGAGATCGCCGCGCAACGTACCCAGCCACGACGGCAGCGGATAAGCGAAGTAGCGGTACTCGCCTTTGCCGAAGTTGTGTCGCGCCATGTGCACGTGCGAGCGGAAACCTTCGGGCTGGTCGTACAACTCAGCCACAGTCTCGCAGCTCGCAGGCGGCAAGAGGTTGCGTAGCACGGCCGCGCCGTTCTCGGTGACGTCGGCAGCGACGCTCTTCCAGTTGAACGCCGCGAGCGGCTGATGATGGACAGTCATGTCAGCCGGTCTCAGGTGCCGGAGCGCTTGCTCGCAGCGCGCTCCGTGTCCAGCAACACACGCTTGCGCTGCACGCCCCAGCGATAGCCGCCGAGCTCGCCCGTGCCGCGCACGACGCGATGACACGGGATCAGCAAGGCGACGCTGTTCGACGCGCACGCCCGCGCCACCGCGCGCGCGGCGCTGGGCTTGCCGATCGCCTCGGCAACTTCCGAGTACGAGCGAACTTCGCCGTACGGCAGCTTCTGCAGATAGCGCCACACGATCAGCTGGAACGCTGTACCGCGCACGTCCAACGGCAGATCGAGCCGCGGCTCCAAGCCACGCAGATGCCGATTCAGCGCTGCCATCCAGGATTCGAATTGCTCTGCATGCGTCGCGGGCATGGGCTGAACGGCCGCGGCCGGAAACTGACGGCGCAACTCCCCTTGCAACGCGCGGTCGCTGTCGCCGAACTGCAGGAAGCAGATGCCGCGGTCCGTCGCACCGATCATGAGCAATCCGAGCGGCGTGCGGCCGCTCGCGTATGAGATCGTCAGTCCCTTGCCGCCGCTGCGGTATTCGCTCGGCGTCATGCCGAGATGACCGTCGGCCTTCTCGTAGACGCGGCTGCCGGAGCCGAAGCCGGCTTGGTAGATCGCATCCGAAACCGGCGCGTCCTTGCGCAGCTCCTGCTTGAACGTGCGCAAGCGCGCGGCCGTTTGATATTCCTTCGGCGTGCTGCCGATGATCGCCTTGAAATTCCGCTGCAGGTGGAACGGGCTGTAGCCGGCGCGCTGAGCGAGCTGCGCCAGCCGGAAGGGTTGCTCCGGCTTCGCCTCGATCTGGCGCGCGAGCTCGTGAACCACCGCGTTGATCGGGCTGACGCTCCGGTTCTCTGCCCCTTCGTCCGGACGGCAACGCTTGCAGGCGCGATAGCCTTGTGCGCGCGCCTCGGCAGTCGTTGCGAAGAACTCGACGTTCTTGCGCAGCGGGCGTCGCGACGCACACGTCGGGCGGCAGTAGACCCCGGTGGTCTTCACCGCATAGAAGAAGTCGCCGGTGCCGGACGTGTCCCGGCTGACTACGGCGTTCCAGAGCTCGGCGTCTTTCTGTGTGGTGTTGTGCGTGGACATGGCAGGCTTCCTCGATGATGTGCCTGCCATTGTCCGGATCGGCCGTGAAGCCGAACTCCGAGTCTTGCGGTCGAATCGCGGCATGAGAGTTCA
>Ga0207675_100000686_pt1 | contig 33362 bp, 34 predicted proteins | sample KBSSwiS42_FD_184305 | JGI IMG/M metagenome (GOLD analysis project Ga0207675, IMG submission 184305) | Switchgrass rhizosphere microbial communities from Kellogg Biological Station, Michigan, USA - KBS Switchgrass S4-2 (SPAdes) (version 2) | ecosystem: Host-associated > Plants > Roots >...
CTGGAGCTGGTCCTCGCGCAGCCGCGGGTAGGTCGAGCGGGCCCAGATGACCACGAACGACAGGGCCAGCACCTTGGCCGCCAGCCACCACGGCCCGTCCAGGAACGGCCCCTTCCAGCCCCCGAGGAACAGGGTGGCCGCGATGGCCGCCTGCGACACGATCCCGGCGTACTCGGTGAGCAGGAAGAAGGCGAACCGCAGCCCGGTGTACTCGGTGAGGTGGCCGAAGACCAGCTCGGAGTCGGCCACCGGCATGTCGAACGGCGGCCGGGTCAGCTCGGCCAGTGCCGCCGTGCCGTAGACGAAGAACCCGATCACCAGCGGCCCGACGATGTAGCCCCACCAGCCCTGGCGCTCCACGATCACCGCCAGGTCGGCCGACCCGGCCTGCATGGCCACCGCGGCCGCGGCCAGCACCAGTGGCAGCTCGTAGGCGATCAGCTGGGCGGCGGCCCGGATCCCGCCCATCAGCGAGTACTTGTTGGCGCTGGACCAGGCCGCCATGAGCACCCCGATCACGCTGACGCTGGACAGGGCCAGGGTGACGAACAGGCCGACGTCGGAGCGGATCGGGACCAGGTCGCGGCCGTAGGGGATGAACCCGAAGACCAGGATGGCCGGGATCAGGGCGACCGCCGGGGCGAGGGCGAACACCCACTTGTCGGCCGCCCGCGGGATGATCGACTCCTTCTGGACGAACTTGATCCCGTCGGCCACCAGCTGGAGCACGCCGTGGAAGCGGCCGGCCTCCATCGGCCCGAGCCTGGCCTGCATGTGGGCCATGACCTTGTGCTCCATGTACCCGACGAGGAGCGGGAAGGTCAGGAAGAGGACCAGGACGGCCAGCACCTTGACCGGCATCAGCACCCAGTAGTTGTCGAGCAGGTCGCGGGCGGCGTCGATCACCGGTCGATGTCCCCCACGATGAAGAACATCGAGCCCATCACGGCGATCATGTCGGGCAACAGGGTTCCCTTCAGCAGATAGGGCAGCGAGGAGACGTTGTTGAACGACGGCGTGCGCATCTTGAACCGCCAGGGCGTCTTCTCGTTGTGGGACACCATGTAATAGGAGAGCTGGCCGAGCGGGGCCTCGGTGCGCACGTAGGCGTGGCCCTGGGGCGCCCTGACCACCTTGGGCAGCTTCACGTTGACCGGCCCGGGCGGGATCCGCTCGTTGACCTGCTCGATGATCCGCAGTGACTCCCGGATCCGGGCGATCAGGGTGGCGTAGCGGTCGTAGCAGTCGCCGTTGCGGCCGGTGGGCACGTCGAACTCGACCTGGTCGTAGAACAGGTAGGGCTCGGTCTTGCGCGAGTCCTCTGGCACCCCGGCCGCCTGGAGCAGGGCCCCGCTGACCCCGTAGGAGCAGGCCACGTCGGCCGGGAGGACCCCGATGCCCTTGGTCCGGGCGGCGAAGATCTCGTTGCCGAGGACCAGGTCCTCGTACTCCTTGAGGCGCTCGCGCATCCGCGGGACCAGATCGCGGGACATCTGGATGGCCCCCCGGGGCAGGTCCTGCTTGAGGCCGCCGACCCGGCAGTAGGTGAGGTGGAGGCGGCCGCCGGTGATCCACTCCATCAGGGCCTGGATCTCCTCCCGCTCCCGGAAGGCGTAGAACATCGGCGTGATCGCCCCCAGCTCCAGCGGGTAGGAGCCGACGAACATCAGGTGGTTGAGGACCCGGGTCCACTCGGCCATCAGCATCCGGATCCAGGTCGCCCGCTCCGGCACCTCCATGTCCATCTGCCGCTCCACGACCATGGCCACGCCCAGCTCGTTGCAGATCGAGGAGACCCAGTCGTGCCGGTTGACCAGGGCGATGATCTGCCGGTAGTCGCGGTACTCGGCCAGCTTCTCGAACGACCGGTGCATGTAGCCGATCACCGGCTGGGCGTCCTCGATCATCTCGCCGTCGAGGGTGACCAGCACCCGCAGCACCCCGTGGGTGGCCGGGTGCTGGGGGCCGACGTTCAGGGTCATGTCCTGGGTGTGCAGCTCCCGGTCGGCCTTGTCGCGCACGATGATGCCGACGCCGGTGCCGTCGGCGGCCTGGAAGGCCACCCCGCCCTGTCCCAGCTCGGTGGCCACGCTACTCCCCCGGTTCCTTGGCGCCCGGCCAGGGCTTGGCCTCCCTGGTCACCAGGGCGAACTCCTTGCGCAGCGGGTAGCCCTCGAACTCCTCGGCCAGCAGCAGCTTGGCCAGGTTGGGGTGGCCGTCAAAGCCGACCCCGAACAGCTCGGCCGTCTCCCGCTCGTGCCAGTTGGCCCCGGCCCACAGGTCGCTGACCGTCGGCAGGTGCCCGCCGTCGCGGGGCACCACCGTCCGGACCTGGAGGTGGTGGCGGTGGGGGATGGAGTACACGTGGAGGACCACTCCGATGCCGTCGGCCTCCTCGTCGACCCCGCACAGGAAGTCGAAGAAGTTGCAGGCCAGGTCGGGCCCCCGCCGGGCCAGCTCGGCGACCCGGCGCCAGTCGGCGTTGGCCACGGTCACGGTCAGGGTGCCGTAGGCCACCTCGGGCTCCACGGCATCCCCCAGCTCCGCGACCAGGTGGTCGCGCAGGGCGTCGGCGTCCACTAGGCGTCAGCCTCCACGACGATCGGCTCCGGCCGGTCCCCGTTGGCGTACCGCTGGCGCAGCGACTCCGAGCCGATCCGCTCCTGGAGCGTCATGATCCCGTTGAGCAGGGCCTCGGGGCGGGGCGGGCAGCCGGGGACGTAGACGTCGACCGGGATGATCTGGTCGACGCCCTTGGTGACCGAGTAGGAGTCCCAGTAGGGGCCGCCACAGTTGGAGCAGGAGCCGAACGAGATCACGTACTTGGGCTCGGGCATCTCCTGGTACAGCCGCTGGAGGGCCGGGGCCATCTTGTCGGTCAGGGTCCCCGACACCACCAGCAGGTCGGCCTGGCGCGGCCCGTGGGCGAACGGGATCACCCCGAGGCGGATGAAGTCGTGGCGGGCCATGGAGGTGGCGATGAACTCGATGGCGCAGCAGGCCAGGCCGAAGTTGAACACCCACAGCGAGTACTTGCGGCCCCAGTTGAAGACGAACTTGATCGGTTGCGGCAGCTCGACCGAGTCGACTAGGCCCATCGGAGGACTCCCTTCTTGAACGCGTACAGGAGGCCGATGGCGAGCACGCCGATGAAGACGACCATCTCCCAGAAGGCCGCCACCCCGATACGGTCGAAGACCAGGGCCCAGGGGAACAGGAACACACTCTCCACGTCGAAGATGACGAACAGGAAGGCGAACACGTAGTAGCGGATCTGGGTCTGGGACCAGGTGGTGCCCACCGGGTCCATGCCGCTCTCGTAGGTGGTGAGCTTGCCGTAGCTGGGCCGGTTGGGACGAAGCACCCGGTTGGCGCCGAACGCGACCGCGACAAAGGCGATCGAGAGCACCAGAAGGGCCGCGAACGTGCCGTAGGCCTGGAAGTACGTGGTCATAGGTGGCGCAGATTCTAGTCCAGTGACCGGCCTACCGGCCAAGCTCAAACCGAGGGTCGCAGACGCCGACCTCTAGAGGGATGAGACGGCTGGCCTGGCGGCTCTACCTGGGCACTGGCGCGCTCCTGACCGGGGCCTACTACCTGCTGCCCGACGGCCCTGGGGCGGTCCTGAACGTCGTCGTCGGCGCCTCGGCGGTGGCCGCGATCGTCGTCGGGCTGCGCTGGCACCGGCCGGCCCGGCCGCTGCCCTGGCGGCTGATCGCGGGCGCCCAGGGCCTGTTCGTGGTCGGCGACGCGCTGTTCTCGGTCAACGAGCTGGTCCTCGGGATCGACCCGTTCCCGTCGCTGGCCGACGCCCTCTACCTGCCCGGCTACCCGGTGCTGGCCGCCGGCCTGACCCTGCTCGCCCTCAGCCGCTCGAGCGGCCGCCGCGACTGGGCCGGGCTGACCGACGCGGCCATCATCGCCATCGGCTTCGGCCTGCTGTCCTGGGTGCTGGTCATGGTCCCCTACTTCGACGACCCGTCCATGGGGCTGGTCCAGCTGCTGGTCTCGCTCGCCTACCCGGTCGGCGACGTGCTCCTGCTGGCCCTGGCGGCCAGGCTGGCCACCAGCCCGGGCCGGCGCACGGCCGCCTTCCGGCTGCTGATCGCCAGCCTGGCCGTGACCCTGGCCGCCGACACGCTGTTCTCGGTCCTGGCCCTGAGCGGCGCCTCGACGGCCGTCACCGACGGCATGTACCTGGCCGCCTACCTGCTGCTGGGCGCGTCCGGGCTGCACCCGTCGATGGCCGGGCTGTCGGAGCCGTCCCGGCGGCGGCTGGCCCGCCTTGGCCGGGGGCGGCTGCTGGCCATGGGGGCGGCCGCCCTGGTCGCCCCGGCCCTGCTGGTCGTCCAGCGGCTCCAGGGCACCGAGCTCCAGGTGGCCGCCATCGCCGGCGCCTGGGCGGTGCTGTTCGTCCTGGTCATGGGGCGCATGGCCGGGCTGGTGCGCGGGATCGAGCGGGCCGAGAGCGAGCGCCGGCGGGTGCTCGACCGGACCGTCCAGGCGGCCGAGGAGGAGCGCATGCAGGTCGCCGCCCTGCTCCATGACGGGCCCATCCAGCGCCTGGCCGTCCTCTCCTACGACCTGGAGCGGGCCAAGCAGCGGATGCTCGGCAACCCGGCCGCCGTCGCCCGTGTCGAGCACGCCCAGGCCGCCCTGTCCACCGAGGTCCAGGGCCTGCGGGAGCTGATGGCGTCGCTGCGGCCCCCGACCCTCGACGAGGTCGGCCTGGAGGCGGCGCTGCGCGACCACGTCGGGGCGTTCGCCCGCCGCTCCGGGGTGGCCTGCTCGGTCCGGGTCGACCTGGCCGGCCGCCTCGACGGCGAGCTGGAGACGGTCGTCTACCGGGTCACCCAGGAGGCGCTGCTGAACGTGGCCCGCCATGCCGAGGCCGGCCGACTGTGGCTGGAGCTGGACGGGGCCGGCGACCGGGTCGACCTCGAGATCCGCGACGACGGGGTGGGCTTCGAGCCGGTGGCCAGCTCGGCCCTTGTCCGCGACGGGCACTTCGGCCTGGTGGCGATGCAGGAGCGGGTGGAGATGGCCGGCGGCCGCTTCCAGCTCGACACCCACCCCGGCACCGGGGTGACCCTCCGGGCCATGTTCCAGGTGGCGGTGCCTTCCTAGCCTGGTCCGCTTGCGGGGTTGTACGGTTCACCTGATGAGCGACCCGAGCAACGAGATCGCTGTCCGGCTCCGCGGGCTGACCAAGCGGTACGGGCAGGTCACGGCTGTTGACGGGATCGACCTGGACATCCGCGAAGGCGAGCTGCTGACCCTACTCGGCCCCTCGGGGTCGGGCAAGACCACCACCCTGCGGATGATCGCCGGCTTCGAGCTGCCCACCGACGGCACCATCCACCTGGACGGGGTCGACGTCACCGGCAGACCCCCGTTCGAGCGCGACGTCAATACCGTCTTCCAGGACTACGCCCTGTTCCCGCACATGGACGTGGCCGACAACGTCGGCTACGGCCTGCGGGTCCGCAGGGTCCCGCGGGCCGAGCGCCGCGAGCGGGTCGCGGCCGCCCTGGCCCAGGTCCGCCTCGAGCGGTTCGGCGACCGCCGGCCGTCGGAGCTGTCCGGCGGCCAGCGCCAGCGGGTCGCGCTGGCCCGCGCCCTGGTCAACCGGCCCCGGGTGCTGCTGCTGGACGAGCCCCTCGGGGCGCTGGACCGCCAGCTGCGCCAGGAGATGCAGGTGGAGCTGAAGGCCATCCAGGCCGAGGTCGGGATCACCTTCGTGGTCGTGACCCACGACCAGGAGGAGGCCCTGACCATGAGCGACCGCATCGCCGTGCTGCGCGACGGCCGCATCGAGCAGATCGGCGCCCCGGCCGACGTGTACGAGCGGCCGGAGACCCCGTTCGTGGCCGGGTTCATCGGCACCTCCAACGTGCTCGCCGGCCCGGCCGCGGCCGAGCTGGTCGGCGAGCCGGGCACCTTCACCGTGCGGCCGGAGAAGATCCACGTGCTGGAGCCCGGCGCCGAGACGCCGCCGGGCCACTGCCACGCCGACGGGACCGTCCGCGACGTCGCCTACGCCGGGCCGGTGACCCGCCTGACCGTCCGGCTGGACGTCGGCGGCGAGCTGGTCGTGCTCCAGCAGAACCTGTCCACCACCTCGGCCGAGGTGGCCGCTCTCGCCGGCAGCAAGGTCACGCTGGTCTGGCGTCCCGAGCACAACTTCCGTCTGTTCCCGGCCCCGGTGCCGGCTCCTACAGGAGGGTGACCATGCGACCGAGAACCCGAGCCCGCCTGCTCCCGCTGGCGGTGGCCCTGGCCTTGGTGGTGGCGGCCGGGTGCGGCTCCGACGAGCCCAGCTCCTCCGGCACCGCCGCCCCCCAGGGGTTCACCCCGCCCGAGGTGCCGATGCTCCAGTCGCTGGGCGCCGGCGAGGGCAAGGTCAACCTGGTCGCCTGGGCCGGCTACGTCGAGGACGGCTCGACCGACAAGTCGGTCGACTGGGTGACGCCGTTCGAGAAGGAGACCGGCTGCCAGGTCAACGCCAAGGTGGCCGCCACCTCCGACGAGATGGTCCAGCTGATGAAGTCGGGCCAGTACGACGCCGTGTCGGCCTCGGGAGACGCCTCCTTGCGACTGATCGCTGGTGGCGATGTCGCCCCGGTCAACACCGACCTGGTGAAGAACTACGCCGACGTGTTCGACGCGCTCAAGCTGAAGCCGTGGAACTCGGTCAACGGCAAGGCCTACGGCATCCCCCACGGCCGCGGGGCCAACCTGCTCATGTGGCGCACCGACGTGGTCAAGCCGGCCCCCGACTCCTGGGGCGTGGTGTTCGACCCCAGCTCGCCCTACAAGGGCAAGGTCACCGCCTACGACTCGCCCATCTACATCGCCGACGCCGCCCTCTACCTCAAGTCGGCCAAGCCCGAGCTCGGCATCACCAACCCCTACGAGCTCGACGACAAGCAGTTCCAGGCCTCGGTCGACCTGCTCAAGCAGCAGGCCAGCCTGGTCGGCGAGTACTGGGGCGACTACTCCAAGGCGGCGCAGGCGATCAAGAGCGGTTCCACCGTGCTCGGGACCAGCTGGCAGTACATCGTCAACCTGGCCGAGGCCGACAAGGCCCCGGTGGGCTCGACCCTGCCCAAGGAGGGCAGCACCGGCTGGTCCGACACCTGGATGGTGTCCTCCAAGGCCGCCAACCCCAACTGCGCCTACATGTGGATGAACCACATCATCTCCCCCAAGGCCAACGCCCAGGTGGCCGAGTGGTTCGGCGAGGCCCCGGCCAACCGCAAGTCCTGCCAGGAGACCTCCGACAAGCAGTTCTGCACCACCTACCACGCCGAGGACGAGAGCTACTTCGACAAGGTCGCCTACTGGACCACCCCGATCAAGCAGTGCGGCGACGACCGGGGCTCGGTCTGCAAGGACTACTCGGAGTGGACCACGGCGTGGACGGAGATCAAGGGCTAGGCCGGTGAGCGCGCAGGGCGCGCTCCGGCCGCTGACGCGGGCGCTGTGGCGCCGTCCCCGGCTGAAGCTCGCCCTGCTGCTCTCGGCCCCGGTCGGCTGGCTGGTGATCGCCTACCTCGGCTCGCTGGCGGTGCTGCTCGCCTCCGCGTTCTGGAGCACCGACAGCTTCACCGGGACGATCGTCCGCCAGCCGACCACCGACAACTTCACCGCCCTGCTCCGGGGCGAGGTCTACCGGGCCATCACCCTGCGGACCGTGGGCCTGGCCGCCGCCGTCACCGTCGTCGACGTGGTGCTGGGGTTCCCGGTGGCGTTCTTCATGGCCAAGGTGGCCCGGCGGCGCTGGCGGCCGCTGCTGCTGGCCGCCGTGCTCACCCCGCTATGGGCCAGTTACCTGGTCAAGGCGTTCGCCTGGCGCATCATGGTCGGCAGCGGCGGGGTGCTGGACTGGGCCCTTGAGCCGCTGGGACTGCACGGCCCGGGGTTCGGGCTGACCGCGGTCTGGCTGGTGCTGTCCTACCTGTGGCTGCCGTACATGGTCCTGCCCATCTTCGCCGGGCTCGACCGGCTGCCCGACTCGCTGCTGGAGGCGTCGTCGGACCTGGGCGCCCACGCCCTGCGGACGTTCCGCTCGGTGGTCCTGCCCCTGGCCCTGCCGGCGGTGGTGGCGGGGTCGATCTTCACCTTCTCGCTGACCCTCGGCGACTTCGTGGCCGTCAACATCGTCGGCGGCAAGACCCAGATGATCGGCAACGTCATCTACGCCAACGTCGGCGCCGCCAACAACCTGCCCTTCGCGGCCGCCCTGGCCTGCGTCCCGGTGGTCATCATGGTCGTCTACCTGCTGGCCGCCCGCCGCGCCGGGGCGCTGGAGCGCCTCTGATGCACCTGTCCCGGGCCGCCAGGACCACCCTCCGGGTGGTCACCGCCGTGGTCCTCGCCTTTGTCTACGTGCCACTGCTGGTGGTGGTGATCAACTCCTTCAACCCGGCCCGGGTGGCCGTCTGGCCCCCGGAGGGGTTCACCACCGAATGGTGGGGCAGGGCCTGGGACAACGCCGGAGCACGGGCCGCCCTGTTGACCTCGGTCAAGGCCGCCGTCGGCGCGACCCTGGTCGCCCTGGTGCTCGGCACCTTGCTGTCGTTCGCCGTCCAGCGCCACCGCTTCTTCGGCCGCGAGACCCTGTCACTGCTGGTGGTCCTCCCGATCGCCCTCCCCGGGATCGTCACCGGGATCGCCCTCCAGTCCGCCTTCCGGTTCCTCGGGGTCCCGCTGTCGCTGTGGACGATCGTGGTCGGCCACGCCACCTTCTGCATCGTGGTGGTGTTCAACAACACCCTGGCCCGCCTGCGCCGGATGACCCGCTCACTGGAGGAGGCGTCCATGGACCTGGGCGCCGACGGCATCCAGACCTTCCGCCTGGTCACCTTCCCCACCCTGCGCTCGGCCCTGCTGGCCGGCGCCCTCCTCGCCTTCGCTCTCTCCTTCGACGAGATCATCGTCACCACCTTCACCGCCGGAGCCGGCGACCAGACCCTCCCCCTCTGGATCTTCACCAACCTCACCCGCCCCAACCAGGCCCCCATCGTCAACGTGGTCGCGGTCCTCCTGGTCCTGATCTCGGTCATCCCCATCTGGTTCGCCCAGCGCCTGTCGGAAGGGGCGGTTCGCGGCGCCGGCGCCGCCGCCCGCTAACGCCGGCGGCCCGGCCGCTAGACCTGGCGGTCCAGGACCTGGTCGGCGACCGCCTGGAGGGCGATGCGGACGGGGCCGGTGGGGACGCCGGTGAGGGCGGCTCGGGCGGCGTCGACCTCGGCCTGGGCGGTGTGGCGGGCCTCGGTGAGGGCGGGTGAGTGGCGGAGCAGGTCGAGGGCGTCGCTGATGGCGCCGTTGTCGGCGTCGCCGTCGAGGATGGCGGTGAGCCGGTCGGCGTCGGGACCGCCCTCGCGCAGCAGGTACAGGACGGGCAGGGTGCGGACCCCGGCCCGCAGGTCGCCGCCGGGGACCTTGCCGGCCACGCGGGCGTCGGCGGTGATGTCGAGCAGGTCGTCGCCGAGCTGGAAGGCCCGGCCGACCCGCTCGCCGAACTCGGTCAGCGCGCCCACGACCGCCGAGTCGGCCCCGGCCAGGTAGCCGCCGAGCCGGCAGGATGCCGCGATCAGGGCGCCGGTCTTGTCGGCGAGCACGGCCAGGTAGTGCTCGACCGGGTCGTCGCCGGGACCAGGGCCGCGGACCTCGCGGATCTGGCCCTGGGTGAGGCGGGCGATCGCCCGAGCAAGGACCCGGGTCGCCTCGCTGCCGAGGCTGGCCGTGACCTCCGAGGCCCTGGCGAACAGGTAGTCGCCGGTGAGCACGGCCACCTTGTTGTCGAAGCGGGCGTTGGCCGAGCGCTCGCCCCGGCGCAGCTCGGCCTCGTCCATCACGTCGTCGTGGTAGAGGCTGGACAGGTGGGTGAGCTCCAGCGCCACGGCCGCCCCGACCAGGCGCGGCTCGTCCGGGTCGCCGGTGTGGCCGGAGATCAGGGCCAGGGTCGGGCGCAGGCGCTTGCCGCCCGCGGTGACCAGGTAGCCGGCCGCCTCCTGGACGAACGGGTCGGCGGTGGCCACCGCCTCGGCCAGCGCCTCCTCGACCCGGCCCAGCCCGGCCTTGACGTTCGCCTGGATCCCGGCGAGGTCGGTGGTCTCGGGCTTGGCCGCGCGCACGCCTACCCCAGGATCCTCTCGGCCGACCTGGCCGCCGCGATCAGCGCCTCGGGGGCCAGGCCGATGGCCACCGTGAGCAGGCCGGCCAGGCCGAGGGCGATCCCAAGGGCCGGGGCCCGGCCGGTGACCGCCTCGGTCTCGGCGCCGTCCACAGGGTCCTGGAGGTAGGCCACGACCAGCACCCGCAGGTAGAAGAAGGCCGAGATGACCGAGCTGAGCACGGCCACCACCACCAGCCAGGTGAGCCCGGCCTGGATGCCGGCCAGGAACACGTAGTACTTGGCCCAGAACCCCGACAGCGGGGGGATGCCGGTGAGGGCGAGCATGAACACGGCCAGCAGCCCGGCCGCCCACGGGTGGCGCCTGGCCAGCCCGCGGTAGTCCTCCAGCGACGACCGCTCGCGGATGGCGTCGTCATCGGGCGGGCCGAGCCTCGACACGTACTGCACGACCATGAACGCCCCCATCACCATGAAGGCGTAGACCAGCAGGTAGAACATGGACGCCGACACGCCGGCGGGCACGGTGGCGGCCGCCGCCAGCCCGACCAGCAGGTAGCCGGCGTGGCTGATCGAGGAGTAGGCGAGCATCCGCTTGAGGTCGCTCTGGACCACGGCCAGGGCCGCCCCGACCAGCATGGTGAGCACGGCCACGGCCGCGATCACCGGCCGCCACGACACCACCAGGCCGCCCAGCGCCCCGGCGAACACCCGCAGGAACACGGCGAACGCGGCCACCTTGGTCGCGGCGGCCATGAACGCGGCCACCGGGGTCGGGGTGCCCTGGTAGACGTCCGGGGTCCACATGTGGAACGGCACCGCCGACACCTTGAACAGGAACCCGACCGCCAGCAGGCCGACCCCGGCCAGCAGCAGGGTGCCGTCGCGGGTCGGGTCGCCGGTCGCCCTGGCGATCTCGAGCAGGTTGGTGCTGCCGGTGGCCCCGTAGCAGAGCGCGATGCCGTACAGCAGGAACGCCGAGGAGAACGCCCCCAGCAGGAAGTACTTCATGGCCGCCTCCTGGGCGGCCTGGCGCCGGGTCTGGCCGGCCAGCACGTACAGGCTGAGCGAGAGGATCTCCAGGGCGATGAACACCACCAGCAGGTCGGAGGCGGCCGCCAGGAGCACCATCCCGAGCAGGGCGAACAGCAGCAGCGGGAACACCTCGGGCGGGCTGTCGTCGGCCTCGTCCTCGCGGGTGTCGCCCTGGGCGATCATCAGGGTGGCCAGCACGCCGACGGCCAGCAGGATCGCCGTGGCGTAGCGGGTGATGCCGTCCAGCGACACCGCGCCCTCGAAGGCGACCCGCTCCAGGTCCCAGTTCCAGACGGTCAGCGCGGCCGCGGCGGCCAGGCCGGCCAGGGTCAGGCCGGCCAGCACACCCCGCCCGGTCCGCGGCCAGAAGGCCACCACCAGCAGCAGGACCACCCCGGCGACGGCAAGGGCCAGCTCGGGGGCGATGGCGCGCCAGTCGACCTCTGGCAGGGGCAGAGGCTGGGTGTTGACTTGGGCCAGCGGGTGCACGTGGCTCCTCCGGGGTCAGGGACTCGGGGCCTGGGTCTGCTCGACGACGCGCTGGGCCGAGGGCTCGACCCGCTCCAGCACCGGCCGGGGGAACAGGCCGAGGACGATGATGGCGGCGACCAGCGGAGCAAGGATCGCCCATTCCCGGCCGGTCAGGTCGCCCAGGGCGCGGTTCTCGTCCCGCTCCAGCGGCCCGTGCCACATCCGCTGGTAGGCCCAGAGCAGGTAGACGGCGCCGAGGATCACCCCGCCGGTGGCCAGCACGGCGTACACGCGGTTCTCGAGGAAGGCCCCGAGCAGGGTGAGGAACTCGCCCACGAACCCGACCAGCCCGGGCAGGGCGACCGACCCGAGGGTGATCACCAGCATGACCGCGCCCATGCGGGGCACCACCTGCTGGAGGCCGCCGAAGTCCTCGATCCGGCGGGTGCCGCGGCGCTCCTCGAGCATGCCCGTGATGAAGAACAGGCCGCCGATGACCAGCCCGTGGGCGACCATGTAGAACACCCCGCCCTGGAGCCCCTGGATGTTGAAGGCGAAGATGCCCAGCACGATGAAGCCCAGATGGGAGACCGAGGAGTAGGCGACCAGGGTCTTGAAGTCGCGCTGCACGGTCGCGACCAGGGCGCAGTAGAGGATCCCGACCACGGCCAGGGTGAGCAGCACCGGCTGGGCCCAGTGGGCGCCGTCGGGGAACAGCGGCAGGGCGAAGCGCAGGAAGCCGTAGACGCCGAGCTTGGACATGACCCCGGCCAGCAGCACGGTGGTGGTGGTCGGGGCCTCGGTGTAGGCGTCGGGCAGCCAGGTGTGGAACGGCCACAGCGGGGTCTTGACGGCGAAGGCGGCGAAGAAGGCCAGGAACAGCCACCGCTGGGTGGACGGCGCCTTCTGGAAGTTGACCAGGGCCTCGTAGTCGAAGGTCGGGGTCCCGGTGGCCTTCTGGTGCAGCCAGAACAGGGCGATGATGCCGACCAGCATGAGCAGGCCGCCCAGCAGCGTGTAGACGAAGAACTTGACCGCCGCGTACACCCGCCGCTGCCCGCCGAAGGAGCCGATCAGGAAGTAGGCGGGGACCAGCACCGCCTCCCAGAAGATGTAGAACAGGAACAGGTCGAGGCTCACGAACACGCCCATCATGGCCGTCTCGAGCACCAGCAGCAGGGCCAGGTAGGTGCGCGGCCGGTCGGTCATGCGCCAGGAGCCGGCGATGGCCAGCGGGGTGAGCACGGTCGTGAGCAGGACCAGGGGCAGGCTGACGCCGTCGACCCCGACCCGGTAGCTGACCCCGAAGGCCGGCACCCACTCGGCGGTCATGCCCAGCTGGAACCCGGCCTCGCCGGTGCGGAAGCGGGCGGCCAGCACGACCGCCAGGGCCAGGGTGGCCAGGCTGGCCACCAGCGCCACCAGCCGGGCCGACTCCTGCCGGGACGCCGGGACGAGGGCGACCAGCACCGCCCCGACCAGGGGGGCGAACAGGGTTGCGGTCAGCAACACGGCGGCGGCTCCAGGGAGAAGGGGGTCATGGCCGGAACACCAGGAAGGCGACGATCAGCACGGCGCCCCCGAGGACCCCGAGGGCGTAGCTGCGGACCAGGCCTGACTGGAGGCGCCGGCCGCTGCGGGCGGCGTCGCCGACCAGCTCGGCGACGCCGTTGACGGCGCCGTCGATGCCGCGCTGGTCGACCGTCCGGGCCAGGAAGGCGGCCAGGGCCCCGCCCAGGGTGACGGTGAAGAACTCGTACACCTGGTCGACGTACAGCTTCTCGGCCAGGGGCCGCCAGGCCCCGGCGTAGCGGCGGCGCAGGGCCATCCAGTCGACCCGGCGGCCGTACAGCAGCCAGGCGCCGGTGGCGCCGGTCGCGGCCATGACGGTGGCCGCCGCCGACAGCCAGAACGCGGCCGCCAGCGACTCGTGCTCCTCGGGAGCGCCCAGCACCGGCTCCAGGAACTGCTGGAGGCGCCCGCCCTCGCCGGTGAAGGTGCTGAGGGCGAACCCGGCCACCAGGGCCAGGACCGCGAGCACGATCAGGGGCAGGGTCATGAGCGGCGGGGACTCGTGCGGGTGGCGGCCCTCGGGCCAGCGCCGCTCGCCGAAGAAGGTCAGGAACACGTACCGGGACATGTAGAAGGCGGTCAGCCCGGCCGTCAGCACCCCGACCACCCAGACCAGCCGGCCGATCCCGCCATGCTCGAACAGGGCCGCCAGCACCTGGTCCTTGGAGTAGAAGCCGGCCGTCAGCGGCACCCCGATGATCGCCGCCCAGGCGGCCATGGTCGTCCAGAAGGTGATCGGCATGGCCGAGCGCAGGCCGCCGAAGTGCTTGATGTCGGTGTCCTCGTCGTTGCCGTGCATCACCGACCCGGCCCCGAGGAACAGCTGGGCCTTGAAGAAGGCGTGGGTGACCAGGTGGAACATGCCGGCGGCGTAGCCGATCGGCCCCAGCCCGACGCCGATGAACATGTAGCCGAGCTGGGAGATGGTCGAGTAGGCGAGGATCTTCTTGATGTCGTCCTGGCCGATGGCGATCAGCGCCCCCAGCAGGGCGGTGCCCGCGCCGACCAGCACCACCACGGTCTGGGCGGTGCCGGAGGCCTCGAAGATGGTGTGGGTCCTGGCCACCAGGAACACCCCGGCGGTGACCATGGTGGCGGCGTGGATGAGGGCCGACACCGGGGTCGGGCCGGCCATGGCGTCGGGCAGCCAGACGTACAGCGGGAACTGGGCGCTCTTGCCGGTGCAGGCCAGGAACAGCAGCAGGGCGATGGCCGTGGCCGTGCCGGCGGCCAGCGTGCTCGCCTCGCCGAAGACGACGTTGAAGTCGAGGCTGCCGGTGGTGGCGAAGATCAGGAACATGGCCAGCAGGAAGCCGACGTCGCCGATGCGGTTGGCCAGGAAGGCCTTCTTGGCCGCGGGTGGCGCCCACACCTCGCGGGTGTCGTCGGGCTCGCCCTCGACCAGCCGGCCGAGCGGGTTGACGACCAGCAGCCGCCGGTTGAACCAGAACCCGACCAGCAGGTAGGAGCAGAGCCCGACCCCCTCCCAGCCCAGGAACATGACCAGGAAGTTCTGGGCCAGGACGAGCACCAGCATGGAGGCCACGAACAGGTTGAGCCAGGAGAAGAAGGTCTCGCGCCGCTCGTCGTGCTCCATGTAGCCGATCGAGTACAGGTGGATGAGGCTGGAGACGCCGGTCACGATCAGGGCCATGAGCGCCGACAGGGGATCCCAGCGCAGGTCGAAGGCGACCCGCAGGTCGCCCGAGGTGATCCATTCGTAGCCGCGCAGGACCTGGGTGCGCTCCTCGCCCGAGTGCGAGAGCAGCTCGAGCAGGGCCGCGACGGCGATCACGAAGGCCGCGGCGACGGCCAGGGTGGCGATCCAGCCGGCAAGGGCGCGCAGGCGCTGGCCGAACAGCACGTTGACCGCGAACCCGGCCAGCGGCAGGACCGGGAGCAGCCAGATCAGGCGGATCGCGCCGGTAGCGTTCAGGGCACCGTCACCCCTTGAGCAGGTTGACGTCGTCGACCGAGGTCGACGAGCGCTTGCGGAAGATGGCGACGAGGATGCCGAGGCCGACCACGACCTCGGCGGCGGCGACCACCATGACGAAGAAGGCCAGCACCTGGCCGTCCAGCGAGCCGTTGGTCTTGGCGAAGGTGATGAACGACAGGTTGACCGCGTTCAGCATCAGCTCGATGCACATGAAGACCACGATGGCGTTGCGGCGGATCAGCACCCCGGCCACGCCGATGGCGAACAGGATGGCCGAGAGCAGGAGGTAGGCGCCGGGTCCGACCCTCATGGCTGCCGCTTCCCGAGGACGAGGGCGCCCACGGCGGCCACCACCAGCAGGATCCCGGCGATCTCGAAGGCGAAGGTGTAGCGGGTGAACAGGATCCGGCCGATCGCCTGGACGTTGCCGCCCTCGTTGGCCGTGGCCAGGCTGGCCGGCGCGGCGTCGAACACCCCGGCGGCCAGGGCCCCGACGACCGCCACCAGCAGCCCGAGGCTGAGCAGGACGGCCGCCGGGCGCTGGCCCTTGATCGTCTCGGTGAGCGCCTCCTGGCTCTCGACCCCGAGCAGCATGAGCACGAACAGGAACAGGACCATGATCGCCCCGGCGTAGACGATCACCTGCACGGCGGCCACGAACTGGGCCTCCAGCAGCACGTAGAACCCGGCCAGGCAGAAGAAGTTGACCACCAGCAGCAGGGCCGAGTAGACGGCGTTGCGGCTCAGCACCATGCCGACGGCGGTGACCACGGCCAGCGGGGCCAGGACGACGAAGACGAGCAGCTCGGCCCGCTCGGAGGCGGTGGCGGCCAGCAGCGGCGTCACTTGGCCACGCCTTCGTCCGAGGGGAGCTCGCGGTCGGCCTGGCGGGACTCCTGCTCGCGGAGCAGGGCCCAGACCGGCTCCACCGACTCCTGGGAGACCGACGCCTGGGGGCCGTAGCGGGCGATCGCCGGCGGGCCGTCGGCGGCGTCGACGTGCGGCGGGGCCTTGGCCCCGGCGGGCACGGGGGCGAGCAGGTCGGGCTTGTCGTAGACCAGGCCCTGGCGGGTCGGCGACGCCATCTCGTACTCGTTGGTCATGGTCAGGGCCCGGGTCGGGCAGGCCTCGATGCAGAGGCCGCAGAAGATGCAGCGGTTGTAGTTGATCTGGTAGATGGCCGCGTACCGCTCCCCCACCGAGTAGCGGGCCTCGGGGGTGTTGTCGGCCCCCTGGACGTAGATGGCGTCGGCCGGGCAGGCATAGGCGCACAGCTCGCAGCCGATGCACCGCTCGAGGCCGTCGGGGTAGCGGTTGAGCTGGTGGCGGCCGTGGAACCGGGGCGAGGTCGGCCGCTTCTCCTCCGGGTACTGCACGGTGTTGCGCTTGCGGAACATGCTCCGGAAGGTGACCGACAGCCCCTTCAGGATCTCGCTGGGCATCATGGGGTGGACCCTCCGGGGGCGGTGCGGTCCGCCTTCTCCTTGTCCGAGGAAGGCAGCAGGAACGAGAGCAGGAGCAGGGCGAGCAGCACGCCGATGGCGCCGAGCAGCACCGGGCGGGGCAGGTTGACGTCGACCACCAGGACCACGGCGGTGACCGCGACCCAGGCCAGGGCGACCGGGATCAGCACCTTCCAGCCGAAGTCCATCAGCCGGTCGAAGCGCATCCGGGGCAGGGTGGCCCGCAGCCAGATGAAGATGAAGATGAAGAAGAACACCTTGGCCACGAACCACAGGATCGGCCAGAGCCAGGGCAGGAAGTCGGGGGCCGGCCCGTCCGGCCCGCCCAGGAACGCGGTCGTGGCCACCGCCGACACGGTGATGATGTTCAGGTACTCGGCCAGGAAGAACAGGGCGAACTTCACCCCCGAGTACTCGGTGTGGTAGCCGCCGACCAGCTCCGACTCGGCCTCGGGGAGGTCGAAGGGGGCCCGGTTGGTCTCGGCGATGCCCGCCAGCAGGAACACCAGGAACAGCGGGAACTGGAAGACGACGTACCAGCGGGGGATGAAGCCGAGCAGCGGGTCGCCCTGCTGGGCGGCGACGATGCCGGCGGCCGACAGGGTGCCGGCGGTCATGAACACCCCGACCAGCGACAGCCCCTGGGCGATCTCGTAGCTGATCATCTGGGCCGAGGAGCGGACCGCTCCGAGCAGCGGGTAGTTCGACCCCGAGGCCCAGCCGGCGAGCACGATCCCGTACACCTGGAGGCTGCCCATGGCCAGCACGAACAGCAGGCCGACGTTGAGGTCGGTGAGCTGGGCGCGCTCGTTGCCGAAGGCGAGCCCGAACGGCAGCACCGTGAAGGCCAGGAAGGCCGGGACCATCATGATCACCGGGGCGATGACGTAGAGGATCTTGTCGGCGCTGGTCGGCCGCACGTCCTCCTTGAAGAACAGCTTGATGCCGTCGGCCAGGGACTGGAGGATCCCGAAGGGCCCGACCCGGTTGGGGCCGACCCGGGTCTGCATGAAGGCGACCACCCGCCGCTCGATCCAGATGGTCACCAGCACCGTCACCATCAGGAAGGCGAAGACGCCGACCACCTTGACGACCAGGATGAACAGGTCCCAGACGGTCCCGCTCATGCGGCCGCCTCCTCGACGGCGCTGACCTTGACCCGCAGGGCGGGGGCGGGGCCGAGCAGCGCCCGCAGCGCCAGGTCGGGCTGGTTGGCCGGGACGAAGGCGCAGCCGGGGGCGACGGTCGGGGCGACCCGGACCGGCAGCCGGGCCGTGCGGTCCTCGCCGAAGTCGACCTCGGCGGCGGCCCCGTCGGCCAGGCCGAGCTGGGCGGCGTCGTCGGGGTGCAGCTCGACGAAGGCGCCAGGGGTCTCGCGGTTCAGGTCGGACGCCCGGGCCAGCATCGAGGCCCCGTCCAGCAGGAGCGGGTAGGTCACCAGGTCCAGACCGTCGTCGTCCTGCTCCTCGGGGGCTGTGGACAGCGGTTCGCCCGCTGGCTCGCCGGCGGCTACCCTCCCGGTTGGGGGCCCGCCCAACGGCGGGTGGGGTTCTGTCGCGGCCGCCGCCCGCGCCCGCTTCCGGAACAGCTTGGTCTCGGCGGTGATCCGGTCCATGCCGTGGAGGCCGAGGTCGACCCCGAGCCGGACCGCGAGCTGGTCGGCCAGGTCCCAGATGTCCTGGGCGGCGCCGCCGACCGGGATGGCCCGGTGGGTGGCCTGGGCCCGGCCCTCCCAGTCGGTGAAGGTCCCCTCGGTCTCGGCGTGGACCACCCCGGGCAGGAGCACGTCGGCCTGGCTGGTGGTGTCGTTGACCTCGTGGTCGACGGCGATCACAAAGGCCCGCTCCAGGGCCTGCTCGGCCAGCTCGCGGGGGCCGTGGTCGCGGACGAGGTCCACCCCGGCCAGGATCAGCACGCCGAGCTCGCCGGCGGCCGCGGCCGCGACCATGGCCGGGCCGTCCAGCCCCGGGGCCTCGGGCAGCTCGGCCCCCCAGGCCTCGCCCAGCTCGCTCCGGACGGCGGCGTCCGCGACCGGCCGCCCCCCGGGGAGGAGGTCCGGCCGGGCACCGACGTCCAGGGCTCCGCGGTCGCCGGCCCGCCTGGGCACCCAGGCGAACCGCCCGCCGAGGGTCGAGGCCAGCTCGGCCGCGGCGGCCAGCCCACCGGTGGCCCCGCCCCGCCACCCGGCCAGCACGATGACGTCGCCATCGCCTTCGCCGCTGAGCAGCTTGCCGGCGTCGCCCTCACCGCGGCCGAGGCGCTGGAGGGCCTCGGCCTGCCCGCCGGGCCGGGTGGCGACCACGGTGGCGAACTCGGCCAGCCGGCCCGGCCGCGACCCGACGGCCACGACCGGGACGCCCCGGCGCACGGCGGCCTTGCGCAGCCGCAGCCACAGGATGGGCGACTCCTCGTGCGGGTCGAGGTCGACCACCACCACGGCCCTTGCCGCCTCCAGGTCGCGGTAGGTGGGCATCCCGTCCTCGGGGCCGCGCCCGGCGACCTGGGCGGCGGCGGCCGCGCCGCCGGTGTCCTCGGGCCAGGTGCGGGCGTCGACGTTGTTGGTGCCGAGCGCGACCCGGGCCAGCTTCTGGAGGGCGTAGGCGTCCTGGTCGGTGAGGTGGCCGCCGACCAGCACCCCGACCCCCTTGGCCTTGGCCGCCCCGATGCCGTCGGCGGCCCGGCGCAGCGCCTCCGACCAGGCGGCGGTCCGCAGCTTGCCGTCCTCGGACAGGTGCGGGATCAGGACCCGCTGGGGCGACTGGGCGTAGGCGAAGCCGTAGCGGCCCCGGTCGCAGTTCCAGGCCTCGTTGACCTCGTCGTTGTCGCGGGCCAGCTCGCGGGTGACCATGCCCCGGCGGGCGTCGATGCGCAGGTTGCAGCCGGCCGCGCAGTGGTTGCAGACCGCGTCGGTCGAGCTCAGGTCGAACGGCCGGGCCTGGAACCGGTAGGACGGCGAGGTCAGCGCCCCCACCGGGCAGATCTGGACGACGTTGCCGCTGTAGTTGCTCTGGTACGGCTCGTCCTCGTAGATGGCCACCTGCTCCAGCGCGCCCCGCTCGAACAGCTCGATGAACGGGTCGCCGGCGATCTCGCTGGAGAAGCGGGTGCAGCGGGCGCAGAGCACGCAGCGCTCCCGGTCGAGCAGGACCGTCTCGGAGATCTTGATCGGCTTCTCGTAGTGGCGCTTGGTCTCGACGAAGCGGGTCTCGCCGGGGCCATGGGCCAGGGTCTGGTCCTGGAGCGGGCACTCGCCGCCCTTGTCGCACATGGGGCAGTCGAGCGGGTGGTTGATCAGCAGCAGCTCGAGGTTGCCCTCCTGGCCGGCCCTTGCCACCTCGGAGGTGACCTGGGTCTTGACCTCCATGCCGTCGGTCACCGTGGTGGTGCAGGCGGTCAGCGGCTTTCGCTGGCCGACCACCTCGACCAGGCACTGACGGCACGCCCCCAGGGGGGCGAGCAGCCGGTGGTCGCAGAACCGCGGGACGATCGTGCCCAGCTGCTCGGCGGCACGGATCACCAGCGTGCCCGGACGGACCTCCAGCTCCTGGCCGTCGATGGTGACCTTCACGGTGGTCGGCCTGTCGGACATTGCGTCGGCTCCTAGTGGGCAGCGACGGTCACGCGTGCCCCCGGGAAGGGGCAGCCGCCGCCGCTGACGTGCTCGTCGAACTCGTCGCGGAAGAACTTCAGGGCGGAGACGACAGGGCTGGTCGCCCCGTCGCCGAGGGCGCAGAAGGAGCGCCCGAAGATCGAGTCGCAGATGTCCTTGAGAGTGTCCATGTCGTCGGGCCGGCCCTGGCCCGTCTCGAGGCGGCCGAGGATCTTGCGCATCCAGTCGGTGCCCTCCCGGCAGGGGGTGCACTTGCCGCAGGACTCGTGCGCGTAGAACTCGGTGAAGTTCAGGCACGCCCTGACCATGCAGACGTCCTCGGAGAAGACCATCACCGCGGCCGTGCCGAGCAGGCTGCCGGCGGCCGTGATGCCCTCGAAGTCCATCGGGGTGTCGAGATGGTCGGCGGTCAGCATCGGGGTGGAGCTCCCTCCGGGGGTCCAGGCCTTGAGGGTCTTGCCGTCGCGCAGCCCGCCGGCCGCGCCCAGAATGACCTCCCGGGCGGGCACGCCGAGGGGGAACTCGAAGTTCCCCGGGTTGACGACGTCGCCGGAGACGCTGAACAGCTTGGGGCCGGGCGACTTCTCCGAGCCCATGGAGCGGAACCAGTCGACGCCCTTGCGGATGATCCAGGGCACGGTGGCGACCGTCTCGACGTTGTTGACCGTGGTCGGGGCCCGGTACAGGCCCTCGACGGCCGGGAAGGGCGGGCGCAGCTTGGGCTGGCCGCGCTGACCCTCCAGCGATGACAGCAGGGCCGTCTCCTCGCCGCAGATGTAGGCCCCGGCGCCCCGGTGCAGGACCACGTCCAGGTCGAACCCGGAGCCCTTGATGTCGCGGCCGAGCAGGCCCTTGTCGTAGGCGGCGTCGATCGCCGCCTGGAGCCGGCGGCCCGGCCAGCCGCACTCGCCCCGCAGGTAGATGAAGGCGTTGCGGCAGCCGATGGCGTAGGAGGAGACGATCACACCCTCGACCAGGGCATGCGGGTCGCGCTCGAGCAGCTCCATGTCCTTGAAGGTGCCGGGCTCGCTCTCGTCGGCGTTGACGACCAGGTAGGTCGGCTTGCCGGTCCCCTTGGCCAGGAACCCCCACTTCATGCCGGTCGGGAAGCCGGCTCCGCCCCGGCCCCGCAGCCCGGCGTCCTTGACCAGCTGGACCAGGTCCTCGGGGGACTTCTCGAAGGCGGCGTCCAGGCTGGCGTAGCCGTCCAGCTCGCCGAAGTGGTCGATCTCGTGCGCCCGGTTGTCCCCCCAGCGGGAGGTCAGCACCTTGACCTGGTCGGTCACGAGCGGTCACCTGGCTCGGGAGCCGGGCCGGCGTCGCCGGGGGCCTCGTGGGCGGCCTCCGGGTCCGCGGACCCCTCCGAGGGCTCGGTCGGGGCCTCGGGGGCGGCCGCCCCGGCCCCCTCGGCCGGCTGGGGCTCGCCGGCCTCGCGCTGCTCGGTCGGCTCGGGCACCGACGGCTCCCGGCCCACGCGCCGCACGGCCGGCCCGCCGTTCGTGGTCGCCGCCGGCTCGGGCGCGGCCGCCGCCGTGCCGCCGTACGCCGCCGGGGGGTCGCCGAGACCGGCCAGGCGCCAGTGGAGCGCGGCCGTGGACGGCTCGGTCACCGACCCGTCGGCCGCGAACGTCGGCGGCGGGACCTCGTCGCGGAGCAGGGCCTCCAGCAGCTCAAGGGCCTCCTCCTCGGACAGCCGCTCGTAGTTCTCGGTGTTGACCTGGACCACCGGGGCGCCGTCGCAGGCGGCCAGGCACTCCACCTCCTCGACCGTGACCATCCCGCTCTCGTCGGTGCCGCCGAGGGGGACGTCCAGCCGCCTGACCATGGCCTCGGAGATGTCGCGCGACCCGCGCAGCTGGCAGGGCAGGGTCTTGCACACCGACACCAGGTACTTGCCCACCGGGCGGCGCCGGAACATGGTGTAGAAGGTGGCCACCGCCCCGACCTCGGCCTTGGTCAGCCCCAGCAGCTGGGCCGCCTGGGCGACCCCGGCCGGCGACACGTAGCCGTCCTCAGCCTGGAGCAGGAACAGGATCGGCAGCAGGGCCGAGCGCGGCTGGGGGTAGCGGGCGATCAGCTCCTCGGCCCGGGTCAGGGTCTGGTCGGACAGGGGCACGGCGGTGGGGGGCTCCTTTGGTGGGTGCTAGCGGTCGACGCCGCCGAGGACCGGGTCGATGGAGGACATGGCGGCGATGACGTCGGCGACCAGCAGCCCGATCGACATGGGCGTGCCGGTCTGGAGGTTGACGAACGACGGGTCGCGGACGTGCACCCGGTAGGGCAGGTTGCCGCCGTCGGAGATCACGTGGTAGCCGAGCTCGCCCCTTGGCGACTCGATCGGCACGTAGACCTCGCCCCTCGGCACCTTGATGCCCTCGGTGACCTGCTTGAAGTGGTGGATGAGGGCTTCCATGGACTCGCCCATGATGTGCTGGACATGGGCCGGGGAGTTGCCCAGCCCGTCGGGGCCGAGGGCGAGCTTGGCCGGCCAGCCGATCTTGGGGTCCTCGGACATGACCGGCCCGCCGGGCAGGGTGTCGAGGACCTGCTCGACGATCCGCAGGCTCTCGCGCATCTCGGCCAGCCGGACCTGGTAGCGGGCGTACACGTCCGACCCGGTGGCCGTGGGCACGGAGAACTCGTACTGCTCGTAGCCGCAGTAGGGCTCGGCCTTGCGCAGGTCGTGGTCGAGCCCGGCCGCCCGCAGCATCGGCCCGGTGGTCGAGAGGCCGATCAGCTCGTCGAGGGAGAGGTGGCCGATGCCCTTGGTCCGTTCCAGCCAGATCGGGTTGTTGGTGAGCAGGGTCTCGTACTCGTCGGCCTTTGCTCGCATGTCGCGGACGAAGGCCCGGATCTTGTCCTCGGTGCCGTCGGGCAGGTCCTGGGAGACCCCGGCCGGCCGCACCCAGGCGTGGTTCATGCGCAGCCCGGTGACGTCCTCGAGGATGTCGAGGATCTCCTCCCGCTCCCGGAACCCGTAGAGCATGATCGAAAGGGCGCCCAGCTCCAGCCCGGTGGTGGCCAGCCAGACCAGGTGCGAGCTGATCCGGTTGAGCTCCATCATCAGCACCCGCAGGGCGGTGGCCCGGGGCGGCGGCTCGATCCCGAGCAGCTTCTCGACGGCCAGGCAGTAGGCGGTCTCGTTGAAGATCGGGGCCAGGTAGTCCATGCGGGTCACGAAGGTGACCCCCTGGACCCAGGTGCGGAACTCGGCCGACTTCTCGATCCCGGTGTGCAGGTAGCCGACCACCGGCTGGAGGTTGATGACCTCCTCGCCCTTGAGCTCCACGACCAGGCGCAGCACCCCGTGGGTCGAGGGGTGCTGGGGGCCCATGTTGATGATCATCACGTCGTCCTGGCCCTCGGCGGCGGCCCTGGCCGTCACCTCGGCCCAGTCGCCGCCGCCCATGGCCACCACCTGGTGGACGCGCCGCTCGTTCACCGAGACGCGCTCGGCGGCACTGGCCGGGGGCAGGTCGTGGGCCTCGCCGGGCTGGACCACGGGCACCTCGAGCTCGCTCATGTGCTGGTCCAGCCTCCCTTGTACCGCCTGGTGTCCGGCGGGGGGATGTGGGCGCCGATGTACTCGACGTCGACCCCGCCGAGCGGGTAGTCCTTGCGCTGCGGGTAGCCCTTCCAGTCCTCGGGCATGGCGATGCGGACCAGGTTGGGGTGCCCGTCGAAGCGGATGCCGAAGAAGTCGTAGGCCTCCCGCTCCGGGAAGTTGGCTCCCGGCCAGACCCCGGTGACCGACGGGATGTGCGGGTCCTCGGTGGTGACCCGGACCTTGAGCCGGATCCGGAGGTTGTGGTCGAAGGAGTAGAGGTTGTAGTCGGCGCACAGCCGCTCGGGCCGGTCGTCGTACTTCAGGTAGTCGATGCCGGTGATGCTGGCCAGCATCCGGAAGCGGGCCGCCTCGTGGTCGCGCAGCCAGGTGCAGACCTCGACCAGCCGGTCGCGCTCGAGCTCGACCACGACCTCGCCCCGGTGCCCGCTGACCTCCCGGATCGCGTCCTCGAACCGCTCCCGCAGCCCGGTCAGCACCGGCTGGAGCCCGTCGGGCGGCTGGAAGTCGAGCTCGGGTGCCTCGGTCACTTCGCGGCCTCTTCCAGGACCAGCTTGGAGCGGGGCTCGCCCTTCATGATCTTCTCGTGGAGCTTGATGATCCCGTCGATCAGCATCTCCGGCCGGGGCGGGCAGCCGGGCACGTACATGTCCACCGGCACGATCTGGTCGACGCCCTGGACGATCGCGTAGTTGTTGAACATCCCGCCCGAGGTGGCGCAGACGCCCATGGAGATGACCCACTTGGGCTCGGGCATCTGGTCGTAGATGGTCCGCAGCACCGGGGCCATCTTCTGCGACACCCGGCCGGACACGATCATCAGGTCGGCCTGGCGGGGCGAGGCCCGGAACACCTCCATGCCGAACCGGGCCAGGTCGTAGCGGCCGGCCCCGGCGGCCATCATCTCGATGGCGCAGCAGGCCAGCCCGAACGTGGCCGGCCACAGCGAGCCCTTGCGGGCCCAGTTGGCCAGCTTCTCCACCGTCGTGACGAGGATGCCGCCTGGCAGCTTCTCCAGTCCGCTCCCGGTCTGCATGGTCAGTCCCACTCCAATCCGCCGCGCTTCCAGTCGTAGATGTAGGCGATCAGGATCAGCCCGACGAAGATGCCCATCTGGACCAGCCCGAACACGCCCAGCTGGCGGAACACGACCGCCCAGGGGTAGAGGAAGATCACCTCGACGTCGAAGACCACGAACAGCATCGCGGTCAGGTAGAACTTGACCGGGAAGCGCTCCCCCTGCGGCAGGCGCCCCGGCTCGATCCCGGACTCATAGGCCGAGTATTTGGCCCTCGTCGGCCGGTGGGGGGCCAGGAACGCCGACACGACGATCGAGATGACCGCGAACGCGGTCGCCAGCACGAGCATGGCCAGGATCGGAGCGAAGGCACCGAGGTTCACGGGCAGCCTCCAACAGACCTCGAGTGTGGGGCCGACGGCGGCGAGGCCAGCCTATGGCCGCCTCGGGAGAGCACGCAAACTTGGGCGGGCACGATCCTCACCTCGAAGGAGCCAGTCGGACCATGGCCCGCACGATCCGGTCGGTGGCGTCGCCCCTGGCCGGCTCGTAGAGGTTGGCCATCAGCTTCAGGACCAGCTTCATCAGGGTCGGCCGGGGCAGCCCGTACCTGGCGCAGGCCTTCATCACCTGGGGGTGGCCGATGGCCCGGACGAACACCCGGCCAAGGGTGAAGTAGGAGCCGAAGCTGCGCTCGAGCGCGGCCCGGTAGGTGCTCAGCCGCGTCCGGTCGCCGCTCTCCAGCACGGCCAGGCCGACCTCGGCGGCCAGCTGGCCCGACTCCATGGCGTAGTCGATGCCCTCGCCGTTGAACGGGTTGACCAGCCCGGCGGCGTCCCCCACGAACAGCACGCCCCGGTGCAGCGGCGGGTGGCGGCTGGCCCCCATGGGCAGCGGGGCCGAGCGGGGCTTGGCCACCGGGTCGGCGGGGTCGAAGTCCCATTCGGCGGCGACCGTCGGCAGCCAGCCCTTGAGGAGGTCCCGGTAGTTGGTGTTGCGGAAGCCCTCGGAGGTGTTGAGCAGCCCGCAGCCGACGTTCACGGTCCCGTCGGCCAGCGGGAACACCCAGCCGTAGCCGGGCAGCAGGTGGTCGCCCTTCCACAGCTCCAGGTAGGAGTCGATCCAGGGGTCGGTGTCGCGGTCGGACCGGAAGTACTGGCGGATGGCCACCCCGATGGGCCGGTGGTCGTCCCTGACCAGGCCGAGGGCCTGGGCGAAGCGGCTGGAGGCGCCGTCGGCGGCGACCACGACCTCGGCCCGGACGTCGACCGGGTCCTCGCCCTCGCGCCGCACCACCGCCCCCCGGACCAGGCCGTTCTCGACCAGCGGCTCGACCACGTCGGTGCTCTCCCACAGGTCGGCCCCGGCCTTGGCGGCGGTCCTGGCCAGCAGCTGGTCGAGGTCGGCCCGGGGCCGGGCCAGCCCGAACGACGGGTAGCCCTCCAGCTCCGGCCAGGGCAGCTCGATCACGTGCCCGCCCCCGTGCACCTTGAGCCCGGCGCTGCGCGACCAGCTCTGGTACTCCTCCCGCAGGCCCATGTGGTCGAGCGCCCGGACCGCCCGCGGGGTGAGCCCGTCGCCGCACACCTTGTCCCGAGGGTAGGTCTGCTTCTCGGCCAGGAGCACCCGGGCTCCGCCCCTGGCCAGATGGAACGCGGTCGCCGACCCCCCCGGCCCACCACCGATGACCAGCGCGTCGTAGGCGTCGCTCACCTCGCCTCCCAGCGGCCACGTCCATTTGTGAAACGACTCACAAGTACGTCGACTGGAGTGTAGGGGGCGCAGTGTGTCACGGCAATGGTTCGGGAACCATTTTCCCTATGGCCGGGCCACCCCGCGGTGGAGGGCGACGATGCCGCCGGTGAGGTTGCGCCAGGCCACCTCCCCGAAGCCGGCGTCCTGCAGCCAGCGGGCCAGGGCGGGCTGGTCGGGCCAGGCGCCGATGGAGCGGGCCAGGTACTGGTAGGCCTCGGGGTCGGAGGTGAGGCGGCGGGCGGCCACCGGCATGAGGCGGGTCAGGTAGCGGCGGTAGACGTCGCGCAGCACCGGGACCACCGGGGTGGAGAACTCGCAGACGACCAGCCGGCCGCCGGGCCGCAGGACCCGCCGGAACTCGAGCAGTCCCTGGCCGGGCTCGGGCAGGTTGCGCAGGCCGAAGGCGATCGTGACCACGTCGACGCTGGCGTCGGCCAGGGGCAGCTGGAGCGCGTCCCCGGCGGCCACCCGGCCCCTGGGCCCCTGGGCGAGCATCTCCAGGGAGAAGTCGAAGCCGGCGACCGTCGCCCCGGGGGCCAGCGTCTCCAGCTCCCTGGCCAGGCCGCCGGTGCCACAGGCAACGTCGACGGCGACCTCGCCCGCGGCCAGGCGGGTCGCCCGGGCCGCGGCCACCCGCCAGCCCTTGTCCTGGCCCATGGAGAAGACGGTGTTGGCCAGGTCGTACCGGGGGGCGACCCGGTCGAACATCCGCTGCACACCCTGGGAGGTGCGCTCGGCCGCCGGCGGCGTCTGGTCGGCGGCCACTAGACCGTCGGGGGGCGGCGGACGGGGGTGGCCAGGACGACGGCGGTGCGGGTGCGGGCGACCCCGTCGATGCCCTGGAGGCGCTGGAGGACGTCGGACAGCTCGACGATCGAGCGGGTGCGGACGACCAGCAGGTGGCTGTCCTCGCCGGCGACGCTCCAGGCGGTCTCGACCTCGGGAATCGCGGCCAGGGCGGCCTCGGTCGCGGTGGCGTCCATGGAGTCGCTGGGCACGACGCTGACCAGCGACAGCACGCTCAGCCCGAGCAGCTCGGGGTCGACCTCGGCGTGGTAGCCACGGATGACCCCCCGGGTCTCGAGCCGGTGGACCCGCTCGTGCACCGACGCCGCTGAGAGGCCGACCGCCCTGCCGACCTCGGTGTAGGTGGCGCGGGCGTTGGCCTGCAGCGCCCGGACGATGGCCAGGTCGGTGTCGTCGAGCGAGGCCCGCAGCGGCTCGGCACCGTCATGGATCGGTACGACTTTGTTCGGCGATCGAGCCATCTTCTTCGAACGTTTGGGCCCTTCTGACACTAGCTAACCCCGATTCATTAGGGTATACTGCCACTATAGCCAAATAGAACGCCGAAGTGAGCCTCGGGGAAGGCATCGTACCCCGGCGGCAAGCTTCATGGTGCCCAGAGGAGGGTTGAGCATGCTGTCCATGACCTACCAGGTCGCCCGGGCCCGCCAGGCCGAGCTGCTCGCCCAGGCCGAGCAGGCCAGGGAGCAGCGGGTCGCCCGCCGCCGCCGCCGCGAGCAGCGTCGCCCCAGGCGATGAGCCCGCCAGGCAGCGAACCAGGCGGCTGACGCCCCCGAACCCACAGGGTCGGGGGCGTCGTCATCTCCGGGCGCTACCCGCCGTAGCTGTGGAGGCCGACGATGACGGTGTTGACCGCGTAGAAGTTGAACAGCAGGGTGGCCAGGCCGATGATCGCCAGCCAGGCGGCGCGGCGGCCGCGCCAGCCGGCGGTGGCTCTGGCGTGCAGGTAGGCGGCGAACACCGTCCAGGAGATGAACGACCAGGTCTCCTTGGGGTCCCAGCCCCAGTAGCGGCCCCAGGCGGCCTGGGCCCAGATGGCCCCGGCGATGATGGCGAAGGTCCAGATGGGGAAGCCGAAGGCGGCCGTCCGGTAGGCCAGGTGGTCGAGGGTGTCGGCCGACGGCATCCGGTCCCAGATGGTCGCGTGGCGGGCCACCGCCTGGTCGACCTCGACCCGGTCGGCGGTCTGGGCCGCCCCGGCGACCAGGGGCGGGGCCGGGGGGCGCTGGCGGCGCTCGAACCGCTCCTTGACCAGGTACAGGATGCTGAACACGGCGGCCAGGCACAGGACCGAGGAGCCGGTGATGGCCGCGGCCACGTGGATCACGATCCAGCGGGAGTTGAGGGCCGGGACCAGCGGGCCGGCCGGGACCCGGAACACCAGGCCGCCCAGGGCCATGGCGAGCACGGCCGGGAGGAGCACGAACACGCCGAGGGGGCGGATCTCGGGGCGGCGGGCGACCCAGATCAGGAACCCGGACACGGTGACGATCCCGACGATGATCGAGAACTCGTACATGTTGCCCCACGGCACCCGGCCGACCGCCAGGCCCCGGGTCACGGCCGCGCCGATGTTGGCGGCCAGCCCGGCGACGGTCACGGTCAGCCCGGCCACCCCGAGCCAGCGCAGCCGGTAGGCGAAGTCGAGCCCGAACAGCGTGGCCGCCACCACATAGCTGAGCACGGCCAGCCAGGCCAGGGTGTCGGAGGTGGTGGCCAGGTCGGCCGGCGACATGGACGATCTCCTACGGGGAGCGGTCCGGAGGGTCAAGGGTACCGCGTTGGACCTGCTGGGCGAGCCGGGCCAGCTCGCCCTCGAAGGCGGCCTTGCCCTGGAGGGCGAGGCCGGCCAGCTCGACCCGGGTGCCGCCGGCCCCGTCCGGGGCGGCCCGGACCCAGACCCGGCGCCTGGTCACGTACAGCGACGGGACCAGACCCAGGAGCAGCAGCCCGGCGGCGGCGGCCACCACCGGCACTCCCGGGTCCCGGGCCAGGGTGAACACGCTGTACTGCTTGAGGCCGGTGAACGACACCACCATGCCGTTGGCCAGCTTCCTGGACTGGCCGGGCCCCAGCAGCAGCGGCCGGTCGCCGAGCAGCTCCAGCCGCGAGCGGTCGAGGGTGAACACGCTCTGGGCCCGGTTCGCCTGGAGGTCGCCCTGGTAGGCCAGCACCACCAGCACCGGCCGGACCAGCCGGGGGTCGTTGCAGAACGGCGCCCCGCCCGGGCAGTTCGGGGCCGTCTCCAGGCCGGTGAACATGGTCAGCTCCAGGCCGACCTGGGGGCTGGCCCTGGTCACCCGGACCGCCCCGGTCGACCACTCCGAGGCCGGGTCGCGCAGGGTCAGGACCTCCTGGGCGGCGACCAGGTCCTTCCCGTCCTTGCCCTGCACCCGGACCACCGGGACATAGCCGTAGTCGGACTGGAAGACCCGCACCCCGTCCACGGTCATGGGCCGGTTGGGGGCGACCCGCTGGGACTGGAGCTTGCGGCCGTCCAGGTCGAGGGCGGTCACCTGGGAGGCGAACTCGCGCGGGGTGTTGTTGGGGTAGAAGGAGTTGGTGAAGTCGTCCAGCCGGAGCTGGAACGGGGCCAGGCGCTCGGGGCCGAAGAAGCGGCCCGGGCTGAAGCTGTCGTAGCCGACCCGGGCGTTGGCCCAGGTCTCGCCCTCGACGATGGCCGCCTGGCCCCGGTACCCGTAGCCCTTGCCGTAGGCCAGCCCGATCAGCAGCACCAGCAGCGACACGTGGAACAGCATGCTGGCCGCCTCGCGCAGGAACCCCTTCTCCCCGGCCAGCTCCCCCTCATGGCTGGCCAGGCGGAAACGGTTGCGGCGCAGGACCCGGCGGGCCGCGGCCATGGCCTGGTCGGGGGCGGCCGGGGTCTGGAAGCTGGCCCGGGTGCGGTAGCGGGCCAGGTCGCCGCCCCGGGGCGGCCGGGAGCGGAGCACCCTGACCAGGGCCCGGGTCCGCGGGACGAGGCAGGCGACCAGGGCCCCGAGCAGGGCCAGGTAGATGGCCATGTACCAGGCCGAGCCGAAGACGTCGAACATGCCAAGGCGCTCCAGCACCGGGGCCAGGGCCGGGTGGTCGGTGAAGTACTGGTCGACCCGCTGGGGGCTGAGGCCCTCCTGGGGGAACAGGCTGCCCAGGATCGAGGCCGCGGCCAGCACCACCAGCAGGACCAGGGCGGTCCGCATGGAGCGGTACTCGCGCCAGGCCTGGCGCAGGGTGTCGCCAAGGCCGGGCCGGCGCGGCGGCCGGTCGGGGCGGGCGGCGGGGGGACGGAGCTCGACGGCCAAGGACGGTACCTCGCTACAGGGGCAGAGTGATCGACCCGGACCAGACCTTGAGCTGGGTCAGCAGGGTGTCCCAGAGGCCGGTGAGCAGCAGCAGGCCGATCACCACCAGCATCCCGCCCCCGGCCAGCTCGAACAACCGGAAGCGGGCCCGCAGGGCCGGGAACCGGCCAAGCGCCCGCCGGAAGCCGAGGGCGGCGACCAGGAACGGCACGCCCAGCCCGACCGAGTAGGCGAACAGCAGCAGCGCCCCCCGGCGGGCCCCGCCCCCGCCGACGGTGGCCAGCCCGAGCACGGCGCCGAGGGTCGGGCCGATGCAGGGCGTCCAGCCGAGCCCGAACACCATGCCGAGCGGCAGGGCCCCGGCCAGCCCGCCGGGGACCTTGTCGGCCCGCAGGCGCCGCTCCCGGTACAGGAAGCCGGGCTTGATGACCCCGGCCAGGAACAGGCCCATGACGATCACCAGCACCCCGGCGACCCGGGTGACCAGGTTCCGGTTCAGCACCAGCCAGGAGGTGACCGCCCCAAGGGCCGCCCCGAGGGCCACGAACACGATCGAGAACCCGAGCACGAACAGCGCCGCCCCGGCCACCACCCGGCCGGCCCGGCGGTCGCCCCGCTGCTCGAGGTCCTGGCCGCTCACCCCGGACATGTAGGAGAGGTAGCCGGGCACCAGCGGCAGCACGCACGGCGAGGCGAACGACACGAACCCGGCCAGGGCGGCCACGGCCAGGGCGACGACGACGTTGCCGTCGACCACGATCTGCTGCGCCCGCTCGGCCCAGTTCACCTACGTCACCCGCTCGACCAGGTCGGTGAGCAGGGCGGCCTGGCGTTCGGGCCGGTCGCCGGGCAGGGCCCCGAACACCCGGGCCGCGATCCGGCCCTTGGCGTCGACGACCAGGGTGTAGGGCGGGGCCTGGGGGCCGAGGGCGCCGAGGCGGGCCGGGAGCACGGCCGGCCGGTCGAACAGCGACGGGTAGCCGACGCCGAACTCCTCCAGGTAGGAGGTGGCGGCGCCCTGGTCGTCGCGGATGTTGACCCCGACCATGCGGACGTCCTGGCCGGCCAGGGACTTGCTGGCCAGCTCCAGGCCCTTCTGCTCGGCCCGGCAGGGCCCGCACCACGACGCCCAGAAGTTCAGCACCAGGGGCCGGCCCCGCAGGCTGGCCAGGTCGATCTCCTGGTTGTCGAGGGTCCTGCCGGTGAACGCGGGCAGGGGCTGGCGCTGGCCGTCGGGGACCACGGCGACACCCGGGCTGACCTCCTCCACCTGCCCGGTGCCGGCCTCGGGAGCCAGGCCGGTCCCGCCGCCTCCGGCCAGCACGACCAGGGCGACCACGGCCGCCGCCACGACCACGGCCACCACGGTCAAGGTGGTGCGGCGCGGCATGGCGACCTCGGCGTGCTCGACAGCTGGGACCCGGCCTTCGAGTGTAGCCGCCAGGACCCGAATGCAATGCTAGGATGCGACGGCAGGGGGACGATCGGGTCACTCGACGTGGAGGCATTGGCGTGTCGCTGGTACGGCCGAAGGACGAGGGCGAGCGCTGGATCAAGCTCACACTCATCACCATGGGGATCTGGGTGGCAATGTTCGTCACCATGGCCGTGATCCCGTCCTACTGGCTGTACTTCGCCGACGGCACGCTCAAGTGGACGGGGCGCTTCACCGTCCCCTACGGCTTCGGCGAGCTGGACCTGCCCCAGCAGGCGATCCGTGACGTGATCGTGGTCGTCTGGTACGGCCTGGCCCTCACCGCCTTCGGTGTCGGGGTCCACCTGTACAACAAGCGGAACCCCAGAACGCTGCCGTCCGGTGAGGAGAAGCGCGAGGCCACCGGTGGCTACAAGTAGGCGGCGTGGGAGGATCGACCGGTGAACCCGAACAAGCCAAGCATGCACGACGACTACACCCTGGCCACGGTCGACCCCAACTGGCTCCAGGACCGGATCAAGCCCCGTCGGCACATCGCCCTCTCTCCCGAGCTCTGCATCCTCTGCCGCGCCTGTGAGGACGTCTGCCCCTGGGACTGCATCTACATGCTGGCCCCGGACATCGTCGCCGACGGCCAGAGCCAGGAGGTCACGACCCTGGCCCAGTCGTCGCACGCCCTCTTCGTGATCGACGACAACGAGTGCGTGCGCTGCGGCATCTGCATCGACCGCTGCCCCACCGGCGCCCTGTGGTACGCGCGGGTTGGCGAGGGCAAGGCGGCGGCAAAGGGATAGGTTTGGTCTCTCCAACGAGGAGTAACGCGTGGCGCTGAAGCTTCGGCCGCCCAAGCCACCAAAGCCGGGCGAGATCTGGAAGCAGACCAGGGACTCTCAGGTCTGGAGGTCGATCTTCCGGCCTGGGTCGATCTACCGTGCCGGGTACCGCGACACCTCCAGGGACCGCGCCCTGGCGATGATGAACAACGTGCTCTACCACCTGCACCCGGTGAAGGTGAAGCGGCACGGGCTGAAGCTGACCTACACCTTCTGCCTCGGCGGGCTCTCGTTCTTCCTGTTCATCCTGCTCACCATCACCGGCATCTTCCTGATGTTCTTCTACCGGCCGACGGCCGGGCTGGGACAGGAGCTGGCCTACAACGACATGCAGGCCCTCTCCACCTCGGTGAACTTCGGGCAGCTGATGCGCAACATGCACCGCTGGGCCGCCCACCTGATGGTGTTCACGGTGT